>ERZ773131.2847-NODE-2847-length-10610-cov-49.991568_pt1 | contig 10610 bp, 8 predicted proteins | sample MGYA00511082_ERZ773131 | MGnify/ENA primary metagenome ERZ773131 (study PRJEB29015, sample SAMEA2737813) | human gut metagenome | biome: human gut; feature: human-associated habitat; material: faeces | place: China | collected 2012 ...
GGCAATCGTCACATCATACTTATCGCGCAATTTCTCTACATACATCTCTAAATTGTGCGACGGAACACCGCACATGGCAACACGGCCAGCGCCGGGCATCGCTCTTGTGGTAAGGTTGAGGTCAAGCAGCTCCGCCGCCTGTTTTGCGTCCTCGCCGTAAATCTCAAAGAAATCGCCCACCTGAAACAGCACGATGTCGTCCGGGTGAGCTTCCTTGATGGAATTGTAGTCAATCTGTGCCTGTGTTGGCAGTTCACGCTCTGCTTCCTTTTCCCGCTGAAGCTGCGCGTACCGCTCCTTTTCCCGTGGGGAGAGGAAGCGGTCCTTCTGAATGAGGCTGTCAATCCTTGCTGCCACCTTTGTCCAGCTCAGCTCCACATTGGCACAGCCTGCCTTTTTCAGCGTAATGCCTTTTGCACTATGATCTTCATAGCTGCCGCTTGCTCCGGATACAGCATGGGTATGACCTCCTGTGCCATACTCATCTTTGAGGAAAGCTGCCTTTTCCTTGCCGGTGTGGTCGGCGGTGAAGTATTCGTAGATTCTGCCCTTGCCGCCCTCGACACCGCTGCCGCGATCCAGCGCGTGGTCGATCTCATCCTCGGTGATGAAGCGCCCCAGCTCCGGCACGGCGGCCATTTCGGAGGAATACTCCCTGCGGGGCAAAGGCAGCTCCCGCAGGCTCTGCCAGATGTTCTCCAGCTTGTGGTAATGGAAGCGCAGCAGGCTTCTGTCCTGTTCATGGGCGGCGTAAAACTGCGCGAACTCGCCGGAGAGCGTGTCGCGGAAGGAAGAATCCGTCAGGCGTTCGGCAAGGCGCTCCGTTTCATCAGAAAATCCGCCGCCACGCAGCGTATCCATGCAGGAGAGGTAGCCCTGTTCCCGGGCCTCGTCGCTGAGATCGTGTTTCAGATACCAGAGGGCTTGGGCAAGCTGCATCCGCTCATGCTGTCCTGCCTCGGCAAGCTCCACATTGGAGGAGTATGCGCCGCTGTCCATAAGCTCAGAAATGCGCGCGGCGGCGTCCTGCCATGTAATTACCTGCGCGGTGCGCACATACTCCGCGCTTCTGCCGGGGGCGATGTGGATGCCGTCTACGGCGTACCACACGGAAAGCTCGCCCTCCGGCGTCTTAAAGCCGTTGCCGCCGTGAAAGGTGCTTTGCAGCAGCGCGGCAATGTCCTCCGTGGACTTCTGCTTCTGGAACGCGGCGGCAATGACCATGCGGGTATCGTCCTCGTTGCCGCCCAGCCGCAGCACATGGTCAAGCTGCGCCTGAGAAACGGAAAAAGCGAAGGGCGTCTGTGCGCTCTCCGCTTCTTCAATGGATACAATTTGTTCCGCTTCGGTGGGGAAAAAGGATAGCTGACCGCCCCGTGTGGGGTGTTCTGTTATGCGTAGATCAGCTCCGCGAGAATCACTTCCTCCGCCTGCGCCTTGCAGGTGTTCATCAGGCCCACCCATTTCATTGGGTCGCTGGCTTTCAGCGCTTCCGTCGCTCCGGCCTCCGCCGCCAGCTCCGGCATCATCTGCTCTAAGCGGCTCTGCGCCGCCTGCTCGATCTCCAGCAGGTGCGGGAACAGGGCTTCCTCCAAGATCATCTGGTTCCAGAGGATGGGCCGATGCTCCTTCAGGTACTTCTGGCGCATCCGCCCGTACTTGCCGAGGGGCTGCTCCGGCACCTCGATCTTCAGGTCGGGGATCATGTAATCTCCGTTCATCGTGTAAGTCAGGTTGTTCTCCATGCTCTGCCGTCCTTTCCGCGCTGTGTTCGCGCTCATAATTTCGTATGGTGACTTCGATCTGCCGCAAAACCTGTTCATTGATCTCGCTGACCGCCGTGCCAAGGGCTGCCACCGTGCGAGGGGTGTTGAAATCAAAGATGCTGAAAAAATCCTCGTGTTCAAAGTGATCCTCCGGCTGCATCCCGCAGCGGGACATGAGGGAGTAGGTGATGCTGACAACCGCGGCGTTTTTGAACGCCACCTCGATGTTGTAATCATCATACTCCTCCAGATAGGAATCCGCAACGATGCCGAGGATGTCGCGGGAATGGTCGCGCCAGTATTCCGCAGCAAGCTGAGAAGCGACGCTCTCGAACTGCTCCGCAAGGCCGTTTTTGCCGGAAACGCTGTAATTACGCTCCAGCATGGCGCTCACGCTGTCGGTATGCGCGTCTTTCAGCTCCCACAAGTTGACGCGGCGGGCGTTTTCCTTGCCGCCGGTGTCGGAAACGTCAAAGACGTATTTGAGCCTTGGCTTGTAGCCGGAAGCGTCAATGAGGGCGATGCCCGTGCTGCCGCGCCGGACATAGCGCCCCATCTTCTCATTCCAGAAGTCATACTCTGCGCAGGCGGTGGCCTCCGGGCGCTGCATATAGATCATGAGCTGCTCGTTGTAGGGGTATTTATACAGCCTTGCGGCGGTGGTCAGGAACGCCGTCCACGCCAGATGGCTGCCGGTGATCTGCCGAGCGGTGCGCTCCGCCTGCTCCGCGTAGGCTTGCAGTTTGTTGGGCATAAGCTAAATCCTCCTCTCATGGTTTTCTGGTGAAGCCGTTTCTTTTCGCCGCCTCGCTCGCCGCCTGTTTCCGTTTCTTGCTGTATGGTGCGGTCAGGCGGAAGGACAAGCGCCCCTTGCGGATGGTGAACTCCATACAGCCCGTGTCGGGGTCTGCGTCCAGTTGGCGGCACTCTGCGGGGTGCTGCGCGGCGTAGGCGGCAAGGCGGTTTCTAAGGTCAGTATTGTGGGTGCGGATATGGATAAGGGGTTCTTTTTCGTCAAAGGTGATTTCCGTGGTTTTCTGCGCTTTTGTCAGTCCTGTTCTCATAAATGGCCTTTCTGCGCCTCCTGCGCGAAGCAGGCGCGATTTTGGGGTATTTTCTCCGGCTCATGACTTGGGAAAAATGGCGATTTTCAAACAGAAACGCGCCGGATGATACATTCCTCATCCGGCGCGCTCCCAGCGGCGAATCTGCGATTTTTCCGGCTCTTGACCGTAAAACAGTCAGCTTTGCTCAGAGGTCAAAATCCGGCGTCAGGTCAAGGGCGGCGTACTCCGCGTCGGTAATGTCGCGCAGCTTTGCGAGGGCGCTGTCCGTCAGCTCCCGCAGCTCGGCCTCCTCCGCGTCCAGATACCCCCGCATTTCTGTGAGGTCCGCGATCAGGCCCTCGCGGGTGCCGTCTGCGTTGTAGATGCTCATGAGGTTGATTTCTTCATGGGTAAATGGGTTGTTTTTCATATCAAAGCTCTCTTTCCGCGCTCCGTTTGGGCGCTGTTTTGTTTTTCGTCTGCTCCGGCGTCCTTTCCCTGAGCTTTTCCAGCACGGAGGGCTTCTTCTGTTCGCGGTGGGATGCCGCAGCCAGCTCCGTCAGGGAGATGGAAAAGCCCGCCTTGACCTGCGCCTCCAGCTCTGCTACGGTGGGCTGCTTGGGGCCGTTGTTGATGATGCCGTCGATCATGCCGTAGTCGTCCTCCAGCAGCATCTCAGCGTTTTTGAGGTAATTCTCCGGCTTGAGGAAATTGGGAAGCTCCCGGAAGCCTATGGGATCGACGTAGTGACAGGATACTACGCCGTTTTGCTTCAAGGCAACGATGTCGCTGACCGACAGGCTGTGTCCCTTAAAATCCGCAGGATGATCCACGTTGAACCGCTGATAAATCATATCCAGATTGGTTCTGGCATTCCCATAATCCATAAACCCCCCGGTGTAGATCGCATCGTAGCCGCCGCGCTCCGGCGTGACGTCCTTGCTTTGCAAGTAGTCATAGTTCATGAAGCGGTAAGCGTCCAATTCACCGCCGCGCCGGATCTGGTAAATGAGGAAAGCGTCCTGCGGGTTTTCCAGAAACAGCTTTTCCGTGTCTGCCTGTTCGCTCAGCGTCACAAGCCCGCGCACCGCGTCCCATTCCTCGCGCTCCACGCCGAACACGCCGGTGTGGGAGGAAATGTCCTCTGCGTCCAGCGCCATGGCCTCGGTGCTGTCGGCATAGAGCAGGAACACGGGAACGTCCTGCATGAACAGCTCCATGGCGCGCTCCTTGGTCAGCGGCAGCATGGCGTTGCCGTCCGTGTAGCCGTACTGATACATTTCCGAAAAGCCGATGCTGGTATCCGGCATGGGATAGCCCTGCTCCAGCTCCGGCAGGGGCGGCAGCTCGGTCATTTTTTCGTCCATTTCCGCCTTAGCCTCCGGCTGCGGCTCCTCCTTTGCCCGCCATTCCTGACGGAACAGGCCGTTGAAGCGTTCCAGAAGCCCACGGGAGCCGTCGTCGATGCCGATCTCGTCTGCCAGCTTGACGAAATCCACCAGCTCCTTCCGCAGCTCTGCGTCCTCACCGGCAAGCAGCCTGTCCGCCACCGCCTCCGCCGTTGGTCTGTCCGCGCTGTCGGGAACGTTCAGATCCCGGCGCAGGAACGCCGCGTAGTCGGCGGCAAAGGCCAGCGCGTCCTCGCGGGTGGGCGGGATGGTGACAAGCTCATATTCCGTGTCCTTGGGAAGCTCGATGCCGCGCTCCTTGCAGACCTCCGCGAAATGCTTTTCCACGTCGGTGATGATGCCGTTTGCGGTCTTGCTGATGGTATCCAGACTGGCGCGGAACTCCGGCAGCTCGGCGTTTTTTGACCATGTTGCCACATAGCCGAAGCTGTTTGCGCCGGTTTCAATGCCGAAATAGGCGCAGACCATGAAGGAGATGCTTTCGGCCTCCACCTCCTCGGTATTGCGGCTCTTATGCCTGCGCTCCGCTGCCTGCTGCAAGCCGTAATTGTGGAGCTTGGCGTAGGCGATCTCATGGACGGCGGCGGATACCGTCTGCACCTCGCTCATGCCCTCCCGCAGCGTGATGCTCTGGGATTTGGGGCTGAAATAGCCGTCCATATCCGCAGACAGCGGCTTTACCTCCACCGGCACGGGAGAGGACCGGCGCAGCGCCTCCATGAACGCCTCATAATTTTCCACGCTGCCGGTCAGGTTGGCGACGGGGCTGGCAACACGCTCCGGCAGGGGTTTTCCGTCCGTCTGGGCGTAGTCGAACACCTTCACCGGGCGGAACATGGGGATTTCAATTTCCTTTTCCTCGGTGATAACCTTGCCGTCCGCGTCCAGAATGGGTAGCTTGGTGTCCGGGTCGAGCTTTTCCTGCTCGATTTTCTTCTTATACGGCGTGGGCGCGATGATGGTGATGCCTTTCTCGCCCCGCAGCACATGGCGGGAGAACTTGTCCCGCCAGCGGTTGTAGCCCGCCACAAGTGTGGCGTCCGGGCGCTGCAAGTGGATGAGCGCCTGATTGTTGAGGGAATAGTTGTGAAACCGGCTCATGGTTCGCAGGTAATTGCGGTACTTTTCCATATCGCCGGATTCAAAGATGTCGCGGATACCCGCCTCGATGCGGTCGGTGATCTCCTTGAGCTGTTCTCTGTTTTTACCGGGCTTCTCTGGCATTTTTGCCTCCTTTCATCAGGTCGATACGCAGGAGCTGAAGCCCCCGCGAAAGATATTCCCGTAAATCCGTTTTTCCGCAGAGATAGCGGATGTCGCCTGCCTTGTCCTGCTCACGCAGCGTCCACAGGTCCGCCGCCCACCGGACAAATACCGCGTCCGGCGCGTTGAAGGGCTTTTTGCGGCGAAGATAAAGGCTGTGCCGCCCCAGCACCATGATCGTGCAGACGGTATTGACCACATCGAGAGAACATTCGTTGAGAACGGCGATCCTCCGTTCATAGGAGGCCGCTTCCATCAGCTCGCGCAGCGCAGGCTTGGCATTTTCAATCAATGCCGGATAATCCGCTCTTGTCGGATACGGAGATTTTCGTGTCATAGGCACTTCCTTTCATTTCATGGGCTGTTTACCCCTAAAATGGCAGCGCCCGCGCAGGGGTAGGCTTTCCTGTGCGGGCGCTCGGTTCTTATTCATTTTCGGAGTATATACTCCTTGCGGGCGGCGTATATCCGGCGTTTTTGGCGCGTTCGCTGGCGGCCCTGCGCCGCTCGTCGCTGAACGGCTCCCTGACGCTGACGCAGCTTTTCGGCACGGCGTAGCTGACCGCTCCGGCATGGACGGCCTTATCCGGGTACACCTTGTCCGGGTATTTCTCCGCAAGGCACTTGAGCTTGCGCTTTAGCTTGGGGTCGTGGGTGTAGATGCTGGCGGTGGGCTCCTCCTCGTTGTACAGGATGATGGATTCCTGCTCCAGCTTGGAGAGCTTCATGACGCGGCCCCCTTATCAAACTCCAGCCGGAAGCGGACGCTCTCGCCGGTATCCTCCAGCACGGCAGTGGCGTCGTAGGTGCCGCCTGTCTTTTCGGAGTAAAGGCCGGTGAGCTTCACACGCCCCTCTGCAAGCAGCGCGGTGGCGACCTTTTTTGTCAGAGCGGCGCGCTTGGCGGCAAAGAACTTGTTGTCCCGCCACAGCCCGAAGCGGCAGTCGTTTTTCTCGCAGAAGAAGCCCTTTTTGCTCTCGGTCACGTCGCTGCCGCAGCGGGGGCATTTGCCAATGACCTCACGGCCGGAGGGAAACAGCACCTCCGCACCAGAGATGACCTGATAGGTTTTTACCAGCTCCGTGAGCATATCCGCAATGCCGGTCATAAACTCGTCCGGGGAAAGCTCGCCGCGCTCCACCTGCTGCAAGCGGTATTCCCATTCGGCGGTGAGAAGCGGGGACTGGAGCTGCTCCGGCAGCACGGTGATGAGGGAAACGCCGGTATGGGCAGGCACAAGGCTGACGGCCTTCTTTGCCCTTTTGCGCTCCACAAAGCCCGTGGATACCAGCTTTTCGATGATGGCGGCGCGGGTGGCGGGCGTTCCCAAGCCCTTTCGCTCGGCGTCCTCCGGTGTATCGTCCTTGCCCGCGTTCTCCATAGCGGACAGAAGGGTATCTTCGGTGAAGTGCCTGGGCGGCGTGGTCTTGCCCTCCTTTACGGCGGCTTCGGTGCAATCCAATACCTGCCCCTCCGACAGCTCCGGCAGCGCGGCGTCCCGCTTTTCCTGCGCGAGATACCGCTTCCAGCCGGTATCAAGGACGGTTTTGCCCTTGGCGGTGAACTCGGTACCGCCGCACTCCAGCGTAACTGTGGTTTCCGCATAGCGGTGTGCATCGCTGACCGCCCGGAGAAGCTGCCCCGCCACAAGGCGCAAAAGCTCGCGCTCACCCAGCGGCAGCACCGACACGTCCGCCTTGCCCGCGCCTGCGGTGGGGAGGATGGCGTGGTGGTCGCTGACTTTTTTGCTGTCGCATACCTGCCCTGTATTCACACGCCCCGGCGCGGCTGCTTCGCAGATGGCGGCGGCAACGGTCACAAGCTCCGGCACAGAGGCTTCCATATCGTCGGTGAGGAAGCGGCTGTCCGTGCGGGGATAGGTGCAGAGCTTTTTCTCGTAGAGGGCTTGCAGGTAGTCAAGCGTCTGCTGTGCGGTGTAGCCGAGGCTGCGGTTGGCCTCCCGCTGGAGGGCGGTCAGGTCGTAGAGCAGCGGCGCTTTCTCCGTTTTCTCCGTGTGCTGCACCGTCCTGACCGTGACCGGCTGACCGGCGCAGGCGACGGCGAGGGCGTCCGCCTCCGCTTTCTCTTTGAACTTTTCGGACACGGCGGCAAAATCGCCGCAGCGAAGATTTACCGTGTAAAAGGCTTCCGGGCGAAAGGCGGCGATCTCCGCCTCCCGCTGGACGATGAGCGCCAGCGTCGGGGACAGGACGCGCCCCACGTTGAGGGTGCGGTGGTACAGCACCGAAAAGAGCCTTGTGGCGTTGATGCCCACCAGCCAGTCCGCGCGGGCGCGGCAGAGGGCGGACTGGTGCAGCCCGTCATATTCACGCCCCGGACGCAGCTCCGCAAAGCCCTTTTTGATGGCGGCGTCCTCCATGGAGGAGATCCACAGCCGCTTCATGGTCTTTGTGCAGCCTGCCATGTAGTAGACGGTGCGGAAGATAAGCTCCCCCTCGCGCCCCGCGTCGCAGGCGTTGATGACCTCGGTCACGTCCTCACGGCGCATGAGGTCCCGCAGCAGCTCGAACTGTTTGGCTTTGTCCGCTTTCAGCGTGAAGCGCCAGCTTGCGGGCAGGATGGGCAGATCGTCATAGCGCCACTTGGCGTACTTTTCATCGTACACATCCGCGTCGGCAAGCTCCGCCAGATGTCCGAAGCACCAGCCTACAAGGTAGCCGTTTCCTGAAAGATAGCCGTCGTTGCGTTTGGTCGCGCCCAGCACGGCGGCGATGGACTGGGCGACGGAGGGCTTTTCCGCGATCACTAATCTATGTTGCGTCATATTCGTTTTCTCCTTTTCTGCACAGCAAAAAGCAGCCCCGAAGGACTGCTTTTCGTATCTGTTTTTCTAATCGTATGTGGGTCAGGGCCGTTCAAGGCACCGCTTCCGGTATCGCTCGGCAGCCTCGGCAAAGGCTTTGCGCTCGGCGTCGGTTGGGTCCCGTGTTCCATCCAAAAGGCGGCACTGTTCATAGCTTTCCACCGCGCCGGTCAGCCTGTCCAGCAGCGCCTCCGGCGTGAGGCAAATCTCAGCGGTGTCCCAATTTTCACGCCTGTCATCCCATGTGAGGTAGGTATAGCCGTGCCAGGTCGGCACCACCTCCACGCCGGTATCTTCTGTAAGGTGCTCCCTGAATGCCTCCAGCACCCGTTCAAAGCTCAGCATCCGTATCACATCCTTTTCCGCTGCATTTGGTCTTTCATGGGTACATTGTAGCATCGGTGGGAGAATGCGGCAAGGGTCGGGGTCCTAACGCTCCGGCGCTTTTGCCCGCAGTTTCTCCCGCAGGTCGGTGTCACGGTAGCAGGGACGGAGGCAGACGGTGCCGTAGCGGGAACAGCCGCAGCAGAAATGCCCCTCCGGGGCAGGGGTGCGCGACGTTTCCTCTTTTCCCGGATAGGGGCGCTGCATCATCAGCCGCTCCAGCGGGTTTTGGGTAAAAAGGGTCATGCATCCGCGTCCTCCGTTTCCTCCGGCTCGTCCGCATCGTCCTCGTTTTCGTATTCCTCATCTTCATCCTCATCGCCGTAGTCGTAATCGTCCAAGTCCACAGGTCCCTTTGTGTCGGGCTTTTTCTTACGGAGCTTGAACCAGTACAGCGCGCCGCCGCCCGCCATCAGGAGCAGCAGCACAATCACAACAAGACCGCTGCCGGACTTCTTTTCGCCGCCGTCCTTGTCGGGGCTGTCGGTCGTCCCCGGTGTCGGGTCGGGTTCCGGCATCTTTTCCGTGACCTTTTCCTTTCCCATGCACTCCGTCATATTGGTCTTGCAGACCGCGCAGGCGGTGTTGACCGCACCTGCCTCGCACTTGTCCTTGCAGGAGCAGACGGGGGCGGAATCCTCGTCGATGAGTGCAAGCAGGTCGCTCTCGTCCACAAGGTTAAGGAAGTAGGTTTCATACTGATCTCCGTCCTCGTCCAGCGGCTTATCATAGTCGATCACCAGATAGAGCGTATGACCGTTGCGGGTTTCCACCGCGATGAACTGCTTGTTGGTGTGCTTGTCGTAGAGCAGGTCGCGGGTGACGGCGCTGCCGTTTTGGGAAAAGCCCGTCCCTTTCTCAATGGTGACAGGCGCGGCGGTACCGGCGGGCTCCTGTGCTTTCGCCGGCTCTGTGGCGGCGGGTGTCTGTGCCGCAGCGGGCTTTCCCATGCTGCCGGAGGCGTTGGAGGGCTTTCCTGCACCGGTATTGCTGCCGTTGCTGCCGGTATTGCCGCTGCTGCCGGTATTGCCGGAGGGCGGCTTCCTGCAATCGCAGTCTGCGGGACAATGGGTGCTGTGCTGCTCCGGCGTGGGGCTGGGCGCAGGCGTTTCCTTTTCATAGAAGGGGTTGGCGATCACCACATAGCCCGTGCGGTTGCCTGCGTTGTCCACGCCCATGATGTAAAAGTGGGAATCCCGCGTGTTTTTGTCAATGCGGACGCTGAACTCCCCGTTTTGCAGCGTGGTATAAAGCTCGTCGTTCACATAGACGCCCGCCATGCCGGAGAGTGCGTCGGCGGCCTCCACGCGCAGCAGCGTACCGCTGACGCCTGCGCGAAGGACCGGCGCTTCAAGGTCAATGCAGCGCAGCTCCAGCGTCAGCGTATGCTCCGTGCCGTAGGGGTCGGTGACAAAGAAAAACACGATACCGTTGTCCGGCACCGTGTAGCGGGCGAGGCCGTTGTGGGCAAGCTGCTCCGTCAGGTCTGTTCTTTCGGCGGTTTCCCGCAGCGCCGCCTCTACCCTCTGCCAGCCCGCGTTGTTTTTGTCCCTGATGCGGACCGTGACTGTCACCGGCGCGTTGTGCCAGCCTGCCGGAATATCTGCGTCCAGCGCGTATTCCGCCTCCGGCTGCGGCGTTTCCGTCGTTTCAGGCGGCGCGGGAGCCGGTTCCTGTGTGTCCGGCACTTGCTCTGCCGGAGGGGGCTCCGGCGTTTCTTCGGGCGTGGCGGAGGGCTCGGCCTCCACGATCTCCGGCGTGCTTTCCGGCGCGTCGCCTGCCGGGGCGGCCTCCATATCCGTCGCCATGGCCATGCCGGACATGGTGAAAAACATCAGGGCAAGGCAAAGGATGGCGGCAACGCCGCGCAGCAGCCGGTTGTTATTCTTCTTCATGCACATAGTCCGTATCCTCCTTG
>ERZ773131.2851-NODE-2851-length-10602-cov-4.565374_pt1 | contig 10602 bp, 14 predicted proteins | sample MGYA00511082_ERZ773131 | MGnify/ENA primary metagenome ERZ773131 (study PRJEB29015, sample SAMEA2737813) | human gut metagenome | biome: human gut; feature: human-associated habitat; material: faeces | place: China | collected 2012 ...
GAGTATAATGTTATCTCCATATACGGCATCTATAAAGAACAGCCGGGAACGCTCACCATAACCGGAAACAAAGAACAGGTTGTCTCCTGTTCGTGGATACCGGCTGGAGCGTGTCTTTTCGATGTGTTCCACCATGGTATTCACTTTATCTATATCTTCCTGTACAAGTCCGTGTATCCGATCATACCAGTAGTTCAGGCGGATGAAAGTTTCTTTGCTATACTTGTTTGTTGTCTGAATCATAATTTTCTTATTTTGTGATTAAACATTTCCGGCTTTGGCAAAGCCGGTATTTCTATCTCTTACATGTCAGACATTTGTCTTTTGCTCTGATAGTGCAAGGCTTGGCGAAAAAATACCGCAGCGAAGCGAGGATGATTTTTTCAGCCAACCAGTCCGAAGGACCGCCTTGCGCATCAGAAGCAAAAGGCTACCTTTACATGTAAGAAATAGAAATGCTGACCGATATATGATTCCAAAATAAAAAAACTTATAATCTGCCGGTTCTGTAATAAGAAAGCCATGAAACCCTCTCTTTTTATTGTTTCCATGACTTTCTTATGTTTATGTCGTGATACTTGGAAACGGGTATTACCAATGATCAAATGTTTCCACCCTGTTTTTTTCCAACAGAACAAGAATGTCCTTTTCCTTATATAATAATTTGCCTCCTACTTTGTAATAGGGCAACCTGCCGTTCATTCTGTAATCAGCCAGCGTCCTTCGTGTCAGCTTCAATTTCTCCGCCAACTCGCTGTCGGTAATGTAACGCTCTCCGTTCAGGACCGGACGAAGGCTTTTTTCCTGATCATCCAGCATTTTGGACAGGGTGCTTATGTTCCGAAAAAAACGTATAATCTCAGGGCTTTCTTTAGTCAGTATGAATTGAGTCATAAGGATTCGGGGGTTACATGGTGAATACTGTTTTCCAAATAACGTATAATATCCTGACGCCTGTAATATACCTTGCGGTCTATATGGCTGTAAGGGATAATCCTGCTTCTCCGAAGTTGCAACAGCTTTCGGGGCGAGACATTCATAAGCATACACGCTTCCTGGTTATCAATCCAGTCATCCATACTACAGATGCCTCCTCCGCATGTTTCACGCATTTTCTTTTCAACGGCTTCCAAAGCCTCATTCATTTCCATGAATGCCTTAGCTTCGATACATACAAACTCCATAAACTCTGCTTTTTTTGTCCGGCACGAAAATACGGGAAGTAAAAGTCGTGGGCAAAAGGATGTCATCAAACGGCATCAGATGTCATCAGATGTCAGAGACCGCTCTGTTTGGGGAAGCAAAGTAAAAGAATGGCTAAAAGTCTGTTTCTTTACCGGAAAAACAGTATTTTTATCCCGGACAATCTGTCCGAAAATAAAAAAACAGGAAATATGGAACTGATAATCAATGCAACATTATTACTAGCGGCTATCGTTCTCTGGATATACGGACAATACTGGAGAAAAAAGTGCGGCAAGGTGCTATGCCAATATGCAGCAGCCTACGATGAGCGGGAAGACAGGGAGAAACCGCTACGTCAAGCCATCATAGCAGGAAATCCTCATGCACCGCTGCTATATGCGCTGACTTGTCCTGAGCTGTTTGATAAAGTCCGTCCGTTGCGATTGTTCTCATTCGGGAGCATTCGCTGCGTGTTTGCCGGCTATTATTTTCCCAAACGCTTTGAAAGTTGGCTTTGTGATGACCAGTTGGCATTCGTGCAAAAAGTATATGATTTCAAGGATGGAAAAGACAACTGTACGGAATATTTTTCACAAGCATTCCTGCTTCTTTCCACTGATGAGGATATTACTGCCATGTTTATGCCGTGCAGCACATCAGACCGCTATTACAGACGTTTCTCAGGTATTGCCAGTTTTCTGGAAACGCATGGCTATGTCCGTTCAGGACTGGATTTAATATGCATTACGGAAAGCAGGGAGTGTAAACACGCCTCAGAAAAACGCTCTGAAATAAATACCGCCAACTATATGATGTCAAACGATCTGTACGGAAAGCGCGTGGTGATTGTCGATGATTTGCTGACCAGCGGATCCAGCCTGATGGAATACGCCCATAATCTGGAAAGGGCCGGTGCCAAAGTGGAAGGTGCTGTATTTCTTGCCCGTACCTTTCAGATGCCTTCGCCGGCAAAAGTAAAACGCCTAGTATGGAAACGCCATCTATCAGTCCTGATCTGGAGAAGGTCTGACGACCTGTAAATTGTAAAGTTTACATTCGGATTTTACAATTTTACACCTCGAATTTTTACATTTCAATTTCCCCTATACTATTTTTATATCTGTATTTTATTGATTTACAGTATTGTGCAATTCATTATCCAATATAAACGGATAATGTGGCATACATTTTTCACTGAACATGGCATATACTCTTGAAAGTGCGCACAAGAAAAGGGTATTCCAGTAATAACCTTTAAAAAGACAGGAGAAAATTGCCATGATGTATATAGACAATGAAGTGCTTGAAAAAATGATAATGACCATAGTGGAAGGTTTTGACCGTATAGAAAAGAAACTGGACAGGATGGGACGCGTGAAGGACTGCCTGAACGGAGACGAGCTTTTGGACAACTATGACATTGCCAAACTGCTAAACGTGTCATTGCGGACAGTCGCCCGTTACAGGGAAAAAGGGCTGATTCGTTATTACCAGACGGACGATAACGGGAAAAACTTCTACAGAAGCTCGGAAATACAGGAGTTTTTACAGAAACGTGGGAAAAAAGATAAGGGCGGGAATACCAACATGGGAAAGTTATGCTAACTTTGTTTCATAAACAGTTGTTATGAAGACAAATGCCAATTCAAGATATACCGTTGCAGTCCTTATTGACGGGGATAACGCATCCTTTGAGAGGATGGAAGATATAATGGGCTTTGTTTCCCGTTACGGGGATGCCGTTGTGAGACGAATTTATGGAGACTGGACGAGGAAAGCGCTTTCCGCATGGAAGGAAAGTGCCAGGGAGCATGGATTCAGGCTTGTACAAGCTTCCTCCCATGTTCCCGGAAAGAACACGACGGACATTGCACTGGTCATAGATGCGATGGATATTCTTCGGGACGGGCAGGTGGACTGTTTCTGCCTGGTGGCCAGTGACGGTGATTACAGCCTGCTTGCCCAACGGATACGGGAAGCCGGGGTGAAAGTGCTGGGATATGGGGAAGGAAAGACCCCGGTGTCATTGGTACGGTCCTGTTCGTATTCCTGTATGCCGACCGGAAGGAAAGCAAGGCAGAGGAGAACACTCCCGAATTCTTTATCCGAAGGGATATGGAGTATTTCGACAAGGCTTTTGAGCAGGCGGCTGACGGCAAAGAAGAGGTTTCCCTTTCACTGATCGGCGGTGCATTGAAAAAAATGATGCCCAAATTCAAGGTCAGGAGATATGGATGCAAGACATTGGGCAAACTCTATGAAAAGTTGGACCGGTATGAGCTGGTCATGACGGAAAAGGGAGTGGCAAATGCCGTACGGCTGAAATATTAAACCGCATGGCAGGAGTGTTCCAAAACGTCAGTTTCTCCTATACATCGTTTTATGTATCAGGAGAAACTGACGTTTGTGTTCTATACCGGGATGGGGTTTACCCGTAACGTGTCAAGATTGAGATAGGCTCCCCGGTAGAACGTTCTTCCTTCCCTGAGCATGCGCCACAGGACGTCGCATCCGATTTGTGCCAACATGGAATTGATGAAGAGATCCTGCTTTTGCAATGCCTCCGTCAGCGAGCAGCTCGGTCCCGAATCCTTCTCCCTGATGGTGGAATAAGGAACTTCCTCCGTTATGACGTTCATCTTGGGTATAGGCAGGTATTCAGTGGAGGAGGGCTGCGGTATCTTGCTTTTGACATTTCCTATCAGTACTTGTCCGGTGGTCTGGGCATTGCCGAAATCCATCCAGTATATCGGTGATTTCTCATCATCGTATGAACGTTCCCTATGCTTTTTCAAAAAACGCCACAGACCGGTCCGTGAACGGGTGGTGTCCGTGCAGGTGATGATGATATTCGCCAAAACGGAATCTGATGTTCCTGACGGATAGCATTGCCCTTTTGCCTCCCATGAAAAGCCGAAAAAGCGGTTGATACGGGTTACAAGTGCCACCGCCTTGTTCAGTCCGAGCTCGGATTCGCTGAACAACTGGCGTCCGATGTTCGCTTCCGTGACAGTATCGGGGTCAAAAACCGTCACGTGCAGGCCCGGATGTCCGAGTGCCTGCAATGCGATACTCATCCTTGCCAGATTGGTGGCCACCTGCGATCCGGTTCCGCCCGCACCGATTATGAAAACGGTTACGGGATGGTGGGGATTGAGCAGGTATCTGTCTGTATAATGAATCTTTTTCATACCAATAAGTCTTTAAGTTGTCTGTCCATAGGTTTCAATTCGTTATAGTCAAACGGATTGGTCCGTGCCTTTTCCGTCACCGAAACCAGATTGCTTTCGGTGGGATTCCTGCTTCCTCCCAAATGGGAAAATTCACTGAGCCAGAAGCGTTTTTCCCAATACTCAAGGAGTTTTGAGAAAGTCATGTTTTCCGGAGGAATCAACGAGGCATTTCCCAGACAGACACTGCTTCCCGTTACATTGAAAAACGGGGCAAGGAAAAGCGGGCTGTCTTCTGCCGGTGCTTCTCCCTTATAGGCAAAAATTTCCAGTCTGTCACCGGAAACCCTGTAAATGACACCGGGTACATGGAATGTCCCGTCCGGAATATTCAGCCTTTCGGAAAAGAACATCTGCCGTTTTCCCGGAGGATTGTACCAGATGTACCTCTCGTGTCCCTTGCGTGTATCGCACCACAGCATATTGGCGGGGATTTTCCCATGCGGTACATCCTGCCGGTTATCCGTATAGTATTCCACAAGGGAGTCCATAAATTCATACGTAACGGGGACGGCAGCCTCCATCCGGCCTCTGTCGTTGATCGGATGCAGTTCGAGATAATATGTCCCGTGTCCATAGCGGCCATCACTGTATTCGTAAGCAATCAGTGCCGCTTTGGGAACCATCACCTGTTGAAGTTTCTTAGTCAGTTCATTCATTTCATTCGTTTTAAAAGTTGTCATCAATATAGCCTGTAAAACACACCAACCATCTGGAAAGCCTTTCCGGATAGTCATCCATCTGAAAAAGACTGTCCGTTTCCGGTGTCAGTAGCTTGTAAGTGACCGGAGTAAGGGCATAGGTTTCCTGATAATCCGAATTCATATACCCCTTGACACACTCCGCCAATGTATCATCAGCAGAATAGACCAGTATGACCTGGCTTTCCATTCCCACCGGGGGAAAATCGCATTCCTCTTCATAAGCCCAATCGTACTGGTAGCCTGTCAGGACCGGGCTTTCCGGAGTAATCAATGCCATGCCGTCCTCAATCAGTTCCAACAGCTTCAGCTCTTTTTCCTTTTTTGTCCGATAATTCCGCACAGCCTCCTCCAAAGACTTGCAGAACGGTTTGCCCGACATCCGTCTGAGTGCTTTCATCCGTTTTCCAGACTGATAGGAATCTGCCAGCCGTTTGTTCGCCCTGACTTCCTTCGGGGAAGCATCGGAGTCCCGGTTTCCCCAGTCTTCCAGTTCTTCTATGGCAAAGTCATAATAAAATGTCTCAGTAATATCGTACAGCCCGTGATGCCGGACAAATAGCCGGATGAACTCTCTGACAATGTTCTTCAATGATGCCGAAAGCCGTTCGGTAAAATCAACCGGAATCCAAAACAAAGTAGGTTCCGGCCAGTCATGATGGCGGAACAGACAGAAATGCAGCCTTCCGCTTTTCTTTTCCAGATTGATACACTCCGGTACACACTCTTCCATAACTCTGTACAACTCGGTAATATTCAGGCGGGGGCAACCCCCTTTCCTGTATCGGAAAGGGAGTTTTATGCCCATAAGTTCCGCATATCTTGATGCCGACCGGTAGAGATAGTCAAAATTTTCCGGAGTCGTGAGATTGACCGGAGAATCATTATCCATATCCTGATGCCAATAATCCGGTGCAAGGGGTGTGATTCTACCGGTCAGAAAAGCATTGTGCTTCCCGGTGGCAGAAGTATCCTTCTTTTCCGTTCCGAGGTTCCCCTTCGGATGTGGGACGAACTTACTGAGAGAATAATCAGCCGTGCCAGTCCATCCTTGGCTTGTTCTGAAAGCTGTCTGCATGTTTCCTTATCCTTTTTTTTCTTGTTCATACCGCTTACCCTTTCACTCCGATGGTTGTCTTGAAGCGGTAAACCGCCTTGTCGTCCTCCCACTCAGGACCATGTACCGTTGCCGTAGTCAGTTCAGGGTAGGTCATGGAATAGAAGTCCATCACCTCGTTTACGGACAGTTCGCTGTTCGGATCATCCAACACGAGCTCCACGGAGTCCTTCTTGAATTTGAATACTCTCTGCAATCCTTTGATTTCAAGTGCCATATTATTTTTCTTTTATAGGGTTTAACAATATACCATATCCATTTGTGCCATATCCGTCATGCGGCATTCCTTCGGAAAGTCCGGATATTCCGCATAAGGGTCCTCCCTGAGCAGCTCCCGGTCATCCTCGTAATCCTTGTCGAAGTTATACATTGCAGCCTCCTGCACCGTTGCATACTGTGACGGAGCCGGTTGTTGCATCCAGCGATTGTCCGCCAATTGCGGTTGCGGCACCTGTACCGGTTGATGGAACTGGATTTCTTGCGGTTGTGGAGCAGCCTGCTGAGGAACCGGTTGCGGTGCAGGTTGCCTATATTGTACGGGCTGTACTTGCGGCTGTGCAACGGGTTGCGGAGCCGGCTGTTCGGGCATGAACATCGGAACTTGCTCTCCGCTCCGGTATTGTGGCGTCTGGGCTGCCATCGGTTGTGGAGCCGATTGCTGCAAGGATGGCTGTGGAGCAGTTACCGGCGGCTGTACCATGTCGAACAGACTTCCCTCGGATGCCTTCTTCTGCACTTCCGCCATTTTTTTGTCAATGTCCGCCTGTTTGTCCGGCTGTGCCAGTACCTTAGCCTGCCTGAGCCAGGTCAATGCTTCGGAATAATGCTTTCCTGCCGTGGCATCCTCAGCTTTCTTCAGCAGTTTTTCCATCTTTTCCCGTTTTTCACGGGCTTCCTTGGACTCCTTTTCCACCGTAGGCTTGGAGGTTTTGCTTTGTGAAACCGCCTGCTCTGCCTGCTTCTCGAACGATTCCAGGTTGGTAAGGATACCTTGCGCTTTCTGTACGGGTGCACCGACAGCCTGCAGGAATCCTGCATCCAGTTCTTCCGGCGTACCGTTCAGGATGAGCGGGACAATGCGTTCGCCGGCCTTTACTCCCGACCGTCTGGGAACGACGGCAACCGTCAGATTGTCGTTTACCCGTCTGATGTTGATACTCAGGTCTGTGCCTGCCGTAATCATTTGGTTGATTGCTTGAAAAAACATAATGGTAAAATTTAAAATGTTATACATAAGTTTCCTTGAAAAAATCCTTCAGGATTCTCTGCCTGTCCGGATTCGAGGCGATGCCTTTCAACGGTTCCAGATAGTAGCCGATACGTCTGGGCCCGTCTGTCGTACAGGGAGGCTGTCTTTTGACAGGTGTTGTCCGGTTTGTGGCAGGCCATGCAGCCGGCATGACCGGAGCCGAGGATGTAAATGTGTAAGTTCTCATATCTTCTGCATTTGATGGTTATACAAGCATGCCCATGACAATCAGGACAAGGATTGTTTTCAAGACAAAGGTGAATGTCCTGAAGGCGAGACGGACCAGTGTTCCGGACATAAGGAACAGGACAGACAGGTACACGGGAATGACGCCCTTGCAGTAAAGCAGGCATATTCCCGTAAGCAGAACCAGTGCGACCACTTGCCTGCAGATGTTTTCGATGAGTTTCAGTTTCATGTCTTTAAATTTTTAAGAATGAATAATCCCATCGGGATATGTTTTCCCGATTTTATAGGCCTCCGGCCCTTGGATTGCCTTTTTGCGCAAGGCTTGGCAAAAGAAAATACCGCAGCGAAGCGAGGATGATTTTCTTTTAGCCAACCAGCCCCTGAAAGGGGCCGCCTTGCGCAATCAACCCGACAAATGGCTATATTTGCAGGTAAGAAATTGAAAGAACGGCAGGATATTGTGAATTATAGATTACAAAAAAAGCCATCCCTAGGGGGACGGCTTAATGACTGAATTTGTATACTTATTGTGCAAGACGCTCCTTCACGTTGTTCATTGCTTCTTTCAGGCTGCTGTTCATGACCCGTGCATAATGCTGTGTCATACGTGTGGAGGCATGGCCGAGCATGACGGAAACATCTTGAAGAGGCACATTGTTGGCAAGCGTGACCGTAGTCCCGAAAGTGTGACGGGCTACATGCGTGGTCAGATTCTTCTTAATGCCGCAGAAATCGGCTATTTCCTTGAGGTAGCTGTTCATCTTCTGATTACACATGACGGGCAAACAGCATCCTTTCTTAATGCAGGTCGGATGTTCCTTGTATTTCTCCAATATGGCCAGGGGTACGGGCAGCAATGGAATATTGCTGATGGAAGAGGCCTTCCTACGGTGTTCCAATTTGACCCTTCCTTTTCTTATCCACCAGTCTCCGAGATTGTCCTGTACCAGATTCTCTTTGTTCAGACTGGCAACATCGGAGAATGCCAGACCGGTGAAACACGCGAAGACAAAGACATCCCTGACCAGTTCAAGCCGTGGAATGGTGAATTTCTTTTTCATTACGGTCTGCAACTCGTCATAGGTCAGGAATACCGGATCGGTCTCGTCCTGCTCCATCTTGTAGCCGTAAAAGGGATTCTTGCGTATCCATTCCTTTGCCAATGCCATATTGGTAAATTTCTTGAAGCATTTCATATAACGGACTATGGTGTTCCGGCACAACCCCGCCTCCGTTTTCAGGTAGATGTCAAACGCACGGATGAACTCCGGTGTCAGCTCATGGAAAGTGACATCCTCCTTTCCGTAATAAGAGGGGATGAGCAGCTGTAATTTCTTCACCACGTTCTTATACCGGTTGATCGTGACGGGAGAGTAGTCTATACCCGCCAATGTTTCCATTTCCTTGATGCCTTCCCTCATGGTGCCGAGCAGTGTACGCATTTCGGTGTCTTTCCCGAAAACACGTTTAAGAATCAGTTTTGGGGTAATCAAGGCCTGTTCCAATACCAGTTCCTTGTGTTTTTCCAAGGCGCGTGCGTGCAGTTCGGCAATATAGGCGTTCAGTGCCACTGATGCCCTGTCCCTGCCTTTACTGCATCCTTTGGCGGCGTTCCATAAGTTCAGGGGTACGCTTCTTTGGATACGTACATCGTCATAGTCTCCATTGATGGTTATCCGCATCAATACCGGTGCCTCACCGTTTTTCAACAATTTCGTTTTAAGCACGAAAAACAGAATGTTCATTGTTCCTTGTTTCATCACTTTTGTTTTTTGAGGTGTTACATTCAATTGTTTCGTCAAAACCGGATGGCATGAGGACGTGGAGCGAAATGTTAAATTCGGTGGCTTTTTTGAGGGACTTGTGGAAAAGCCATAAAAATCCCATTTTTCTCAGGTTCGAATTGCCTTTTGTATCCCGGGTTCGATTCCTTTTTTTTATCCCGATGGGAAATACCGAATTTTTAAATTTCTTTCACTTTTTCGACTTCATCCGGTCATGTGTGCAAAATTACTTTTTCACACCGGAGATTGAAATTGTCAAACAGCTGAAAAACAATGAAGTATGGTGCATATTTATGGCTTTTTCAAAAGCCTTAAAAAAAGCCACTGAATTGGCAAAGTCCAACTTCACAAATATGTAGCGGAATGCGTAGTGAGGGTAAAAAAAAGAACCCTTGAACTATCTCTAATTCAAGGGTTTTCATGTGTGAAAAGCATTTATGTACTTTCTTTGGTGGTGCCACCAGGAATCGAACCGGGGACACAAGGATTTTCAGTCCTTTGCTCTACCAACTGAGCTATGGCACCAGCATTTTTATGTTTGCAACCAATGTTTCTCGATTGCGGTTGCAAAGGTACGCAAACTTTTGGAACTTGCAAACATTTCAGCAGAAAAAATACGATTTTTGTGCAAAAAACGGCATTTTTGTGGGAAAAGTACCGATAATAACCTTAAAAACCTTCCTTTTTCAGACCGAAATAAAATCGGAGATTGAAAAAGGAAGGTTTTAACTTAGTTTATAAAAGAACTTTATCCTTTCAAGGGATTCCAGCCTTGTGCTTTCAACTCAAGTTCATTTCCGTCACGAGTCACAAGGGCGCATCCTAGTTCGGGTTTGGTGATGTGACCGATGACTTTCACGTCTTTCATCTGAGAAACGACTTCGTGCGCGGTCAACGGTACCGTGAAGAGCAGTTCGTAATCTTCGCCGCCGTTCAGTGCACAAGTGCTTAGGTTCATGTTGAATTCTTCGGCCATTACGGCTGTCTGATAGTCAATCGGAATGCGTTCTTCGTACACGCGGCAACCGGCATGGCTTTGTGAGCAGATGTGCATCAGCTCAGATGACAATCCGTCGGAGATGTCCATCATGGCAGTGGGTTTGATGCCGGCTTTAGCCAGGCTTTCTACAATATCCTTGCGGGCTTC
>ERZ773131.2863-NODE-2863-length-10569-cov-5.533479_pt1 | contig 10569 bp, 8 predicted proteins | sample MGYA00511082_ERZ773131 | MGnify/ENA primary metagenome ERZ773131 (study PRJEB29015, sample SAMEA2737813) | human gut metagenome | biome: human gut; feature: human-associated habitat; material: faeces | place: China | collected 2012 ...
CAGCGGGGAAGGGCTGGACGAGGTCAGGCAGTGGATCAGCGGGCGGCTCTGCGCCTTCTGCGGCAACTCCGGTGTAGGCAAATCGACCCTGCTGAACACCCTGCTGCCTCAGGCCGAGCGGGAGACCAGCGCCATCAGCCAGAAGCTGGGGCGCGGCCGCCACACCACCCGCGAGGTGACCATCTTTGAGGCCTTTGGGGGCCGTATTGCGGATACCCCCGGCTTTGCCAGCCTGGAAGCCAACCGCGCCGGGTTCATCCCCAAGGAGAATCTGGAGCACGCCTTCCCGGAGTTCGGGCCCTACCTTGGGCAGTGTCAGTTCACGGGTTGCTCCCACCGTACGGAAAAGGGCTGTGCCATCCGTGCCGCTCTGGCCGAGGGAAAGCTCTCCCGGACCCGGTACGACAGCTACTGTGCCATGTATGAGGAAGTCAAGGATGTCAAGGACTGGCAGAGGAGGGGAATGTGATGCGCTGCGTGATCCTCTCGGCCTGCCCGGTCTCGCCGGAGCTGAAGCGTCTGCTCCGCCCCGATGACTTCATCATCGCCTGTGATGCTGGCTACCGCAACTGCGCGCCGCTGGGCTGCAAGCCCAATATCATCCTGGGAGATTTCGATACCGCGCCCTGTCCGGTGCAGCAGAACGACGATATCATCGTCCTGCCTCACGTCAAGGACGACACCGACACCGAATATGCCGCCAAGCTTGCCAGTGAGAAGGGCTTTACCGAGGTGCTTCTTCTGGGCGCGCTGGGCGGCAGGCGGATCGAGCATACCCTCTCGAATCTTGCCACCGGCCTTGGGCTGGAAGAACGGGGGGTGCGGGCAACGCTTCAGGATGAGCGCAGCCGCGTCACCTTTGTCCGCTCCGGCGAAACCCGCGCCTACCCGAAGGAGGAATTTTTCTATTTCTCCGCTTTCCCCATGGAGGGCAGGGCAGAGGGCGTGTGTGAGCGCGGTTCCTATTATGAGCTCACCGACGATGTGCTGGTGGCCGGTTATCCGCTGGGGGTCAGCAATGAGTATGCCGAAGGCTCAGACTGCATCACCATCTCCACCCGCAAGGGGGCGCTGGTGGTCGTGGAAACAGTGCCGGATACACCGATCCTGACCGGGAACAAGGCCTGAGCCGCACACTTTGCCGTCCTGCCGCTTATATTGTGGTATCACACCACGAAAGGCGGGAGAGCGATGCAGGTGGTCGTTATCAAAAGCCCAAAATGTCTGCGCGGCGTTCTGCGCAGGCTGTTCGGCATTAAAAAGGGATAAGAAAAATACCGGGGCAGGCAGCTGCTCCGGTATTTTTGTGATACATCATTCTTTTGTGGTATAGGTCAGATCCAGCACCGGGCCAAAGGGGTCAAAGATGAGGTTCTGGATGCCGGGTGCGATCAGCAGGCGCTTCTGCTGGGCAAACAGAGGGACCGCCACGGCATCGCTGAGCAGCTGGCGTTCACAATCGCCCAGCAGGCGGCAGCGGGAGCTTCCGGTGGCCTGGGTGCTGGCCTGCAGCTGGGTGGCATACAGGGAATCTGCATAGCCGGTCAGGCCGCCGCCCGCTGCGGTGAACTGGTTCAGCATGTTGTACACACTGCCGCCTTCGGCGCTGATGGGGGCCAAGGCGATGGTGTAGTCCCCCTCGGCCAGCCGTTTCGCAAAGGTCTCCTCGTCCACTTCCTCTACGGAGAAGAAGAGGGAAAACTCCTTTTGCCACACGCCATTGATCTCCTCGGCGGCGCTGGTCACGCCGGAACCGGCAGGCACCATCAGGCTGACCTTGTTGAAGTCGGAGGTGGTCAGCGTCTGCCGCGCCGTGAGGTAGAGCGCTCGGGCATCCACCGCGGCGGGAGTCACATCCCCGGCGGTATCCCGGTAGTTCATGCCGTCCACAGTCAGGCCGTCCGGTACCAGACCGTTGGCGGCGGCATAGAGCCCGCCGTCCGGCACCTCGGCTGCACCCCGCGCGGCGGAGGCCAGTGCCTGCCGCAGCTCGGTGGAAGCAAACACGCTGCTGCAGTTGAACAGCAGGCTCCATGTGGTATCGGAGTAGGAGAGGGAAGTCAGGGTGGTGGGCGCGGCGGTGTCGTCCGGGGCGGCAGAGCACTTCTCGTTGGCAATCAGCTCTGCGGCGGACTGCCCGGCGCTGTTGGTGTTCTGCACCAGCCGCAGGCTGTCGATGAGGCTGTCCGAGGGGGCACGCCGCAGGAACAGGCCGCTGGCTGTCCAGTTGTAGATGTAGAAGCTGCCGCTGGAAAGGGTGGACGAAGCATTCAGACCGTAGGTGCCCCGGGTGGAATTGAAAAATTCCTCATCGCAGGGCATGGCACCGGGCAGGGTGAGCTTCTCGAGGAAGTTGTCGTCAGCACTGCTCAGGTGGAACACCAGCGTCAGCGGCCCGGAAGCCGTGACTCCCAGCGCGCTCTCGGGCATCTGCCCGGCCAGCACGGCGGCGCTGTTTTCAAGGGCCGCAAACTCCACCGCGTAGGGGGAGTTGGTCTCCGCCCGGAACAAGCGCCGGAAAGCGAACACAAAATCCTCGGCGGTGATGGCGTAGTCGGTGGCGTTGCCCTTGGCGGCGGTGTAAGTCAGGCCGTCCTTGAGATAGAAGGTGTAGGTGAGGCCATCGGAGGACTTCTCCCACCGCTCGCAGAGGGCAGGCTCATATTTGCCGCTGGGATCTTTGCGGACAAGGCCGCTGTACAGGTTCTCGCAGGCGATGACATCCGCAGAAGCCGAGGCCACCTGCGGGTCAAGGTTGGCCGGGATGCTGTCCACGAACCAGGTGAAGCTGTTGGAACCCGAACCACAGCCGGTCAGGGCAAAAACAAACGCAATGGTCAGCACCACTGCGGAAAAGCGGATCAGGGAATGTTTCAAGAAAATGCGCTCCTTGTAAGATGATACAACTAAAGTATAGCGGAAACGGTCGGAAAAGACAATCGACATTTTGTGAATTCAGATAGGATTTCGGTGCATCCGGGGCCAGAACAAGGTTTGGCGTTGCCAATTGGCTGGAAAAGGTGTAAAATGGAGCAGTGAATCAATTTCAGCCTGAATTTTCATAGAGGAGGTTCTTTCTTTATGCAGAAAGATCAGCAGAAGCTTGCAGAACTCATCCGGGGCAAAAAGGTGGCGTTCATCGGTGCCGGTGTCAGCCACAAGACCCTTATCAAGGAGTTTGTGGAGCTGGGGGCCCATGTGACCCTGTGCGACCAAAAAAAGAGCGTGGAGGAGTTTGGCGATTATGCCGCTACCATCCGGGAACTGGGCATTGACCTGAGCCTGGGCGAACACTATCTGGACGGCTTCAAGGGCCAGGATATCATTATGCGCACCCCCGGCTTTGTGGGCTACTTTGAGAAACCCCTGCAGGATGCCATGGCGGCCGGTACCATGGTCACCAGCGAGGTGGAACTGTTCTTTGATTTCTGCCCCTGCCCCATCGTGGCTGTGACCGGCTCCGACGGCAAGACCACCACTACTACGCTGATTTCCAAAATGTTTGAGGCCGCCGGCCGCAAAGTCTTTTTGGGCGGCAACATCGGCGCGGCGCTGCTGCCCCAGCTGGCCGACGTCACGCCTGACGCCGTGGCCGTGGTCGAACTGTCCAGCTTCCAGCTTATCAGCATGCGCCGCAGCCCCAAGGTGGCGGTCGTCACCAACGTGACCCCCAACCATCTGGACCACCACAAGGATATGCAGGAGTACATCGATGCCAAGCGCAACATCCTGCTTTGGCAGGTGCCGCCCTGCCGTGCCGTGCTGGGCTACGAGAACGACATCACCCGCGCCATGCAGAGCGATTGCAAGGGCGAGCAGGTCTGGTTCACCCGCCTGCATGAGACCGACCGCGGCGCCTTCCTGCGCGCAAGCGATGATACGCTTTGCTATGCCGAGAACGGCGTTGTGACCCCTGTGCTGCCCCGCGCTGAGATCAAACTGCGCGGCCTGCACAACGTGGAAAACCTGCTGGCAGCCATTGCCGCCGTCTGGGGCCGCGTGCCCGTCGAGGCTATGCGCCAGGTCGGCTCCACTTTTACGGGTGTTGAGCACCGCATTGAGCCGGTCCGCGTACTGGACGGCGTTACTTACTACAACGACTCCATCGCATCCAGCCCCACGCGCACCATCGCGGGCCTGCGCAGCTTTGACCAGAAGATCATCCTGATCGCGGGCGGCTACGATAAAAAGATCCCCTACGAGCCGCTGGCCCCGGAGATCATCGCCCACGTCAAGACGCTGGTGCTGATGGGCGCTACCGGCCCCCGCATCGAGAAGGCCGTCCGCGAGTGCGATGGCTTTGCCGGGAGCGGCCTGACCATCCTGCACGCCGACAATATGCAGCACGCCGTCGAGCTGGCGCGCAGTGCCGCCAAACCGGGCGATGTCGTCAGTCTCTCGCCCGCCTCCGCGTCGTTTGACTTGTACCCGAATTTTGAGGTCAGAGGACGGGATTATAAGAATATCGTGAAGAATTTGAAGTAAGCGGCTGAGGGCTCTGCCGCCTGCCCGCCACCCGTAACTTGACCCGAAAAAGGACCCCTATGATTCAATCCGCTTCCACCCCCGAGCTTCAAACCGAATTCCTCCGCCGCATCGCCCACAAGCCCTACTTTGAATCCGCCCTCGGCACGCACCTGCACCTGTTCGGCAGCCACCCTGCCAGCGGGTGGGCGTTCTACCTGCTGCCCGGCTCCGCGGTGCTGGAGCTGCGCGGCGGGTCGGCGGTGCTCTGCGGTGCGCTGCCCGGCGGGGAAGCGGGGGAGGACGCCCGCGAGGAATTGACGGGCTTTCTCCGCTTTCTGCACGCCGACACCCTGCGAACCGAGCGCCCGCTGACCCTGCCCGGTTGGCAGCCTGCCGCGCCGCTGACGCTGTGGGAGCTGCCAAAGGGCCGTGCCCTGCCGCTGCCGCCCGCGCCCCCGGCGGAGCTTGTCCCGGACAAAGCGCCGTCGATGCTGCCGGTCAGCCGCCTTGTCTTTGCCGAGAGCGACGCCGAGGCCGACGAGTTCTACTCCGCGGCCTGCACGGCGCTGGCCCACGGGGTGGGCACCTGCCGCGCGCTGCTGCACAACGGCAGACCCGTCTGCACGGTGGGCTGCTACGAGCAGAGCGATACCGAGAGCTACATGGCCGCGGGCGTGACCGACCCCGCGTGGCAGGGCAGGGGCCTGGCGCGGTATTTGATTGTCGGGCTGGCGAATGAGCTGACCGCCGAACGCGCGGTGCGGTTCGCCTGCTTCCCGGCGCTGTGCGGCTTTTATGCACAGCTTGGATTTTTACAAATCGGCAAAATTCAACATTATACTACAGATTGGAATACTACATGATCGAACAATTTTACGACCTGCGCCCCGAAGTGCTGGCGCTGGACCGCAAGGCCCTCGACCTCTGCCGTGCGCAGTTTGCCCATGTGGAGGAGATCCGCGACTACAACCAGCTCAAAATGCTGCGCGCCTTCACCGACTGCGGCGTCGAGGCACGGCATTTCTGGGGGTCCAGCGGCTACGGCGTCTGGGACGACAGCCGCAACAAGCTGGAGGAGGTCTTTGCCCGCTGCATGGGGGCCGAGGCCGCACTGGTGCGCCCGCAATTCATGAGCGGCACCCACACGCTGACCGTCGCGCTGTTCGGTCTGCTGCGCACCGGCGACACCCTGCTGGCCGCCACGGGCCGCCCTTATGACACGCTGGAAGGCGTCATCGGCATCGGTGAGGCGGGCAAGGGCTGCGGCACGCTGCGGGAGTTTGGCGTGAACTACGACGAGTGCCCGCTGCTGCCGGACTTCACCCCCGACTATGACCTGATCGCCGAGAAGGCCAGGACCGCCACGGTGGTACACATCCAGCGCAGCCGCGGCTACACCCAGCGCAATGCGTTTGACCTTGCCACGATTCAAAAGGTCGCGGACACCGCCCGCAAAGCCAACCCGAACGCGGTGATTTTCGTGGACAACTGCTACGGCGAGTTCACCCAGACCGCCGAGCCCGTCGCCTTCGGCGCGGACATCATGGCGGGCAGCTTCATCAAGAACCCCGGCGGCGGCATCACCCCTACGGGCGGCTACATTGCGGGCCGTAAGGACCTTGTCGAAAAGTGCAGCCACCGCTTCACTGCGCCCGGCATCGGCGGGGACCTGGGCTGCACGCAGGACAGCCTGCGGGATACCTTCCTCGGCTTCTACTACGCGCCGGGCGTCGTCTGCGAGGCGCTGAAAACCGCCATCTATGCCCAGTGTCTGCTGGAGCTGGCGGGCGTCAATCCCGTGCCGCGCTACACCGCCGACCACAACGACATTGTGACCTGCTTTGACTCGGGCAGTGCCGCCGCGCTGACGGGCTTCTGCGCGGGCATCCAGCACAACAGCCCTGTGGACAGCTTTGCCAGCCCCGAGCCTGCCGACGAGCCGGGTTACACCGACAAGGTCGTCATGGCGTCCGGCAGCTTTACCGAGGGCAGCACGATTGAAATTTCCTGCGACGGCCCCCTGCGCGCGCCCTACACCTGCTATCTGCAGGGCGGCGTGAACTTTACCGCAGGCCGTGCCGCCGTGCTGAACGCCGTGCAGAATGCTTTTTTCGCAGAGTAAAAAGGCTTCCCCCTCGGGGGAAGCTGTCAGCGGCCCCGCCCGCTGACTGATGAGGGGCAGGTTTGCCATTATAGCCCATAAACGGGAAGCCGCGGCAAACTCGCCCCTCATCCGGCCCTGCGGGGCCACCTTCAGTCTTCGCGCTAAGAGCCGCCTGCGGCGGTTGCGCTTCGACACGCGCCTGCGGGCGCAGCCCCAAGGGGGAAGGCTTTGAAGTAAAAAAATCTCCCGCGTATCCTAACCGATACGCGGGAGATTTTTTACATTCTACTGTTTTAGTGCTTCACAAAATCACGGACCAGCGCTTGCAGCAGGTCGTCGCGGTCAATGCGGCGGATGATGGCGCGGGCGTTCTTGTAGGTCGTGATGTAGGTCGGATCCTCCGACAGGATGTAGCCGACGAGCTGATTGATGGGGTTGTAGCCCTTCTCCTCCAGCGCGCGGTACACTTGCAGCACCGCCTGCTTGATCTCCATATCACGGTCATCACGGATGGAAAATACGGCGGTTGGTTCAGAGATCGGCATTTCAATTCTCCCCTTTACAAGATATCATTAGCCTTATTATACTCAACACGCGCCAAATTTGCAAGACGAAAACCATAAAATTTTATACAGAAATGCAAATTTCGTCTTTGCTGTTGTATAATGCAAAAAACCGCTTGAAACCTTGCGGCTTCAAGCGGTTTTTGGTGCGCCCGCAGGAACTCGAATCCTGGACCCTCTGATTAAAAGTCAGATGCTCTACCAACTGAGCTACGGGCACATCTATTGCACTGTGGGTCTCACAGCCCTACTATTATAGCAAGTCCGGTTCCGCTTGTCAATACACTTTTGAAAACATTTTACGCGGATTTTCTCCGCCTTTCGCCCCACGCCCCTTGCCAAACGCAGGACAGCGCGGTATAATAAGTTTTTAGAGTAGAAAAAACCGTAAAGGGGATTTGGAAATATGGAAACTTTGGGCAGCCTGCGCCGTACCAATTACTGCGGGGAAGTCAGCCTTGCCATGGCGGGTCAGGAAATGACCGTCTGCGGCTCCATCGCCCGCGCCCGCGACAAGGGCGGCATCATCTTTGCCGACCTGCGCGATACCACCGGCATTTTGCAGCTGGTGTTCGATGAGGATACCCCCAAGGACGTTTTCGCCAAGGCCGAGAGCCTGAAAAGCGAGTACGTCATCATCTGCCGCGGCAAGCTGCGCGAGCGCGCCGCCAAGACCGACAAGATTTCAACCGGTGACGTGGAGCTCTACGTTACCGAGCTGCGCATCCTGAGCGAGGCCCAGACCACGCCGTTTGAGCTGCGCGACGAGATCAACGTCAACGACGACCTGCGCCTGCGCTACCGCTATCTGGACCTGCGCCGTCCGTCCATGCATGAGCCCATCGTGCTGCGCAGCAAGATCATGCAGATCATCCGCAACTATTTCTGCGAGAACCACTTCACCGAGATCGAAACGCCTACCCTCATCAAGTCCACGCCCGAGGGTGCGCGTGACTATCTGGTGCCCAGCCGTGTGCAGCCGGGCCACTTCTACGCCCTGCCCCAGAGCCCGCAGCTCTATAAGCAGATTCTGATGCTGTCCGGCTTTGACCGCTATTTCCAGCTGGCTCACTGCTACCGCGACGAGGATCTGCGCGCCGACCGTCAGCCCGAGTTCACCCAGGTGGACGAGGAGATGAGCTTTGTCTCCGAGGACGATATCATGACCCTGAACGAGGGCCTGATCAAGCGCCTGTGGAAGGAAATGCTGAACGTCGACGTCGAGACGCCGTTCTACCGTATGCCCTGGGATGAGGCTATGGGCCGCTTCGGCTCCGATAAGCCCGACACCCGCTTTGGTCTGGAAATCCAGGACGTGACTGAGGTGTTCAAGGGCACTGAGTTCAAGCCCTTCGCCGCTGTGCTGGAAGCAGGCGGCACCATCCGCGCCATCAACGCCAAAGGTCTGGCCGATAAGCTGTCCCGCAAGAACATCGATAAGCTGGGCGAGGTCGCCAAGACCTACGGCGCCAAGGGTCTGGCCTACAGCCGCCTGACCGCCGACGGCACGTCCTCCAGCTTTGAAAAGTTCCTGACAGACGCCGAGAAGGCCGCCCTGTACGCCGCGCTGAACGCCGAGACCGGCGACGTGCTGCTGCTGGTCAGCGACACCGACTGGGTCAAGGCCTGCACCGCACTGGGTCAGGTCCGTCTGGACATCGCCCGCAAGCACGGCCTGATCGACCCCGACAAGTTCAACTTCCTGTGGGTCGTGGACTTCCCGCTGTTTGAGTACAGTGAGCAGGAGGGCCGCTGGATGGCGATGCACCACCCGTTCACCCTGCCCAAGGCCGAGGACCTGGACAAGGTCGAGAGCGACCCGGGTGCCTGCCATGCCGTGGCCTACGACATCGTACTGAACGGTGTCGAGATGGGCGGCGGCTCGATGCGTATCAATGATCCCGCATTGCAGGACCGCATGTTCCACGCCCTCGGCTTTACCGAGGAGAAGGCCCGCGAGAGCTTCGGCTTCCTGATGGACGCCTACAAGTTCGGTGCGCCGCCGCACGGCGGTATGGCCTACGGCCTGGACCGCATGGTCATGCTGATGCTCAAGAAGGACTCCATCCGCGACGTCATCGCCTTCCCGAAGGTGCAGAACGCCGGTGAGCCGATGAGCGGTGCCCCCGACGTCGTCGATGAGCAGCAGCTCAAGGATCTGAGCATCGCGCTGACGCTGAAGGACTAAGGCGTTTCCGTTATCATGCAGCCACCGCAAGGCAGCCGGAGCGGTCAAGACCGCTCCCTACAAACTGCCGTATGCGGATGCTTTGTAGGGAGGGGTTTTGACCCCTCCGTGAGCTGAAGGACTAAGTCAGAAGTAATAGCGCTGTAGGGGCCGGACATGTCCGGCCCGCAACCTGCCCGCAGGATTCCCTTTTGCGGGTAGGTGCAGGGCGAGGCATGCCTCGCCCCTACCGCACACAAAGATAAAAACCTGCCCAACCGCATATCACGCGGCTGGGCAGGTTTTGTGTTTTCTGTCAGTATTTCGGCTTCGGCTCGTCGCCCGGCTTCACCGGGTACTCGGCGGGCGGGGGCGTCTGCGCGGGCTTGGGCAGCTTTTCCTTCTTGGGCCGCTTTTTCCAGACCTTGCGCAGGATGAACACCACGGCCACTGCGATCAGCAGCACCGGCCACAGGTAGACCAGCGCGATGACCAGACCCGTGTAGGTCAGCGTCCCTTTGACATTCCAGGCACCGTCCACAAAGCCGTTCTCTACGCCCATCCCCACGAATACCAGATAGTACGGTACGGAAGCGGAGAACAGGAAATACGTGTTCGTGTCCAGAATCGTCATGATCAGATTGACCACCGTGAGAATGACGATCAGCAACAGACTGTAACGTCCGTTGGCCACCTGCCGCAGCAGGTACTCCCGGGAGTTCTTGTCCACCGGGGTGTTATTTTTTGCCATAAACTACCATCTCCTTGTTGTTGTGTGCCGTGTCATAATATCAGATATTCAGGGAAAATGCAACCTTGACTTTTTCACCGCCAATGTGTATAATGAGAGAAATTTCATAGGACAGTTCGTGACCATCCTGTCGGTAAACAAAACTAGGGATTTCCGATGGGCGCTATGCGCTCATTTTTTGTTGGGTGTGGTCATGGACTGCTCCCAATTTCTTTTTTGGAGGAACACCATGTCGAAAAATACCAGATTTCTGACCCATGCCGCCGTCATTGCGGCGCTGTACGCTGTGCTGACCCACCTGCAGAATGTTCTGCTTCCCGGTTCAACCACATGGGCGATCCAAATGCGGCTGTCCGAAGCGCTGTGTGTGCTTTCCTTTTTCACCCCGGCAGCGATTCCCGGATTGACGGTGGGCTGTCTGGTTTTCAACATCACCTATGCCGCCGCGCTGCCGCTGGATTTTCTCGTGGGCAGTCTTGCGACGCTTCTGGCGGCCGGGGGGATGTGGCTGACCCGG
>ERZ773131.2866-NODE-2866-length-10564-cov-9.634789_pt1 | contig 10564 bp, 8 predicted proteins | sample MGYA00511082_ERZ773131 | MGnify/ENA primary metagenome ERZ773131 (study PRJEB29015, sample SAMEA2737813) | human gut metagenome | biome: human gut; feature: human-associated habitat; material: faeces | place: China | collected 2012 ...
GTTTTATACCCTAATAAGCTGCCGGAAAGTGAACGGGTATGCTCCGGAATATGTACTCATTTTTAATCAATTTAAAAGTTTATTATTTGTATAAATTAAAATAATCTTTTGGGATGTATTGAGGCTTTAAATGCAATAAATCGGCAAAACATGAATCTGGCATTGTGCGAATAGATTGGAAGTATTCGTCAAAATATGGTAGATGTTTATATCGTATTATATTGCATTTTTGAAGAAATTCGTTTTTTTTAGATTCTCTAATTGGAGCACATAATACTTTAAATTTAATATTGTGTTGAGTACATAATAAATACATTCGCTCTATGTATAAAAATTGTAGACAAGGTTTATCTTGTATTTTTGCTGTGTATTGTGGAACATATGGGGATAATTGATACCATTTTTGTGATAATAGATAATGAAATGGAAGAGTGTGTACAATGTGTTTAGCTTTTTCTTCCATAAAAGGTAAATAGGTATCGTTTGCTATATTTTTGGCAAAAAGAGCATATTGTATACCTTCTCCGCTAAATTCTAAAGTCCAACTTGTTGGATTTAGAATTACTATAACCTCTTTGGGTAGTTGATTTTTTCCGCAAACTTCAAAATATTTGGCCATGAGACAATATTGGCCTACTGCAGTGAGGGCGACACTACCCGCCAAACTATAAACAATAGAATCATTACTTTTTCCATATAAAGCGTCAGCAGTACTATCTCCTAAGATTAATGTGCGAGTTTTCCTTGGAGTCTGACTTCTTTGAATGATTATGCTTGTGTTAAAATCTGCATTGTTAAGGATATTTATGTGTGTTATTTGAATAAAAGAATTGATGCATTCTCCCATAATAAAGACTATTATGCCTGTTATTGTTAAAAAAAATAATAGTTGGAGTAATAATTTTTTCATATGTTAGAATTTGAAATAAATGAAATCGGTAGGTTTTCCTTGGTAAAATACAATAACTAGTATTAATAATATATATATAGTCCATCTTAAGCTTTTCTTCATGTATAATTTTTGTAAAGGAAACTCGTCTTCTTTTTTAAACCATTCAATTATAAACATAATTGCTGCAAAGAACATAGGAGTGTATGCGAGTGCTAAGCCAGATGGTCGATAGAATACTTCAACACTACAGATTTTAGTGATATACGTTTGTACTTCACTAAGATTTTCTGATTGAAAAATAATCCATCCTATTGTAACTAGTATAAAAACACCTAACATTTTTAGACTATCAATAAAGTTGTAATTGCAACTAGGTTTAATTCGTTTTTTACTTCTAATAATTATAGGAAGAAAAAGAATTGCATGAAAAAGTCCCCAAATGAGGAAGGTCCAATTAGCACCATGCCAAAGTCCGCTGACAAGGAAAATAATTAGTGTATTCCGTATCGTTTTTAGCTTTGAACAATAGCTTCCTCCTAGTGGAAAATATAAGTAATATCTAAACCATGATAATAAACTTATATGCCATCTTTTCCAGAATTCTGATATAGAACGAGAAAAATATGGATACTGAAAATTTATTGTTGTTTTGATGCCTAATATTTTAGCAACTCCGATAGCCATGTCACTATATCCAGAAAAGTCAGTATAGATTTGTACACTGTATAAGATTGCCATAAATAATAATGTGCTTCCTGTGACATGATTAACATCTAGGCTTAAGAATGTAGCTAATGAATCTGCTATTACCATTTTTTTGAAAATTCCCCATAGAATTTGTCTGCACCCTTCTACAATAAGTGATTGATTGAATTCTCTTTTTTTTGTTAACTGAGGTAAGAAATCAATTGCCCTATCAATCGGACCTGATAATATACAAGGAAAAAAACTTATATAGTTGGCAAAGTTTATAAAATTTTCACATGGTAGAATGTCTTTTCGTTTAATATCTATAATATAGCTAATAAGTCTGAATGTGAAAAAAGAGATACCTAATGGCATAATTATTTTAAAAGTTGACCAGTTTGTCTGAAGTCCTAATGAATTTAATAGGGATGAAAAACTTAAAATGAAGAAATTGAAGTATTTAAAATACAATAGTAATCCGCATCCCAATATGATGCCGAGTCCTGTAAGAATGTTTGAATAGATAAAATTTAATTTAGCTATGAATTTCCCTAGAACCCAAAAAATGTATATAGAAATAAGTAGCAACAACAACATGGTATAACTTGTATAGCCATAGAATAAAAGGCTAGCTATAAGTAATACAATATTTTGTTGTTTTGAATTTATATGGGGATAATAATATGCACCTAAGGTTATGATAAAAAATAGTAGAAATGAGAGAGAATTAATGCTCATAATTTATATCGGATAAATAAAAATTGGAATATGTAGTCTGTAATAATAGGATATTTTATATTTAATAATAATAATGTTACTTTATTTTTTATGTTAAGTCCTTTAAAGTTAGTTTCATATGTTTTAAATTCTCTTAGAATCTTTAGTCGATTAACTTTTTTATATTCGGGAGAACGATACATTTCTTTGATACCTTGTAATAATATTATTGATATTTTCCTTAATAATATATGATAACTGGTGATGTTTATTTTTTTTATCTTTTGTGCTGCTTCATATCTTGCATTAAAAATATTAAAATATAATTGTGCTGTATATCGATTGGCTTTTTCCCCTGTTAGCGTACTATTTTGATGGTTGTAAATATATCCTTCTGTGTCTATTGTTTTTACTACTATTGCTTTAGATAAGCATTCTGTTAAAAAGACCCAATCTTCGAAATTATTTATATTAGTATTATATTGAATCTTTTCTTGTTTGATGAGTGAAGATTTTATTAATTTACTCCAAGCTGAGCCAATATGTCCGTGAGTTGTTTGCCAAAGAAGAATAAGATCTTGAAAATCTTGTTGTGAATAAGTTTTATAATCGAGTTGATATTTTGTTTCTGATTTTTTGTTGCGTATGATTGCTCCTTGAAAAATAATATCACATTGTTCATCTATTGCATTTGCATAATTTTGTAACCAATCGGGTGTAACGTCATCATCTGCATCAAGAAAACATATCCATTCACCTGTTGCAATGGATATGCCTGCGTTTCTTGCGGCACTAACTCCTTGATTACTTTGATGTACTATTTTGATGCGAGGATTTATGAGTGATAATTTTTTTATGAGACTTAATGAATTATCTGTACTTCCGTCGTCAACGATAATCCATTCGTAATCTTTAAATGTCTGAGCTTGAATATCCCGGCTTAGGCTGGTTAAAAAAAAGGATGCATTATAGGCCGGCGTGATTATTGATATCATCTTAATGTTTTTTTATTCGATTGTATATAATCAGTAAGTTACGATACCATGAATTTGGAAAGTACTGAAATATATTTTTGTATATTTTTTCTAACCAAGATGTTGGGTGATAATATTTTAGTGTTGGACATATGATATCTTTAGCGATATTATGTTCAATACAATATAAATATCGATTCATAAATACATTCATCACTTCATGTGCATAACTATAGTTCTCTATTTTAAATTTTTTTATAAGAGATATGGATAATGTAGAATATATTTTTGCTAATTCATGTAATGCTTCATTACTTTGTTTAATAGCTGTTGATATAGAATATTTGCCTTCTTGAGGCATTATATAGTAGTAGTCTCTTTCTGAAGATAAAAAGATTCTATCCATGTATAACATATATTGATTAATGAATAGACCATCTTCGCATATTTTTATTTTGTAGTTGAATTTTAGTCGTTTCTCTTTTATGATTTTATTGGAAAATAGTTTTCCATAAATTGCATAATGATGTAAGATTCGGTATTTGATGACTAGTTCTTGATTTTTGCCAATTTGAATAAGTTCATTATTGTAATAACAACGTGGGTGTGGAATTTCATTTCCTTCTAAATCTACGTAACGGTTATCTTGAATTATAAGTAGATACTCATCTTGTTGTTGGTTTGCATTGAATAGATGTTCAAGATAATATGGACTTATATAATCATCAGAATCTATAAAGACTATCCATTTTCCTGTAGCATGTTTAATACCGGTATTTCTGCTATCGCTCGGTCCTCCATTTTCTTTATGGATAACTTTGATTCGTGAATCTTGTTTACCGTAAGCATTACAAATTTCTCCGCATTTATCAGGACTCCCGTCATCGATTAATATAAGTTCAAATTTTTTAAACGTTTGGTTTAATATAGACTGGATACATCTTTCTATATATTTTTCAGCATTATATATTGGTACAATAACTGATATTTCGGGGTTATTGGGAATCATCTTTTAATTAAATGTTTGATTTTATTTTTAGCTCCTTTTATTACTTTGTGAGCTGTTAATATATATGGAGCTGTTTTTGGATAACTGAGATATATACAACCTTCTATCCAGATATTTTGTGATTTTTTGTTAATTATATAAGAAAAAACTTCTTTTAATGATAAATGTTGTAAGATTGTTTTCTTTTTGTTATTTCTCTTTTCTTCAAAACTTTGAATTTGACTTAATGCTTCAAGGTCAATATTTTCTGGATGGTGGATTAATTGTTGAGTAAATATATCTGCTAGTATTAATAATGCTTCTTTATCTATTAAATCATATTGTTTTAAGCATTCAACAAAGCAATTTACAGTTTCTAAATTTGCTGTCACTGCTTTTTCGTTGTTCATTTTACTTTTTTCATCGAAAATGGGTTCTACAATTTTGTTGCTGACGTTATATCCGATTGTAGAAAGATGAGGAGAAGCAGAAAAATAATCTTCTATTATTGTAATAATATGTAATGGAAGGTTAAGATTATAATTGTATGTATAAAAAGTATTGGAGTAAGCATTTCTATATTGTTGAAAGGTTCCCCAATAAAAACAACTTTTTTTAGGGAGCATAAGGGATTCCATTATAGAATTAATGGCTTCTAATCCAGAGCCTTTCCAACCAACATCAACAAATGCATAGTTTTGATTATCAGATAATAGCCCTTCTTGTTTGAAATATTTGGTGATATAGGTCCTTTCCTTTTTAGCGAGATTTAATACTTGGGCAGATATTGTTTCTTGATTTAACCATTTGAAGAATTCTTGCTTGTTTGTTTCATTTAATTTAAAATTAACTCCTAAATTGTTATTACTTAGTATGGATTCTAATTTGAAATATGAAATTATGTGGTTTATTGTAATGAATTTGAAAGCATTACCAAAGTATTGTTGTATTTTTTCTTCATTAGTGCTAGTTAATGAGGGAAGATACATTGATTTACGAGAAACATATAGATACTTATTTTCTATAGTTGGAAAATTTTCTTTAAATAATTTTGCAATATGATGAAGAATCCATCCATCTCTTGCTAAGAAATATAATGTATTGATGTTTTCTTTGTATGCTTTATGTAATATATCTAAAACATATGCGCAATATATTGGTACGACAAAATTAGAAGAAAATTTACGAAAAGATGAATTATAATCAGTTCCATATAGCCGCGTATATCTAATAAAACCTATAAAACACGAAAGAATCTGTTGATTTCTGTTCTCTTTAATGCATTTTAATGCTATATTTTCTATTTTGTTGAATGATGTGTTAATTAGAGTTGGTTTAATACCATATTTACTGGCTTGGTAAATATCACTATAATAATTATCACCGTAATGTTCCCAATAAGTTGGCTTTATTTTCTCTTTAATTTGCTGATATAAATTCCCATTTCTTTTAGATGCATTATACTCGCATGAAACAAATAAATAGTCTTCTGGTTTAAAGATGTTTAGTTTTCCGAGAATTCTTTGTAATAAAGAAGATGGAAGATACATATCAGATATAAATATAATCTGATATCCTGCTTTACGTTTTTGAGATATTATGCTAATTGCTTCAGTATTAGGAATTAGCGATTCTTCTTCTAGTAGGATTTCAGTATCTTTTACTTGTTTAGCTGAATATTCAATGAATCTTTTTGATGGATAATTTTCATATATTTCATCTAATGAAACATTGTCTTTTCTTTGCTTTTTACAAGTAATAGTTTCTGCTTCTTTTCTCCAATGGTATAAACATTCTTGTTTAGCTAAATTTGTTGGATATAATTTTCTTGCCAATAAAAAAAATATATTATTAGCTTCTCCACATTTACGTATAAGACATGTATCGAAGATATCAAATGAGGCAATTGGGGGCATATGATTATTATTTATACATTTTGTTATAATACTTCTGGTAATCTCCTGAAATTATATTATTCATCTACGCCTGATTATCCGGATACCAGCATACAGATTTTGCAATACCTTCTTCAGATTGTAAGTTTAGTTTCCAAGCTAATTCATGTTGTAATTTGATAGAATCGATAGCATAATGCATTTCGTGTACCAACAGTTGGTTACGTAAGTATTTAAGTTTATGTCTTATCCTTTTCTTACCTCCTAATAGGTCTGCGGTTTTAATCACTACTTTGATGCTATTAAGTATTAATTCATTGAAGTCGCTGATGTTACAAGTCTTAGCTATTTTACCGTTTTAGAAAATGACATTTATAGGTACAGGCATAATTTTTTACATATATCTTGTCATAAGTATTTTCTCCTTTCCCATAAATCAGTAATGGTTTACAATGGTAAATATTATTGATGAATAGCGATATCGTTTTTTCTAGGACCTGGTAGGGAACAGTTGGTTATACCGTAGGTATTGTGACAGATATACATAAAGTGGTTGTTGCTGGTCTCATTGCAGAGTGGGAGCTATACGGATTATGCTTGGAACTTTTCAAAAAGAATTCTTCTCTATAGACTAGATGACGGGGCGGAAGAAGTAGTTGTAGTGAATGGCGCTGGGTCTCTTTTGGATCGTTATTTGGGGGAGCCAGTGCACCTCTCCAGTAGAGATAAACCAACTCACTCCCTTGGTAGAGAGATAAAGTTGGATGTCGCTTCCCATGGCTAGCACGATTCCTTTCATAAATTCTTGTTATTTATCTTTTTCATAGCCATAACCATAGCCATAGCCGTATTTCTTTCCATAACCGTATCGTCCGTACTTTCCGTATTTTCCGTAGCCGTAATAATATCCATTTTGTCGGCGGTCCATATTGATACCGTTCAGCAAAGTGCACAGATGTGGTAATTTATGTTCATTCTTTAATTCATTGATTAAAGCGTAATGGCTTTTATGGGTATATCCTGCGCGGCATACATACACGCTTAAGTCTGCTACGCGCGCAATGAGCTGGGTATCGGTTACCATACCAATAGGAGCCGTGTCGAGAAGTACATAATCAAAGTTTTGTTTCAGCAGTTCAATAGCTTGGTCGAGAGTTTGACGTGCTACTAACTCAGTCGGGTTGGGAGGAACAGTACCTCCTGGAAGAATGTATAAATTTTCGGATACCGTAGAGGGCTGGCACAAGGATAGCAAATTCGTGTGTTCTGGATCCACTAAGTATTGTGTGATACCCTTTTCTTTATGAGAAAGGTGGAATACTTTATTTAATCCAGGTTTGCGAATGTCCAAACCGACAATGACCACTTTCTTACCCATGTAAGCAAAGCTACAGGCTAGGTTCCCGGCAATAAAACTTTTCCCTTCTCCCGAACTGGTGGAAGTGAAGAGAATAACCTTCTGGCCTTCTTGTAACATATACTGAATATTGGTTCGTATGGAACGGAATACTTCTTCCATTAGATCATTGCGATTCTCGTGTACCACAATGGGGCTTCCTTGAGTATCTACCGTAGGAATGTCACCTACTACTGGTATGTCGGTAATCTTTTCTACATCGGCGCGGCTTTCAATTTTGAAACGGAGAAGGTTGTGTGTGTAGATGATGACAACCGGAATACCAAGACCTAGCATCAGTGCTAAAAGGTAGTAGGTTTTGCCGTTAGGTGCCACAGGACCGCCTGGGAGTGGCTCTTCTACCATACGGCCGTTGTTGGCGGTGGCGGCCAAGGTGATAGCATTTTCCTCTCGTTTCTGGAGCAACATCAGGTACAGACTGGCTTTGATTTCCTGCTGACGGGTGATGCTCAGTAATTCTTTTTCCTGGGTAGGGGCATTGCTAATTTTTCCTTCGAACTTACGAGCCTGAATTTCCAAATCGTTACGGGTGATTTCGAGCCCTTTCAATACGCTGTTAACCGATGCCTGTACATTCTTGCGAGTGGCCTCAATAGAAGTGTTTAGATTGATAACCGCTGGATTACTTTCATTAGAAGTGCGGAGTAGGCGTTTGCGTTCGGTCAACATCTCGTTGTATTGACCAATAACAGTGGCCAAAGCATTGTCAGTCAGGCCAATATTGGCTGGAATTACTTCCATCTGGTTGGCCGGATTGTCGATGTATTCTTTCAGAAATTGTACTAAGCGAAATTGAGTTGCATTTTCGGCTCGCTTCTGTTCGTATTCGGCATTACCTTGAAGTGCCAACTGGGCATCGGAACTTAAATCGGTCAGGCCGGCTTTCTGTTTGTAAGAGGCCAATTGGCTTTCGGTGGTGCCTAATTCTTGATTGATAATTTGGATACGAGTGTCAATGAATTCAGCCGTGCGACTGGCTACTTCATTCTTGTCATCGTTGGCATCGCGGTTATAGAGAGCGACCAACGTGTTTAAGAAATCCATACCACGGCCTATATGGGTGTCGTTGTAGTTTAACCGGACAATGGTTGTTACCTTGCTAACCGGTTCTGCACTCAGACGAGACTTGCAATTAGCTGCTGCTGCCGTCGGGGAGATGATGTTTGCGCAGATGGTATGTGATTCTTGAATGTTTGTGCTGTCTTTTAAACTAAAGGTGATGGTACCTACCGGAGTGACCAATACGCCAGGTAATTTGTCAAAATGCTTGGATACTGTTTCCTCTTTTCCATTGCGGGTGAATAAGGCATCGGCTTGTACTTTCCCATCGGGAGTGTAATTTAACTGAATCTGTAATGGAGAGGGAAGCTTGTCGGCTTCATCTGGATTCATCCAGACCTGTACGGGAGTATTTTTATATAGCTGTACTGGGTAACCGAAAGTACGCTTTTCCGTATAAGTGATGTTCAGGTTAAGGGCATTTACCACTTTCTTGAGTAAAGTCCGTGACTGGATGATTTCTACTTCGTTGTCAAAATTATTTGCCATGCTGAGCATGCCCAAATCCTGCATGGCTGCCAAAGAGACATTTTGTCCATTAGGCTTGTTTTTGTCTCCTTGCTTGATAAGTACTGTGGCGTTTATGTTATATACAGGAGCCTGGTAGCGGAGATAGCACCAGGCACCGACCATGCACACTAACAGGCAGGCTACAAACCAAGGCCAGTACATCAGGTATTCAAAAAAAATAGCTTTGTAATCAACGGGCTTTTCGTTTTCGGCCTGGAACAGGTCGTCGTATCTTTCGTCACTCATAAATTATAGGCGGTTTTTAAGTAGGATTACTAATGTGTTTGGTTATTTAAGGATAGTCACTAACAGACTGGCAATGGATACCAATATGGAGGTGGCACTAATCCAGAGGGTTGTGCTGTTGCCGATATCGGAGTTGCGGGCTACCGTTTTATTAGGGCTTACGTAAAGAATGTCGTTCTGTTGCAGATAAAAATAAGGGGAACGTATCAAGTCGGCATCGTTCAGGTTAAGTGTCTGAATAATGCGTTCGCCGTTTGCATTCTCGCGTACTAACTTGACATTGTCGCGCACACCGTATACTGTCATGTCGCCCGCCATAGCCAAGGCTTCGAGCACATTGACTTTTTCATTACTGACGGTGAAGGTGCCGGGACTTTTTACTTCGCCTAATACGGAAATCTTATAGTTGACCATACGCACATTGACAATCGGGGTCTCCTTGAGGTAAGGGATTAATTTTTCACGAATAAGCGCTTCACATTCATTTTTGGTAAGTCCGCTGATTTTGAGGCGGCCTAATACCGGAAAATCAATTTCACCCTCGTTGTTTACTAAATATTGCTGTAAACTAGGTTGAGTAGTCAGGTTGTTGCTGGCTTGTGAAACTGCTGATTGTACCGTCAGGTTGAATGGAACACTGGCCTGTGGGTCAGTGGTACTGACTGTAATGGTCAGCAAATCTTTAGGCATGATTTTAGCATCATACAAAGGGATTTCTCCTGCAGCCACTTCGATGGCTTGGGCATTTTGCAGGTACGGCACTTTTTTGTAAGACGTACACCCGCTCACCAGCAGGGTGGACAACGTCAGCATACAGACTACTTTGCGTATCTTCATCTTTTCTTATGGTTTTGTTATGATTTTTCTAAAGGAATTTCCCTGCGCATAGGGTGTGCTTCGCCGTTACCACTCCCAGCTATGGATTGGGGGCGGTAAACACAGCGGCCAATAATCGGCTGCAAAATTAAGCATTTTTTAGGAAATAACCAAACTTTTTTCTAGAAAAGTTGCACTTTGCTCGATAATTTGTTATAAATATGCGGTTTTTATACACTTTTGCTTATGAAAAACAAGCGAAAGCGGCAGTTTTGTCAAAAACTGCCGCTTTCGCTGAAATACTAACTTTCTGCCTTTAATTCTTTGTCTAGAACAAAGAGCATATAGAGGGGGATGTTGATG
>ERZ773131.2868-NODE-2868-length-10558-cov-5.480529_pt1 | contig 10558 bp, 7 predicted proteins | sample MGYA00511082_ERZ773131 | MGnify/ENA primary metagenome ERZ773131 (study PRJEB29015, sample SAMEA2737813) | human gut metagenome | biome: human gut; feature: human-associated habitat; material: faeces | place: China | collected 2012 ...
GCGGGAGGGGCCCCCCCTCCCGCTATTTTCTGTCCCCTGCCGCATTTTTGTGTAAATGTTGTGGGTGATAGATATTGTGTACTGTATACAATATGTGTTATACTATCTGAGACCGTCTCCCCCGCGCCCTGAAAACGCCCTTTCCCCCTGCGCTTCAGAGCGGGCGCACGGAGACGAAAAAACGAAAACAGTGAGGTAGAGCATTATGTCTAAAAGAATCGTTATCGCGCTGGGCGGCAACGCACTGGGCAATACCGCCGCTGAGCAGCTCCAACTGGTCACCGAGACCGCCAAGTCCATCGTGGACCTGATCGCTGCAGGCAATGAAGTCGTGGTCGCCCACGGCAACGGCCCCCAGGTGGGCATGATCCAGAAGGCCATGGCCGAGTTGACCCGCTCCGAGCCGGAGAAGTACATTCCCTGTCCTCTGTCCGTATGCGTGGCCATGAGCCAGGGCTACATTGGTTATGACCTGCAAAACGCGCTGCGGGAAGAACTGCTGGACCGCGGCATCCAAAAGGGTGTAGCCACCGTGCTTACTCAGGTTGAGGTGGACCCGAATGATGAGGCGTTCCACAACCCCACCAAACCCATCGGTGCTTTCATGACCAAAGAAGAAGCTGACAAGATGGTGGCTGAACGCGGCTACAACGTCATCGAAGATGCCGGCCGGGGCTACCGCCGGGTGGTCGCCTCTCCCAGACCTCAGTCGATCATTGAGATCCAGTCCATCCGGGATATGGTGGATTTCTTAGCCCCAGGAGGAAGAATCTGCATCATCACGTTTCATTCTCTGGAGGACCGGATCGTGAAGAACGCATTCCGCAGGAATGAGAATCCCTGCACCTGTCCGCCGGAATTTCCGGTGTGCGTGTGCGGACGAAAGCCAAAGGTCAAGCTCATCACAAGAAAGCCCATCGTTTCGGGCGAAGAAGAACTCGCAGAGAATCCCCGTGCCCGCAGCGCCAAGCTGCGCGTCGCGGAAAAGTGCTGACAACAGCCGAAAATACGCAAAAGAAAGGAGATCGCCATGGCCAGCCGCAGAGAGCAGAACATGAAATACCGCCGCTATAGCGGACGAGTCAATGGCAATCTCGCTTACGATCCCGCCTACGAAGAGCGCCAGCGCAGGCTGCGCCGCGAGCGTGAATACGAGCGCGAGCACGAGCGTCAGCGCGAGGAATTCATGCGTCCCCCGCAGCGGAAGGTGCAGAAAAAGGCTGCGCCCGTCCGCCGTCAACGCGAAAAGGTCTCGCTCGGCACGCTGTGCGGCTTTATGGCGCTGGCCGCAATGGTCGCGCTGATGATCATGTGCCGCGCACAGCTGACGGAAATCTCCGCGCAGGTCGTCTCCGTGCAGAAGGAGATCTCCGCGCTCGAGGACGAGCATGTCGCGCTGCTCACGCGCTACGAAAAAACCTTTGACCTCACCACCATCAAGGAGGCGGCGGCCGCGGCCGGTATGGCCAAGCCCAGCGCCTCGCAGGTCTACTACATCGACCTGTCGGAGCCCGACAGCGTGGTCGTCTACCAGCAGAAGAGCCAGAACGTTTTGTCGCGGGCGCTCACGTCGCTTGGCAACGGCGTATGCGCAGTGGTGGAATATTTCAAATGAGCGAAGCTATACATAAGGAGTAAGGAGCTTCCTTACTCCTTTTCCATTTTTAAGGAGGATGAACGACTGTGGCACCACGCCCCCAGAACCAGAAAAGACGGCCCGAATCCGCGCGCCGCGCAAACCGCATCATTCAGACAAGAACGCTGCTGCTTCTGGGCGTGTTCGGCGTGCTGACGTTTGTGCTGCTCTTCACCCAACTCTATCACTGGCAGATCGCCGAGCATGACGAGCTCCAGTCCGTCGCTGTGCGCCAGCAAACGCTGCGCACCACGGTGGAGGCGAGCCGCGGCACGATCTACGATCGAAACGGCACGATCCTCGCGATGTCCGCCTCGGCGGAGGATATTTTCATCTCTCCGAAGGAGATCATCGAAAACGATCAGGATCAAAACCTGATCGCGGGCGGCCTTGCTGAAATTCTGGACCTTGACCCCGCTGACATTCTCAAAAAGATGGAGAAAACGAACTCGCAGTACGAAGAGCTCAAGAAAAAAGCGGACGATGAGCTCGCCGACAAGGTGCGCGAATTCATCAATGAGAACGACCTCAAGGGCGTTTTCATTCGTCCGACGAGCAAGAGGACCTATCCCAAGGGGACGCTCGCCTCACAGGTCATCGGCTTTACCAATGACCTCGGCGGTGCGATGGGACTTGAGGCGACGTACAACGACGAGCTGACCGGTGAGAACGGTATGGTCGTCACCGCGCGCGACCGCGACGGCCGCTCCGTGCTCTACCAGTACGACCAGTATTTCGACGCGGAAAACGGCTGCGACCTGCACACGACGCTCGACACGACCATCCAGTATTACCTTGAGAAAGGTGTGCAGGAGCTCGAGGCGCGCTTCGGCACTGGCAAGGGCGCCGAGGGCATCGTCATGGATGTCAACACCGGCGCGGTGCTGGCGATGGCGTCGCTGCCGACCTACGACTTGAATTCCCCCGGCATGGTCTACAACGACTTTCTGACCTCCGGCATGACGGAGGAGCAGGTCCTCGAAAACATGAGAGACCTTCTCAACAAGCAGTGGCGCAGCAAGGCCATCAACGACACCTACGAGCCGGGCTCCACGTTCAAAACACTGACGCTCGCGATGGCGCTTGAGGAAAACGTTGTCGACCTGAACACGGGCTTCTATTGCAGCGGCAGCGTAAAGATCGAGGGCGAGACCATCAACTGCTCCAAGCGCGCGCCCGGTCACGGCCAGCAAAACCTGACGCAGGCGTTCGCCAACTCCTGCAACCCCGCGTTCATCAACATCGGCCTTCGCATCGGCAACGACAAGTTTTACCAGTACATGCTGGACTTTGGCCTGACGGAGAAGACCGGCGTCGACACCACGGGCGAGGCCAGCGGCTTCGTCAACAGCGAAATTAAATATTCGACGCTGGCGCTGGCGTGCTACGCCTTCGGCCAGAACTTCAACGTCACGCCTATCGCGCTGCTGGCGGCGCAGTGCGCCTGCGTCAACGGCGGCTACCTCTATACGCCCTATCTTGTCGAAGAGATCACCGACCAGGACGGCAACGTCGTCTCCAAGCACGACTCCACGCCCATCCGTCAGGTCGTCTCCGAGGAGACGTCCGCGCTTGTGCGCGACATCATGGAGTATGAGGTCACAAGCGGCACGGGCAAGAACGGTCAGGTCGCGGGCTACCGCATCGGCGGCAAGACCGGCACGGCCGATAAGGTCGGCGGCGGCGTCATCGTCTCGTTCGTGTGCTTCGCCCCCGCGGATGACCCGCAGGTGATGATGCTCCTGACGCTCGACGAGCCGAGCAAGTGGACCGGTACCTACGTTTCCGGCGGTAACATGGTCGCCCCCGTGGCGAGTTCCGTCATGGGCGAGATCCTGCCGTATCTCGGCATTGAGCCGAGCTACACCGCTGAAGAGCTCGTCGGCGCGGATAAGACTGTGCCGAACGTCGTCGGCCTCAGCAAGGACGCGGCGGCCGAGCGCCTGAGCGCGAACGGCTTCAGCTTCCGCACCGTCGGCAGCGGCGATACCGTCACCGACCAGACGCCCGCAGGCGGCGCGATCGTACCGAACAGCGCGGAGATCATCCTCTACCTCGGCGCGGAGAAGTCGACTGACAAGTGCATCGTCCCGAACGTCGTGGGCGACAGCGCCGCGACCGCGAACCAGAAGATCGTGAACGCGGGGCTCATCATGGGCGTTTCCGGCGCGACGAACGCAAGCTCGTCCACGGTGCACGCCATCTCGCAGAGCATCGCCGCGGGCACGGAGGTCGAGGCCGGTACGGTCGTGCGCGTCCAGTTCAGCGACAGCTCGGTGCGCGACTAAAGACAGCAAGACCCAATTCCGAAAGGAATTTTTCAAACGCAGTTATCTGAGCTTATTTCCGCATTAGAAGACAAAACGGTGCATGCGCCGCCTGACCTGATAGTCAGAGGCCTTGCGCTCGATTCCCGCAAGGTAGAAGAGGGATTCCTCTTCTTCGCCCTGCCGGGGGAGAAGGAGGACGGCGGCGAGTTTATCGCCGAAGCCAAAGCGCGCGGCGCGGCCTGCGCCGTGTGCGAGCATCCGCCGGAGACGGAAATTCCCTATATCTTAGTGCCGGATGCGCACAAAGCGCTTGCACTTTGCGCGGCGGTATGGTATGGTACTCCGGCGGGAAAACTCACCGTGGTCGGCGTGACCGGCACAAACGGCAAAACGACCACGACATATCTTATCAAACAGCTTTTGGAGCGCACAAAGGGCGCAAAGGTCGGCCTGATCGGCACGAATCAGAATTTGATCAGCGACAAGACCATCCCGACCGACCGCACAACGCCCGACGCGCTGACCGTGCAGCGCCTGCTCGCCCAGATGGTCGATGCGGGCTGCACCTATGCCGTGATGGAGGTCTCGTCCCACGCGCTGATGCAGAGCAGGGTAGAAGGAATCCGATTCCGCGTCGGTGTTTTCACGAACCTGACGCAGGATCACCTCGACTACCACGGCACGATGGAGGCCTACTGCGACGCGAAGTCGAGGCTTTTCGACCAGTGTGACATCGCCTGCGTCAACGGTGACGATGCGTGGACGGAGCGCTTGCTCGCCCGCTTTACGAGCGAGCGGATTACATTCGGGCAGGGCATGACGAATGACCTTGTCGGCTGGCGTGCCCGCTACGAAAACGACTGTGTGCGCTTTACCGCCTGCACCGACCTCGACCACGAGGAGACGAAAATCGGCATCCCCGGCGGCTTTTCGCTCTATAACGCGCTCGCGGCGCTCTGCGCCGTGCAGGCGCTCGGCGTGCCGCTTTCCGACGCGGCAAAAGCGCTGACGGAATGTGTCGGCGTTAAGGGGCGGTGCGAGGTCGTACCGCTTGATGCACCGTTCACCGTCATCATTGACTATGCGCACACGCCCGACGGGCTCAAAAATATTCTCTCCACGGTCTGCGGCTTTGCCGACGGGCGCGTCATCGCGCTCTTTGGCTGCGGGGGAGACCGCGACAGGACAAAGCGACTCCGCATGGGCCGCATCGCCGCGGCGCTCTCGGACTTCGTTGTTCTCACGAGCGACAATCCCCGCACCGAAGACCCTTACGCCATCCTACGAGATGTGCTCCCCGCACTTTTGGAGAGCAGAACGCCGTTCGCCGTCATCGAGAACCGGCGCGAGGCCATCGGCTTTGCTCTGCGCGAGGCGAAAGCGCGCGACGTCGTCGTCCTCTGCGGCAAGGGGCACGAGACCTATCAGGAGATCGGAACGATAAAATACCACCTCGACGAGAGGGAGGTCGTGCGCGAGAGGTTCGCGCAAGTACAAAGGAAGGACGCCGCCGACGCGGCGAAGGAAAACGAACATGAAGATCATCATTGCCTGCATACTGAGCTTCGCGGTCTCCGCGATCACGGGAAAATTTCTGGTCCCTGAGCTGAGAAAGCTCAAGGCCGGACAGAGCATCCGCGAGGACGGCCCCACCTGGCACGCCGGAAAGGCCGGCACGCCGACGATGGGCGGCTTAATGTTCATCCTCGGCATCTTCGTCTCTATCCTGATCTGCGGCTGGAAGGGCATGATGGCGGGGGACTTTGAGCACCTCTACATCTTCTTTTTTGCGCTGATCTTCGGCGGCATCGGCTTTTTAGACGACTTTGAAAAGGTGAAGCACAAGCAGAACCTCGGCCTCACGGCCATCCAGAAGTTCCTGCTCCAGCTCGCCGCGGCGGTCGCGTTCCTCTGCCTGATGCGCTTTGAGGGCATGCTGACGCCGAACCTCTACGTGCCGTTTTTCAACACGCAGATCGTCATGAGCTGGTGGGTGTACATGGTGTTTGCGGCGTTTGTCATCGTCGGCACGGTCAACGCCGTCAACATCACGGACGGCATCGACGGCTTGGCCGGCAGCGTGACGGTGCCGGTCGGCCTGTTTTTCACCGTGCTCGCCATCTGGTGGCAGGGCTATGAGCAGCTCGGCATTTATGCTGCGGCGCTCGTCGGGGGAATTCTCGGCTTCCTCATCTATAATTTCCACCCCGCCAAGGTCTTCATGGGCGACACAGGCTCGCTGTTTCTCGGCGGCACGGTGGCGGCGCTCGCCTTTGCCTACGATATGCCGCTCGTGCTGATCCCCGTCGGCTTTGTCTACATCTGCGAGACGCTGTCCGACATTTTGCAGGTCATCTACTTCAAGGCGACGCACGGCAAGCGCCTTTTCAAGATGGCGCCGCTGCACCATCACTTTGAGCTCTGCGGCTGGAGCGAAGTAAAGCTCGTCGCCGTGTTCACCAGCGTGAGTGCGCTGTGCTGCCTGGCGGCGCTGTTCGGAGTACTCAACAGATTTCATTTTTGAGAAACGGCAAGCCGTTTCTCAAAAATGAGAGGGGATGCGCGGCGCTCTGTGCCTCGCCGCCCTTGGCGGCTCGACACTCACTCTGCGAGAAGTATTTTTCGCCACGCACCGGTCGCGGCGAAAAATGATTAAAAATATTTCGCGCCTGCGGGCGCGAAAGTCTGCGACGCTTGGTTGCAAAATGGAGGCAAACTCGCGCAGAGCGCGAGTTTGCAATCAGTATGAAAGGGGGAAGACTGCATGACCAAGGAAGAACGCTTGCTGCGGCAGGAGCAGCGCGAGCGGGCGAAGGCCATCGAGGCGGCGGCGCGCGAAGCGGGCCGCGGACCGCTGGATCTTCCGTATCTTCTGCTGGTGCTTACGCTCGTGGGCGTGGGCCTGATCATGCTGTTTTCCGCCAGTTTCCCCTCGGCCTACTATGAAGAGGGTAACCCCGCGTACTACCTCATCCGTCAGGGCATTTTTGCGATCCTCGGTATCACGGCGATGTTTATTGTCGGCAAGATCAATTACGAGCGCTATCGCGCGGTGGCGAAGATGCTGCTGATCTTTTCCATCATCCTGCTGGTGCTCGTTCTGATCCCGGGCATCGGCACGGGCCGACTGACGCACGGCGCGCAGCGCTGGATCCGTCTCGGACCCATCCAGTTCCAGCCCTCTGAGATCACCAAGGTCGGCATCATCCTCTATTTTGCCGACAGCATTTCGAAGAAGAAAGACAAAATGGCCACGCTGCGCTACGGCATCGTGCCCTATGTTGCCATCCTCGGCGTGATTGCGGCGCTGATGGCGAAGGAGCCGCATCTTTCCGGTATGGTGCTGCTGCTCGGCATCGGCGCTGTGATGATGTATGTCGGCGGCATCCGCAACTACTGGGTCGGCCTCGGCTTTGCGCTGGTGCTGCTGGTGATCTACGCCTTTGCGACCGGCATCATCACCTACAACTCGAGCCGAATCGACATCTGGCTCGACCCGTTCAACGAAGAGTGGATGCGCGATAAGGGCTATCAGATCCGGCAGAGCCTGCTCTCCATCGGCTCGGGCGGATTGTTTGGACTGGGCCTTGGCAAGAGCCGGCAGAAGTTTCTGTTCCTGCCCGAAGAGCACAACGACTTTATTTTCGCCATCATCTGCGAGGAGCTCGGCCTTGTCGGCGCGACGATCATCATGGTCATGTTCGCGCTGCTCGTCATCCGCGGCTACTGGATCGCCCTGCACGCGCGCGACCGCTTCGGAAGCCTTCTTGCCGTCGGCGTGACGACGCAGATCGCCTTGCAGGTATTCCTGAACATCGCGGTCGTGACGAATCTGATCCCAAACACGGGTATTTCGCTGCCGTTTTTCAGCTACGGCGGCACGGCGCTGCTCATGCAGCTCGGGGAGATGGGCATCATCCTGAGCATCTCGCGCGACATTCCAACGAAAAAAGCGCGCTAGCACCTGATTTTGTAAAGCATATCCGGCAGCCCGCGGCGGCCTTCGGCGCGGACTGCCCGATTTCCGTTTTTGATCCTGGGAGGCATTGCTATGAATTTTCTCTTTACCTGCGGCGGCACCGCAGGCCACATCAACCCCGCGCTCGCGGTCGCTGGCATCCTGCGCGACCGGATGCCCGACTGCGGCATCCTCTTCGTCGGCGCCAACGGCAAGATGGAGACCGACCTCGTCCCGCGCGCGGGCTACGACATCGTGACCGTGGAGGTCACGAACATCCACCGCAGCCTCAAGCCGTCGGAGATCGCGTACAACTTCCGCTCGCTGCACAACGCGCGGCAGGCGACGAAGGACGCGCGCAAGATCATCGAGGACTTTCAGCCTGACGTCGCCATCGGCACCGGCGGCTATGTCTGCTACCCCGTGCTCAAGGCAGCGGCGCAGCTCGGTATCCCGACCATCGTGCATGAATCTAACGCCGTGCCCGGCCTGACGACGAAGATGCTTGCCGGCGCGGTCGACCGCATCCTCGTCGGCTTCGAGGAGAGCAAGCAGCACTACAGCGAGCAGGAAAAGGTCGTCGTCACCGGCACGCCGGTGCGCGGCGCGTTCACGGTCTGCTCCAAGGCGGAGGCCAAGCGCCAGCTCGGGCTCGACCCGGACAGGCCGCTGGTCGTGTCGGTCTGGGGCTCGCTCGGCGCATCGTACATGAACGAGGTCATGACGGCGTTCATCACGCGCGCCGCCGTCACGGGTGCGCCGTTCACACTCATCCATTCGGCCGGGCGCAACGGCTATGAGAAGATGCACGCGGCCCTGCTCGAAAAGTGCCCGGCCGATCTCGCCGCGCACGGCATGGACGTGCGGCCGTATATTTATGACATGCCGCTCGTCATGGACGCGGCCGATCTCGTGCTCTGCCGCGCGGGCGCGTCCACGCTCGCGGAGCTCTCGTGCATCGGCAAGCCCGCGATCCTCATCCCGTCGCCGAACGTCACGAACAACCATCAGGAGCGCAACGCGCGCGTGCTCGAGCACGCCGGCGGGGCGAAGGTGCTGCTCGAGGGCGCGTTCACGGCAGACGATCTGTATAACCTCGTCAGCGACCTGCTCGCCGACCCCGCGCAGCTTGCGCAGATGGCGCAGAACATGAAATCCGCCGGCGTTTCCGACGCCGCCGAGCGCATTGCCGATCTGGTGCTGAAACTGGCCGACCGGCACGCAAAATGACAATCTCGCGTTTCTCTGCATAGGATGGCATGAATTTGCTGTGCGGAGGAAAGATTATGAGCATATGGCACATTTACGGCGGAAACAGACTGACCGGGAGCACCCAGGTGCAGGGCGCCAAGAATGCGGTGCTGCCGATTATGGCGGCATCCGTGCTCGCCGGCAGTGAGACGGTTCTGCACAACGTGCCCGACCTGAAGGACGTGACGATCACGCTGCGCATCCTGCGCCATCTCGGCTGCACGGCGGAGCGCGACGGGGACACGGTGCGCATTGATTCCCGCGGCATGAACCGCGACTTCATCCCGCACGATCTCATGCGGGAGCTGCGCTCCTCGGTCATTTTTCTCGGCGCGATCCTCACGCGCTTCGGAACGGCGAGCCTGTCCATGCCGGGCGGGTGCGAGCTCGGCCCGCGGCCGGTGAACCTGCACCTCGACGCGCTGCGCGCGCTCGGCGCGGAGGTCACGGAGCGCGGCGGAGACATCGTCTGCTGCGCGCACGATCTGAAGGGGCGGCGCATCCTGCTGCCGTTTCCGAGCGTCGGCGCGACGGAAAACGCCATGCTGGCCGCCTGCGCGGCGGCGGGGGAGACGGTCATCTGCAACGCCGCGCGCGAGCCGGAGATCCTCGACCTGCAGTGCTACCTGCGCAAGCTGGGCGCGCGCATTTCCGGCGCCGGCACGTCGACGGTCACGGTCAGCGGCTTCCGGCCGCAGCCGTTTGTGGAGCACACGATCATGCCGGACCGCATCGTCGCGGCGACGATTTTGTGTGCCGGAGCCGCCTGCGGCGGCGATGTGGAACTGCAGGGCGTCGATCCGGACCATTTTTTGACCGTTCTGGACTCGCTTTCCGAGGCAGGGTGTGCTATAATGAAAACGGCGTCCACCGTGCGCCTGACATCGACCGGGCGGCTCACCGCGCCGCGGCCGGTCGTCACGCAGCCGTATCCGGGCTTTCCCACGGATGCGCAGCCGCCGCTCATGGCTGCCTGCCTGAAGGCGAAGGGCACCACGGTGTTCACCGAAAACATCTTCACCAACCGTTATCGTCATGCCGAGGAGTTCCGGCGTCTGGGCGCAGCCGTCAGCATCGAGGGGCGCGTGGCCTATGTCACCGGCGTCGACCGGCTCACCGGCGCACCGCTCACGGCCAGCGACCTGCGCGGCGGCGCGGCCATGATCGTGGCCGGCCTCTCCGCCGAGGGCGAGACCGAGATTCTCGACAACGGCTATATCAACCGCGGCTATGACCGCTTTGACACGTGCCTGTCGGCGCTGGGCGCCGATGTGCGCTGTGTCCCGCCGCAGTGAAAGGAATCACCTGTCTATGAAACAATCGAAGCAGCCAGGGCCCCGCCGTGCGCGCCGGCCTCGCCGTCCGTCCGGCGGCCGGGGCAGGTCGTTGCTGCAGCCGCTGATCTTTCTGCTGATCTGCGCGGCGCTCGTCCTGGGCATGAGC
>ERZ773131.2875-NODE-2875-length-10531-cov-3.845361_pt1 | contig 10531 bp, 9 predicted proteins | sample MGYA00511082_ERZ773131 | MGnify/ENA primary metagenome ERZ773131 (study PRJEB29015, sample SAMEA2737813) | human gut metagenome | biome: human gut; feature: human-associated habitat; material: faeces | place: China | collected 2012 ...
AATCTCCCTGATCGGCTGTTCTTGCGTTGAACTGTTTTGTAAATTCAACGATGTTCACCCCGTGCTGTCCAAGTGCAGGACCAACAGGGGGAGCCGGTGTTGCTTTGCCGGCAGGGATCTGTAACTTGATATATCCTTCTACTTTCTTTGCCATTGTGGCACCTCCTATAATGTGGTAATTCGGCGCAGGCTGCCTTGTTGCTTGCCTCCTGCTCCCACTGGAACGTTGCCGTTCCTTTTGTGCTGCCTCTCTCAGGCCCTTGCGGATCCGAGAGTTTATATTTTATTCCGGATATCTCCGGAAGAAAATATCTTTGTAAGCTTTCTTAAAGCTTTCTGACCTCTGCAAAGCTGATTTCCACAGGGGTCTCTCTTCCAAACAGTTCTACATTGATCGTAGCTGTCTGTTTGCCATAGTCCAGTTTCTGCACCACGCCGACAGTATCTTTCCATACTCCGGCCACAACAGCAATGCTGTCGCCCTCGCCAAAGTCGATCGATACATTTTCGGTCTTAATGCCCAAAGGCTTCATCTCAGCTTCTGTAAGAGGTACAGGTTTACTTCCGGGACCTACGAAACCGGTCACACCACGGGTATTACGAACGACATACCAGGTATCATCGTTCATTTCCATATTAAGAAGTACGTATCCGGGGAACATCTTCTTGGATACCGTCTTGCGGGCTCCGTCCTTCAGTTCCACCACATCCTGCATAGGGACTCTTACTTCAAGAATCTGTTCTGCCAGATTCTTGTTGTTCTCTATGGTCTTCTCGATATTGGCTTTGACCTTGTTCTCATATCCTGAATAGGTATGGACTACATACCATTTTGCCTCTGCCATACAATCACCCTCGCTCTATAATGATGTTAAGAAGTTTACGCCGTACTGAATAAAATAATCCAGCACCGCAATAATCACACCAACTACAACTGAAATTGCAACAACCGCTACGGATTGCTTCAATGTGGATTGTCTGTCCGGCCATGAAATTTTCTTAAATTCAGCTTTTGCGCCTTTGAAGAAACTGGGGCGCTTCTGTTTTTCTGCGGAATCTCCCATTTCGACCTCCCATGCTAGAACGGCTGATTATTTGGTTTCTTTGTGCAATGTATGTGTTTTGCAGAATCTACAATACTTCTTGGTTTCCATTCTATCAGGATGAGTCTTCTTATCCTTGGTAGTATTGTAGTTACGCTGCTTGCACTCGGTACATGCTAAAGTAATTTTTGTACGCATTTTTCTACCTCCACGTGTTTTCTGATCTCTAAATTTAAGCATAAAAAAAAGACCTAAATCTCATCTCGCTTGGATACTATAACATAATCCTCGGCTTTCGTCAACTGTTTTCCCGAAAATCCAGCTGTTTTTCTTGTTTCTTCTTATTATATATGCTATAATAGCCTCATAAAAGTGGATGACTGTATTTTTTTATAAAATATCCTTGATCACGGAGGAGAAAGGAGATATCTATGGGTGCTGTTCTCAACACGGTATACAACAACTATCTGGCGGCATATTCTCCCAGACAGCTGACGAAGTATGACACACATAAAAAAAGCGAACTCCGCAGCGTATATAATTCCATTGTAAAACTGAACAAAGATGCTCCCTGGTATCTTCCGACCACCAACAAGGACACACAGCACTATGCCGTATCTCTGAAGGAAAATGCCCGTGAGCTTCATAACGCGATCGCACAGCTCGGCGGTCTGGAGCAGGACAGCATGTTCCGTAAAAAAAGTGCTTATTCCACAGACACCGAAGTAGCAGAAGCAGCCTACATCGGTTCCGACGCTTTGACAAGTACTTCTCCGGAATTTGATCTTGAGGTAAAAGAACTGGCCACCCCGCAGGAGAACCTGGGATATTTTCTCCCGGATCTGGCTACCACGCTTTCCCCTGCGACCTACTCCTTTGATATTTCCATCAACGATATGAACTATGAATTCCAGTTCAATATCAACGAAGGAGATACGAACCGCCAGATCATGGATCGTCTCTCACGGCTGATCAACAATGCGGATATCGGTATCCAGGCAAATGTTGCAGAATCCGATTCCCGTTACGCGCTCCGGCTGACCTCTGATGCTACCGGTGTACCGGCCAACAAGGCTTATCATTTCCGTGTAAGTGACGATCACACCAGCAAAGCCTCCGGTGTCGTAGGCAATATGGGGTTGAATTATATCAGCCATCCTGCCGGCAATGCATGCTTCCTGATCAATGGCGAAGAGCGTTCTTCTTCCTCCAACCATTTCACGGTTGGCAAGCTGTTCGATGTACAGATCAAAGCCGTAAATCCCGAAGATAAGCCGGTGCATATTGGTCTGAAGACAGACACCGAATCCATTACTGACAATATCAACCAGCTGATCGGCAGCTACAATAGCTTCATCCGGTCTGCAGCTTCTTATCTGGAGACCCAGTCCAGAAGCAGACAGCTGGTCCGTGAATTTTCATCAATTGCTTCCCATTACGGCACTTCTCTGGAAAATATGGGAATGCACCTGCAGGATGACGGTATTCTCTCTGTCAACGATGAAAAATTACAGCAGGCAGCGGCATCAGCGGGAAATGATCTATCATCTTTCAGCGTATTGAAGGATTTCAGCAGTTCCCTGTTGCGTAAGAGCGATCAGGTCTCCCTGAACCCTATGGATTATGTAGACAAAAAAATAGTGGCCTACAAAAATCCCGGTCACAATTTTATCAGTCCCTACACCACCAGTGCTTACAGCGGCATGATGTTTAACAGCTACTGCTGATCCCTTCACAGATCAAAGCAGTAGCTGTTTTTGTTTGTCTTTATTTTGTTTTTTTCGCCTTGGCCTTGTACTTATCGATCTGTACAAAATCGTCCATCAGTTCCAGGATCTTATCACGTCCCGTCTGATTCAGCTTCACATAATTCTGCATAACACGATTTTCCAAAAGCTGTGCTCCCAGAGATGCATCTCTCTCCAGAGAGGAAAAATCCACAGGATTCAGGCTCAGCTTGTCGCACATTTTGATCACTGTTCCGTACGCCATCCCTTCAATACCGCGCTCGAGAGCTGTTACCAGTGTACTGTAAGGAATGTTCATCTCCATTGCAAACTGTCTGACACTGCGATACTGTCTTAAAATTTCTTTCTTTAAAATCTCCGCCTTAGTCATATTTATTCCTCCGCATATCCTCCATAATTGGTACAGCTATAATATACGATTTTGCGTTTTTCATTTCAAGTTAAAAACAGAAAATTAAGAATTTCGACGAAATTTTAACAATATTTTTATATTTTCTCCAGTTGCTCCAGCCAGATCCGGGCGCAGGCGTCAGACGGCATCCGCAGGTCTCCTCTGGGCGACAATGCCACGCTTCCCACCTTGGGGCCGTCCGGCAGACAGGACCGTTTAAATTGCTGGGCAAAGAATCTTCGGTAGAAATTTATCAACCATTTTTTAATGATTTCGTCACTGTATCTTCCCGAAAATGTATCTTTTGCAATCCGGTAGATCTTATCCGGAGCATATCCGCAGCGAAGCATATAATATAAGAAGAAATCATGCAGTTCGTAAGGCCCTACCAGATCTTCCGTCTTCTGTGCAATGTTTCCTTCCACCGGCGGGAGCAGTTCCGGACTGACCGGGGTATCCAGCACATCCTTCAATACTGCCGTAAGTTCCCTGTTTTCACAGGTATCCGCATAATAGTCCACCAGATGCCGCACCAGTGTCTTGGGTACACCGGCATTGACGCCATACATGGACATATGGTCTCCGTTGTAGGTGGCCCAGCCCAGTGCCAGTTCCGACATATCTCCCGTACCAATGACCAGTGCATTTTCCTTGTTTGCGATGTCCATCAGCACCTGCGTGCGTTCCCTGGCCTGCCCGTTTTCATAGGTAACATCATGGCATTCCATATCCTGCCCGATATCGGCAAAATGTCTGGTCACAGATTCTCTGATATCCACTTCCCGCAGGGTTACACCCAGAGTCTTCGCCAACAGGCAGGCATTTTCATACGTCCGGTCCGTTGTTCCAAAGCAGGGCATGGTCACTGCTATAATTCCTTTTCTGGAAAGTTGCAGCAGGTCAAAGGTACGCACCGTCACCAGCAGTGCCAATGTGGAATCCAATCCTCCGGAGATTCCGAGGACCGCCGTTTTTAATCCGGTATGCGCATACCGTTTCTTCAGTCCGTATGCCTGAATGGACAAAATATCCTCGCACCGTCTGTTTCGAAGTGCAGGATCCTCCGGCACAAAAGGATGTGCGGCAAATTTGCGATCCAACCGGGTCTGTGCAAGCTTTACGGAAAAAGGGACCACGCGGTAATCTTTCTCCGGCTTCTGTCCGAACGTTCCCATTCTTCTGCGTTCATTCACAATTCGAAGCACATCCAGATCCGCATATACAATTCCGGAAGAGAATCGGGATGACTGTACAAGCAGCGTACCATTCTCCGCGATCAGGTCATGTCCTCCGAATACCAGATCCTGGGTGGATTCTCCCTCTCCTGCGGAAGTATAGATATATCCGCACAGGAGTCTTGCGCTGGCAGATTTTACCAATAACATGCGATAGTCATCTTTGGAGACGGTCTCATTGGATGCAGAGAGGTTTGCGATCACCGTGGCTCCCGCAAGTGCATGAGATGTGGAAGGAGGTTCCGCCACCCACAGATCCTCGCAGATTTCACAGCCGATCACCAGTTCCGGAAGTTCTGTGCAGCGAAACAGAAGGTTTATTCCAAAGGGAATTTTCCGCCCGGATAATTGATATTCCGTTACGGTCTCCTCCCCAGGAGTGAAATGTCTTCCCTCATAAAATTCTCCGTAGGAAGGAATGTTTTTCTTCGGGATCATTCCCAGGATATCTCCGTGATGTAATACCGCCGCAACATTGTATAACCGGCCGTCTTTCTCTATCGGAAGTCCCACCAGTATCACGGCATCCATTTTTGCAGTCTGCGCCGTGATCCGAAGCAATGCTTCCTTTGCCTCTTCCAACAACAGGTTCTGAAGAAACAGATCCCCACAGGTATACCCCGTGATACACAGTTCCGGAAATACCACTATTTTTGCTCCATGGGAGACCGCTTCCTCCATCTGTTCACAGATCACCTGTGCATTATAAACCGGATCCGCCACCCGGATCGCCGGTGTGGCGGATGCTACTTTGACAAATCCCTGTTTCATAGGCTTCCTCGCTTTACTGAATCAATCCTGAATCATTTCCTTTAATTCATCCACGGTAAAGTTATAGTTTTTATTACAAAAATGGCAATTCACTTCTATCTCTTTGCCATCATCGATCATAGACTGCAATTCTTCTCTTCCAATACTGATCAGCGCTTTTCTCACACGGTCTTTGCTGCAATTACAGAAAAATTCCACCGGAAGTGTATCCGTAACTTCCAGATCCATTCCCTCCAGCAGAACACCCAGCATTTCCTCCGGTGTCTTGCCGGCATCCAGCATTGTGGTGACGGAAGCAAGATTTTTGATATTCTCCTCCAGCTTACTGATCGTCTCCTCCTCTGCAAAAGGCATCAACTGCACAATAAAACCGCCGGCCTGTCTTACGGTATTATCTCTGTTCATCAGCACTCCCAGTCCCACAACAGAGGGAACCTGCTCAGATACTGCAAAATAATAAGTCAGATCCTCTGCGATCTCACCGGTCTGAAGATCCGTCTGTCCCACATAGGGGTCTTTCAGGCCCATGTCGCGGATCACGCTCAAGACACCGGCGCCCACTGCACCGCCCACATCCAGTTTGCCCTGGGCATTGGCAGGCAAGATCACATCCGGCACATTGGCATACCCCTTCACATGTCCGTTCCTATCCGCAGTCACCGTCAGTCCGCCGATAGGACCGTCTCCTTTGATCTGCAGGGTGATCAGTTCATCGTCTCCCTTCAGCATACTGCCCATCATAACCCCGGCACTGAGAAGTCTTCCCAACGCTGCCGTAACCACGGGGCTTGTATTATGTGCCGCCCGTGCAATCTCCACTGTCTCTCTTGTAGTGCAGGCGAATGCCCGGATCTGTGCATTTGCTGCAGTTGCACGTACCATATAATCTTTCATTTATTTCACGTACCTTTCTGTCGGCAGCTCCTTTTGCTGCTCTTTTGCTACAATATATACTCTCTCGCTGGTCGCCGTTGCTGCCTCTCCGGTATCGGAATCCATGATTTCGAGGACATGAAGTCCGGCCTGTTCCAACAGCGCCCTCATCTGTTCCGCAGTATATCCACGTTGCAAATGTGTCTCAGTGAATCTGCGGAAAATATCTTCCTCTTCCTGCACGAAAATGGTGAGATCATACTCATTGATCTCCTCTTCGGGATCGTAATAATTCTCCCAGATAAAACTGCAATCCTCTCTGTTCTCCGCAATAGTGGTATTACCGATGACTTCCCGGTATTTGTAGGTAGTATTAAAATCAAAGATAAATACCCCGCCGGGATAGAGATAATTGTTCACCAGCCGGAATACCTGCAAAAGTTCCTCTTCTTCCAAAATATAATTGACGGAATCACAGACGCTGATCACCGTACCCACGGTAGAATACAGATCCAGCTCCCGCATATCCTGATGCAGATAAAGGATCTCCGAACCACTCTCCGCTTTTTTATCCATGGCAATATTCAGCATTTCTTCAGAATTATCCACGCCGATGCAGTCATAGCCTTTTTGATACAGCATTTCCGTCAACGTACCTGTGCCGCAGCCCAGATCCAGAAGAATCCCATCTTCTATTCCACGTTCTTTTAAGAGACAGTGAATATATTCCCCCGAATCTTCGTAAGGTACATTATCCATGAAAATGTCGTAGACCGCCGCAAACCCTGTATAAGCTTCCAACTGTTGACCTCCGTTCTTTTCTGTTTCTACATAATCCATTATATTTTACCACAAATTCTCTTTTTTGACATCAAACATTTCTACATTCTATTGTATTTCTCAATTTCCTGTCTCTTTTTCTAGAAACTCCTATTTTTGTCAAGAATTTTGAAACTTTTTCTCATTTTCGCCTCTTTTTTGTTCCAAAATCTACCATTTTTATAAAAATTTTACATTTACAACATATTTCCATAACATTTTTGCGTTTTATTCTTCCTTTTAGCACTTTAATATGCTATAATCATAAAGCTGTGTTAATAAAAAATTTTTTATATTAACAAAAGGCGCCGCTATCTGTTGTGGGGACAGCAGGATAGCATAGAAAACAAAAGAAAGGACATTGAAAAAATGGACAACAACAAGAAAGACTTCAAGCCGTATATTCCAGCGGACAAAGTCGTTCCTGAGTTTACGGTGACAGCACTCTTGATTGGTATCCTTCTGGCAATCGTATTTGGAGCTGCTAACGCATACCTCGGACTTCTCGTTGGTATGACAGTTTCCGCTTCCATCCCGGCAGCCGTAATTTCTATGGGAATCATTCGTGTGATTCTCCGTAAGGATTCTATTCTCGAGAACAACATGGTACAGACAATCGGTTCTGCCGGAGAGTCTGTTGCAGCAGGAGCTATCTTTACACTTCCTGCATTATTCCTTTGGGCTGAAGAAGGAAAAATTGCTTTCCCAAGCATCCTTTCCATCGCTATGATTGCCCTGTTTGGTGGAATACTCGGAGTATGCTTCATGGTACCGCTTCGTCAGGCTCTTATCGTTGAAGAGCACGGAACACTTCCTTTCCCGGAAGGAACTGCTTGTGCAGAAGTTCTTCTGGCCGGAGAAGAAGGTGGATCTAAGGCTGGTACAGTATTCGCAGGACTTGGTATCGCAGCCTTTTACAAATTCCTTGCAGACGGAATGCAGCTCTTCCCAAGTGAGATTGGACATGCATTCAAGAACTACAGCGGAGCACAGATTGGTATGCAGGTTCTTCCGGCACTTGGTGGTGTAGGATATATCTGTGGACCGAAGATCTCCAGCTACATGTTCGCCGGTGGTACACTCAGCTGGTTCGTACTTATGCCAATGATCGCACTGTTCGGTGGAGATGCTACAATCTTCCCTGCTTCAGTTACTGTAAATGAATTACTTGTGGATGGTCCTTCTGCTCTTTGGAGTAATTATATCAAATACATCGGAGCCGGAGCTGTTGCAACTGGTGGTATCATCAGTCTGATTAAGAGCCTTCCTCTGATCGTAAGAACATTTAAGCAGGCCATTGGAAGTATGAAAAAGAATGCAGGATCTGGAAAACAGCTTCGTACAGAGCAGGATCTTCCATTCCCATTACTGATCGGAGTTATCCTTGTGATCGCTGTTCTGATCTGGATCCTTCCGATCTTCCCGGTTAACCTGGTTGGTGCCCTGATCATCGTTGTATTCGGATTCTTCTTTGCAACTGTATCTTCTCGTATGGTTGGACTGATCGGATCTTCTAACAACCCGGTATCAGGTATGACAATCGCTACTCTTCTCTTTGCTACAGTAATCCTGAAAGTAACAGGTACTACAGGACTTACAGGTATGGTTGGAGCCATCTCTATCGGTGGTATCATCTGTATCGTTGCAGCAATCGCAGGAGATGCTTCTCAGGACTTAAAGACAGGATTCATCGTAGGTGCTACACCTTCCAAACAGCAGGTTGGTGAGATCATCGGTGTTGTTGCTTCTTCAGCAGCAATCGGATTCGTTCTTTACCTTCTGAATGAAGCTTGGGGATACGGAACAGAAAAGATTCCGGCAGCTCAGGCTACAATGATGAAGATGCTCGTTGAAGGTATCATGAATGAGGAACTTCCATGGGCTATGATCCTGATCGGTGTATTTATTGCAATCGTTGTTGAGATCCTCAAGATGCCGGTTATGCCATTCGCAGTTGGTATGTACCTTCCATTCTCTCTGAGTGCTGGTATCATGGCTGGTGGTATTGTACGTATCTTCGTTGAGAAGAAAAAAGGTACAGAGGCAGAGAAAAAAGCACGTACAGACAGAGGTCTTCTCTTTACATCCGGTATGATCGCCGGAGAAGGTATCATCGGTATCCTTCTTGCTGTATTTGCAGTAGTTAAGATTGATTCTAAGATCATTCTGCCATTCCACTTACCACAGGTTGGCAGTCTGGTGCTTTACATTGCATTACTCGTACTTCTGTACGTTGTATGTATGAAAGCTGATAAGGAAAAATAATTCAATGAAAAAGAAAGACAGTAAAAACTATCTTGACTTTATCCCGGAGAAGAATCCGGAAATTGAATATGAAACAGGTGAGGACGGTATTATTACCGTCCTTATCGAATGGAAGGGATTTTATCACAAGCTGGCTCAGCGCTTCTTCCGTCGTCCCCGTGTAAGTGAAATCAAGTTAGACAAGCTTGGAACTTTTGTGTGGAACTCCATCGATGATAAAAAGGATGTACATGCAATCTCCAAAGAGCTTGAAGCAGAATTTCCTTCTATGGAACAGCCGCTGACAAGACTGATCAAATACCTTGAGATCCTTCATGATAATCACCTGATCTACTGGAAAGGAGAGAAACGGAAATGATGCATACGATTCTGAAATATCTTCCTTATGTACTTCTCTTTGCAGTTGCTACAATGATCGTCTACGGATGGGGATTGTGGCGTACGATGAGACAGGGAAGCGATCTTGCTAATATGCTCAGTTCCAAAGGAATCTCCAAAGTCAAAAAGACATTGAAGAAAAATGGTCCTATGACCCGCACAGCTCTTGAACCATATGTGAAAGATCTGACGGCGAAACAGCCATTTATGCAGGAACAAATCAATGTGACTAATCCTAGACAATTTCTTGATTCAATTCTTCCCTATATGGTAAAGCAAAAAATGATCACTGAGGAAAAAGTGAATGGGAAAATTGTATATCAGATCCGCAAGGATTGAAAACAAAAAGGATATCTGCCAGAAGTAATGATTACTCTGACAGATATCCTTTTTGTCTTTTCATCTTTTTCCACTTTTTTCTTTCTTTTTACACCAATTTACACAGATTTATCGCATTTTTCCTTGACACGCCCCGCTGCGTGGGATACAATAATCTATGGTAAAAACAACACAACTACATCATTTCGGTAGGTGAGGTTACCACAGGGATTGGGATATTTGACATGCTTAAGCATTCGATAGGACCCGGAGATTGCTGCCGCGAGATTGTGGAGACACAATTAGTTGGTTAGCAGGATGTGTCGTTAAGGCATAACCTAATGCAATTAATATACGCCCTATGATGCTAAAGCTTGAACGGTGATTTTATTTGTGATTTAAATCCTTCATTGCTCAGGCTTTGGAGGATTTTTATTTTGTTTGAATTTTGTAAAAAAGATTGCATTTGTAATGTTTCCTATATTCTTAAAGTAGTGATTTTAATCAACGAAAGGTGGTGAGGTTATGAATTCTGGAGCCCATTGTTTTATAAAGCTTAAAAATTTAATTATTCGGAGGTATGTGTATTATGAAAATGAAAAAAGAATTATTTATCAGACTTCTGTCAGAACGTCGCTTCAAAGAATTAAAAGAAGATTTAATGACAATGATAGCAGTAGACATTGCCTC
>ERZ773131.2884-NODE-2884-length-10507-cov-2.943743_pt1 | contig 10507 bp, 8 predicted proteins | sample MGYA00511082_ERZ773131 | MGnify/ENA primary metagenome ERZ773131 (study PRJEB29015, sample SAMEA2737813) | human gut metagenome | biome: human gut; feature: human-associated habitat; material: faeces | place: China | collected 2012 ...
GATGGACAGGGCGTCGTTGGCGGGCACGTCGCCCGCGCCGAAGCAGGGGCCGCAGAAGCAGGGCTTGCACACGGCGCCCGCCCGCAGCAGCCGGGAGGTCACACCGTTTTCCACCAGCTCCAGCTCCACGGGGACGGAGGGCGGGTACACGGAGAAGTCGAAATTCCCGCTGCCCACATCGCAGCCGTCCAGAATGGCGGCGGCCGCGGCGATGTTGTCGTACAGGCCGCCGGCGCACCCGGCGATGACGCCCTGCTCCACCCGGAGCCTGCCGTTCTTCACCTTGTCGGTCAGGTGCAGCTGCACCTTGCCGCCGAACTGGGCGGCGGCGCGCTTCTCCACCTCCCGGAGCACGTCGCCGGGGTCGGCGATCAGCTCCCGCAGCGTCACCGCCTCGGAGGGGTGGAAGGGCAGCGCGGCCATAGGCTCGATGGCGGAGAGATCCAGTTCGATCAGCCCATCGTAGTACGCGCCGTTCTCCGGGTGCAGGGGCGCGAAGTCACCGGCGCGGCCGTGGAACGCCAGATAGTCCGCCACGGCGCTGTCCGTCTCCCAGATGGAGGTCAGGCAGGCTGTCTCGGTGGTCATCACGTCGATACCGATGCGGTAGTCCATGCTCAGGCCGCCGATGCCGTCGCCCACGAATTCCAGCACCTTGTTCTTCACAAAGCCGTTTTTGTACACCGCGCCGCACAGGGCGATGGCCACATCGTGGGGGCCCACGCCGTGGCGGGGTCTGCCGGTGACGTGTACCAGGATCACCTGGGGCGCTGCCAGGTCGTAGGTGTTCCGCAGCAGCTGCTTGACGATCTCGCCGCCGCCCTCGCCCACGCCCAGCGTGCCCAGCGCGCCGTAGCGGGTGTGGCTGTCGGAGCCGAGAACCGTTTTGCCGCAGCCGGCCAGCAGCTCCCGGGCGTACTGGTGGATGACGGCCTGATTCGCGGGCACATAGTCGCCGCCGTACTTCACCGCCGCCGACAGGCCGAAGGCGTGGTCGTCAGCGTTGATGGTGCCGCCCACGGCGCACAGGCTGTTGTGACAGTTGGTGAGCACATAGGGCACCGGGAATTCCTTCAGGCCGCTGGCCTTGGCGGTCTGGATGACACCCACATAGGTGATGTCGTGGGAGATGAGACTGTCGAATGTCAGGTGCAGCAGCCCGTCGCCGCTGCCGGTGTTGTGGGCGCGGAGGATGCGGTAGGCCATGGTCTTGTCCCGCGCGGCCGCGCCGCCGGCGGGAGCCGGATGCACGGCGCCGTCCTGCCAGACCACGCCGCCGTTGTGCAGCTGTATCATCATGTAGCCACCCCTTTCGGGAAGTTCAGAATGGCGGGGCGCGGCACCCCGCGTGATAATGAAGTCAGTATAGCACGCCTGCGGCAAAATGCAAGAGGGAAAATCAAATTTATGCAAGTTGACGTGATTCTATTTGCAGAATCCTTCGCAAACGCCCCTATTTTACGGCGTTCGCAGAAAAATTTTGAAATTTCTAAAATTAGCTCTTGCAAAATCGAGAGCGCCGCCGTATAATCATCTCACGAAACGACAGCCGCCTGCTGCGGCGAAAGGAGCGATCTTGCCATGATCGAAAAAGACACCACTATATTAAAGCAGTATACCACCCCCCTGAGCCGCAGCATTCAGGAGCAGTATGCCATCAGCCCGGATCACTACCGGGGCGACGTGAAGCTGGGTCTGCGCAACAGTGACGGCACCGGCGTGCTGGTGGGCGTGTCCAAGGTGGGCAGCGTGCAGGGCTATCTGATGCAGGACGGCCAGCGCCTCCCCGCGCCGGGCCGCCTGTACTACCGGGGCATCGAACTGACGGACATCGTAGAGGCGCACCGCTCTGCGGGCACCTTCGGCTTCGAGGAGGTGGCGTATCTGCTGCTGATGGGCTATCTGCCCTCCAGAAGCGAGCTGGCCTACTTCGACAAGATCATGAACCAGGCGCGGAAGCTGCCGGAGGGATTCACCGAGGGCATGATCATGCGCCACCCCAGCCACAACATCATGAACGAGCTGGCGCGCAGCGTGCTGAGCCTGTACTCCTACGATCCCGACCCGGACAACACGTCCATTGACAACATGCTGCTGCAATCGGTGAAGCTCATCGGCTATTTCCCGTCCATCGTAGCCAACGCCTACGCGGTGCAGCGGCACTACTTCCACGGCGACTCCCTGCACATCCACTTCCCGGTGCCGGAGCTGTCCACGGCGGAGAACTTCCTGCGGATGATGCGCCCGGATAAGAGCTACACCGACGAGGAAGCCCACCTGCTGGATATGATGCTGATGGTACACGCCGAGCACGGCGGCGGCAATAACTCCACCTTCGTCTGCCGCGCCATGTCCTCCAGCGGCACGGATACCTACAGCGCCATCGCCGGGGCGGTGGGCTCCCTGAAGGGGCCGCTCCACGGCGGCGCCAACGCCAAGGTCATGGAGATGTTCCGGTATGTGAAGGAGAACGTGGATCCCCACGACGACGGCTCCATCCGGGACTATCTGAACAAGCTGCTGGATAAGCAGGCCGGCGACCGCTCCGGCAAGATTTACGGACTGGGTCACGCGGTGTACACCATGTCCGACCCCCGCGCCGTGCTGCTGAAGAAGTACGCCCAGCGCATGGCGGAGCTGAAGGGCTACGCCGATGATTTCGCCCTGCTGCAGAAGGTGGAGGAGATCGGCATCCCGCTGGTGATGGAGCGCAAGGGCAGCGACACGCCCATGTGCGCCAACGTGGATATGTACTCCGGCCTGGTGTACACCATGCTGGGCATCCCCGAGGAGGTGTTCACGCCGCTGTTCGCCTCCGCCCGTATCGCCGGCTGGTGCGCCAACCGCATCGAGGAGGTAGTCACCTGCCACCGGATCATGCGCCCGGCCTACCGCGCCGTGACCACCCACGAGCACTATGTGCCCATGGAGCAGCGCGGCGAGCACCTGCACCTGACCAGCGCGGAGTGATATGCGGATATAAGAAGGAACCATCCCAACAGGGATGGCTCCTTTCAGCTTGTCGATAAACCTCACCCGCCCGCAGGCGACCGATTTTGCGCAGCAAAAGTGCTGCTCCAAAAAAGAAAACACCATCCTGACGGATGGTGTTTCTTTTTGGAGCGGGCGACGAGGCTCGAACTCGCTACCTCGACCTTGGCAAGGTCGCGCTCTACCAGATGAGCTACGCCCGCAAACGCAAGATAGATTATACCTCTCATCGCAGTGTTTGTCAACCCCGTTTTCCCAATTTCCGCAAAAAACCTCATGCCCGCCCTTGCGGGCGGGCATGCCGGCATTTATCGCATGATGATCTCCACCACGCCGGGATTATCGGCGTTGGGATAGAAGTTCGTCGTCCAGCCGCTGCCGCCCACGGCAGCCTGCACCTGCGCCACCGCCTGCCGCACCTGATAGGACTGCCCTTCGAAGGCGCTCAGCTGCACCACCAGCGAGGTCTTGCCCTCCGCCGCAGCATCGGACAGCAGGTCGTGCAGCGCCGACACGTTGGTGGCGTGCACCATGTTGATGATCTCCTTCTCCGTCCGCTTATAGCCGATGGTCACCACGATCTCGCTGTAATTCCGCGCCGTGTCGTCCACCGTGTACTGGATATAGGACACGGCGTAGGAGCCCATGGGCGTGTCCTTCTCCACCTCGCGGGAGGCCTTCTCCGCCGCTTCTGCCGCGTCCAGCCCCTCCTGGGCGTAGTACAGCCAGATCGTGCCCGATTCCGCGTGGTTGCCCACCAGGATCAGGATATTGTTCACCAGATCCTGATAGGTATCCGCCCGCAGCACGTCGCGCCCCTCACCCTCGTAGTAGGTGGGGCTGTGATCCTTGACCTCGTACCACTCCCGGTCGAGAAAGTCGCCGCAGCCCGTCATGGAGCAGGCCAGCACCGCGCACAGCAGCGCCGCACACCATCTTTTACCCATGGTCACGCCCTCCTCTCTGCGTTTACAGCAGCTCCAGCTGCTTCTCCTCGCTGTCCTCCGGCTTCAGCACCGCGCCGGCGGCGGGAATGCTCCGCGTCCGGTAGCGGGCGGCGTTGACGATACCGCACTCCGCTGCGTTCAGCACCCGCTCCAGCCGGTACTTGGGCTTGATGTTCATCACCTGCACGCCCTGAGTGGAGCGGGTGGTCTTGGGCGCCAGCAGGGATGTGTGTACCAGCAGCGCTCTCGGCTCGTTCGTCTCCAGCGCCAGCTCTGTGTCCTCCGTCAGCTGCACCGCGCACACCAGGGGGAATTTGTCGCAGTAGGCGCCCGTCAGCTTCCGCCGGTTGGACACCGTGGCGTAGGCGCTGAGCGCCACCCGCGCCGCGCGGCCGTTTTCGAAGAAGAACACCACGCTGCCGCTGTAATCGCCGGGCAGACACAGCCAGATCACGCTCTCGCCGGCGTCCATGCCCAGCTTGGCCGGCAGATAGTCGCCCAGCGCCGAGGCCTTCGTCTCCCCGAATTCGCTGGCGCGGGTCTTGTAGACCTGATATTTGTCGGTGAACAGCAGCAGCTCCGAGTTGTTGGTGGCCTCGAAATACTGGCGCAGACTGTCGCCCTCCTTGAACTTCTGCTCGCCGCTCATGCGCAGCGACTGCGGCGTGATCTTCTTGAAATAGCCCTCGCACGAGAGGAACAGCTGCACCGGGTAATCCGGCACGAGGTCCTCATCCGGCATCTGCGCGACGGACTCCGCCGCGACGATGCCCGTGCGCCGCGGCGACGGGTACTTGCGGATGATCTCCTTGAGCTCGCGGATGATGATGCCGCGGATGCGGCGCTTGCTCTCGAGCGTCGCCTCAAGGTCGGCAATGTCTTTTTCCAGCGCGTCGGTCTCGGCCGTGCGCTTGAGGATGTACTCGCGGTTGATGTTGCGCAGCTTGATCTCGGCCACGAAGTTTGCCTGCACCTCGTCGAGATCAAAGCCCGCCATGAGGTTCGGCACGACGTCGGCCTCGCGCTCGGTATTGCGGATGATAGCGATGGCGCGGTCGATATCGAGCAGGATCTTGCCGAGGCCCTGCAGCAGGTGGAGCTTGGCGCGCTTTTTCTGCAGGTCGAAGAACACGCGCCGGCGGATGCACTCCATGCGCCAGGCGATCCACTCGTCGAGAATTTCGCCCACGCCCATCACGCGCGGGTTGCCGGCGATGAGGATGTTGAAGTTGCAGGCGAAGCTGTCGCACAGCGGCGTGAGCCGGAAGAGCTTTTGCATGACCTGCTCGGGATCTGCGCCGCGCTTGAGGTCGATGGCGAGCTTCAGGCCGCTGAGGTCCGTCTCGTCGCGCATATCGACGATCTCCCGCAGCTTGCCCGCCTTGACGAGCTCGGCCACTTTATCGATAACGGCCTCCACGGTCGTGGAATACGGGATCTCATAGATCTCGATGATGTTCTCCTTCGGCAGGTGCCGCCAGCGGGCGCGCACCTTCACGCTGCCGCGGCCGGTGCGGTAGATCTGGGCCATCTCGTCGCGGTCGTACAAGATCTCGCCGCCGGTCGGAAAGTCCGGCGCCGGGAGCGTCGAGAGCAGGTCGTGGTTCGGGTCCTCGAGATAGGCGATCGTCGTGCGGCAGACCTCCTCGAGGTTGAAGCCGCAGATCTGGCTGGCCATGCCGACGGCGATGCCGAGGTTCGCCGACACGAGCACATTGGGAAAGCGCGTCGGCAGCAGGGCCGGCTCTTTCATGGAGCCGTCGTAGTTATCGACAAAATCGACGGTGTCGCTGTCAATGTCGCCGAAGAGCTCGGCACAGATGGGCGCGAGCTTCGCCTCCGTGTAACGCGAGGCGGCATAGGACATGTCGCGCGAAAACACCTTGCCGAAGTTGCCCTTGGAGTCCACAAACGGCGTCAGCAGCGCGCCGTAGCCCTTCGAGAGACGGACCATGGTCTCGTAGATCGCAGCGTCGCCGTGCGGGTTGAGGCGCATGGTCTGGCCGACGATGTTGGCCGATTTTGTGCGCCCGCCCGTGAGCAGATTCATCTTGTACATCGTGTACAGCAGCTTGCGGTGGCTGGGTTTGAAGCCGTCGATCTCCGGGATCGCGCGCGAGACGATGACGCTCATCGCATACGGCATATAGTTTTGCTCCAGCGTCTCGGTGATGGGCTGAGAGATGACCTCCGCCTTGAGCCCGACGACGTTGGGGTCAACGGTTTTCTTGATTTCCGGTGCTTTTTTTCTCGGCATAACGTTACCGTTCCTTTACGCAGGTTTTTCTCAGGAAATATCGGCCAGATCGAGAAACTGGCTGCCGCACTCGGCAATGTGCGCCTTGCGTCCGGCGAGATTGTCGCCCAGGAGCAGGTCAAACATCTGTGCCGTGCGCTCGACATCCTCCGGCATGACGCGGATGAGCTTGCGCGTGTCGGGGTTCATGGTCGTGAGCCACATCATCTCGGGGTCGTTCTCGCCGAGACCTTTCGAGCGGTTGATGTCCGCCTTTGCGCCGCCGAGGCTGTCAACGATGGCCGCCTTCTCGCGGTCGGAATAGGCAAAGTAAGTCTTGCCCTTGCTCACGATCTCATACAGGGGCGACTCGGCAATGTACACATAGCCATCGCGGATGAGCGTCGGCGCCAGCCGGTAGAGCATGGTGAGGATGAGCGTGCGGATCTGGAAGCCGTCCACGTCGGCATCGGTGCAGATGATGACCTTGTTCCAGCGCAGGTTCTCGAGATTGAACGCCGAGAGGTCCTTGGTCTGCTTGCTCTGCACCTCCACGCCGCAGCCGAGCACGCGCATGAGGTCGGTGATGACATCGCTCTTGAAAATGCGCGCATAGTCCGCCTTCAGGCAGTTGAGGATCTTGCCGCGCACGGGCATGATGCCCTGAAACTCCGCGTCGCGCGAGAGCTTGCAGGCACCGAGGGCGGAGTCGCCCTCCACGATGTAGATCTCGCGGCGGGAGACGTCCTTCGAGCGGCAGTCGACGAACTTCTGCACGCGGTTGGCGAGGTCGACGTTGCCGGTGAGCTTTTTCTTGATGTTCAGACGCGCTTTTTCCGCCGTCTCGCGGCTGCGCTTGTTGATGAGCACCTGCTCCATGACGCGGTCGGCCTCGGTCTTGTGCTCGATGAAATAGATCTCGAGCTGGGCGCGGAAAAACTCCGTCATGGCCTCCTGGATGAACTTGTTCGTGATGGCCTTTTTCGTCTGGTTTTCGTAGGACGTGATGGTCGAAAAGCAGTTCGTGACGAGGATCAGACAGTCCTGCACGTCCTGAAAGCTGATCTTGCTCTCGCTTTTCTGGTACTTACCCTGCTGCTTGATGTAGGCGTCGATGGCAGAGGTGAAGGCGCTCTTCGTGGCCTTTTCCGGCGCGCCGCCGTACTCCAGCCAGGACGAGTTGTGGTAGTATTCAATGTCATTGACGCGGTTGGAAAAGCAGAACGCCGCCGAGATCTTCACCTTATACTCCGGCTTATCCGCGCGGTCGCGGCCGCAGCGCTCGGTCTCCATGTAGGCCGGAGCAGTCAGCGCATCCTCGCCAGCGAGCTCCCTGACATAGTCAAGGATGCCGTCGGCGTAGCAGTAGTCCGTCGTCTCGAACGTGCTGCCGCGCTGCACGCGCAGGCGGAACGTCACGCCGCGGTTGACCACAGCCTGCCGGTGCAGCACGTCCTGAAAATAGCTCTCGGGCACGTCGATGTCCGTGAACACCTCCAGATCCGGCCGCCAGCGGATGGTCGTGCCGGTCTTTTTGCGGTCGGCCGGGGCGCTCTCGAGCCCGCCGACGACCTCGCCGTGGCGAAAATGCAGGGTGTACTTTTTCCCGTCGCGCCAGATGGTCACATCCATGTATTCCGAGGCGTACTGCGTGGCGCACGCGCCGAGGCCGTTGAGGCCGAGCGAGTACTCGTAATTTTCGCCCTCGTTGTTCTTATACTTGCCGCCGGCGTACATTTCGCAGAAGATCAGCTCCCAGTTGTAGCGCTGCTCCTTCTCGTTCCAGTCCACCGGACAGCCGCGCCCGAAATCCTCCACCTCAATGGACTTGTCTTCGTAGCGCGTAACGGTTATAATATTGCCGAATCCCTCGCGCGCCTCGTCGATCGCGTTCGAGAGAATTTCAAACACTGCGTGCTCGCAGCCCTCCAGCCCGTCGGAGCCGAAGATGACGCTCGGGCGTTTGCGCACGCGCTCCGCGCCCTTGAGCATCGAGATGCTGTCATTGCCGTAGGTTGTCGTTGGGGCCTTTGCCATGTCGTTGGATCCCTCTCATATCACAAGATGTGGTAGCATTCGTTTCATACCTTAACTAATCTAGTATAGCGTATCAAGGCCGGAAATTCAAGGAATTCCAAAAAATAGACGGGGAACACGAAAAGTGTGCTCCCCGCCGCCCCGGAACTTTTCGGGCTGTCCCCTGCCGCTCCGGCACTTGACGCAATCCGTGCCGAACGGCGTTCCGGTGGTCGGAGCGGGTCGTTCCCGCGCTGGATGCAACAGCCTGCAAAGCTCTTGCAGGGATCGGATGCTGCGCCGCGGCCTGTGTGCCGGGCGGCCTCCGCGGGTTTGCTTCGCTGCAGCGCGCGTCGGATATGTTGTCCGAACACAGTATGTGCGCAGCCCGCGCCGCTATGCCTGGAAAATTTCGCTGCGCTCTGACTAAAACCGCCGCCGCTGACATAGAATATACAGAAAAGCGAACGGAGGCTTTTCCATGTCCAGTCAGAGAAAGCAGCAGCGGGCACACCGCGCGGAGGTGCAGCGCGTGCGCGCCGAGATGCTCGGCGTGCGCCGCGAGCTCGAACAGGCCTACAACGAGTTTGACAACATCACCGATCCCCTGCTGATGGAGGCGTGCATCTATGAGATCAACGCGCTGCGCGCAAAGTATAACTGCGCCGTGCACGATCTGAAAAATCTGACACAATAGGATGGTTTCTTATGTCGCAAACACTTACGGACATTCTGGTCGTGATCGCGGCCGTGTTTCTCGTCTGGCTGGTCATCCGGCTGTTCCGAAAGCCGATCCGCTGGATCCTGAAGCTGCTGCTCAACACGGCCATTGGCTTCGCGGCGCTGTTCCTGCTCAACTTTTTCGGCAGCGTCATCGGCATCACGCTCGGCCTCAACTGGATCAACGCGCTCGTCATCGGCGTGGCCGGTTTCCCGGGGCTGGTGCTGCTGCTGCTCATCAAATATCTCTTTTAGCCTACATAAACGTTTCCCCGCATCCGAAGATGCGGGGAACTGCTTTATCCGGGCGCGCCGGCGCTCTGCGTCAGCTCCGGCCATGTACCGGCGGTGTTGTAATTGTCGCGCGTGAGCGTCCAAGTGTACGGCGCGGCGAGCGTGATGTTCTGCGCGTCCACGGCTGCTTTTGTGAGCGCATAGCAAAAATCATGCCACGCATCGGCCTCGTCGCGCGTGTGCCCCGCCGCAAGGAAGGCCGCCTCCTGCGCCTGCGTGTAGCTTTCGAGCGTGAGCATAAGCTTGCGTGTCTCGAACATGGAGGCCCAGTAGGCATCCTCCGTCATGCCGGAGGCGCGGTTTTGCGTGCACATGTTTTCAAACGTGTGCGCCGTGATCGTGAAGTCCCCGCCCGTGATGCCCGGCGTCTCGTCGCCGGGCTGCTGGGACTCGGCATATGTCTTTCCCGCGTTGCGGTAGGCCGTGTCCTCTATCGGCCGCTTCGCCGCAATATACAGCGCAATGCACATCGCCAGCACCGCGATCAGCACGCACCAGAGGATGATCCTGCTCGTTTTCGACATGGTCATTTCCTCCCAAAATCACGTTATGTAAACTTATCACTCCCATTTCCCATATTCAAAGTACCATATTCCGGTGAAAAAGAAAAGGTGTTTCCGAATATTGGGGCAAAAAACACGCCGGGTGAAGTTTTGCTTCACCCGGCGTGTTCGTATATTCGTTCTATTTTCAGGCGGCGAACCGCGCGCCTGTCAGGACTCAGTCATTGACCGTGACCACATTGTCCGCGACGACGGCGGACGCTTCACCATTTGGCTGCACCGTCTCCACATACGTGCCGGAGCCGCCCATGTAAGGGTTCATCTCGCGCGCTTTGAGCGCGGCGTAAATGCCCGCGCAGGCAACCATCATTGCGATGAGCAGGCCTCACAGAACTGCGATCTTAGTCTTTGCCATGACAGATTCCTCCTTTAAGAAATCAAACGTGTTTTTATTTTTTATCTTCTTGCGTTCCGCTTTCCACACTTCCCACACAGGCGGCAACAGCCGCTGCGGCGAATCGGAACGAACACTGTCGAGCTTTGTTATTTTCTTGTCAACTGTATTGTAGCGCCATTTTTGCCATTTGAAAAGCCCTTTTTTGCATTTCTACTTTTTTAACAAAGCTGTTTGATTTTTAACGTTACGTTTTTGACGAATTGACGAAACGCGAAAATACCGGGCGAAGCAATGCCTCGCCCGGCTGGAAATTCACTGTATTTGCTATGCAAAAGCACAGCAAAATGAGAAATGTGCCATTTCCTCGCCCCTGCAGGGCAACCGGAAAGGATGCACAAGGACT
>ERZ773131.2896-NODE-2896-length-10471-cov-4.406682_pt1 | contig 10471 bp, 8 predicted proteins | sample MGYA00511082_ERZ773131 | MGnify/ENA primary metagenome ERZ773131 (study PRJEB29015, sample SAMEA2737813) | human gut metagenome | biome: human gut; feature: human-associated habitat; material: faeces | place: China | collected 2012 ...
CCACAGCCAGCGCACGGGCGATGCCGACACGCTGACGCTGACCGCCGGAGAACTCATGCGGATAGCGGTTGATGTGCTCGGGGTTCAGGCCGACGACGTCCAGCAGCTCGCGGACGCGCTCAATGCGCTCCTCCTTGGTACCCACGCCATGAATGGTCATGGGCTCGGAGACGATCTCGCCAATGGTCATACGAGGATTAAGCGAAGCATAGGGGTCCTGGAAGATGAACTGCATCTCGCGACGCATGTCCTTAATCTCATGCTTGCTCATCTCGGCAACATCTTTGCCCTGGAAGAACACTTTGCCGGCCGTCGGCTTGGTCAGGCGCATGATGGTGCGGCCCGTGGTGGACTTACCGCAACCAGACTCGCCGACCAGGCCAAAGGTCTCGCCCGGATAAATCTCGAACGAAATGTCATTCACAGCAGAGACGACACGCTTAGAGAAGCGCTTGGCGAACATGCCGGACTCAGCGGGAAACTCCTTAGAGAGGTGCTCGACCTTCAGCAGCGGAGTACGCTCGTTGGTATCTGCCATTACGCCTCGCCTCCCTTCTTGGAATCCTTGCGCGTACGGGACGTCTCAGGAGCGTTCTTGAGGAACTCGGGGTCACCGGAGTAGTGGCACGCAGAGTAGTGACCAGACTCGGTGACAACGCGCTCGGGGCGCTGCTTGCGGCACTTATCGGTCGCATAGGGGCAACGAGGCGAGAACACGCAGCCCTCGGGCAGGTTCATGAGCGAAGGCGGGTTGCCGTGAATCGGCGTAAGAGGCTTCTTCTCTTCGATGGCCTGCTCCGGGATGGAGCGGATAAGGCCCCAGGTGTAGGGATGGCGGCTCTCGTAGAAGATTTCCTCAGCAGTACCGAACTCGACGGGACGACCGGCGTACATAACCATGATCTTGTCGGCCATATCGGCGACGACACCCAGGTCATGGGTAATCATGATGATGGCGTTGCCGTTCTTCTCCTGCATTTCCTGCATAAGCTCAATAATCTGAGCCTGAATGGTAACGTCCAGGGCAGTCGTGGGCTCGTCGGCAATCAGAATATCGGGATCGCAGGCAAGAGCCATAGCAATCATGACGCGCTGACGCATACCGCCAGAGAACTGGTGCGGATACTCATTGACGCGCTTCTCGGGCTCGGGAATACCAACGAGGTCCAAAAGCTCGGTGGCGCGCTTGAGCGCCTCCTGCTTGGAGTAGCCACGGTGCAGACGAAGACCCTCGCCCACCTGCTTGCCGATCTTATAGACCGGGTTCAAGGAGGTCATAGGATCTTGGAAGATCATCGCGATGTCGTTACCGCGAATGTGCTGCATCTCTTCCTCGGTCATCTCGAGAATAGAACGACCGCGATAGCGAACGTCGCCGCCCTCGATCTTTCCCGGAGGCATCGAGATGAGGCCCATGATGGTCATGGCGGTCACGGACTTACCGGAGCCGGACTCACCGACGACGCCCAGGGTCTCGCCGCGATCGAGCGTGTAGGACACACCGTCGACAGCGCGAACGACACCATCCTCGGTATGGAAATACATCTTAAGGTCATCGACCTCGAGCAGATGCTGGCCCTCGGGAACCGGCTGCTCCTTCAGGTCCACATAGTTCTTGTTCTTCTTCATCCTTATGCGTCCTTCATCTTGACGTCGAGGGCGTCGCGCAGACCGTCACCCAGCAGGGTGAAGGCGAGCACCGTCGAGAGAATTGCCAGACCGGGCATGATCATCATCCAGGGAGCGGTCAGAAGATACTGCTGACCGTCCTGAATCATGGAGCCCCACGAAGGCGTAGGCGGAATAACGCCCATGCCGAGGAAGGACAGAGCGGACTCGGTCAGAATGGCGCCACCAATGTTCATAGTCGCGTAGACCACGATGGAAGCGACGGAGTTCGGGAAGATGTGACGCACGACGATACGAGCATCAGATGCACCCATCGCGCGCGCAGCGTCAACATAGTCGTTTTCCTTGACCGTCAGGATCGCGGATCGGAAGACGCGCGCAATCGAAGGCCAGCCGAGAATACCGATGGCGATAAAGACGTTCTGAAGACCACGGCCGATAACGGCGATCATGGCGACAACGAACAGCACGTACGGGAATGCCAGGAAGATATCCGCGCAGCGCATGATGATCGTATCCCAGATACCGCCGTAGAAACCGGCCAGAGCACCCATGACCAGACCGATCACCGTGGAGATTGCGGTGGCCATAATGCCGACGGAAAGCGAAACGCGTGCACCGTAGATAACACGGACAAGAATGTCACGGCCAAGGGCGTCGGTACCAAACGGGTGCTCGGCACACGGAGCCAGCAGCGACGTCTCGGCCATGGTGGTCGAGTCGGAAGCCGTCGGCGAACCGAGCCAGGGCTTAGCCCACAGATCTGCGGTCAGGGCAACCAAAACGACGATGATGATCCAGCAGACACCGATAACGGCGAGCTTGTTCTTGCGAAGACGCTTAAAAGCGTCGCCCCACAGCGTGCGGGACTTGGCGGGAGCAGATGCGGCCTTGGTGGCGGTAGCCTGCTCCTGAGACTGAGAATCAGTTTCCTGCATGAGACGTACCTCCCTTAGGCCTTATCCGACGGACCGCCAAGGCGGATGCGCGGGTCGAGGAATGCATAGCTAATGTCGACGAGCAGGTTGATCACCATGACGACGACGACGATGAGCGTAACGCCGCCCATAACGATGGGCCAGTCACGCATGCTAATGGCGCGATAGACCTCATAGCCGATACCGGGCCAGTTAAAGACCGTCTCGGTCAGGATGGCGCCCGAAAGCATGCCGCCAAAGTCGACACCAATATAGGTAACGACGGGGATGAGTGCATTCTTAAGCGCGTGCTTGATGATGATCGCGCGATTGGAGAGACCCTTGGCCTTTGCCGTACGGATGTAATCCTGGTTCATGACGTCAAGCAGCTGCGAGCGCATAATGCGGGCGGCGTAGGCGGTCGAAACCGAAGCCAGCGTAATGGTCGGAAGCACATAGTGCATCCAATCCTGATACTGAGAGCTGGAACCGCCGGCACCCGAGATCGGCATGGAGAATGCACCGCCCGTGGCGTCCTTGAGAATGACGCCAAAGAACAGCTGCAGCAACATACCGAGCCAGAAGGCCGGGACGGCAACGAGGATCGACGTGGTGAGCGTTACCAAAATATCCCAGAAGGAATAACGCTTTACCGCCGAAATGATACCCGCACCGATACCCATGATTGCCTCGAGTACGATGGCACACGCGGCAAGTTTGACCGTATACGGATACTTCTGGGCAAAGATTTCCGTAACCGGCAGCTTGCGCTGATACGAATTGCCCAGATCGCCATGAAGCAGGCCGTTCATGTAATACAAGTAACGGTCCACGAGCGACGTTTGAACGGGGTCGCCGTTCTCGTCAAGGATCGCGTTGCCATCCTCGTCCGACTGGACCAGGTGATAGCGGACGCGAAGCTGAAGCTCCACCTCGGGGGACAGAGCCTTGTCTCCACCGATCAGCTTGATCGGATCTCCCGGCACGATATTCTGGAGGGCGAACAGAATCAGCGTAACGCCCAAAAACACCGGGATGAACTGAAGCACACGTTTAACGATGTACTTACCCATACCACTCCCCTATCTAGGGATTAACCTAAATGGGATGCCGATCGCCAGACCGGCATCCCAAAATTACCATCAGCCAGTTTACCCCAGGTTAGGGAGAACTGTATGTTTCCCATGAGGTCTACGTAAATACTTGACCCTCACGGAAGCTGCAAACTCTTAGGCGAGCTCAGCGGTACCCAGCTCGGCATGCTTCTGCGGATCGACATAGAGGTGCTTGATGCGATCGGAGCCGACGATGGTGTGCGTGTAGAACATCACCGGGATGACCGGGCAGTCGGCAGCGACCATTGCGTCGGCCTCCTGCATCTTAGCGACGCGCTCTTCGTCGTCAACCGTGGTACGAGCCTCGTCGACCTTGGCGTCGAACTCGGGGTTGTTGTAACCAGAGCGGTTGTCGCCACCGAGGGAGTCGGAGTGGAACAGCGGATACAGGAAGTTGTCCATGATCGGGTAGTCGGCAATCCAACCCAGACGACCGAACTGATAGTTGAAGTTCTGATACTGCTCGAGCAGGGCAGACCACTCAGGGGTATCGGAAGTAGCGGTAACGCCAACCTTGGCGAGGTCGCCGATGATGGACTCCATGATCTCCTTGTGGCCACCGTCCTGGTTGTAGGACAGAGTCACGTTAATGCCACGATCGCCGTTAGCGTCAGCGGGAGCAACCTTGTCGAGGTACTCGTTAGCCTTGTCGACGTCGTAGGCGCAGAACTCCCATGCGCCCTCCTTGTAGCCATCGATGCCCGGAGGAACAATGCCGTCGGCGGGGGTACGGGTACCCTTGAAGATGGTCTTGCAGATGGCCTCACGGTTAATGGCCAGGGAGATACCCCTGCGCAGGTCGGCGTTGTTGAACGGCTCGGCCGTGTTGTTGCAGGTCAGGTAGTAGGTGGAAGGCTCGGAGCCGAGCAGCATGCGCTCGCCATCGCCCATGGTGTAGCCGTCCTTGGACACGCCGCGATCCTTCTTGGCGGCGTCGATCTGAGCAACGGGAACGTCGCAGACGTCGAGGTTACCGGCCTGGAACTCCTTGTAAGCAGTCTCCATGTCCTTGATGACCTGGAAGTGGATGCCATCGATCTTGGCCTTGTCGCCATAGTAATCGTCGAACTTCTTGAGGTTGATCTCCTGACCATCCTCCCACTTGCCGTCCATCATGAACGGGCCGTTACCGACCGGTGCAAGATAGAAGCTCTTGGCATCGGACTCGGCGCACTCGGGAACCGGGGCCAAAGCCGGGTGAGAGGCGACGAAGGGGAAGTCGGCGTAAGCGGAAGACAGCTTGACGACGAGGGTCTCATCGTCGGGGCAGGTAACACCGCTGAGCTCGGTAGCGTTACCGGCAAGCAGATCGTCATAGCCCTCGACCATGGAAAGGTGATAGGAGACCTCGGAAGGGCCATACTCGGTAGCGATGGCCGACTTGGTGTTGACCAGACGCTCCCAACCGAGCTTGAAGGACTTGGAGGTAACGTCGTCACCGTTGTGGAACTTGGCCTTCTTGATCTTGAAGGTAAACTCGGTGGCGTCGTCGTTGGCCTCGAAGGACTCGCAAGCCAGCGGAACGATCTCGCCCTTCTCGGCGTCATAAGAGGTCAGAGCGTCAAAGAGCTGGTACTCGACCTGAGTGCCCTGGTCCTCCTGGACATTGTAGGGGTCGATGCAGACCGGGTTGTTGATGTAGAAGTTCAGCGTCGAACCGGACTCAGAACCGGAAGCGTCGCCGCCCTTCTTGCCACATGCGGCAAGAAAAGCCATGGAGCTCGCAGCAAGGGTGCCGCCGACAAAGGCGCGACGACCCATAACGGGCTGGTGGAACATAGAATCAGCCATGCCATCCTCCTTATGAGATAGGACAAAGAAATGTTCAGTCGGACACATGTCGAGATAATCCGATCTGAACCATCAAAACGCCGCCCATTGCTATGGCTGGTTATGCACAACGGAGCAACGTATTGCAATACAGTAGCGCATTTTATGCACGATTTGGGGCTAATTCCGGTTAACGGTCGAGAATTTCTTTAGTTAGGCGCAGTATGTGGTGATATTCTGGCTCTGTTACAAGTATGTAAACAAAAAGGGCCCCGCACATGCGGGACCCTTTTCAAACGTATATACGCCGATGCTTAGTAGCCGACGATGCCCTGCGGGAAGAAGAACATGCACAGGACGACGCACACGGCAAAAACAACGGCCATAATTACCGTCAGGCGATCGAGGTTCTGCTCCATGACGCCCGTGGCAGAGCTGGAGTTATACAGCGAGCTAGCGATCATATCCGAAACGCCGGTGCCCTTACCGGAATGCATCAGGACGAGAATCGTCAGCGCCACGGCAGAGACAGCCCAAACGACAAACAGAAGAATCTGAAACGGACCCATAGATAAGCTCCTTAATAGAACAGTTCAAACTCCAGTACTGTACCACAACCCTCAGCACTCCCCTACCTGCCATTTGGGGGCGGGTTAGAAATGGCAGAAATACCAAAAAGGGGGTTGTCCCGTTGTGGACGACCCCCTTACTAGAAAACGGTATTTGTTTTCTATTAGGCCTCGGTGGCGAGCACGCGGCCCGTCATCTCGGCGGAAGGCTCAATACCAGCCATGGTGAGCATGGTCGGAGCGATATCGGAAAGACGGCCGTCCTCGATACCGGTGAGCTGCGCCTTCTCATCAACGATGATGAACGGCACACGGTTGGTGGTGTGAGCCGTAAACGGATGCTTAGAACCGTCGGAAGCAACGTCAAACATGTGATCGGCGTTGCCGTGGTCGGCGGTAATCAGCGCAAAGCCGCCCTTGGCGAGAATCGCCGGGACAACCTTGGACAGGGCATCGTCAACAGCCTCGACGGCCTTAACGGCGGCGTCGAAGACACCGGTGTGACCAACCATGTCGCAGTTCGCGAAGTTCACGATGTAGAAATCAGCGCGATCCTCGTTGATGGCGGCGACAAGCTTCTCAGTAACCTCGGGAGCGCTCATCTCAGGCTGCAGATCGTAGGTAGCAACCTTGGGGGAAGCGACGAGCACGCGCTCCTCGCCCTCCTTGGGCTCCTCGATGCCGCCGTTGAGGAAGAACGTCACGTGGGCGTACTTCTCGGTCTCGGCGGTGTGCAGCTGCTTCAGGCCATTGGCGGCGATAACGTCGGCCAGGACGTTCTCGGGGAACGTCTTGGGAAAGGCGACCTCAACGTCAAACGTCGGATCGTACTCGGTCATCGTCACAAAGTGCGAAAGCTTGATCTGCTCGCGCTCAAAGCCGTCGAACTCCTTGTCAGTGAACACGCGGGTCATCTGACGAGCGCGGTCGGGACGGAAGTTGAAGAAGATGGCCGCGTCGCCCTCGTGGATGCCCTCGTTGTGGGCAGCGAAGGGCTCGACGAACTCGTCGCCGCGCGGGTCCTTCTCGTAGTAGGCCTTGATACCGGCAACGGGGTCGGTATCGGCATCGGAAGCGTTGACCATGACGTCGTAGGCGCGCTGGATGCGCTCCCAACGATTATCGCGGTCCATAGCCCAATAACGGCCCGAGACGGTGGCAACGCGAGCGTCGCAACCGGTCTCCTCGGAGATCTTGGCCAGGAAGGCGCAGAACTCACTCATGTAACCGGCACCGGACTGCGGGTCAACGTCGCGGCCATCCATGAAGGCGTGGACGCGAACGGTCTTGACACCGTGCTCGGCAGCCATCTTGACCAGGGCCTCGACGTGGTTCATGTGAGAATGAACACCGCCAGGGCTCATAAGACCCATGAGGTGAAGGGTCTTGCCGTCAGCCTTGACGTCGTCCATAGCCTTGACGAAAACCTCGTTCTTGGCGATGGAGCCGTCCTTGATGGCATTGTTGATGCGCGAAAGCTCCTGGAACACGATGCGGCCGGCACCGATGTTGAGGTGACCCACCTCGGAGTTGCCCATCTGACCGTCGGGAAGGCCCACGTCCTCGCCCGAAGCGCCGAGCGTAGTGTGGGGATACTTCTCGTACAGGCTATCAAGGAAGGGCGTCTTGGCAGCGGCGACGGCGTTCTCGCCATCGGCCGGAGCAAGGCCGCAGCCGTCCATGATGATCAGGAGTGCAGGAAGATGACGCTGTGCCATATGTCCTACTCGCCTGCCTTGACGACCATAGAGGCGAAGTCGGCAGCCTTGAGCGAAGCGCCGCCCACGAGGGCGCCGTCAACGTCGGGCTTGGCGACGAGCTCGGCAATGTTGCCGGGCTTGGCGGAACCACCGTACAGGACGCGGATGCCGTCGGCGAGCTCCTCGCCAAACATCTCCTTGAGGGTCTCACGGATAGCGCCGCAGACCTCCTGAGCGTCCTCGGCGGTAGCGGTCTTGCCGGTGCCGATGGCCCAGATGGGCTCGTAGGCGACGACGACCTGCTTGGGGCAGGTGATCTCAAGACCAGCAAGGCCAGCCTTGACCTGGTTCACGACGTGCTCGACATAGGTGCCAGCCTCGCGGACCTCGAGGGACTCGCCACAGCAGAAGACGGGAACAAGACCGGCGGCAACGAGAGCCTTGGCCTTCTTGTTCTGATCCTCGTCGGTCTCGTGGAAGTAGTCACGACGCTCGGAGTGACCGATGATGCAGTAGGTGCAGCCAGCGGACTTGAGCATGTCGCAAGAGGACTCACCGGTGAAGGCACCCTTGGCCTCCCAGTACACGTTCTGTGCACCGAGGGCGATGGGGGCAGCCTGAATGCGGTCATGAACCGTGGTGATGTCGATGGTCGGAGGGCAGACGAGCACCTCGACGCCAGCCGGAACCTCGGGCAGAGCCTGAGCCAGCTCGTCGGCGAGCTTGGCGGCCTCGGCGACGTCGTTGTTCATCTTCCAGTTACCAGCGATAAGAAGGGTGCGATTAGGCATCGAGAAGCGCCTCCACTCCGGGCAGGGCCTTACCCTCGACGAGCTCCATGGAAGCGCCACCACCGGTGGAGATCCAGCTCATCTTGTCGGCCAGGTTGAACTTGTTGACAGCTGCGACAGAGTCGCCACCACCGATGATCGAGGTGCAGTCGGCCTCGGCGACAGCCTCGGCGATAGCCTGGGTGCCGTGAGCGAAGTTGTCGAACTCGAAGACGCCCATGGGGCCATTCCAGAACACGGTCTTAGCGCCCTTGACGGCCTCGGCGTAGAGCTCCTCGGTCTTAGGACCGATGTCCATGCCCTCACGATCGTCGGGGATAGCGTCGGAAGCGACAACCTCGGGGACAGCGTCCTCGCCAAAGTGATCGGCAACGCGGTTGTCGATGGGGAGCAGGATCTTGACGCCCTTCTCCTCGGCCTTCTTGAGCATCTCGCCAGCGCGCTCGACCCAGTCCTCTTCCTTGAGGGACTGACCAACGGACAGGCCCTGAGCCAGGAAGAAAGTGTAGGCCATGCCGCCACCGATGATCAGGGTGTCAGCGGAGTCGATGAGGTGATCGAGAACGCCGATCTTGGAGGAAACCTTGGAACCGCCGACGATGGCGACGAAGGGGCGCTCGGGCTCGGCGAAGATGCCGGTCAGCGTGTCGACCTCCTTCTCGAGCAGGAAGCCAGCGACGGCAGGCAGGTAAGCGGCGGGGCCCACGACGGAACCCTGGGCGCGGTGAGCGGTGCCGAAGGCATCGAGAACGAAGACGTCACCATAGGAAGCGAGCTTCTTGGCGATCTCGGGATCGTTCTTCTTCTCACGCTTATCGAAGCGGACGTTCTCGAGAACGAGAACCTTGCCCGGCTCGACGGCAGCGACAGCCTCGGCAGCCTTCTCGCCGTAGGTGTCGGCGACAAAGGCAACGTCGAGACCAGAGAGCTCGGCGAGCTTCTTGGCGACGGGCTCGAGGGACAGCTCGGGCTGGAAGCCGGTGCCATCGGGACGGCCGAGGTGGCTCATGAGGATGACGCGAGCGTTGTGCTCAACGAGATAGTTGATGGTGGGCAGGGCAGCCTTGATACGGGTGGTGTCGCCAACGACGCCATCCTTGATAGGCACGTTGAAGTCAACGCGGACGAGAACGCGCTTGCCGTCGACATCGATGTCGCGGACGGTCTTCTTGGTAAAGGCCATGTTTGCTTCTACCTTTCGTACGTGTCTGCCTCCCATTACGGCAGACGATTTCTTATAAAAAGGGCGCGACCCTAGGGTGTAAGCCCTATAAGGCCGCGCCCTTCTTTAGACGCTCAACGAGCTATTCGCTAAAAGCCAAATTAGGCAACGAACTTCTCGAAGTACTTGATGGTGCGGACCATCTGAGAGGTGTAAGAGTTCTCGTTGTCGTACCAAGAGGTGACCTGAACGAGGGTCTGGCCGTTGCCGAGGTCAGAGCACATGGTCTGAGTGGCGTCGAAGATGGAGCCGTGGGTCTCGCCGATGATGTCGGTGGAGACGATGTCGTCCTCGTTGTAACCGAAGGTCTCGGAGATGGTGGCAGCGTAGGCCTTCATAGCGGCGTTAACCTCGTCGACGGTGACCTTCTTGTCAACGACAGCGTAGAGGTTGGTGATGGAGCCGGTCGGCGTCGGGACGCGCTGGGCGGCACCGATGAGCTTACCGTTGAGCTCGGGGAGAACCAGGCCGATAGCCTTAGCAGCACCGGTGGTGTTGGGGACGATGTTGACGGCGCAGGCGCGGCTACGACGCTTGTTGCCCTTGCGCTGCGGGCCGTCGAGCGGCATCTGGTCGCCGGTCCAGGCGTGAATGGTGGTCATAATGCCGGACACGATGGGAGCGAAGTCGTTCAGACCCTTGGCCATCGGGGCGAGGCAGTTGGTGGTGCAGGAAGCGGCGGAGATGATGTTGTCCTCAGCGGTCAGCGTCTCGTGGTTGACGTTGTACACGATGGTGGGCAGATCGCTGCCAGCCGG
>ERZ773131.2897-NODE-2897-length-10466-cov-12.753050_pt1 | contig 10466 bp, 9 predicted proteins | sample MGYA00511082_ERZ773131 | MGnify/ENA primary metagenome ERZ773131 (study PRJEB29015, sample SAMEA2737813) | human gut metagenome | biome: human gut; feature: human-associated habitat; material: faeces | place: China | collected 2012 ...
TCCCGCTGGCCGAGGAGACCCGCTTCATCGCCACCATGAACTACGGCTACGCCGGCACCCGTGAGCTGAACGAGGCCCTCACCTCCCGCTTCGTGGTCATCCAGATGCCCACCATCACCGAGGAGAACCTCGAAAAGCTCCTGCGCACCCAGTTCCCCGATTTGAACAGCAAGTATGTCAGGCAGTTTGCCCTGCTTTTCCTCGATTTGCAGAAAAAGTGCGACAGCGCAGAGATCTCCACCAAAGCTCTCGACCTGCGCGGTATGCTGGACGCCCTGCGCCTGATGCGCCGGGGCGTCGCTGCCGGGGCTGCGCTGGACATGGGCATCACCAACAAAGCCTTCGACTCCTACGAACAGGGCCTCATCCGGGATGCCATTGCCGCCCGCATCCCGGCCCAGCTCACCGCCGCAAAGCTCTTCGATTAAAAAAAGGGGCGTTTTTATGGAAGCGCAGAGCTACACCGCCGAAGAGCGGCGGGCCGCCAATCAGGTGTGGGCAGCGGCAGGAGCTTACGGCTTCGAGCCGCTGTTCCTCGCCCGGAACACCGACGGCACCATTGATTTTTACATGAACTGCGTCGTGGGGCTGGTCCACAAATACTACGGCGACGAGCTGGTGCGCAGCCTCTTTGACGCATGGGAGGGCGACATCCGGCAGGCCATGCTGGACGATTTGACCTGGCTCTACCTCGAGAGCGCGGTCTACGCGCTGGAACTGCCCCGCCGTCCGGTGCTTTCGGCCCTCCGCCGCGCCCATGCGGACTACTTTTTCGGCATCCAGTACAAGCTCTCGCGGCAGGAGTGGATGGCGAAGAACCAGCTGGTCTACTCCATGCAGGCCGCGCGCTGGCGGGCTGTGCAGGGGCGCACACCGCCGGTCATGACCCCCTACGAAAAGGATCTCGACGCCGCCCTCAGTCCTGAGACGCCCCCAAAGCCGGACGAGCTGAAAGCCGCGCTGCTGGCCGTCTACGCCAAATTCGAGCTGTTCAACGGCACGGTGCATCAGAAGGCCGGGCTGCATCTCCATCTGGACGGCCTGCTGGCGTCCCTCATGACCCGCACCATGCCCACCCAGATGATAAAGACCGACCGGGTCACGGTGGAGCATTCCGGCTCGGTGGACGCCTCCGGCAGCGGCATCCACGCCGACAAGCGGCTGGCCCACATCACCCTGCGCCAGCGCGCCGAGGAAGACCGCGCCTACATCGAAAGCTGCTTTGGCCGGTCGCTCTACCCGCCCGAACGGCTGCGGAAGGCCGAGCAGGAGCTTTGCACCGGGGAGCATCTGGGCTGTCACCTCTGGTTTGCCTCCGGCGTCCCCAGCCCGGAGCAGGCCCCTACCCCCGAGGCAAAGCACCTGGCCGAACAGGCCCAGCTTCAGGCTGAGCGGAACCGGGCGTACTATTCGAAAAATCTCGAGCTTCACCGCAGCGTCGTGCTGCGGCTGACCGAACAGATACGCAACTGCATCCTCGTCCACCAGCAGCCCAACGCCCGGGTCGCCCGCAGCGGAAACCTCGACCCGGAGCGGGTCTGGCGCACCGTCATGGACGACGACCGGGTGTTCCGCTGTGCGGAGGAAGAGAACCACCCGTCCTTCACCGTTGACCTGCTGCTGGATGCTTCGGCTTCCCGCCTCCACTGTCAGGAGGTCATCGCGGCGCAGGGTTCTATCCTCGCCCAGAGCCTCGCGGCCTGCGGCATCCCGGTGCGGGTGAGCTGCTTTTCCAGCCTGCGGGGCTACACCGTCCTGCGGGTGCTCAAGGGCTTCAAGGAGAAGAGCTTACAGGGCATCTGCCAGTATTTCGCCTCGGGCTGGAACCGGGACGGTCTGGCTCTGCGGGCCGCAGGCGACCTCATCGGCTTCGACCCCGGCCCCGCCGCGCGTCACCTGCTCATCCTCCTGACGGACGCTTCCCCCAACGACAGCCGCCGCATCCCGCCCTCTCCCGATGACCCGCTGGGCCGCGACTACGGCGGCAGCGCGGGCGTGGAGGACGCCGCCGCCGAGGTGCGGGCGCTGCAGCGGAAGGGTCTGCGGGTCTCCGCCGTCTTTATGGGCGAAGACGCCAGCGCCGCCGACGCCTCCCGCATCTACGGCAAGAACATGGCCCGCATCCGGGGCATGGACCAGCTGGCCCGGGCCGCAGGCCGACTCATCCAGAACGAGATACGGGAGCTGGGCGACTGAATCATAATAATGTACGGGGCCGCTGTGCAGTTGTATCTGCTGCCAGCGGCCCCGTATTTTTGTTGTCGCTCACAACCATCTTGTTTTGCATTGCAGAAGAATCAAAAAGTTTTTTGGTTTATTTGCAAACTTATAGTTGTATTATGGCGCAATTTATGATATACTACAACCAACGAAGGGCCGCACACCTACACATCACCCCGCGCCCACAGGAAGGAGAACCGCTATGGATGCCGCACGTTATTTTGAAGAGATGCATCTTGCCATGTCCAGCCAGAAGCCTGAGTACCGCCTTGTGCTCAGCGTCAAGGTCCAAGACCTCGGAGGCGCAGACGCTTATCTCGAGCTGCGGCAGGAGCCGGTCAGCGGCAAGGCCCGGGTGTTCTATTCCACGATGGGACGTCAGAAGCTGAACTTCCAGCTCGTCCGCAAAGGGTGGCAGAGCTGCCACAACGCCTCGGGCGAGCTGACGGGGCGCTTCCCCGCCACCGCCGACGGTCTGCTGGCCCAGACGGATTTCTCTGCTTTTGTCCGGGACGACGCCCTCGACAGCGGCCGGATGGCGCGCATTCTGGACGTTCTGGCCCATACTGCCGGTGGTTGTGGGACGGTTTCCCCCTCTTCTGCCCGGGAGGGTGCGCTCATCACGGTGGAGCGGTTCGTGGGCCGTCCCGCCCATTGGAGCTATTGGAGCACCCGCGCCGCCGAGCAGCTGAACATCGCGGCCATCCTCTGCTGGCTGGGCGACTACCTCGCCGGGGCCGAGCGCCGCACCCTGCAGAGCTGCCCGGAGGCCATGCAGCTTGCCGCCGCATGGCAGGCCGCGCTTTTCGCTCCCCTGCCCCAGACGGCTCAGCGGCCTCAGCCTGTACAGTCCCGGCCCGTCCGCCGTGCGCCTGTGGTCGAGAACAAACGCTGGCAGAGCATTCTCGCCGTGCTGGCGACGGTGTAAAAGAAAGGCCTCCCGCATTGGGAGGCCCATCGCCGTATCCGGCGCGCATTCGTTCATATTTTCAGTTTCGAGAAATCGGTGCAGAGATATTCATAGAGCTTGTCAACGGCCTGAAATCCCATCTTCGCATACAGTTCCTTCGGTGTATCCTCGGAGTCAGCGTGAAGATACAGGATCTCTCCGCGCTCCTGCGCCTTTTCGGCAATATGCTTCATCAGGGTCATGGCGATGTACTGGTGCCGGAAATCCTCGTCCACCAGCAGGCCGTCCATGCAGACATACCCATCGGATGCGAAAATATAGCAATCACCCACCAGCTTCCCGCCCAGATACGCGCCGAGGTAGGTCAGCTTTTCCCGGAGGTTCCGGTTGTTCCGCACGGTAAAATCATCTCCGTACAACGGCCCGTAGTATTTCAGCTCGTGCTGTTCTAGTTGGTCAAAGTCCGGGGCCTTGATCGAGACGTCCGGGTTCGTTTTCCAGCTTCGGATGTCTGTTCCCTTCGGCAGAACCATCGTCAGGGTCTCTTCGCACTCCATGCCGAATGCATTGGCCAGCGGCTCGTACCCTTCCAGCTTGAGGAAGGTGTCTCCCCGCTCTTTCTGGTAGGCCAGCGCGGCCCGGACTTCATCTGCCGAGGGCTGGCCGGAATAACAGAACGCGTTGTGGTCGTATTTATCGCGCAGTTCATTGTCTTCCCGCTTGGTCAGATGCTCTGAAACGGTGTGAGACGCGGAAAACAGCCGGTAAAAGCTTTCATCGGTCTTTCTTGTAGGGTTCATTGCGCTCCTCCAAAACTTATCGCTCACTTCCATCCCCGGGCCGAGGGGTCGAGCATCTCGGCGGCGGAGTAGATGAGGGCGTTGCAGATGGCCGCAGCGACGTTGCTGCCGCCCTTGCGGCCCATCGCCACGATGGCCGGTACATCATGCTTTTCGCAGACGGCGAAGAGCCGCTCCTTGCTCTCCACCACGTTCACAAAGCCCACCGGCACGCCGATGACCAGCGCAGGCCGCAGGCCGCTTTCGATTTGTTCTGCAATCGTCAGCAGAGCCGTGGGCGCGTTGCCGACGGCGAGGATGGCCCCGGGATGCTCCTGCGCTGCCTTTTTCATCGCTGCGACGGCCCGGGTGGTGCCAGCCTCTTTGGCGGCGGCGGCCACCTCGGGGTCAGCCATATAACAGCAGGCCGTGCCGCCCAGCTTCGCCAGACCGGGTTTGGTGATGCCGGCCAGCGCCATGTTTGTATCGGTCACGATGACGGCCCCGGCGTGGAGGGCCTTGACGGCCTGCTCCACCGCGCGGGGGGTGAAGTGGAGATTCCGCGCATAGTCGAAGTCGGCGGTGGTGTGGATGACCCGCTTGACCACGGCTTCGTGCTCGGGCGGCGGGGTCAGGCCCATCATTTCCAGCTCTTCGGTGATGATGTGGAAGCTCGTCCGCTCAATGTCAGCAGGTAAATGATGCTGCGGCGTCAATATTCTATCCCCTTTCGTGCTTTTATCCCCTTCTGGTAGGGGTGGCGGTGGCATTTCATCTCGGTGGAGTAGTCGGCGGCGTCCAGCATCCACTGGGGCGGCGTGTGGGCCGTCAGGACGCACTCACACCCAGCAGGCCGCTCCAGAACGGCCTTTTTTAATAGATCGACGTCCACCACATCCAGCTCTTCTGCGCTCCCGGCTTCGTCCAGTATCAGCAGGTCGGCAGGCTGTGCTATGGCGGCGGCGAGGTTCTGGTTTTGCAGTTCCCGGGTCGCGGCCTTTTCCTCCGGTGTCATCTGAAAGACGAATTTCTGCCCGGCCTTGCCCCGGTAGATCTCCGCGCCAAGCTGGGCCAGAAGCGGGATCTCGCCGCTGTTCCCGCCCTTCAAAAACTGGACGATGACCACCCGCTTCCCGGACCCCAGCGCACGGAGCGCAAGACCCATAGCGGCGGTGGTCTTCCCCTTTCCGTCGCCCCAGTACAGATGCAAAAGTCCCTGTTCCATTCAGCGCTTCTCCATTCCCATCGCGGCATACACCGCGTCCATATCCAGCGCCCCGCGCACGCCGTCGGCCAGGATGTCGAACTGCTGGCGGCGGTACTCTTCCATCGGGATGAGGGCCGCGTCGGAGGGGTCGATGCCCTTCCGGCGGCAGAGCCAGCCCGCCAGCGCCTCGGTCAGCGTACCGGTGTCGAACAGACCGTGGAGGTAGGTGCCGAACACATTGCCCTGCACACAGCCCTCCCGGCCTCCGTCGGGGTAGTGGGCGAAGGGTTCGCCCTCAGCCTCGGTCACGCCGGTGTGTATCTCGTAGCCTTCCAGCTCTGCACCCGCAAAGGGGGCGGCGGCGACGGTCGCTTTGACCTGTGCGCGGCGCTTCTGCTCGCTGAACACGGTCCGGGTGGGCAGCAGACCCAGCCCCCGCAGAGTCTGCGGCCGGCCGCTCTCGCTGCCGGTGGGGTCGTCGAGGGTCTGGCCCAGCATCTGGTAGCCGCCGCAGACGCCCAGCACCGGCGTGCCTTTCGCAGCCAGCTTGAGCAGAGCTGTTTCCAGCCCGCACTGCCGCAGCCAGAGCAGGTCGTCCACCGTGTTTTTCGTGCCCGGCAGCAGGATGAGGTCGGGTGCGCCCAGCTCATGAGCGTTCGAAACATACCGCACGCCCAGCAGCGGGTGCTGTTCCAGCGGCATGAAGTCCGTAAAATTGGACAGATGCGGCAGACGGATGATCGCCGCATCCAGCGGCTTTTTGCCGTCCCGCATCTCGAGGCGCTGGCTCAGGGAGTCCTCGTCCTCGATGTCCACCTTCAGGTACGGTACGACGCCCACCACGGGCAGATGGGTCTTTTCTTCCAGCATCGAAAGGCCGGGGCGCAGAATTTCTACGTCTCCACGGAATTTATTGATGACGAGTCCCTTGATGCGCCGGCGTTCTTTTTCTTCCAGCAGCTCCACCGTGCCGTATAGCTGGGCGAACACGCCGCCCCGGTCGATGTCGCCCACCAGAAGCACCGGCGCGTCCACCATCTCGGCGAGGCCCATGTTCACGATGTCCTCGCTCTTGAGGTTGATTTCCGCCGGGCTGCCCGCGCCCTCGATGACGATGACGTCAGCCTCCTCGGCGAGGCTGTCATATGCCTTCAGGATGTCCGGCACCAGCTGCCGTTTCGTGCGGAAATACTCCGACGCTTTCATCTGGCCCCGCACCTCGCCGTTGACGATGACCTGACTGCCCACGTCACTGCTGGGCTTCAGGAGGATGGGGTTCATCCGCACGTCCGGCTCGACACCGGCGGCCTGCGCCTGCACCACCTGCGCCCGGCCCATCTCGAGGCCGTCTTTGGTGACGAAGCTGTTCAGAGCCATGTTCTGGCTCTTGAACGGCACGGCGCGCAGGCCGTCCTGCGCAAAAATGCGGCAGAGCGCCGCGCAGAGCAGACTTTTGCCTGCACCGCTCATCGTACCCTGCACCATGATGCATTTTGCCCTGCTCATCCCAGCACCTCTTTCATAAGTTCCAGCAGCCGGGCGTTCTCGGGGGCCGTGCGCACCGCCGTGCGGTACCACTCCGGCCCGAGGCCCGGATAATTCGCGCAGCTGCGCACCTGTGTTCTCAGCGGACGAAGCCTCTCGTTCAGGTCAGCGGGCGCGCGGAAGAGCAGATAGTTCGCCTTTCCGTCGATGACCCGCAGACCCAGCGCCCGCAGGCCCGCCGTCAGAACGGGCCGCTGCCGGGCGATAAGGGCGCGCACCTCGTCCACATAAGCGGTTTCTTTCAGGGCCGCGACGCCTGCCGCCTGCGCCAGACTGGATACGGCCCACGGCTGGCCCGCTGTCTGCATTTTTTCCAGAAGCGTTTCGTCGCCGCAGAGGCAGTAACCCAGCCGGACGCCGGCCATGCCGTAGAGCTTGGTGAAAGCTTTCAGGATGACGAGGTTCCCACTTTCCAGCAGAGGCTTCGCGGTCCACCCGTCGGCGTCGGGCAGAAAGTCCAGAAAGCACTCATCTACGGCCAAAATCGTGCGGCACTCCCCGCACCGGCGCAGCAGCTTTTTCACCAGTTCGGGTGAGGCCAGCTGCCCCGTCGGGTTGTTCGGCTGGCAGAGGAACACCATGTCGATGCTCTCGTCCACGGCGTCCACGAGGGCGTCCGTCGGGGCGAAATCATTCGTTTCATCGAGGAAGAAGCGTTTCACTTCGCACTCCACCGTATCCAATGCAGAGGCGTACTCGGCAAAAGTCGGGGCTGTCACCAGCGCCTTATGGGGCTTTACGGCCCAGACCAGCCGGAAGATGAGGTCTGCCGCGCCGTTGCCGCAGAGGATATGCTCCTGCGGCACACCCTCGGCCCGGCTCAGCGCCGCCCGCAGGGTGCGGCAGAGGGGGTCGGGGTAGCGGTCGGCCAGAGGCAGTGCATCCCGGATGGCCTGCGCCACCCCTTCGGGCAGACCGAGTGGGCTGACGTTCGCCGAAAAATCCAGCGCGTCGCGGCCAAAGCGTTCGCGGTAGCCCATCCAGTCACCGCCGTGGACCAGTTGTTTCATCCCAAGAACCCCCGTATCGCACATCCCCACGCCAGCGCAAACCCGCTGGCTACATACATCATCCGATCTGCCCGCAGAATATCCTCCGGCTCGATGGGCCGCAGCGGGTCGCCGATGGTGGGCTTCGGATAATATTCCCCGAAATAATAGGCCGGCCCGGCCAGCTGAACGCCCAGCGCGCCCGCGCAGGCGCTCTCGGTCTGGGCGCTGTTGGGGCTTGCGTGATTGCGGCGGTCCCGCCGCCAGATACGCCACGCGCCCTTGGCGTCATTGCGGGTGAACGCCGCCGCCATGATCCAGAGCAGCGCCGCCAGACGGCTCGGGATATAGTTCGCCACATCGTCCAGTTTTGCGGCGGCACGGCCAAAGTAGAGATATTTTTCGTTTTTGTAGCCCAGCATACTGTCCATGGTGTTGATGGCCTTGTAGGTCAGGGCCAGCGGCGCACCGCCCAGCAGCATATAAAGCAAAGGCGCAATGACGCCGTCGCTGGCGTTCTCGGCCACCGTCTCCACCGCCGCTTTGGTCACGCCCTCGGCAGTCAGCGCTTCCGTGTCGCGGCCCACGATGCGGCTCACGGCCTTCCGGGCAGCGGGCAGGCTGCCTTTTTTCAGCTCGACATAGACATTCGTGCTCTCCTGCACCAGTCCCTTTGCGGCCAGCGCCTGCCCGCACCAGAACATCTGGACGGCAAGCCCCAGCAGGGGGTGAAGCATCGCCGCGCCCCAGCAGACAAGGCCCGTGAGCAGCAGCGTCCCCACCGGCAGGCAGAACGCCAGCACCGCGCCGCCCAGCAGCTCGCCCTGAGGCGTTTTGGGCAGGCGGGTGCGGAGGAATTTTTCCAGCCGGGAGATGGCTTTGCCCATGTACACCACCGGGTGGGGCAGCCACGCCGGGTCGCCGAAAATGGCATCCAGCACGAAGCCTCCCAGCACAGCCCAGGCGGTCATCATACGCCGGCCTCCGCGTCTTTCGTGTACTGCACAGTCTTCACGAGGCGGAGCTGGCGCTTCTCGGCCCAGTCGGCGGCATCCAGCACATAGCCGCCCGCGTTGGGGCCGCACCACGCATAATAATCGCGCCTGGGCAGGGCGTACCGCTCCATGGCCGCCATCTGGGTGCCGCCGTGGGCCAGGATGACCAGCAGCTCTTCGCCGTCGGCCAGCGCCTTGTCCACCAGAGCAGAGAAGGCATTGCAGATGCGGTTCGAGAAGTCGTCCTTCCGCTCACCGTCGGGGCATTTGCTCTCGCAGTTGGCCTGCACCCACGCCTGATAATCGGCGTCGTGCTCCATCTCGACGTAGTTTTTGCCCTCGAAGCTGCCGAAGCACATCTCCTGCAGGTCCTTCACGACCACAAGCTCTGCCTCCGGGAAGAGCACCCGGGCCGTCTGGGCCGTCCGCTGCAGCGGGGTGATATAGACCACCTTCGGGTCGATGTCGGCCCGGCGCAGCTGGCTCAGGCCCTCCGCCGAGAGCGGGATGTCGCGCTGGCCCTGATAGCGCTTCTGGGCATTGTATTCGGTCAGGCCGTGACGCAGCAGATAGATCAACATTGGGGTAATTCTCCTTTCAATACCGTCGGGATGCCGCAGAACATCTGCACCACGCAGTCGGCACGCTCTGCCAGCAGGCAGGCCAGCCGTCCAGCGGCCTCCCGCCCGGCGCGCTCCTCAGCATCCATCGGGACAACACCGCCGCCGACCTCGGTGGCGATGACAATATCATATTCCGCCAGCTCCCGGGCCAGCGTTTCGAGCTGCTCCGGGGTCTGAGTCTCGGCGGCGGCGTCCTGCACATCGGCGATGACGCTGCCCCGGAAGTTCCGCGCAAAGGTGCGCTTGCCGCTGTAGAGCGGCCCTGTGATGAACATCATTTACAGCACTCCTCCCCACTGGCTGACGGCCAGCGCCGCCAGCATCCACAGCTCGGCCCGCTGTAAAAACCACCCGGCCAGGTCGCCGGTGATGCCGCCAAACTGCTTTTTTGCCACGAAATAATAGCGCCACAGCGCCAGAAGCGCCGCCGCCGCCAGCCCGCCGCCGCCCAGCGCCGTCAGCGCCAGGATGAGCAGAGCCGACAGGCCGCAGAGGAAGCGGCAGACGGTCTGCTTGTCGGCCGCTGTGGCAAAAGTATGGGCGAGGCCGGTGTCTTTCGCCAGCGGGAACGCCGCCACGGCAAAGCCCGACAGCGCCCGCTCCAGCACCAGCGCCAGCGTCCAGCACAGGCCCGCCCGGGGTGTGAACCGCACACTGCCGCAGAGGCCGAAGTAGGCCACAAAGTAGCAGCACAGCCGGATGACAGCGAAGGCCCCACAGTGGGAGTCTTTCAGGATTTCAAGCTTTTTTTCGCGGTCGCCGTAGCTCGAGAGGGCGTCCGAGGTGTCGGCGTAGCCGTCGAGATGGATGCCGCCGGTGACGGCCACCGGCACGAGGCAGAACGCCGCCGCCCGGGCCAGCTCCGGCAGGGGCAGGACGCCGCAGAGACACCACAGCCCGCCGCACACCAGCCCGATGAGGGGGAAGGCGCACATGGCGTACCGCATATTTTTTTCGTTCCACTCGAACTGCGGCACCGGCAGGGCCGAAAACATCGCAAAGGCCACCGCGATGGTCTGCAAAACAGTCACAGCTTTTCTCCCCCTTTGTAGTACACCGGCAGGCCGCAGACCACCCGGCAGACGTTGTCCGCCCGGGCGGCGAAGGCGTTGTTCACCTGCGCCAGCGCCAGCAGATACTGGTCGGTGTCGCCTGCGTAGTCGGCACCGCCGCTGAACACCTCGTTCGATACGACGAT
>ERZ773131.2899-NODE-2899-length-10459-cov-7.322953_pt1 | contig 10459 bp, 3 predicted proteins | sample MGYA00511082_ERZ773131 | MGnify/ENA primary metagenome ERZ773131 (study PRJEB29015, sample SAMEA2737813) | human gut metagenome | biome: human gut; feature: human-associated habitat; material: faeces | place: China | collected 2012 ...
TGGGGAACACCCCAGAAATGCGTTTGTGGATATCCAAACGCTATGCTAGCAAAACGCACCTACCCCAAGAAGGGGGGACAATCAAACCGGACACCCATATAAATTCGTATATGCTCCAGAGTGAATCAGTTTAGATTCATCCAAAATTCTTGACACGAAAAAGTGAATCAGTTCTGATTCATTTTCCCAAGTGCTGCTATTATGGTTCGGCATCTCTTGAATACGGTACGCATTATGATGACGGTAAAAGAATGATAAGCGAGCGGTACTTGCCATGAGTTTGCCGGGAAGAAACAAATATAAAAACTGCAAATCCTTCAGTGTACGCTTGATGGTAATGATTCTCTGCGTTTCGGTGCCACCTATTTTGGTATTGCAATCTTAAAATCCGTGGCTGCCATGGCAGTCGTAGGGGGTGAACGCGAGATTCCGCCGCGCGGTAACCTCCTCCGCAGTGGCAAGACGGGCACGCAGCAGATGGCAGGTGCAGGTACATTGTATCCCGAACAAACTATCCATCTCAGGGCGTTTGTTGTAACTCTAGTGCGCCCGGCATGGGCAACAACTAGGTGGTGGAAGACCACTACGCCCTCGGCAGTAGAAAGTGTTAGCCGAAGGCAAGGATGTCCATCGTGAGGTGGAATCTGAAGGAAGTCGGAGGTCAGCGAAAAAATGCAGGCGGGCAAACGCCTGAACCGATGAACAGAAACACATAGTAGGCCGTGGAAGCAGTGGAAGAAGTCCAAAACGAAGGTAGGCAACTTGAGACAGATGGGCGTCCTGGCTGACAGGGTATACCAGTGGGGGAATTCCAGACTGGGTTATTGGCGTATCGCCGGTAGTCCTGTATTAAAGGGTTCCATTACAAGCGCAAGACTCGCAGCAGCAGGATATTTTAGTATCCTCCGCTACTACGAGTCCTTGCACTTATGCGGTTGGACCGACATGTACAGACCGGTGCGCACGGTGGTGTGAGAGGTCGGCTTTCTAGTTAAAAGAGACTCTTACTCGATTTGTTTCGTCGAAGAATTGTAATTTCGACGACTTGATTTTAAGGCTTCCATTTTATCTCGCTGTGGACGGCAACCGGTGCATCCGTTGCTAAGGCAGTTCGATTCTCAATAAGCAATTCGCTCATTTGTGAAAGGCTTTTGTGAAGTGCAGCATCGTCTGGAAGAAACCCCTGCAATTTATGGTTACTCCCGCAATCAGGGGCTTCGGTAGAGAGGATACAAAAATTTTTTAATTGGCCGATATGTAGTTCTCTTCTTTAAAAATGATGAACCAAAAACTGAAATATAGCGGAGATTCTGCGGTACACAAATTTGCACAAAATATCTATAATGAAAAACGCTGCTGAGCAGATTGCATAGCGGCGCTTTTCTTTACGGGAAGTGTCTCCTATAGAAATTAAAATACCGAAAGAAGTCTGCGGTTTACCACGAAAATATCTTTTAACATATAAGTATACAGAAAGCAGGCATATAAATTCCATGTAAATTTCAAAGTAAAAAATGTAGTATTTGTATGATTCCACTTGAAAGCGCAATGCGGGAAAAGTGCGGGAAAAAGTGCAGGAAGAACGGGAATTATCACATGGAGGGAAAACACTGGCGGCTTGTATTATAGTAGTAAACCACTGTAAAGTAGATTTGTGCATGATGCACACACTGCTTAAAGAGAAAGGATGAAGACTATGAGAAAAGCACAGCACAAGGGCAAGCGCGTACTCGCGTCGGCTCTTTGTGTCGGTATGCTGGCCAGCATGGTCCCGACGCAGGCCTTTGCGGCCGACGAACAGCCAGTGGCTGCCGTCGTCCAGGAGGCTGCGCCTGCCGCCGAGGAGGCTCCGGCGGAGGACGCAGTCTCCACAGAGACCCCAGCGGAGGAGTCTGCTGCCGAGGAGACCCCGGCCCCTGCTGAGGACGCCCCGACTGAGGAGACGCCTGTCGAGGAAGCACCTGCGGAGGAAGCAGCTCTCGCCCCGATGGATGCCCCTGTTGAGGAGGCTCTTGCTGCCGAGGAGACCGCAGCCCCCGCTGCGCAGGAGGCTGCTGCACCTCAGACCGCCGCGGCTCGCATCGCAACAAACGTCGGTGTGGTCCCTGCCGGAATCGATTGGGCGGATAATGTGACCGCGAATACCTTCGCAGAGCCCTATGCAACCGTCACTGCAAAGGATAAGGCAGGCAACGAGTACACCGTGGAGGTCATCCCCGCAGACACCGTTTACTTTATCGACAGCGTGGCCGCTACCGGCAACGACAAGATGGACAATGTTCAGTCCACTGCCGCCTACGCAGCCGCCAAGGCGCTGCTGGGCGACCAGCTGCTGAACGGCAAGTCCGACCAGTTCTACCAGGGCGACGCGACCTGGGGCTTGGTGGACACCGACGCCCAGACGAAGGGCTACACCAGCAGCAATGCTGATGACAAGGATTACACCGGTGTTTACGGCAAAAACAATGAAGCAGGGGAGACAATCTCCTACAAGTTCACGCTGCCCGCCGGTAAGTACAAGATCACGACTGCCCACCGTGAGTGGTGGGGCGGCCAGAACCGTGCCATGGACCTGAGCCTGACCACCGACGCAGGTACGTCTGTTTATGCGTCGGTTCCGAAGCAGGACAACAACGCCGTTACCACCAAGACCGGTGAGTTTGAGATCACCTCCGAGAAGGTCGTGACCTGGACGGCCACGACCACCGGTCAGCACGCCCCCGCCGTTAGCTGGCTGGCTGTTGAGCGCACCGGCGACGCCGAGACCCCCGACACGCCCGTGGATGGCGACAACGCCAACTTCGGCAAGGCGCTGGAGGACAATGACATGGTCAGCGTCCGCACCGGCGCGTCCCTGGTCGAGAGTCTGAACAGCGGCAAGCAGGTCAGCGTTACCTCCGGCTGGATCAGCGGCGGCAACTCCGCTACCGATGGCGGCGCTGCCATCAACGACGGTGACAGCTTCTTCAAACGCACCAGCTTCACGCTGTACACTGATTTCAAGTTCAACGACGAGCACGACAACACCTCCGTGGTGCTGGTCGGCCCCTCTGCGGATGCCAACTTCCGCATCATCCCCCGCAAGACCGACGGCACTGCTGTGCTCAAGGTCAACAACGGCACCGAGTACGCCCTCTCCAAGAACCTGACGGCAGGGGAGTGGAACGCGATTGCCCTTGTCTACAACGAGAATGACACCGAGGGCACCGTCGCTGTTTACCTGAACGGCGAGGAGGTCCTGGCCGCCAGCGGCATCGGCTTCAAGCTCAGCGAAAAGACCGGCATCGTCGGCGCGTTCGGCGCGACCTACGGCACCGGCTTCATGCGCACTGGCCTGTATGACAACATCGTTGTCACCGGCACGGCTGACGCCGAGGCTGCCAAGACCGAGACCGCGGCCCGCTACGACGCCTTCAACAGCATTGCCGATGTGGACGGTGTTGTCACCGTCACCGGCACGGACGTACTGGAAGCGGGCAGTGCGGCGCACAAGAACGGCTGGACCTACAAGGGCTTTGGTATGCTGAACGGCAACTCCACCAGCAACCTGCTGCTGGACTACAAGGCCGAGAACTCCGAAGCGTACTGGAAGATGATGCAGTACCTGTTCGGCGGCGAGTACCCGCTGTTCTCCAACATTAAGATGGAGATGGGCAACGACGGCAACAACTCCACCGGTGCTGAAGCCTGCACGAAGCGCTATGAGGACGAGGATGCCGACGCCTCCCGTTCGCCCGGCTTTGTTATGGCGGCAGACGCAAAGAAGGTCAACCCCAATGTGATGGTGTCTATCCTGCGTTGGGAGTACCCGAACTGGGTCAAAGCCAAGGCAGCGGGCAGCGAAAGATATGCCGCTATCTACAAGTGGTACAAAGAAACGATTTTCGATGCCTACGAAAAATACGGTTATGTAATCGATTACATCGACCCGGATAAGAACGAGACCGGCAGCCCTGATGGCGAGATCATCAAATACTTTGCCAACGCGCTGAAGAATGAGACAGACTTCCCCAGCTACTTCACCGAGGAAGCAAAGCAGGCTTACCACAATATCAAGATCATTGCTTCCGACGAGAACAAGGGCCTGAAAATCGTGTCAATGATGAACAAAGATGCGGACTTGTTCAACGTTATTGACGCGGTGGGTTTCCATTACCGCACGGATGCAACGGAGTATGACAACAACGGCAAATTTGTTGCTGACTGGAACCAAGCCTACCGTGACATGGCCGATGTCAACGACAAGGAGGTCTGGTACAGCGAGGGCTGCGCGACCTTCGGCTATTCCGAGCTGCAGGAGAACAAGACCGCCGAGTACGGTGCCGGCACCATCGGCGGTTACCAAAGCCCGCTGGCCTTGATGGACAGCTTTACCACTGCATGGATGGGTACGCGCCGCTCGATGTATATGTTCCAGCCCGCGATTGGCTCTTTCTATGAGGGTATCCAGTACGGCCACAAGGAGTTGCTGTCTGCCCGCGACCCGTGGAGTGGTTACATCCACTACGACCCCGCCCTGTATATGCTGAGCCATTTCTCTAAGTTCGCTAAGACCGGCTGGGAGAACGATGATAACACCAATGGCATCTGGCGCGTTATCACCAATGCAACGAAGAACTCCTACACGCCGAGCATCAATGAGCACGCCACGGCGGGTATTAACGGCAGCGCCAGTTATATGACGTTGGCTGACCCGAAGGGCACAGATTTCTCTACCGTGTTTGTGAACAATACGGCTAATGAGAAGATGTATGCCATCAAACTGTCGGATATGACAGGGATTACGGTCAACGCGCTGCACATCTGGACGACCAAGACGGACAGCTATATGCAGCAGGGCGCGGACGCCAAGATTGAGAATGGCATTGCCTATGTGACGCTGCCTGCCTACAGCATTGTGACGGCCACTACGCTGGACACTGAGCCCGAGCGCTTCCCCAACGAGAAGGATTCGAACGGCGACGGCGTCAAGGGTGTGGGCGATGACTACATCCAGACCGAGAAGCGTACCGTGCTGGATACCGACTACACCGGTAAAAACCAGAACACCACCGACGACTACCTCTACGCGGATAACTTTGAGTATACCAACGAGGAAGACGTTACGGTGTACAATGCCACCACCGGCAAGGAGACCACCGAGAACTATCTGGTTTCCCGCGGCAATGAGCCCCGCTATATGCTGGACACCCACGGCGCGTGGATCGTTGAGAACGGCCAGCTCAAGCAGGAGAATGACTCCAGCGTGAACCAGTGGAATGGCGGCGACCCTGCGACCATCGTCGGCGACTGGCGCTGGATGGATTACAGCGCCTCCATTGACGTGACCCTGCCGGGCGCAGAGGCTAGCCGCTACGAGCGCCTGACTATCCGTGCCCAGACCGGCATGAACTGGAACAACAGCGGCTACACGCTGGAAATTAACGGCGCAGGCAGCTGGAAGCTGTACCGTATCGGTACGCAGATTGCCAGCGGCACCGTCACCAAGAATGCTGAGGGCAAGTACAACCTGAAGCTCGTCGGCCTGGGCGACACCGTGTATGCCTACATCGATGGCAACAAGGTCACCAGCTATACCGATGCCAACCCGATGCTCTCGGGCCGTGTGAAGATCAGCTCCAACTGGACGCAGGTCTATGCAGATAACCTCGAGATCAAGACCGTCAAGGGCGGCATCCCGTATGCTACCGCCATGATCGACGGCCAGGACGACGGCGTTGCCTACAATGGCACCTGGGCCATCAACAACCCGGGCGGTGGCAGTGCTGACAACTGGTACCGCACTATGTCCGTCTCCAGCACTGCGGGCTCCTCCTTCACCTTCACGGTGGACGGCAGCGGCTTTGCAATTATGGGCGGCAACGACGGCTCCGCTGTCATCGACGTCTATGTTGACGGCGAGCTGAAGGCAGAGAACGCCTCCACCAAGGCAGCCCCGACCCGCGGCGAAGCCTATATTATGTCTGACCTGACTGCCGGTAAGCACACGATCAAGATCGTGCTGAAGTCCGGCACCCTGAACGTCGACGCCCTGAACACCATCGGCGAGCGTCTGGCAGGTGCGGACGGCGCTGTGACCGAGATTCTGACCGAGCTGCCCACGCTGGAGTACTACGTGACCGGCAGCGGCGTGGGCGACCTGCCCGCCGAGGTCGAGGTCAAGCTGGCCGACGGCACCACCGAGACGAAGTCTGTTGAGTGGAACGGCGACACCAACGCACTGGATGCGAACGCTTACAAGTCCGCTTCCATCAGCGGCACCGTGAAGGACGCCGTCAACGCGCTGGGCGAGCGGGAGGAAAAGCCGCTTGCCGGTCTGACGCTGCACATTATCGGTCAGGGCGACGTGACGACGGACAGCGACGGCATGGCGCAGGCGGCGCTGCCGGAGGGCGACGAGCTGGACGCCCTGAACACCAAGCTGGAGATCATCGGCGAGAGCGCGGAGGCCTATCTGTTCTTCACCGACAACGACGGCCGGGTGCTGATCGCTTCCAGCCCGGAAATGCTCACCGCACAGGCCGTGCCGGATGAGATGATGAAGAAGGCGGCGGCCTCCGGCGCGGACTACTACCATGTGTTCGGTACGCTGGATGGGGTGCTGACCGAAAAAAGCTATATCACCGTCAGTGAGATGTGCGACGAGCGCGGCAGCCAGAGCGGCTGGATCTTTTTGTGCTCCTCCGGCAGGCAGCTCACCGAGTTCAAGCAGCAGTTCTGGTCCAACTTCCTGCTGTCGGCCTGCGTGATGCTGCTGTGTGCCAGCATCCTGACCAAGATCCTGATGCGCCAGCTCACCGACCCGCTGCAGAAGGTGACGGATGCCGCCCAGCGCTTTGGCGGCGGTGATCTTTCCGTCCGTGTGGAGGGGGTGGAAGGCGAAGGCGAGGCAGCCGACCTTGCCCGCACCTTCAACCGCATGGCAGACAACATCCAGATGAACGACAACTCCCGCGGTCAGTTCATGGGCAACATCGCCCACGAGCTGCGCACCCCCATGACCACCATCAAGGGCTTTGTGGACGGCATTCTGGACGGCACCATCCCGCCGGATATGCAGAACCACTACCTGCAGCTGGTCAGTGAGGAAACGGGCCGTCTGGCACGGCTCATCCAGAACATGCTGGATCTTTCCAAGCTGGAAAGCGGCGAATATCAGGTGAATGCCCGGATGTTCAACATCTGGGAGACGATCACCGGCGTGGCGCTCTCGGCAGAGCAGCGCATCAACGACGGCATGATCGACATCGACGGCCTGACCATGGACGAAAAGGTGCTGGTCTACGCCGACCCCGACCTGATCCATCAGGTGGTGTATAACCTGCTGGACAACGCCATCAAGTTTACGCCTGCGGGCGGCACCATCCGCTTCGGGGTGGAAAAGCTTGGCCCGGAAGCCGAGATCTCCATCTGGAATTCCGGTCAGGGCATCAGCCCGGAAGCGCTGCCATACGTGTTCCAGCGGTTCTACAAGGAGGACCGCTCCCGCGGCCTGCACGCCCGGGGCGCTGGCCTTGGCCTGAACATCTGCAAGGTGCTGGTGAACCTTTCCGGCGGGCAGATCCGGGTGGAGAGCCAGCAGGGCGAGTGGTGCCGGTTCGTGTTCACCCTGCCCACGGTGGCCCCGAACCCCGGCGGCATGAAGCGCCTGCCGGACGAAGCCGGCGGTGAACCCACCGTGGAAGACCCTGCAAGCATGAAGCCCGTAGAATGAACTTCCAGCCAGACTGCCCCGGACCCGGGGCGGTCTGGCTGTTTTGGCGTGGGGAAACTTTGCCGCCGATGAAACTCCCCCAGTCATCTCGCTGCGCTCAATGCCAGCCCCCTCTGGGATGGGGCCCTTGGCATGGCGGTAAAGCTTCCGGTTAAAGTGCAAATCTTCCGGGCGTGCCAGAGGCTCCCTCTCCGAGGGAGCTGGCAAAGCCGTCAGGCTTTGACTGAGGGAGTTTACTTCGCAAATGGTCAGATCTTTCCAAATACGTCATTTCCGTGAAAAAGCCGTTGGCGGGTTTGATTTTTTGCTCGTTTTCATGTAAACTAAAAGATAACCATGCCCATGCTGTTTTTGCGGTTTGAAACCGCCAGCACAATGGGACAAATGGGAATAAGAATTTATAAAATAACGGAGCGTAAAGATAGAATATGGCAATCGTAAGTCCTTCGATCCTTTCCGCTGATTTTGGCAAACTGGGTGCAGACTGCCGCATGGTGCTGGATGCCGGTGCACAGATGCTGCATTACGACGTGATGGACGGCCACTTTGTGCCCAACATCAGCTTTGGCGTGCCGGTGCTCAAGAGCCTGCACAAGACCCTGCCGGATGCCTTTTACGATGTGCATCTGATGATCAGCCACCCGCTGCAGTACGCAGAACCCTTCATCAAGGCCGGTGCCACCCTGTACAACTTCCATCTGGAATGCGAGGACGATATCCAGCAGACGCTGGATGCCGTGAAGGCGCTGGGCTGCAAGACGGGCCTGACCATCAAGCCCGGCACCGCCCCGGAGGCGCTGGCCCCCTATCTGGACCAGCTGGACCTGGTGCTGGTGATGAGCGTGGAGCCCGGCTTCGGCGGCCAGAAGTTCATGCCCTCGGCACTGGACAAGCTGCGCTGGCTGAAGGCGGAGCGCGAGAAGCGCGGCCTGCACTATCTGCTGGAAGTGGACGGCGGCGTGGACGACACCACCGCCCCGCTGTGCGTGGAGGCCGGTGCCGACGTTCTGGTGGCAGGCAGTGCCGTGTTCGGCAAGGACGACAGGACCGCCGCCGTGCGCCGTCTGGCTGCCCTGTGAGAGGGAGCGTTGTATGGATGAAGCATTGATCCGGGAGCAGGAACAGCAGCTGCAAAAGACCGGAAAATATTACAAGCATATCTGCTGGATGGCGGTGCCGCCGCTGTGCATGGCCTGCTACCTGTACGGCCTGCGCCCGCTGCTGCTGTGCGGCATTGCCATGCTCACCGGCAACCTGTGCGACCGTCTGGTGTCGCTGCTGCGGCACCGCGTATATCAGAACAGCGACCTGTCCAACGAGAGCTTTGCCCTGGTCATCGCCCTGCTGATGCCGGTCACCGTGGACATCTATGTGCTGGTGGCGGCGGTGCTGGCCGGTGTGCTCATCGGCAAGGAGATCTTCGGCGGCTACGGCAGCTACCCCTTTAACCCTGCCGCTGTGGGCTATGTGGTGGCAGCGGTGTCCTGGCCGGAACAGGTGTTCCGCTATCCGCAGCCCTACACTGCCATCCCGCTGTGGGATGCCTCGTCGGTGCCGGTATCCAGCGCCATCGAGGACACCCTGCGCAGCGGCGGTATGCTGAACATCGGTTCGCTGGCGCTGGGGCTGGGCGAATATGCCGCCCCCATGGGCACCGGCGCGGCCCTGATCATTCTGGCCTGCGGGCTGTTTTTGTGGACGCAGAAGGATGCCCACATGTCGGCATCCGTGAGCTTTCTGGCCACCTGTGCACTCATCGCCTTCTTCTTCCCGCGGCAGGCGGGCCTGGCCGACAGCGCTGTGCTGACGAACGCCCTGCCCCGTCTGCAGTGCATGCGGGACGAGCTGCTCACCGGTGCCATCCTGTTCAGCGCAGTGTTCCTGCTCAACGAGCCCTACACCTGTGCCCACCACCGGATGGGCCGGGTGCTGTACGGCGTGCTGGTGGGCCTTGTGTCCATGGGCTTCCGCTACTATGGCGTGTATGAGACCGGCGTGTGCTTTGCACTGCTGGTGGTCAACAGCATTTCGGCCTGGATCGACCGCACCGAGACGGGCCTGTACCGCATGACCCATCGGCAGGCCGGGCCGGGAAAGGAGGCCGCACAATGAGAAAAGTGACGGCAGAACTCATCGTAAAAGACCCGGCCAAGTTTGCCCACCACGACCGCGTATTTCTGAATAACCCGGTGGTCATGCAGGGCATGGGCCTGGCCCCGCTGGTGGTGCTTGCCACCTCCGGCCAGAACGCCGTGATGCTGGCGGCCGCCGTGGCGCTGCTGCTGGTGCCCTCCCGCGTGGTGGCCTGCCTTTTGAGCCGTCTGGTACCCCTGCGAGACGAAGACCCCTCGCAGGAAGAACTGCAGAAAAAGCTGCTGCCCCGTGCACTGATCTATGCCTTCAGCCCGGCGGTGGTGTATCTGGCAGCCTATCCCATCCTGAACGCTGTGTTCGGCACGGGCCTTTTGAGCCTGGGCATCTACCTGCCCCTGCTCACGGTGGAGCCGCTTTTGACCTACCGCTTCGGCCGCGTGCAGGAGACGGTGCACAAGGCGGTGTCCAAGGGCCTCCGCATCACGGTGGGCTATGCGCTTTTGCTGGTGCTGCTGGGCTGCGTGCGCGAATGGCTGAGTGCGGGCACCGTGTTCGGTGCCGCTGTGGGCAGCCGGGCGCTGCTGCCCATGGCCAGCATGCCGGCGGGCGGCTTCATCGTGCTGGGCGTGGTGTGCGCCGTCTGGCGTGCGC
>ERZ773131.2905-NODE-2905-length-10443-cov-7.118791_pt1 | contig 10443 bp, 8 predicted proteins | sample MGYA00511082_ERZ773131 | MGnify/ENA primary metagenome ERZ773131 (study PRJEB29015, sample SAMEA2737813) | human gut metagenome | biome: human gut; feature: human-associated habitat; material: faeces | place: China | collected 2012 ...
TTTGCTCCTCGTTGTAATATTCAAATTCATTGGAATTCCAATAGCTTTCAAAGGTAGCCTCGATTTTGTCAATGGTTTCCGGCAGGTCCTTCTTTGTAACCTTTACGTTCCATTCAAGACCGCTGGAGATGGCAGCATTAGAAAGATTCGATGAACCCACATACGCCGTAGTAAAACCGGTATCCCGATAGAAGGCATACGTTTTCGCATGGAGTCTGGTGCGTTTGGTGTCATAGCTCACCTTGATTTTTGTGTTAGGAAGCTTGCGAAGCTCCTCAATTGCCTTTACATCCGTCGCTCCCATATAAGAGGTTGTAATAATGCGGAGTTCTCCACCGTTTTTCGTAAAGGTTGTAAGCTCATCTATAATTAAGCGCAGGCCGCTCCATTTAATGAAGGATACCAGCATATCTATGCGGTTACAGGAGATAATTTCCTTCTTGAGCTCGGTAAACATCTGCGGCTCATGGATTGCTCCTGTAAATAACGAGCTTTGTGCAATAGACGTTTCGGGGCGAATAATCGCTGCTTTTTCATTGAGAGCAAGAATGCTGTTCTTTTTGTCAAAGAGCGAGAGCAACTGCGCAGCCTGTTCTGCGACGGTCATTTCACCAAGTTCGTTTTCTTTAGTTTCGTGAACAATCGTAGAAATAATACGGTTTGCAAGCGCTACTTGTGCGTGTACGTCACCGCCATTATCAGCAACATTATCAAGCCCTTTTTCTACAACTTCAGCAATATATTTTGCCAGCACTTTGGACGCCTCGGCACGATCAATGGGCGCAGTAGTAGAACGCTTGTCCGTAGAGGCAAGCTCCGTTTCTAATCCCTTATTGATAATTTGCTCATACAGTCCGTCGTGCAACATACGCTAAAATACCTGTCCCTGTAATCGTGTGCGACTTTTATTGACATGCGTGTATAAATTCCTCAGTAAGTTTGAACAGAATCACAAATCCGCTGTGGCACTCTATCTTCCGCAAAAACGGAGGCAACGCAGAGGACGATCACGCACTTTGTCTGGTAAAGTTACAATAATAACAATTTTATCATCAAGGACATTATATCGCGCTTTGTTCTCCATGGCAACTATTTTAATTGTATAATGTAAAATTTGTGTATTCAGGGCGTGTTTCTGACAGCCGCTTTTGTGGGCAGCGGTGACGCCTATGCACCGTTCCACCGTAGCGAATATTTTAATTTATCTTGCCATTGTCTTAGCCAAAGCAGCCGTGATTGCATTGGTAGGGGGGATCATCAAATCCCGCAAAGCCAAGGGGGAAGAAGCCCGGGAAAAATAGAGACAAGAGGAAGAACAGAAAATCGAGGATTACGACGAATAGCAAAGCAGAAAGCCACCGATGATTGGTGGCTTTTTTATGTTATACGAGGGAGCAAATTGCTGCCTTCGTGGAATAAAACAGGGGAAATTGTGGGGAAAGGGGGCGCTTTTTGCCGGGGACGGCGAGTGACAGGATCTGCTAATTTTATAGGTTATACTGGTCCAAAAAGACCGTTGAGGACAAGCTTATGAAACTACTGGAAAAGCCAAAATTCACCACCGCCCACAGCCGCGCCGGGACCAAGCGCGCGCTGCTGGGGTGCGCCGGGCACTTGCTGGGTGGGTTTGTACTATCCGTCGGGGCGGTAGCCGGCGGGTGCAGCCCCTTTGCGGTGGCACTGGTGGCGGTGTCCGGGCGGCGGGATTTTCTCTTTTCCGCCTTGGGTGCCGGGTTAGGATATATGATCTTTGGTACCGGCACGGCTCGTGTGCGGTACTTTGCGGCAGTGCTCATCGCCTTGGTAGGCGCGCTGGCAATGGCTGCCTTTCTCCCGCGGCGAGACGCCCGGCTGCCCATGGCGCTGTCTTGTCTGGCAGTGGGGCTGACCGGGGCGGTGCTGCAACTGCGATTGGGCGGCGGCGCGGCAGATTATGCGCTGGTGCTGGGCGAGAGCATTTTGGCCGGTGGCGGCGGATATTTCTTCTTCCGCGCGGAGCACTGCAATTATCGCCGTCTGCGGTGCAAGGCTGCGCCTACCGGCGACTTGGTATGCGTGCTCATTAGTGGTTCGCTGCTGTTAATGAGCCTGTCTCGATTGACAATTTTCGGCATTGCACCGGCGCGGATTGCGGCTGTGCTGCTGATCTTGATTACCTTACGCTTTGGCTCCTCTCGACTGGGGGTCACCCTGGCGCTTTGCTTGGGATTCGCCTTGGGTCTGGCCGGGCAAGACACCATGTTTTTGCTAGGAGCCTACGGCTTTTCCGCCCTGCTGGCGGCGCTGTTTGACCGTTTTGCCTCCCTGGGCTGCGCCGGGGCGTTTGTGCTGTCTATGGGCTTTTTCTCTGTGGCGGCCAACCTGGGGCATTTGAGTGTGTGCACCTTTGTGGAGAGTGCGGTGGCCGGCGTGCTACTGCTTCTGCTGCCTGCCGCCTGGGGCGATCGGTGCACTGCCTTTTTTGAAAACGGTGCGGATATTGCCCCGGAGGGCTCTCTGCGCCAAAGCCTGGTACTGCGGCTGCGATTTGCCGCCTCGGCTATGGCCAGCGTCAGCGATAATGTGCGGGAGGTGCGGGAGAAGATCGACCGTATTAACGGCAAAAGGGGGTTGCCACCGGATCCGGAAAAAAGCGATATGCGCATGGTGGCGGCGGACCAGTTTTACTCCATCTCCGACATGCTGTCCGATTTGGCCTTTGAGTTTGATCAGGCGGAGTGCTTTGACGCCAAAACAGCCGGAAAGCTGCGGCGGCTGCTGGGCGAGAGCGAAATTTATCCCAAAAATATCTCTGTGATTTTAGACAAATTTGACCGTATGCGCGTGGAGATAGCCTGTGACGATCCGGCACCGGGATTGTCCAGTCCGGTGCTCCAGGCCAGGATCAGCAAGACCTGCGGGCGCTCGTTGGAGGCAGGCCAGGTGACCCGCTACGGCAGCGAAAGTCTGTTGACCTTTAACGAAAAGCCCCTGTATTGTCTGGCTGTGGGTTACGCCCAGTACGCAGCGGAGGGACGGCTGTGCGGAGACACGGTAAAGGTCGCCCGGGACGGCCGTGGTCACCAAATTCTGATTATCAGCGACGGTATGGGTCGCGGCTCTCGGGCAGCGCTGGACGGCGCTATGGGCGCCGGGCTGCTGAGCCGTCTGCTCAGTGCAGGCTTTGGCTTTGACGCGGCGCTGAAAGTCGTCAACTCTGCTCTGCTGGTCAAGAGCAATGAGGAGAGTCTGGCTACTCTGGACTGTGCTTGCGTAGACCTGTTTACCGGTCGGTGCGCCTTTTACAAAGCCGGCGCACCCCGATCCTATGTGCTGCGCCACGGGCGGCTGACCCGGTGCGAGCTGGCCAGTATGCCGGCGGGCATTTTGCGGGGTATTACCTTTGCCAAGCGCACGGCGGTGCTGGGCGCCGGGGACACGGTGGTTTTGCTCAGCGACGGCATTACAGACGCGGACGCGGTAGGGCTGGAGGCGCTGCTTTGCCGCTTCCAATCCCAGGATCAGCAGGAGTTGGCAGATACGGTGCTGGCCTATGCCAAGGCCCACACCCCGGCGGATCGACGAGACGATATGAGCGTGATCGTGGCCCGGTTGCTGCCAAATTAAGGAGGAGCGAATACCATGTTTCTATACGGATTTGTCGGCAGCGCCCCCTGTGGCGGGCTGCTGCTGGAGAAGTTGCAGGCCTGTACCCAGCCGGGGCTGGACGGTTACGGCGCCGCCCTAATGCAAGGGGGAGAGCTGCTGTGCGCCAAAAGCAAAGAAAGCGTGACGGCATTGGCACAGCAGCTGCCGGAGAGCGCAGCGCCCTGCGGATTGGTACACGCCCGGTTTGCCACCTGTGGCGGGCGCACCGCAGAAAATGTGCACCCCTTTGTGACCGATGATTATTGCCTGGCAATGAACGGCACGGTGGAGAACGCCGTTGCCTTGCGCAGCGCGCTGAACCTGCTGCCCTTCCCAGACAGCGACGGCGCGGTGCTGGCGGCGCTTTTGCAGGCGTATGCAGACAGCGGCACCGTTGCCGCTTTGCGTTTGTGCTGCCGTGAGGCTCGGGGCAACTATGCTTTGGCCGTGCTGCGTCGGGGTGAGGAATGCCTGTTCGCCTGTGCCCACGGGGCGCCGCTGTATGCGGCGGTAGGCGGCGGCAGCGCTTGCGTTTCTTCGGATTTGGCGGCACTGGAACCGGATCAAATGAAAATCTATGCCCTGTCTGCCGGGGAGTGCGTGCAGCTACGCCCGGGCAAGCTGCAGTTTTGGAACGCCAAGGGCAAGAAAATCAAAAAATCCCCCTGCGCGGTGACTTTGCGTCGGCCGCCGGCAGCGGGCTTTGCAGACCCGGGAGAGGCGTTACAGGCGCTGCCCGGAGATTTGGAGCTGCTGCTTCATCGCTTTGTGCGTGGGGATCAACCTCGGTTGGGCAAAAGCCGCCTGCGGCCTCGGGGCATCAGTCGGGTGCTGCTGGTAGGCTGCGGCACTTCCTATCAGCTGGCGCAAGCGGCGGCTTGTAATTTTGAGTCGGTGTGCGATGTGCCTGCTTTTGCCTATTCTGCCGGTGAGTTCTGCGCCGGGGGCGTGGTGTGCGACCGAGGCGCGCTGGTGGTGGGCATTTCTGCCAGCGGCCAAACGGCAGAGGTGGTGGAGGCGCTGCAAAAGGCGGCGGCCTTCGGCGCCCGCACGGCGTCGCTGACCGGCGACCCGGACAGCCCCTTGGCTCGTGCCGGGGGCACACTTCTGTCCCTGCCTTGCAGCCTGCCCGGCGGGTTGCCGCCGGTGACCCACTTTGTGCTGGGGTATGTGCTGCTGGCGCTGGTGGCGGTGGACTGGGGGCTACGCCAAAAGACCATTACCCCCTTATTCGGCCGCATGGCGGTAAAGCTGTGCGCCACCCTGCCGGACAAGCTGCGGCTGATCTTAAAAAGTGGCAGCGAACTGGACGCTTTGGCGGCGTACCTAAGCGGCTATGATCGGCTGCTGTTTGTGGGTCAAAACATTGACCTGGCGGCAGCGGGCGCCATGGCCGGCGTGTGGAGCCGTACTTTGGGCGTGCCGGTGGAGACGGTGCCTGCGGCGGAACTGCGCCACACCTTGCTGCCTACGGTGGACAGTCACACGGCGCTGGTGGCGCTGATCAGCAGTCGGGAACTGACGGAAAAAACCTGCGCTGCCCTGCAACTGGCGGCCATTCGGGGCGCGGGTACGGTGGCTTGCACGGTAGAGAGCCTGGCAGGGCAGTTGTCCGGCGCACGGCAGGTATTTTTGTTTCCGGACAGCCTGCCTTTACTGGCGCCTGTGTGCCAGTGCGCTACCCTGTCTATGCTGCTTTTGCGGCTGTGTACCGCCCGGGAACAGGCCGGGCGACCGGTGGAGCAGCCGCCGGTGCTGCCCCGGTATTTTGCCGGATAGGGCATGTTTAGACCCAAGGGGCGCTTTTTCGCTATTTTCCTTGCAAAGCGGCGGGCTTTTCGCTATAATAGACCCGTATGAACGCGCGTTGCGCTTTGGAGGAATAGTATGGAAAAAATTCTTGTTTTGGATTTCGGTGGTCAGTACAATCAGCTGATCGCCCGCCGTGTGCGTGATCACGGCGTGTTTGCCGAAATTCTGCCTTATACCACCTCGCTGGATACCATTCGGCAGGGAAATTATAAGGGCATTATCTTTACCGGCGGTCCCAATTCCGTGTATGACCCGGCCTCTCCCCATTACACCCCGGAGGTGCTGGAGCTGGGCGTGCCGGTGCTGGGCATTTGCTACGGCTGCCAGCTGATGGCATGGATGCTGGGCGGCAAGGTAGAGACGGCGCCGGTGTCCGAGTACGGCAAAATCAAGTTGACCGTGCTGGGCGGCAGTGTGCTGCGGGATGTGCCCCAGGACTCCACCGTTTGGATGAGCCATACGGACTATATCGCCCAGCCCCCGGCGGGCTTTACCGTCACCGGTAAGACGGCGGACTGCCCCTGTGCGGCAATGGAGAACCCGGCGCGTGGCCTGTATGCAGTGCAGTTCCACCCGGAGGTGACCCATACCACTTATGGCAAGGAAATGCTTCATCATTTCCTGTTTGATGTTTGCGGTTGCTCCGGCGACTGGCAGATGGATAATTTTATCGAAAAGACCGTAGCTGCGCTGCGTGCGCAGATTGGTGACAAAAAGGTGATTCTGGGCCTGTCCGGCGGTGTAGACTCCTCCGTGGCAGCGGGCCTGCTGTCTCGCGCGGTGGGCAAGCAGCTTACCTGCGTGTTTGTGGATCAGGGCTTAATGCGCAAGGACGAGGGTGATTTTGTAGAAAAGACCTTTACTTCCTTGTTTGATATGAATTTTGTGCGGGTCAACTGCCAGGAGCGCTTTTTGCAGGCGCTGAAGGGCGTCACCGACCCGGAGCAAAAGCGCAAGATCATCGGCACCGAGTTCTTTAATGTGTTTTGGGACGAGATCCGCCACCAGGATGAGCTGGGCTACTTTGCCCAGGGCACCATTTATCCGGACTGCATTGAGTCCGGCAAGGGGGATGCGGATACCATCAAAACCCATCATAATAAGGTAAAGATGCCGGAGGATGTGCAGTTTCTGGGCTTGGTAGAGCCGCTGTGCGACCTGTTTAAGGACGAGGTGCGCAAGGTGGGTACCATGCTGGGTATTCCCAAGGAGCTGGTGTGGCGCCAGCCGTTCCCCGGCCCCGGTCTGGGCGTGCGAATCTTGGGCGAGATCACCGCGGATAAGATCCGGGTGCTGCAAGAGGCGGATTGGGTCCTGCGGGACGAGATGGCCAAGAATGGGTACGAGAAAGAGATGGCCCAGTTCTTCTGCGTGCTGCCCTGCGTCAAGACAGTGGGCGTGATGGGCGATCATCGCACCTATGATCACCTGGTGGCCATTCGTGCCGTTACCACGGATGACTTTATGACTGCCGATTGGGCGCGCATCCCCTATGATATCCTGGCTACTGTCAGCAACCGCATCACCAACGAGGTAGAGCATGTCAACCGCGTGGTCTACGACATCACTTCCAAACCGCCCGGTACGGTGGAGTGGGAGTAACTCCGCAACCTCGATAAAAGCCCTATTTATAAGGCATTTGAGAGTTTTGCAACTCAAAATGGCAACATTTTGGCAACAATATAAGATTAAGAGCTATCAGACTTAAACGCCTGATAGCTCTTTTTTCTATACTATTAGTTCTTTGTCTAAATACTTCAAATCACAAATTCGTTTATAACAATTATACTTATCAAATTTATTTTGGAATTCTAATGCATCATAATAGTTCATACCAAAATTTAATACTAACATTCTTATTGCGTGCAAATAGTTTTCACAGAATTCGTATGTTGGATTTTCAGACAATTCTCTAATAGTTGATCGTGAAACGATAGGGCTGACTTTTTGAATTTGAGGATTAGCAAAACTTTTTACAATATTAATATTTTTCTCCATAGTCCTTTCTTGTCCTTCAATGGAACCACCAACCTTATTCCAAGGAGGGAAATGACTATATGCTCGTCTGTAAGCTTCTATTAGAATTCCTTCGGAAAGTTTTATATTATTTATTCCTTGCTCTGATATATAGTCTTGTATTGAAGAGCCATCTTCATTTGCCATTTTCTCGTACATTGTCTTATTTCTTGATACTAAAGGTTGAGATAAAGGAGATTGTACGAATATTGTGTATCCTAATTTTTTGTGTTCATTAAAATACTGTTGTATTTGTTTGTATTTGCAGCCGCTATCTTGCATAGGAATTAAACCATTATGTTGACAAAATCGTACATATAGGTCTCTTGCTAAACCAATATAAAGAACTTCGCGTGTATAATAATCCCAAAAACAATATATTCCCGCAGAAGCCCATCCATAATTGTCATCTGGACAACATAAATCATTTATTGCATCAGCTAGTTCTTTTGTTTCATCCTTTGTATAAGCATCAAGTATCACTGTACCAAACAATTACATAACACTCCCTTTTGTATAACTATATTTCTTCATAAAGTACTACAATTATCCTTTTACTATTTCTACAACCTCAATATCACCGTCAACAAGCATTTCTATAATTGAGCTTTCATTAAAATCTTCGTTTTTCCAATATTTTTCTGCAAGGATAAGATTTTCTTTTTCACTTAATTTTCCGTCAAAGCAATTTTCGGCATCACCGTAAAACATATTGCCGTTGACTTGTAATTTTACAATTTGAAATGTCGGTCTGCCTAAGCTAACAAAATAATCAAGCCATTTTTCTGCCTCTTCTAATGTTTTAGACACATATAAACAAGCCATTCGTGACGGATAATTTGGATATTTTTCAACTCTTACTTGCTCCAATGCAAGCTCTCTCAAAGCTACTGAGGTGTGGTGTTCAAGTTCAATATCCTTGTATTTTTTCGGATTATTATAAATATCGCAGACAATATCAATTTTTTCATTTACTCGTTGCCAAACTCCGTTATGATGATTTTCGTCAAAAACTATATGTTGACCTACATACATAGGTTTTTCAGTAACAACATGATAAAAATATTTTTCCATAGTTTATATAAATTTAAAATATTCTTTGCCAATTAAATTATTTATTCATTTTTATTTTCTGTATCGTAATGCTCTTTTTTGATTTGTTCAAATTTTGTCAAGAAATCTTCCTGCGGTTCTTCGTAAGGGTTATAATTCTTTCCTCGCTTTTTATTCTCTTTTTGAGCCTTGTCCCAGCAATGGTCAAGAGTGTTGATTATATTTTCCGGTAAATCTTCGGGATAATTATAACGCCAATCGTCATATTCTCCTTGCGTCATTTCGCCGCTTTTAACTTTATCTTTTATTTCGTTCCACTCGTTTAAACAGCTGTATAAACCGGTAAAGCACTCCGGTCTGCTTTCATCAGGAACAAGACAAAGTTTACCGTTTATTCTTTCGATAGTAAGTCCGTAAATATCCTCGATAGTAAATAATGTGTGCATCAACCTGATATGGTCATCAAGATTAGGACTGTCAAGTGCAAGTGTTGATACCTGCAATACTCCTGCAATTTCTTTTAGCATATCGCTTTTAGGTTCACGCCTGCCGTTTTCGTATTGTGCAACACGAGAGTCGGCATTCTTTTCACCGAATCCGAGCTGTAAACCTAAATATTTTTGAGTCATACCTCTCAAATTTCAAAAGAAACGGATTCTTTCACCAATTGCCATTGTACTTCCTCCTAACGATATGTTAATAATAAATATAATACAGATACGCTTAGTGCGTGTCAAGGCTACTAAAATAAAAACGTTTAATATTTTCTCAAAAACCACTTGACTTTACTGAATTTGCTTAGTGTAATGAAGATACGAGCTTAAACCAATAGCGTTAAGTTTTTGAAAATTGAATAACAGTCGTACACCACGGTAATGGCGTACCCGCCCGGGCAAATTGGAAGGCGGTCAGAAAGTATTCCGACACGAAATAAGGAAAGAGTAACCGAACAATCAAAATGCCGCAGTTCCTTGCAGAAGAAGTGCAGGAATATCTGAATCAGCTTTACGGAATAGGAAAAAACGATAGGATTTTTGAAATCACAGAAAGCTACCTGCACCACGAGATGGACAGAGGTTCACAAGAAGCAGGCGTTAAGCGCATTCGCATACACGATTTGAGACACAGCCATATATCGCTCTTAATTGATATGGGATATATATTTAACAGGCAACATAGGTAAAAATGTATAGTGTATGTTCGAGTAAAAAGAATGGCATTGAAAATTAATAAGGTATAGATCAATGCTTCAAATCTATGATTTGGGAGAAACAGTCCGGCGGACTGTTTCGTAGCAACTTGATAATAGATTTAAAACGCCCTATTTATAAGATATTCGGGAGTTTTGCAACCCAAAATGGCAACATTTTGGCAACAATAAAATATTCACAAAATGGAATATAATCATCGAGTGCAACATGGATCACATGAAAATGCGTGGTAACGGTTCTCTCTAAATGACCAAACCATGGCAGATAAATCATGAAATAAAGCAGAAGAAGAGCATGTTTGTTTCTCTCAATAAATGCGTTGACCGCATCGCGTGTCTTCGTTTTCACGGTTTCACCCTCTTTTCATTAATTTCAACGATAGGGATTATAGCACAGCATTTTTTTAGAAACAATTCCCTTTTCCTTATTTTAAGAAAGATTATTTAAAATTTAAGAAAACTTTAAGCTATGACGGGTGTTTTTGGGGAGTTTGACGGTAATTTTTATTACAGATCAATGCGAAAAAAGAACGAATTCTTAATTAAATGTTACGATTTGGACAATTTGTTGACAAGACCTTGCCGGATATTATAATAGAGTAGGTGTCCGTTAGCATATTTTATGCAATACAACATATCTTTACACATAGGATGAAAGGATATTTAGAAAAATGAAAGAGAAAAACAAGCGGAAAATGCATGGAGGTGCGTCAGCAAAAAGTTAT
>ERZ773131.2913-NODE-2913-length-10425-cov-4.258824_pt1 | contig 10425 bp, 6 predicted proteins | sample MGYA00511082_ERZ773131 | MGnify/ENA primary metagenome ERZ773131 (study PRJEB29015, sample SAMEA2737813) | human gut metagenome | biome: human gut; feature: human-associated habitat; material: faeces | place: China | collected 2012 ...
CGACGTTTTTGGATTAACTCCGGCGCTGGTTGGCACGCTGTTTATTGCACTGCGCGTGTTTGATGCCATCTCCGACCCGGTGATGGGCGTCATTGCCGACCGGACGCAAAGCCGATGGGGGCGCTTTCGTCCGTGGCAGCTATGGATTGCCATTCCCATCGGCATTATCGGCATCCTGACGTTCACCGTGCCAGATGCCAGCATGGGAGTAAAAATCGCCTGGGCGTTCGGTACTTACCTGCTCCTTTCAGTCGGTTATACCGCCATCAACGTACCGTACTGCGCGCTGATCAACACCATGACCACCCGCCACAATGAAGTGATCTCCTGCCAGTCCTGGCGATTCGTTCTCTGCGGCGTAGCGGGATTTCTGGTTTCGGTAGGCTTACCGTGGATGGTAGATCTCTTCGGTCAGGGCAACGCTGCACGCGGCTATCAACTGGGCGTCGGCGTATTGTGCGCCATTGCCGTGGTGATGTTCCTGTGCTGTTTTTTCTGGGTTCGTGAACGGGTGCCGCTCTCCACAATGGGGAAATTTACCCTGCGCGAACATCTTGCCGGGCTGCGGAACAACGACCAACTGCTGCTGATGCTGGTCATGTCTTTCCTGCTGATTAACGTCTTTAATATTCGCGGCGGTGGGTATATGTACTTCATTACCTACGTCTTACAAGGCAGTACGGGCTACACGTCGCTGTTCTTCACCATGGTCACCTTCGCCTCCATTATCGGCTCGGTGATTGTCAGCCCGTTAACGCGGCGTTTCGATACCGTCAAAATTTATTACTACACCAACCTGCTCCTCGCTGCACTGGCGGTGTTGATGTGGTTCCTGCCCTCCGGCCCGGCTTATCAAACGCTGTGGCTGGCGGTGATCCTCGGTAATGGCGTGATTCTTGGCTTCACATTGCCATTGCACTTCTCATTGATGGCCTTTGCCGATGACTACGGCGAGTGGAAAACCCGCGTACGTTCTTCCGGCATGAACTTCGCCTTCAATCTGTTTTTCATCAAGCTGGCCTGGGCTTCCAGCGCCGGGATCATCAGCCTGCTGTTTATTTTTGTCGCCTACCAGCCTGGCGTGGAAAACCAGACCGCCAGTTCGCTTGGCGGCATCGCGGCGATGGAAACATTACTGCCTGCGCTATTCCACCTGCTGCTGGCAGGGGCGATCCGCTTTTGCAAACTCAATAATCCTATGATGTCACGCATAGCTACCGACCTGCGTCAGCGTCATGTACAGCCTTAAGGAGCACAAGATGAACATTTCGGAAGTCGATCTGCATAAACTGACGGTCAGCGATCCGTTCCTCGGTCAGTACCAACAACTGGTCCGCGACGTGGTGATTCCTTATCAATGGGATGCCTTGAACGATCGTATCCCAGAAACGGAACCCAGCCATGCGATTGAAAACTTTCGCATTGCCGCCGGACTTCAGGAGGGTGAATTTTACGGGATGGTGTTTCAGGACAGCGACGTCGCCAAATGGCTGGAAGCGGTAGCCTGGTCGCTGTGCCAGAAGCCTGATGCCGAACTGGAAAAAACCGCTGACGAGGTAATCGAACTGATCGCCTCCGCCCAATGCGAAGACGGCTATCTCAATACTTACTTTACGGTAAAAGCACCCGAAGAACGCTGGAGCAATCTTGCGGAGTGTCATGAACTTTACTGCGCCGGTCATCTGATTGAAGCCTTCGTCCAGGCCACGGGAAAACGACGCTTGCTGGAGGTGGTTTGCCGTCTGGCCGATCATATCGACCGCGTATTTGGTCCAGATGAAGACAAGCTGCAGGGTTATCCCGGTCATCCGGAAATTGAACTGGCGCTGATGCGTCTCTACGAAGTCACCGAAGAGCCGCGCTACCTGGCGCTGACGAACTATTTTGTCGAACAGCGTGGTGTGCAACCGCACTATTACGACCAGGAATATGAAAAGCGCGGGCAGACCTCGCACTGGCACACCTACGGCCCGGCGTGGATGGTGAAAGACAAAGCCTACAGCCAGGCACATTTGCCCCTTGCGCAACAGCAAACCGCCATCGGTCACGCGGTACGTTTTGTCTATCTGATGACCGGCGTCGCGCATCTCGCGCGTTTAAGTCACGATGACAGCAAGCGTCAGGACTGCCTGCGGCTGTGGAACAATATGGCCCAGCGTCAGTTATATATTACCGGCGGCATTGGCTCACAGAGCAGCGGTGAAGCGTTCAGCAGCGATTACGATCTGCCGAATGACACGGTATACGCTGAAAGTTGCGCCTCCATCGGCCTGATGATGTTTGCCCGACGAATGCTGGAAATGGAAGGCGACAGTCAATATGCCGATGTGATGGAGCGCGCACTGTACAACACCGTGCTCGGCGGCATGGCGCTGGACGGCAAACATTTCTTCTATGTGAATCCGCTGGAAGTACATCCAAAATCGCTGAAATTCAACCATATCTACGATCACGTTAAACCGATCCGCCAGCGTTGGTTTGGCTGCGCTTGTTGTCCGCCAAATATCGCCCGCGTGCTGACCTCGATTGGTCATTATCTCTACACGCCGCGTGAAGATGCGTTGTATATCAACATATACGCAGGAAACAGCATGGAAGTGCCGGTAGAAAATGGCACACTGCGCCTGCGGGTTAGCGGGAACTATCCGTGGCAGGAGCAGGTGACAATTGCGGTCGAATCGCCCCAGCCGGTGCGTCATACGCTGGCTTTACGTCTGCCGGACTGGTGCACACAGCCGCAGATCATATTGAATGGGGAAGAGGTCGAGCAGGATATTCGTAAAGGGTATTTGCACATTACCCGCGAATGGCAGGAGGGCGATACGCTGAATCTGACTTTGCCGATGCCGGTACGCCGCGTTTACGGTAACCCGCTGGTGCGTCACGTCGCCGGAAAAGTGGCGATTCAGCGCGGCCCGCTGGTGTATTGCCTGGAACAGGCCGACAACGGCGAGTCACTGCATAATCTGTGGCTGCCCGCCGATGCGCCATTTACGACATTTGAAGGTAAGGGATTGTTCAGCCATAAGATCTTAATCCAGGCACCGGGTTACCGGTATGAACAGAGCAATCCAGAGCAGCAACCGCTGTGGCATTACGACAGCGCGCCAGCCAAACGCCAGCCGCAAACTCTGACATTTATCCCGTGGTTTAGCTGGGCCAACCGGGGTGAAGGCGAAATGCGGATCTGGGTGAATGAGGAAACCAGCGCATGATGCGACGCTTAACGCGTCTTATCAGTATCAACATATCGGTGCGGTTGCCCGCCAACCATCGAAACGCGGGATTAAGCGCCCGGCAATACACGCCGGGCAGCTTCCGCCAGAAACGCACTTCTGTTGGCGTAGTCTGGGTTATTGCGCACGTAGGTATCAATCTTGTTCAGTAATCTTTTTGGCATCGTAATATTGATACGTTCAGCCCGACCTTCGAACTGATTCATATTGATATCCACCAGCAACCATTGCCCGCCAATAAAGTCCTGCGCACGCTGGACCAGATGTGTTTCCACAGAGCCTGGAAGCGGCAACTCTTCATTCATCTCGCATAAGGTTTCGAAGTGCGCGACCAGTGCACTTCGCGCATCCTGGAAAGCGTTGTCCAGCGTATCACCAGCAAAATAACAGCCTGGAACATCAGGGAAAAAACCGCTGGCGCTGCCGTCAGGATCACTGTGGATATAGGCGGGATAAAACATATTGCCTCCTGAAATTTTAAAATGTTAAACCAGCCTGACGCCCAATTTGCGCCAGCGTACCGGGCTTAATATCTTTTTTAGGGTGCGGAACCGTCACCAGACCCGGATGAACAGGGTGGCGGAACTGATGATGACTGCCACGGGTTCGAATATGTTCCCAGCCATGCTGCTTCAGGATGGCGATCACGTCTGCACTTTTCACATCCCTGCCCTTCCATGATTATACACACGATACACACACAATTAGCAATAACAATCACGATAGCGCGATTTATATGGGCCGTCAGGGGGATAAAGTTGACTCAGGAATGCCGCTCGGAAGGAGAATAACGGTTTACAGTAATTGGTATAAAATATGCGAGGATGCTCGCAATTTACATATAACTCATAGTATTAGGTGTTAAAAAAATCTGTATTAGATTATCCATGCGATATCGAAGCTAGTCTTGCTATAGCTCCAACTCGTATTCATTGAACGTTTAAAACAACCAATAAAAGACATTGTTTTATTTTCTTGATAAATATCAAGTTTTTTTCACCATTGTATTTACAATGTGCAAACATTATTTTTTGTGTGTTATACATTAACTATGATCAATGATAAAGCGTTAATATATAAATATTTTCTATATTTTTATAAAACGCATTTTTATTAAATATATAAAAGGAGTTATAATGTCTATGGAGTTTATAGATAAGCTGAATTCATTATCCGCAAAAATAAAACAACAAGCCGGGGTCATTGAAACGGAGGAGGCTACTAAAAATGCTTTCGTAATGCCGTTCATTAACAATGTGTTAGGTTATGATGTCTTTGATCCTACCGAAGTTATCCCAGAGTTTGTATGCGATATTGGAACGAAGAAAGGTGAAAAGATTGACTATGCAATCTTAAAAAATCGCGAGGTTCAGATTCTCATTGAATGCAAAAAAATTGGCGATCCTCTAAATATAAATCATGCTTCACAGCTTTTTCGATACTTTCATGTAACAAATGCAAGAATATCTATTCTAACCAATGGACAAGTTTATAAATTTTTTACTGATTTAGAAGCACCTAATAAAATGGATGAAAAACCATTTCTTGAGATAGATCTACTTGACTTAGATGAAACAGTTGTTCCCGAGATAAAGAAACTTACTAAATCAGCATTTGATTTGGAATCAATAATTAATGCTGCAGGTGAATTAAAATATGTTAGTTTAATAAAAAAAGTTCTCCATGCACAAATGAATAATCCTGAAGAGGATTTTGTAAAATTCTTTGCAGCAAGAATTTATGAAGGTATGTTAACACAAAAAGTAAAAGATACGTTTGCAAAATTAACAAAGAAAGCTGCCAATCAATATATTGGCTCTCAAATAAACGAAAGATTGAAATCGGCAATAGGTGGTGGCTCATTATCTGTAATTGATTCGAATTCACATAATGAAGAAGTAGAATGTATTAATAAAGAAGAAACCGATATTGCTACTACTATGGAGGAGCTTGAAGGATTTCATATTGTTAAAGCTATAGTTCGCGTAGTGATTGATGCACCACGAATAGTCCACAGAGATACAAAAAGCTATTTTGGTATACTTGTAGATGACAATAATCGAAAGCCACTTTGTAGATTACATTTCAATCGGAATCAAAAATATATTGGTTTATTTGACTTAGAGAAAAACGAAACCCGCCATCCTATTGAATCTCTCGATGATATTTATTCTTTCAGCGATGAGTTAAAAGCGACTGCCGCTTTATACAACTAAAACAAAGGCAGACAACTATTAACGTTGCCTGCCTTTCACATCAGAACAGCCCCAACGGTTTATCCGAGTAGCTCACCAGCAGGCACTTGGTTTGCTGGTAATGCTCAAGCATCATTTTGTGGGTTTCACGACCGATGCCTGATTGTTTGTAGCCACCAAACGCCGCATGTGCCGGGTAAGCGTGATAGCAGTTGGTCCACACGCGCCCGGCCTGAATGCCGCGCCCCATCTTATAGGCCAGATTACCGTTGCGGCTCCAGACACCTGCGCCCAGGCCATATTGCGTGTCGTTCGCCAGCTCCAGCGCTTCTTCCATCGTTTTGAAGGTGGTCACCGCCAGCACCGGGCCAAAAATTTCTTCCTGGAACACGCGCATATTGTTCTGACCAAACAGAATCGTCGGTTCGAGGTAGTAGCCGTCTTTCAGTTCACCTTCCAGCAGCTTGCGCCGCCCGCCGGTGAGCACGTCTGCGCCCTCTTTTTTACCGATATCAATGTAGTTGAGGATGGTTTCCAGTTGCCCGTGAGAAACCTGCGCACCCATTTGCGTCACGCTGTCGAGCGGGTTACCGCTACGAATGCTTTCGACACGGCGGATGGCGCGTTCCATAAAGCGTTCGTAGATAGATTCCTGCACTAAAGCACGGCTTGGACAGGTGCAAACTTCGCCCTGGTTAAAGGCAAACAGTGCAAAGCCTTCCAGCGCTTTATCGAAAAAGGCATCTTCTTCATCCATCACGTCAGCAAAGAAGATATTTGGCGATTTGCCGCCCAGCTCCAGCGTCACCGGAATAATGTTTTGCGTGGCGTATTGCATAATTTGTTGGCCCACTTCCGTTGAGCCGGTAAACGCCACTTTGGCGATGCGTTTCGAGGTCGCCAGATATTCGCCAATTTCCCCACCTGCGCCGTTGACCACGTTCACCACGCCCGGCGGCAGTAAATCACCGACGATTTCCATTAGCAGCAGTACAGAAAGCGGGGTAAGACGTGCGGGTTTCAGCACCACACAGTTGCCCGCCGCCAGCGCGGGAGCCATTTTCCAGCTCGCCATCAGCAGCGGGAAGTTCCACGGGATAATCTGCCCCACCACGCCTAACGGTTCATGGAAATGATAGGCCACGGTTTCGCTATCAACTTCACTGATCCCACCTTCCTGCGCCCGAATACACGAGGCGAAATAGCGGAAATGGTCAATCGCCAGCGGCACGTCGGCAGCACTGGTTTCGCGAATGGGTTTGCCGTTATCCCAGGTTTCAGCTGTCGCTAACAGCTCGAGGTTTTGTTCCATTCGATCGGCAATCTTAAACAGAATCGCCGCACGATCCTGCACCGAGGTGTGCGCCCATTTATCTTTCACTTTGTGCGCAGCATCCAGCGCCAGATCGATGTCTCGTTTGCCCGAAGACGCCACTTCGCACAGCAGCTGCCCGGTCACCGGCGTCAGGTTCTGGTAATACTCACCATCGGCAGGGGCTACCCATTCGCCGCCAATAAAGTTGTCATAGCGGTTTTTTAACTTGAGGGGGAAACCATACTCGCCGGGCTTAATCTGTGCTGAAGGGGGATTATTGGTCATGATCGTCTCCTTGCGGTGTGAGGTATAACAAGGGTAGACGTGACTGGCGAAATCTTCGCCAGTCGGTAACAGCTTTACGACGGCTATCACGAATTTACGGGCAAGGGTTACAGAGATAGTTGAAAAAGCGGCTGACAATTTGCCAGCCGTTGTGGAAATGATGATTACATCGCTGCGCGATAAATCGCCACAATTTCTTCGTGAGTTGCCTGGATCGGGTTAGTAAAACCACAGGCATCTTTCAGGGCATTAGTCGCCAGAACCGCGAAATCTTCTTCTTTCACGTTCAGGTCGCGTAGGCCTGCCGGGATAGCCACTTTCTTCGCCAGTTCACGGATGGCGTTAATGCAGGCTTCAGCACCTTCCGCGTCGTTTTTACCTGTCACGTTCACGCCCATTGCAGCGGCACAGTCACGCAGACGTGCAGCGGCGACTTTGCTGTTGAATACCTGAACATGGGGCAGCAGAACGGCGTTACATACACCGTGTGGCAGGTTGTAGAAACCGCCCAGCTGGTGCGCCATCGCATGAACATAACCCAGAGAAGCATTATTGAACGCCATACCGGCAAGGAACTGGGCATAAGCCATTGCTTCACGCGCTTTCGCATTACTGCCATCTTCAACGGCTAACGGCAGGTTTTCGGCAATCATGGTCACGGCTTTCAGTGCACAAGCGTCAGTGATCGGCGTGGCGGCAATAGAAACATACGCTTCGATAGCGTGCGTTAAGGCATCCATACCCGTTGCGGCGGTCAGTGACTTCGGCATACCAATCATCAGAGAGGAGTCATTGACAGAAAGCAGCGGAGTTACATGTTTATCAACAATCGCCATTTTGATATGACGCGCTTCGTCAGTGATGATGCAGAAACGGGTCATTTCAGAGGCCGTACCCGCAGTGGTGTTGATGGCGATCATCGGCAGCTGCGGTTTTGCAGAGCGGTCAACGCCTTCGTAATCGCGAATATCGCCGCCATTGGCTGCCACCAGCGCAATACCTTTTGCGCAGTCGTGCGGAGAACCACCGCCTAAGGAGATCACGCTATCGCAATTATTTTCTTTAAGTAATTTCAAACCTGCGGCGACGTTTTCCGTGGTTGGGTTAGGTTGGGTGCCATCATAAATAACGCTAAAAATATTGCGTTCTTCCAGTGCTTTTTGCACATCACCCGCCATACCTAATTTCGTTAACATATTGTCAGTGACAATTAAGGTACGGGTAAATCCATAATCTGCCATCATATTCATTGCATCAGTCAATGAATCAGCGCCGATGACATTCACAGAAGGAATAAAGAAAGTTGAAGATGCCATAACACACTCCTGAAAGTGTAAAAAAGGGTGGGCAGCTTACTGAGGATTTTCATTCGAAAACATGATCATTATTATTGATTATCAAAATTAATCTAATAAAAAGCACATTGTATTCATTAAACAATGTGCTTTTTTTAAATTCATAAGAATTTTGTATTAATTTATTTTAAAACTTAATTAATCATTTCCTTATTTTTCCGGAAATAATAATGCGTCGCGCAATAAATGATCATTTCCACGACGACGTGTAAAGCCAATGCGGTCAAAATATTCCAGAATCTGAATTGCCAGCTTTCGGCCTACGCCTAAGCGATCGCGGAAATCCGCCGCGCAGGTTGAATCACATTCCTGATCGAGATCGCGGATCATATTGGCAAATTCGACAATCCGATCGTTACGGTAATAACGATCTTTGACGATCGCGGTAATTATTCCTTGCTGCGCCGCCTGGCGTAGCGTCAGGCGCATTGCCTGCTCGTCGGTACCCGTCTCTTTTGCCAGATCACGCACCCACCACGGCTCGTCACCAAACAGCGGCTCTGCTTTTTGCCAGATGGCCTGCTGCTCTTCGCTGAAGCCCGCTTTGTGATCTGGCAGATGCAGCCAACCGTGATGACTGAGGATGTCGCCGCTTTCGCGCATCTTTTCAATCAGCAACAGTACCAGCGCTTCATCTTCCATTGGCAACGCCATACGTCGCAGACGTTCGCGCCCAGGACCAGGTTCATCGCGATGTTGCTCATGATAAGTCGCTAATGTGTCGAGAATTTTCCGCTGCCAGCGGGCGGCAACCGGCGCATTCAACAAGCTATAACCAGCCTGAATATAGCCAGGCTGTTGCAGCAATTCGCGCATCCCTTCGCCGTTGAGCTGGCGCGCCCAGGCGAAATCCGCAAGGTTAACCGCGCCGCGTTCCAGATGAACAGATAACGCATCGACATCGCTCTGCGCCCGTGCAAGAGACGCCAGCCATTGCAGATATTCCGGCTTACGTTTACCGCGACGCGGCGGGTTAAGCATCACCACACGCGCCCCCGCCAGCGTGTTGCGGGCCGAGATATCGCGCAGCACTAAGCGATCGTTATCCGCCAGCCACAGCGGCGTGTCGAACACCAGCTCGGCAAGGTTATCTTCCAGCAGCGAAACGCGTCCCGTAACGTGGCTGGCGGCGTGGTGAATGTGCAGCGGCTGCCACTGGGTCAGCGGCGTATGGGTTTGAAGCTCGACAATCACCCGTGTGAACGGCTCTGGCGGCACATCGGCAAGCAGCCAGTCGCCACGGTTAATCTGCTCTTTTTCCGCATCACCCGCGATGTTAAGCGCGATACGCTGCCCGGCATGGGCGGTTTCTGTTGGCTGGTTTTGTGCATGCAGCGCACGTACACGCATCGGTTTATTTACACCAGTCAGCCAGAGTGAATCGCCTACCTTCACTTCCCCGCTTAACGCCGTACCGGTGACGACCAGCCCGGCACCTTTTACGGTAAATGCGCGGTCGATCGCGAGGCGGAAACTATGTTGGCTGGCGTGTTCGCGTTCTGGTAACTGAAGCAGATGCTCGCGCAGGGCATCAATTCCCCGACCTTCGGTTGCTGCGGTGATAAACAGTTTTGCCTCAGCAAAACCGTATTCCCGCAGCACCTCCTTTACTTGGCGTTCAACCTCATCAACACGCGCTTCGTCCACGCGATCGGCTTTGGTCAGCGCCACTGTCAGCATCGGGTTACCGGTCAGCTGCAAAATCGCCAGATGCTCACGGGTCTGTGCCATCACGCCGTCATCGCACGCCACCACCAACAGCGCGTGATCGATACCACCAACGCCCGCCAGCATGTTGGAAAGAAGCTTTTCATGACCGGGAACGTCGATAAAACCAGGCACGCGACCATCCGGCTGCGGCCAGTAGGCATAGCCGAGATCGATGGTCATGCCGCGCTTTTTTTCTTCCGGCAGACGGTCGGCATTTACGCCAGTAATTGCCTGCAATAAGGTTGTTTTGCCGTGGTCAACGTGTCCGGCAGTCGCAATAATCATTTCAACAACATCTCCAAAAACCGTTGCTCATCTTCAAGGCAGCG
>ERZ773131.2924-NODE-2924-length-10378-cov-3.916110_pt1 | contig 10378 bp, 7 predicted proteins | sample MGYA00511082_ERZ773131 | MGnify/ENA primary metagenome ERZ773131 (study PRJEB29015, sample SAMEA2737813) | human gut metagenome | biome: human gut; feature: human-associated habitat; material: faeces | place: China | collected 2012 ...
GCGTGAACTCCTTATCCGTCATTTAATTAATTACAGCCACTCTACCCGCAACGACATCTCTGAAGTTGTTGATTCCCCTGGTGCTAGCGCAATGAGATCACCCCCTTCCGGGCGATGATGATCATCCGGCGCATGGCTCATCGGTTCCAGACAGAAGAAATCAAACGCATATCCTTTATCAAACGCCGGGTCGGAAACAAAGATGAAATAACACGGTGCGGGTGGCGTCGTTTCTATGATGATGGCATAACCCTCCTGCGGCTGCTCGATGCGGGCCTGACCATTCCATCCGGCAAAACCATTGTTCACCCACTGGCGCGGCAACGGCGCGAGCTGGTTAAAATCCAATTCTTGCGGTAGCTGCTCGCAAAACTCACCCGCCAGCCACTGCTCCCGCTCCAGCCAGTAACCGCTCGCCTGTGCCTGAATCCGCGTTTGCGGCGACAACGGAAAATAAGGATGCCAGCCGGTACCAAATGGCAGCGTCTCTGCCCCTTGATTGGTGACAGAGAGCGTCACCGTCAGCGTATCCGCCGTTAAATGAAACGCCTGACTTACCTGATAGTGATAGACACCGCTGCGATGTTCATACACCAGACACAAACTATCATCGCTGTGCGAGACACATTGCCACTGCCCCAGCCAGCCATCGCCGTGTAGATAGTGCGCATCCCATTCAACATTCGGTTGCAATTGATACTCACGCCCCTGCCAGACAAAACGGTTGCCGCTCACCCGGTTTGCAAATGGCACCAGCGGAAAACAAGAGGCATCGGTTGCCACACCGCTTTTTTTACCAGGACGTAAGAGCGGCGTCGTATCGCGCCAGAAGCCTTCGATTACGCCGCCCTGGTCAGAAACGTCCAGCTTTAGCGACCCGTGGGATAAGGTATAGATGGTCATCCGCTAACTCCTTAATCCGGGAAGTTAATCACAACTTTCCCGCATTTGCCGCTCGCCATCAGCGCATAGGCATCACCTGCCTGTTCCAGCGAGAAGCGATGGGTAATGGCGTTACGCGGCCACAGCTTCCAGTCAGTCAAATCGTGGGCGCATTTTTCCATATGGAACAGACTGGTCACCCAGGAGCCAATAATCCGCCGTTGATGGTGCATCAGATCGGCGCTGACCTCGAATTCCACTTTTCCGGTTTCACCAATGTAAACCACCCGCCCCCAGTCAGCAGTGGATTGCAGTGCCAGCAAGCGACCTGCGGCATTACCGGAACAATCGAGCGCAACATCCGCGCCACCGTGGGTGAGTTCGGCGATAATCTGCGGCAGACCTTCGGTGGTTGCTAAATAGCCGTGATCCATCACCCCTAACTGTTTTGCCATCGCCAGACGTTCCGGCAGCATATCAACGCCGATGATCCGTTTTGCACCGCGACCTTTCGCCAGCATCATCGCCATCATGCCGACCGGCCCCAGACCGACCACCAGCACGTTATCGCTGCCGGAAACGTCGCCGCGCAAAATCCCTTCATAGGCCGTGCCAACGCCGCAACTGATAAACGCACCATCTTCGTAGCTCAGCGCATCCGGCAGGAGGATCAGATCTTTTTCTTCCGCCAGCAGATATTCGGCATGACCGCCGTCACGCTGCCAGCCGTAAGCCGCTTTTCCTTTGCCAGTACAAGAGATAGGAAAGCCGCGGCGGCAGTTCGGGCAAAAACCACAGCCAGAAATGTGATACACCAGCGCGCGGTCGCCCTCTTTAAAATGGCGGCAGCCTTGCCCCATCGCCACAATCTGCCCGCACGGTTCATGACCGTTGATAAAGCCCTGGTATAACGGTTTATCGGGCGCCGCCGCCGTGGCGCGGTGTTGATGGTAGATATAGTGGACATCGCTTCCGCAAATCCCGGAGGATTTCATTTTGATCAGTACCTGGTTAATCCCCGGCGTCGGCACCGCAACTTCCCGCAGATCGACGGTCGAATTTCCTGGTAAATAAGCTGCCAGCATCGTTTTCATAAATCCCTCATTAACAATACGATTAATTTTCATCCCTGCCGCACCCGCGCCAGGGGCGTTAAGGTTTAGCGTTTCGCTTTACTGCTACGCTGGGTCAGCAAGATATTCGCCAGCACCGCCACCACGATGATGACGCCGCGCACCACCTGCTGGAAAAAGGAGTTAATCCCGAGCAGCACCAGACCGTTACCGATTAGCGTAATCACCAGTACGCCAAGCAGCGTACCGAACAACGAGCCGCGACCACCGGAAAGCGCCGTACCGCCGACCACGACCGCGGCGATGACGTCAAACTCCAGACCGTTTGCGGCGCCTGCGTTACCGGAACCGAGGCGCGCCGCCAACAAAATGCCGGTCACCGCCGCTGATAATCCCGAAAGGGTAAAGATAAGAATGCGTACCCGACGAACGTTAATACCGCACAACTGCGCCGCCGTGGCATTACCGCCAACGGCAAAAACCGAGCGCCCGAAGGCGGTTTTTCGGCTAATGAACACAAACAGCGCAAACAGCACCATCATGATCAGCGCGGATACCGGCACACCGAGAAATTGTCCGCCCAGCCAGTCCAGCACCTCGTTTTCGTCAATCGGCACTGGCAGGGCGTTGGTCATAAACAAGCCCATTCCGCGCAGGGCGCTCCACAGCCCCAGCGTGGCCACGAAACTTGGCACGTTAAACACGCCACGCAGCACCCCGGCGAGCGTTCCCATCAGCGCGCCTAACAGCAACACCAGCAGACACGCCACCGCCAGCGGAACTTCAAATTGCAGCAAAAATGCCAGGCACACCGAGACAAAAGCCACCATCGGCCCAACGCTGACATCAATTTCACCGGAGATAATAATCAGCGTCATCGCCCAGGCGGCAATCCCAATGGTGGCGGCATCGCGCAGCACGTTCATCTGGTTATTCAATGAGATAAAGCCAGGCGCGTTCAGGGAGAAGACCAGATAAAGAATGGCAATCACCACCAGCAAACCGATCTCATTAATATGGCGACTGACAAATAGTTTGAGCGAGACGCTCTTGCCCTGCGGCAATGGTAATGACGAAGCAGACATCTTAGGTTCCTCGGTAAAATTCATCAGTGCACAGACAGAATGGCGGACATCAGCTCATCCACATTGACCGGAGCGTGAAACTCCTGCGAGAACGTACCGTGCTGTAACAACAGAATGCGGTCGCACACCAGCGGTAACTCCTCCACTTCACTGGAGATAAACACCACGCTTTTTCCTTCGGCAGCCAGCTCTCGGACAATACGGTAAATCTGCTGTTTGGCTTCGATATCGACGCCGCGCGTTGGCTCGTCGAGCAACAAAATCTGGCTGGCGGCATAGACCCAACGACCGATCACTACTTTTTGCTGATTGCCGCCAGAAAGCGTGCCGATGGGCGTTTCGCTACTGGCGGCCTTGACCGTCATCCGCTGCATCACTTCTTCGGTCAGGCGGCGGATGGTGGACCATTGCAGCACTCCGTTGGCGCTGATTTTTTGCCGATTGGTCAGCACTGTATTTTCGTCAACGCCCAACCAGGGAATGATCCCCGCTTCTTTGCGGTTTTCTGGCGTATAGCCAATGCCGCGTTTCAGCATGTCGCCGTAATCGGGGCGCGTGATTTTCTCGCCGTTGATAACAATTTCGCCCTGTTCATACTCCTCCAGCCCAACAATCGCCTTCAGCAATTCACTGCGCCCTGCCCCCAGCAGACCAGCAATGCCGAGCACTTCGCCACGACGTAGCGTAAAGCTGATATCCTCCAGCTTGGGCTTATGGCGTAACGCACGGACTTCCAGCACGGCCTGATCCACAATTTCCTGAGGTGCAACCGGCGCAATATCAACGTGATCGCACCCTAGCATTAGCGACACAATATGATGCGTGGAAGTGTTTTCGAGCATCACATCGCCAGCCACCTGCCCGTCGCGCATAACGGTGGCACAGGAGGCAATGCGGCGAATTTCTTCCATCCGGTGGCTGACATAAATCACCGCCACGCCCAGTGCTGACATCTTTTTCACCGCTCTGATCACCAGTTCAACTTCCGCACTCGCAAGCGAACTGGTAGGTTCATCAAGAATGACCACGCGCGGCTCGCCCTTCATCACCCGCGCAATTTCCACCAGCTGCTTATGCGCCGGGCTTAGTGTTGAAACAAGTTGTTCAGGACTAACGTCAACGCCCAGCGCCTGTAAGCAACGTTGGGCATCCTGCGCCATTTGCAGGTAATCAATCATGCCGTTGCGGCGGGGCCACTGACCGAGGCAGAGGTTTTCCGCCACCGTCAGCCCTTCCACCAGACTTAACTCCTGATAAACCGCGCGTACCCCCAGTTCAGCGGCACGGCGAGTCAGCGTAGCTTCGTCGCCTTCCAGTCGCGTCTCGCCAATCCAGATATCACCGCTATCCGGACGTTCGCTACCGGTAAGCATTCGAATGAGGGTCGATTTGCCCGCGCCGTTTTTGCCTAACAGCGCACGAACCTCGCCTTTATTGAGCGTGAAGTTAACGTTATCCAACGCAACGACGCCGGGATAACGCTTATTTCCTGCCACCACTTTTGCTACCGGGACTGCCTCTGTTGCCGTGAACATAGGGACCTCTGCGAATCAGCGATTAGGGCAGACCATCAACGTGCGTTGCCAGCCACTGTTTACCGTCTTCCGTTTTGGTATAGAGATCGATAGGCACCTGAATCACTTTTTCACCGTCGGCTTGTTTATTGATAACCTTCAATGTTTGCGCGAAAACAGCATTGCCCATTTTCTTACCGGAAATATCCACTACCGCTTTCAGCACCTGATTGTTTTCCAGCTCCTGAGCAATTTCAGTGGTCATATCCGAACCGAAAACGGCAATTTTTCCTGCCTGATTTTGATTACGTACCGCTTTTACCGCGCCGAGTGTCGCACCGCCCGATTCTCCCATAATGGCGTTGAGATCCGGCGTGGAGATAATTAGTTTTTCACCAACGGAAATCGCTTTATCTAAAACAGTCCCTTCCTGATTAGCGACAATTTGCGCGCCGGGAACGCGGGCTTTTAATACTTCTTCAAACCCTTTACGTCGTTGCACACAAACTTCAAAGGCTTCGCAATTGATGACGGCAATTTTCGGCTGGTCAATTTTGTTGGCAATAAAATAATCGGCGGCAGCGTTACCCAGTTTTTTACCAAATTCCAGCGGGTCACCCACCAGATATGCCGAGACATATTTATCGACACCCTTTTGATTAATACAGGTGTTGTAGCAAATCACCGGAATGCCCGCTTCACTGGCGCGACGAACGGTACGGCTACTGCCATTTTCAGACACTGCCGATAAAATAATGGCATCGACATTACGCGCCACGAGGGTATCAACGAAGGTACTTTCTTTCGAAATATCACCCTGGGCGTTAGTTTCAATTAACTGTACCTGTACTGAAGAATCTTTTGCCGCATCCTGAACGCCCTGACGCACTCCAGCGTAATATCCCTGAGTATCAAGGTATATTGCGCCAATGGTCATTTCTTTATCCGCAGCCCTGGCAAATAAAGCGCTACCTAATAGCGTAGCCATTAATAATAGATTACGGGTTGTTCTCATTTTTTTAGGCATAGAGCCTCCTGTAGGGTTTTTATTAACAACGGCTTATTCTAATTATTTTGTGATGAGCGGCAGCGCGTGCCGCTCAAATATTACAGTTAATAGGGTTTAGTGAACGTAGTTAAAAATAAAAGGCATCACAGTGGTGAATAATGCCGCTTTCGGCCAGGCCGGATTAATCGCCGTCAATTCAGCGCGAGCAGACTCATATTGCGCAACCTCCCCGAGTCCCGCGGACGCCAGCATCGCCACCATCAGGCATTTTTCTTTATGCTGCTGTTGTAAATCGCCATACAGCGACAACAAGTCAGGTTGCGAGACGGCAAAGAAATCCGCTTCGATACTGGTTTTCGCCATCTCTTGCGCCCACTGTTTCATTTCACTAAACAGTTGCTGTGCGATTTGTTGTTCGCCCAGCAGTCGCAGCGCCATTCCTTGCCAGAAGAGATAATCGACCGGCTGATCGTTGTAATAACTGTGAATGTTAATGGTGCGATCGCCGGTCGCCGCCAGACGTAAACAACGCGTCGCTTCAGTTTCATCGCCCTGCGCGTTGGCGCATATCGCCTGCCAGAACCAGATGTCGTTATCAGTTTGCCCCGGTAAACGGCCTTCGCTTAAATTCTCCGGATAATGCAGCGCGGCATGAAGCAGTTCGCTGGCCTGCTGCGGCTGTCTGGCATCAAGATGCTGCCAGGCGCGTAATAACTGGTTGAGGATAAACTGACTGGTGACCTTCCCTTCCCCGCCTTCCCACGGGTGGAATTTGCGCGTGGCGAGAATGTCCGCCGCTTTGTCTGCCTGACCCGTGAGATGCCACAAATTGAGCAGTTCTGCGGTCATGTCGTCGCGTTTCAGCGCAATTTCCAGATTATTTTCCAGACGCGTCAGTCGTTTCTCCGGTGTGGCTCCACTTAACTTATCAAGCAAATCCCGTTCGAAAAGCAGACGTGCATCCTGCGGCGCAAGCTGATAAGCATTATCAAGATAACGCGCGGCCAGCTCATAATCGTGTTGCTTATTCCACGCATGGATCGCTAACCCGCGCCAGCCGTCGGCAAACTCCGGCGACATCTCTACGCAACGTTGCCATAAGGCAATGGCTTTGTTGTAGCTACGTTTGTTGTAGTAGAAGCAGGCCAGTAAATGGCGAGCAAACCAGCACTCTTCAATACTCTCCAGCGCCGCCACTTCTTCCAGCGTATTCGGGAAACGGACAAACTGCGGGAAGACATCAATGGCTTTTGCGACCAGTTCGCCACGTTCGGCTTTCGGCAGCAAGCTGGCTTGCAGGTAAAGCGGCAGCGTGCGCTGGCAGTCCAGTGCGTTCAGCATCTCTGCCGCCAGGGTGGGCATTCCCCAGTTAATCAGTTGCCCGGCGGTCATCAGGGCGTTAACGTCGCGTCCCTGACACAGACCGCGCCACTGCGCGAGAGCTGATTCGCTACGACCATCGAACCAGTTCAGCCACCACAGAGTGGCGTTCAGCGGATAATCGCGCAGCAGTTTCTCGCGCTGCAAACGCGCGTTGTCCTGACGACCACTTAACACCAGCAGCAGATTATGCAGGCAAAGCACTTCCTGATTGGTTGGGCAGGCGCGAAGACTTTGTTGGCAAAAATCCAGACCAGCGTCGAAGTTACCATTACGCGCCGCCAGTCGTGCCAGGCCATAATAGCCACCGGCTTTGCTGTTGCCGCTCCAGACCGCACGCCAGAAATCCTCTTCGGCTTGTTGATATTGTCCCTGACGTTCGTAAGCACTGGCGCGAATCAAACTCGCCTGTCCGCACTGCGGATTTTTGTTCAGCGCATGTGCGCGTTTCAGAGCCTGAGTGGCATACGCCACCGCTTGCGGGAAATCTGCGCGGTTATATTCCAGCATCGCCAGCGCCAGGTTACAGCGATAATCCAGCGGGTCCAGCGCCACGCCGCGCAGGTAGTAATCGAACGGTGAACGGCTGGCGTGATGATATTGCTCCAGATGCTGACCGATAAACCAGGCTTCATCTGTACTGGTAATGTCTTGTGCTGCCAGTGGCGCTTTGGCGACGTCCGGTAACGGCAACGCTTGCGGCTGATGTTCCTGATAACTCAGTACAATATTGCCGTCGGCATCGGAGAGCTCAATGGTCAGCCTTTCAGGATTGATACCGTGCAACACGCCCTGGATGGCGGTCGCAGGCATCAGTGCCACGGCATCATCAAGTAACGCGTTGCATTTACCGATTTCGCGGATCGCCAGGCGGTATCCGTTCAACGGAGAGATGGCATACAGCCCCCACTCAATCCCCCGCTTACTACGCTGGAGTTTTATCACCGCATCGCGGGAGGCATTTTGCACCATGCCCAAAGAATGATAAGGCAGGAAATACTGCTCAAAACGCTTCTCTTCGTAAGCATCAAGCCAGGTAAAATCGGGCTGGTTATCGGCAAAAATACCGGTCATCAGTTCGATATACGGGCCGTTATTGTCGGTCAGACTCTTATCCCACGCCTGGCCAAATTCACTGTGTCCCCAACTCCACTGTTTTTTACCTGGCGCAATATGGTGGTTGGCAACGTGCAGCAAACCGCCATCTTCATCGTGACACCACGCGCCGACAAAATCGTACTGCGATTTTTCGGCCATATATGAGGTTGGAACAGGCACATTTTTATAGCGAGAAATGTCCACTCCAGCGGAGTAGTCCACTTTGTAGTAAGTGCCGGTAGCGATGGGGAAAGCGGAGACGGCCCGTTTGCCGTGATCAAACACCGCCGTTACATCCGGCGGGAAGACGCTCTGATGCCCTTCCCCCCCTTTCACTGCCGGGTTGGCCCACCACAAGAAATGACGCGGCGTGGCGTTCCCGTTATAGACGCGGCTGGCGATTTCCAGCGCCGCCCGGTCAGGGCGCAGGGTGAAACCTGTCATCACCTGTAAACCATGCATCGGCTCCGTTTCGCCTACCCACACCGTCTGTGCACCGTCTTCATGGGCTTCGAGGGTGAAATCAACGGGCATAAAGGTGGTCGGGCGATGATGTTGCGGCCAGTTAAACTCAATCCCACCGGAAATCCACGGCCCCAGCAGCCCCACCAGCGCAGGTTTAATGACTTCATTGTGATAAACAAAATCGCGCTGTTTCACTTTATCCCACGCGCGATGCACCCGACCGCCCAGTTCCGGCAGGATCATCACTTTGATGTAGTCGTTTTCCAGCCACACCGCCTGCCAGGATTTCAGGGTTTTCTGCTCGCTCAGCGTATCGGTCACGCCGTAGGGATAAACCGCGCCGGACGATCCCTGATAAACGCGATTTTCCAGGAACATGGGATGTATATCCTGCGGCCCGGTTTCATAGGTCGGGATCTCAACGCGCTCTTGCCACACTTTTACTGGAGTCATGGTGCCCTCAATATTAACAAGACATACTGAATTAAAAGATTTGTGGCAGTGTATTGAACAATCTGGCAATGTTTTCGCGGAATAATCACGCAATTAACTAAACAAGGTTTAGTGAAGATGAGAGCCTGCATTAATAATCAACAGATTCGCCACCATAACAAATGCGTGATTCTGGAACTGCTGTACCGGCAAAAGCGCGCCAATAAATCAACGCTGGCCCGGCTGGCGCAAATTTCGATTCCGGCAGTCAGTAATATTTTGCAGGAACTGGAAAGCGAAAAACGGGTGGTGAATATTGACGATGAAAGCCAGACGCGCGGGCATAGTAGCGGTACATGGCTGATTGCGCCGGAAGGTGACTGGACGCTGTGCCTGAACGTGACGCCCACCAGTATTGAGTGTCAGGTTGCTAATGCTTGTTTAAGTCCGAAAGGTGAATTTGAGTATTTACAGATTGATGCACCGACGCCGCAGGCGCTGCTGTCCGAAATCGAAAAATGCTGGCATCGCCACCGTAAATTGTGGCCGGACCATACCATCAACCTGGCGTTGGCAATCCACGGTCAGGTTGATCCTGTGACCGGCGTGTCGCAAACCATGCCGCAAGCGCCGTGGACAACGCCGGTTGAGGTGAAGTATCTGCTGGAAGAGAAGCTGGGCATTCGGGTGATGGTCGATAATGACTGCGTGATGCTGGCGCTGGCGGAGAAATGGCAAAATAATTCGCAGGAACGGGATTTCTGCGTGATCAACGTTGATTACGGCATTGGCTCGTCGTTCGTGATTAACGAGCAAATTTATCGCGGCAGTTTGTATGGTAGCGGACAGATTGGTCACACCATCGTTAATCCGGATGGCGTCGTCTGCGACTGTGGACGTTACGGCTGCCTGGAAACCGTCGCCTCGTTAAGTGCATTAAAAAAACAGGCACGGGTATGGCTAAAATCACAACCGGTTAATACTCAGCTTGATCCTGAAAAACTGACAACCGCGCAGTTAATCGCTGCCTGGCAGAGTGGAGAACCGTGGATCACCAGCTGGGTTGATCGCTCTGCCAATGCCATTGGTTTGAGTCTGTATAACTTCCTCAACATCCTCAATATTAATCAGATTTGGTTGTACGGTCGCAGTTGTGCCTTTGGTGAGAACTGGCTTAATACTATTATTCGCCAGACAGGATTTAACCCGTTCGACCGCGACGAAGGACCGAGCGTGAAAGCGACGCAAATTGGCTTCGGGCAATTAAGCCGCGCACAACAGGTGCTGGGAATTGGCTATTTGTATGTTGAGGCGCAGTTACGACAGATTTGATGGCGCGATAACGTAGAAAGGCTTCCCGAAGGAAACCTTTTTTCAACAGATTAACCGTTTCGCTTATGCGTAAACCGGGTAACGTGCGCAGATGTCGAGAACTTTACC
>ERZ773131.2925-NODE-2925-length-10366-cov-5.270585_pt1 | contig 10366 bp, 10 predicted proteins | sample MGYA00511082_ERZ773131 | MGnify/ENA primary metagenome ERZ773131 (study PRJEB29015, sample SAMEA2737813) | human gut metagenome | biome: human gut; feature: human-associated habitat; material: faeces | place: China | collected 2012 ...
GGCCACGGCGGCGGCCAACACCGGTTCCACGCTGGCCAGCGTGACGATGCCCGCGCCGGTGCGCAGCGCACCTTCCACGGCCAGCAGGGCGGCCCCGCGGTAATAGGCACTGCCCGCCACCGCCAGCACGGTGCCGAAGGTGCCTTTGTGGCTGTCGCGGGCGCGGCGCGGGATGTTCTGCCAGACAAATTCTTCGGTGATCTCCACTGCCATAGGCACTCCTCCACGATTTAAAATGGCTTCCGCTTCGCTCTAGCCATATCAGCGGAAATTTTCTTTTTTATATTCGCGTTTGTCGCGGCCTGCGGGCCGCTCCAAACGCCTTTTCACGGGTGGGGTCGTAACGGGAAACGGCATCTTTTCTCACGCTTCGCCCTGCACCAATTGCCGTATCTGCTTTTCCACGTTCTGCACTTCCTCGTGGAACATCCGGGCCGAGACGCGCAGGGCCCCGTGGCCCAGGATGATGATCTGCTCCATGCCGTCGGAGGTGGCCACGCGGACGCGGCGGCCCTTGCCGATCTCGTGGGTGACGTGCTCAATGAACATGTCAGCGGTCTCGGCTTCCTTGGTGTACACCACATGGATGTTGTGGTACTGCTCGATGCTGCCCGGGCTGCCCGGCACGCGGTAGGCGTCGAACACGAGGATGAGGTTGCACTTCTGGTAGCCCTGATAGTTGCACAGAATGTCCATCAGCTTGTGGCGGGCAAGGTCGAGGCTCTCCTTTGCGAGGGCGTTCAGCTCATCCCACGCAAAGATGATGTTGTAGCCGTCCACCAGCAGATACTCCGGCGCGAGGGTCCACTGCTCGGCGGCAAAATCCGGGCGCTCGCGCTTTTGCACCGGGCGGAATGCCGCCAGCGGGTCCCGCTTGATGGGCCCGTAGGTACGCTCAAAAATCTTGAGCAGCTCGGCGTCTTCTTCCAGCGTGGCGCGGTAGGCGGCGGCCCGGCGCTGCGGGGCGGCAGGCGCTTCCGGCCGGGCGGGCTTCGCCTTGCCCCAGCCGCTTTCCACATGCATGTGGCTGCGCACCTCGCTCCACGGCACCACGAACCCGGCCCCGTGGGCGCAGAACACCGAGTCGGCGGGGTTGTCGAGGTCGTGCTCCGGCTCGTAGCCGCTGGCCTCGATCACCTCCTGCGCGTTGTGGCAGGGGCGGTAGCCGTCCAGCGTCAGACTCACACGGCCCCGGCCCCGGGTGTAGCTGACCACCTCCATGGGGTAGCTGCGCATGGCGGCCACCGGTGCAAAGCCGGTGAGCACAGCGGTGTCCTCCCCGCTTTCGGGCGGGTCGAAGCTGCCCTCCATGCGCTGGATGTCGGTCATGGCGCGGCCGATGTTCTCGGCGGGCACCTCCAGCCGGAAGGCGTACCACGGCTCCAGCAGCTGGCACTTTGCCAGCATCAGGCCCTGCCGCACCGCGCGGTAGGTGGCCTGCCGGAAGTCGCCGCCTTCGGTGTGCTTGAGGTGTGCCCGGCCCGCGATGAGGGTAATTTTCATATCCGTCAGCGGCGCACCGGTCAGCACGCCCACATGCTGCTTTTCTTCCAGGTGGGTCAGCACAAGGCGCTGCCAGTTCTTGTCCAGCACTTCCTCGCGGCAGTCGGCGGCGAACTGCAGCCCGCTGCCCCGGGGCAGGGGTTCCAGCAGCAGATGCACCTCGGCGTAGTGGCGCAGGGGTTCGTAGTGGCCCACACCCTCCATGGGCTCGGTGATGGTCTCCTTATAAAGGATGCCCCCGGGGCCGAACTCCACGTTCAGCCCGAAGCGCTGGGCCAGCAGGCTGCGCAGCACTTCCAGCTGCACCTCGCCCATGAGCTGGACGTGGATCTCACCCAGCGTCTCGTTCCACACAACGTGCAGCTGGGGTTCCTCCTCCTCCAGCCGGTGCAGCTGGCCCAGAGCGGCGTGCACGTCGGCCCCCTCCGGCAGCAGCACCTGGTAACTAAGCACCGGCTCCAGCACGGGCAGGTCACTGTCCCGCTCGGCACCAAGGCCCTCGCCCGGGCGTGCCTGGGTCAGGCCGGTGACGGCGCACACCTGCCCCGGGCCGATGCGTTCGGCCAGCGTATACTTTGCACCGGAGTACAGCCGCAGCTGGTTGGCCTTTTCGGCCCAGGGGGTGCTGTCCACTTCGCCGGTGAGCTGGGCTTTCACCTTCAGTTCCCCGCCGGTGACCCGCAGCCAGGTCAGCCGCGCGCCCTGCTCGTCCTGCGAGACCTTGAACACCCGGGCGCCAAAGGCATCCAGCGCCGGGGCCGGGCGGGTGAAGCGGTCCAGCCCGGCCAGAAACTCGTCCACGCCCTGCAGCCGCAGTGCCGCGCCGAACCAGCACGGGAACACATGCCGCCGCGCCACAGCGGGCACAATGTCGGCATCGGTCAGCTGCCCGGCTTCCAGCTGCTTTTCCATGAGCTGCTCGTCGCACAGGGCCAGCGCCTCGTCCCGGGCGGGCTGTGCCGCGCCGAAATCCACGAAGCCCTCCCCCAGCCGCCGGTTCAGCTGGGTCAGCAGTTCTTCCCGGCGCAGGCCGGGCAGGTCGGTTTTGTTCACGAACACGAATGTGGGCACCCGGTAGCGCCGCAGCAGCCGCCAGAGCGTCTCGGTGTGGCTCTGCACACCGTCGGTGGCGCTGACCACCAGCACCGCGTAGTCCAGCACCTGCAGGGTGCGCTCGGTCTCGGTGGAAAAATCCACATGGCCGGGGGTGTCCAGCAGGGTGATGTCCGTGCGGCCCGCCGTCAGCAGCGCCTGCTTGGAAAAAATGGTGATGCCGCGCGCCTTTTCCAGCGCGTCGGTATCCAGAAAGGCGTCCTTGTGGTCCACGCGGCCCAGCTTGCGGATGGCACCGGCGCGGTAAAGCATGGCCTCCGAGAGGGTGGTCTTGCCGGAGTCCACATGGGCCAGGATGCCCAGAACGATCTGTTTGCGGGTTGTTTCTTCCATCGGCTTCTCCTGTCTGCAAAAATTCTCTTTTATTGTAGCACGATGAAAGAAAAAAGGAAAGCGGCGGGCGCTTTTTGCCGCGCCCTGAAAAGCGCAAAACGCCGCCGCACAAGGCATCGGCCCTGCACGGCGGCGCTTTTTGTATCTTTGCGGCCCGGTTCACCCTGCCTGCAGCGGGGTGTCCTGCATCACTTTCTGGAACTGTTCCACGGTCATTTCGGCGTCCTCGGCAGCCTGCTCGACCGTAATGCGACCCTTCCGCACCTGCTTCACAAGCATCCGCATCTCACCGATATTGATGCCCTCTGCCTTCACGCCCTGACTCAGGTTGCACATATCAAGCACCTCTCTTTCCAGTTCATCGCTCATTGCAACGCCAAATTCTTCTTCAAGGTGAAGGTGCCCTTATCTTTCATAGTGTGTCCACAAACTCAGAATTTTTACAGTCTGTTCTTCCTCGCAGACTTCATACACAAGACGGTGCTGGACGTTGATCCTACGGCTGTACGCTCCGTTCAGATCGCCCACCAGCTTTTCATACGGCGGCGGCTTTCGGAACGGGTCGATACGAATGATCTCAATGAGTGCCTTTGCCTTATCGCTCAGATGCGCAGCCTTCAGCTTTGGAATGTCCTTCGTGGCCACTTTCGAGTAAACGATCTTGTACACTTACCATTCCACCGCCGTTTCGTCCACACAGTCCGACAACGGTGTCGCCATTCCATCCATAATTTTCTCACGCATTCCCGGCACAGATACCAGATACAGTGTTTCCATCATGCCGCTGTAATCGTCTTCCGATATCAGCACCGCATTTCCGTCTTTCGTGCAGATGCTGACCGGTTCATTGTACTTTACCGTCTGTGATACATAGTCATAAACATTTTTGCGGAAATTCGTCACATTCGTAGAAGTCATAGAAATGCAGCTCCTTTCATGTACAGTATAGCGTACGCTTTTTAAAATGTCAACATGCACTGTTTCTATAAAAAATGTCTCCCCATGGGACACATCACTTGCGTGAGAGGTGCGGGGAGTCCTGTCGCTGTTATTATACACGACCTGCTCAAAAATAGCAACTGTTTTTATCGTTCGATGCCAGCAGGTGTATACAATAGAAAAACATTGTAATTTGCAGAAATTTATGGTAAGCTATTCGTGGCAGCTGCAAAGCTGCCCATCAGGCGCTGTGCCCACAAACGCAGGCGGCTATACCTTCCTTACCGGCGATCTGGCAATTTCTTTTTTCGGAACTTCCCAGAGCAACCCGGGAGGAGGTTCAATCAATTTGAGCAGCACTTTCCCGGAGCCTTTGGGTTACGGGAGGTGAGCAGACATGACAATCTCTGAGATCATCGCAGCGCTGTCGCTCGTCGTCAACGCTGTCCGCACTGTGTTTGACATCGTGTGGAAGATTTACATGGACCGCGACCATGCAAAAAAAGATTGACCGCCAAAGCCCCCTAAGCTGCGCGGTCAATCTTTTGACAAGCCGGTAAGGAGCTAGCTGCAACAAAAATTCCCGCTACCTGCGGCAGAAACAGGGAATTTTTGTTGGGGCCGCGGCCAGCGAGATGCGAGTGCCGTTCAAGGCACGAAGCAGCTGCTGGGAGCCGCAACCCGTCTTGCAGGGCCAGCGCCTTTTGTACTTCTAATATAAACGATTTGCAGTGGTTTGTCAAGCCACCGCCCTATTTTTCTGCGCTCTCCTGCCCTGTGCGGGAGGGCGCACAATTTTTTCCACGCATAGTGCCCGGCCGCGGGGGCCATACTTCCGGTGAAGTTTACAGGAACCGGGGGCATGGGGATGTACAACAAAGTGGAGCTGTGCGGCCTGAACACCGCCGCGCTGCCCGTTCTGACCGAGGAAGAAAAGCGCAGCCTGCTGGTGCGCGCCCGCGCCGGGGACCGGCAGGCCCGGGAACAGATGGTGGAGGGCAACCTGCGGCTGGTGCTCAGCGTGGTGCAGCGGTTTGCCCAGCGGGGCGAGAACCTGGACGACCTGTTCCAGGTGGGGTGCATCGGGCTCATCAAGGCCATCGACAACTTCGACCCCGCCCAGCCGGTGCGGTTCTCCACCTACGGCGTGCCGATGATCATCGGCGAGATCCGGCGCTTCCTGCGCGATAACAACGCCCTGCGGGTGAGCCGCAGCCTGCGCGACACCGCTTACCGCGCCATGCAGAGCCGCGAAGCGCTGGAAAAGCAGCTGGGCCGCGAGCCCACCATGGACGAGATCGCGCAGAGCGCCGGGCTGACCCGCCGGGAGGTGACCGCTGCGCTGGAATCGGTGATGGAGCCCATCAGCCTGGAGGAGCCCATCTACACCGACGGCGGCGACGCCATGTATGTCATCGACCAGGTGCGGGACCCGGACGGCGAGGACAGCTGGATCAGCGGGCTGCAGTTCCGCCAGACTGTGGCCGGGCTCACCCCGCGGGAAAAGCGCATCATGGAACTGCGCTACCTGCAGGGCAAGACCCAGATGGAAGTTGCCCGGGAGATCGGCATCAGCCAGGCGCAGGTGTCCCGGCTGGAAAAGGGCGCGCTGGAGCAGTTCCACCATATGGGGTGAGAAGGCTTCCCCCTCGGGGGAAGCCTTTTGCCGTTTCAGCGCTTCTTTTTGAGGTAATATCCAATGCCGATGGCATCCGCCAGCGCCCAGCCGATGGGCACACTGAGCCAGATGCCGGTGACGCCCAGCGGCGTTGCCGAAAGAAGATAAGCCAGCGCCACGCGGGTGCCCAGCGACGCGATGGTGAGCACCACCGACATCTGCGGCTGGTTCACGGCGCGGTAATAGCCGTAGAGCAAAAACAGGATGCCAATGCCGATGTAGCACGCGCCCTCGATGCGCAGGTAGTGCACACCGGCCGCGATGATGGCGCTCTCGCCCGGGTCGATGAAGATGCCCATGAGCGGCGACGCGAAGGCGCACACCAGCACGCTGATGCACACGCAGAACACCGCGCTGCACAGCCCGGCGCTGCGGATGCCCTTTTTGATGCGGTCCGTCTCGCCCGCGCCGTAGTTCTGGGCCACATAGGTGGAGAAGGCGTTGCCGAAATCCTGCACCGGCATGTAGGCGAAGGAGTCGATCTTGACCGCCGCCGCAAACGCCGCCATGATGACCGTGCCGAAGCTGTTCACAAGGCCCTGCACCATCAGGATGCCGAAGTTCATGATGGACTGCTGCACGCTGGTCATCACTGAGAGGTTCAGGATGGTGTCCAGGTTCTTTTTGTCCCAGCGGCAGTCCGCCTTTTTCGGGCACAGCTGCGGGAACTTTTTCAGCGTATACAGCCCGATGCCGATGCCGGACACGAACTGCGAGAACACGGTGGCCCCCGCCGCGCCCTTCACGCCCCACTGCAGCACCAGCACGCACACGAGGTCGAGAATGACGTTCAGCACCGCCGACACCGCCAGAAACACCAGCGGCACCACCGAGTTGCCAATGGCGCGCAGCAGGTTTGCGAAGTAGTTGTACAAAAAGGTAGCCGTGATCCCCAGAAAGATGATGACGAGGTACTCCTTCATCAGGGGTTTGAGCTCACCCGGCACCCGCAGCACCCACAGGATGCCGTCCAGCCCCAGATACACCAGCGCGTTCAGCACCAGCGAGATGCCCGCGATCAGGCTGAACGAGAGGAACACGCTCTGGCGCATCCGTTCTTCTTCCCCGCTGCCGAACTGCATGGAGATGGCCGCGCCGCTGCCCATGCACAGGCCCAGCAGGATGGAGGTGAGGAAGGTCATGAGGGTGTAGGACGAGCCCACCGCCGCCAGTGCGTCTGCACCGAGGAAGCGGCCCACCACCCAGGTGTCCGCGATGTTATACATCTGCTGCAAAAGGTTGCCCAGCATCAGCGGCAGGGCAAAGAGTAAAATGCCCTGCGTGATGGGGCCTTGGGTCATGCTGCGCTGTGTCAATGGTCTGATTCTCCTTTTTTTTTTTTTTTTATACCTATTATAATAAGGAGCGATTAAATTTGGTCTGCATCCGTATGGGACAGGACGGCAGATAGTTTCTCCAGCGAATGACCTGGGGGTGGGGCCCCGGCGAGCTTTGCTCGAAGGGGCGGGACTGGAGTCCCGGGCTGTTCGCGGAGAAAGCTATCTGCTGGCCTGTCAGGCCTCAAACCGCTGCCGATACTCCTTCGGGGTGCAATGCTTCAGCTCCCGGAAGGTCTTGATGAAGTAGCTGCCGTCCGCAAAGCCGCACTCGGCCCCGATCTCGCCGGTGCGCAGCCGGGTGGAGCGCAGCAGTTCGGCGGCCTTCTCCACCCGGAACTGCTTCACATACTGGATGGGCGTGATGCCCAGCAGCTGCCGGAAGCTGCGCAGGCAGGCGCTCTCGCTCAGGGCCACGCAGGCCGCGATGCGCTCCACCGTGAGCTCCTCGGCGTAGTGCTCCTCCACGAAGCGCAGCATCTGCTTCATGCGCTCGGCCGCGATCTGCTCCTGCTGCGACACCTTGACGCCGCCGCCTTCTTCGCACTGCGCGCCCAGCAGCCGCAGCACCGTGGTCAGACGGTAGCGTGCCTCGTTCTCGTAGTCCGGCGGTTCATCCGCCACGGCCTGCCAGGCGTCCTGCAGGCAGGCAAGGGCTTCGCGCTGCCAGGCTGTGCCGCTGTCCAGCAGGAAAAACGCCGGGGCCCCGGGCTGCAGCAGCGGGCGGATGCGCTTTTGCCAGAAGATGGTGTCCATGCCGCCCACAAGGCGCGGGTGGAACACCCCGGAGTGCAGCAGCGCGTTCCCGCTCTCGGCCTGTTCCACCGCGTGGAGCACCCCGGAGTTGATAAAGACGCCCTGCCCGGTCCGCAGAACGAGCTGCGTCTTGTTCACGTCCACGGTCAGCGGGCCTTTCACCGCAAGGATGAACTCGAACTCCTCATGCCAGTGCCACGCCACCGAGTAGCTTTTGACATCCTCCGCGTAGCAGGCAATGGGGAACAGTGCGCTGCCGTGCTGCACCAGCTCCCGGCCTTCGCCGTCTGCCACGATGTCCGGCGGGCAGTTGATGCCCCCCGCCGCAGCGCAGCTGGTCTGGAATGCCATGGCCTGTCCCCCCTTTCTGCAAAATTCCGGCAATTTCAGAAAGCCGGTTTTGTCGCATAAATCCGGTGCTTTTGTTCTACCGGTCCGGCCGAGTTCGTGGTATTATTCTATCAGAAACCATGAGTACAGTATAACACCGTCCGGGAGGGAACTCAAGTCTATGCTCCAGCTTCTTCTGCCCATCATCTATCTCGCGTTCATCAGCCTCGGCCTGCCGGATTCCCTGCTGGGGTCGGCGTGGCCGTCCATGTATCCGTTGCTGGGGGTGCCGGTGTCCTATGCGGGCATCCTGTCCATGATCATCTCCTTCGGCACCATTGTCTCCAGCCTGAACAGTGACCGGCTCACCCGGGCACTGGGCGCGGGCAGGGTGACGGCCATCAGCGTGGGCATGACGGCGGCAGCGCTGTTCGGCTTCTCCATCTCCACGCAGTTCTGGATGCTCTGCCTGTGGGCCGTGCCCTACGGTCTGGGCGCGGGCAGCGTGGACGCCGCCCTGAACAACTATGTCGCCCTGCACTACGAGAGCCGCCACATGAGCTGGCTGCACTGCATGTGGGGCATCGGCACGATGGTCAGCCCCATGGTCATGGGCCGGGTGCTGGCGGGCGGCGGGCCGTGGACGGCCGGTTACCGGTACATTGCACTGTTCCAGATCGCGCTGACCGCCGTGCTGTTCCTCAGCCTGCCGCTGTGGCAGAAGCGCACCGATGAAACGGCAGAAGGCGGCACCGCCCCGCAGACACTGAGCCTTGGGCAGGTGTTCCGCCTGCCGGGCGCAAAAGAAGTGATGCTGTGCTTTTTCTGCTACTGCGCGCTGGAGACCACCGCCGGTCTGTGGGCCAGCAGCTACCTCACCCTGACGCGCGGTGTGGCCGCCGACACCGCTGCCAGCTTCGCCAGCCTGTTCTACATCGGCATCACCGCCGGGCGTGCGGCCTGCGGCTTCCTCACCCTGAAGCTCAGCGACACCCAGATGATCCGTCTGGGCCAGGGCGTGCTGGCCGTGGGCGTGGCGGCCCTGCTGGTGCCCGGGCCGCAGCTGCTGGCGCTGGCGGGCCTTGTGCTGGTGGGCATGGGCTGTGCGCCCATCTACCCCAGCATCATCCATGCCACGCCGGACCACTTCGGCGCGGACAGATCGCAGGCAGTCATCGGCATCCAGATGGCCAGCGCCTATGTGGGCAATCTGGTCATGCCGCCGCTGTTCGGCCTGCTGGCCAACAACATCACCCCGGCGCTGTTCCCCTTCTACCTGCTGGTGCTTCTGGTGCTGATGGTGTTCATGCACGAACAGCTGGTGCGCAAAACTTCACACTGACATCTCCTATTTCGTATACAGCAAAAGGCTCCCTGTCCGGCACGCAAACCGGACGGGGAGCCTTTTGTTTTATATGAGCCAAACCATTTAAAACGGCTTCCGCTGCGCTCTAGCCATATTTAGCGGAATTTTCATTTTTAAATTTGCGTTTTGAGCAGCCCGCGGCCGCTCAAAACGCATTTTACGAGTGAAGCGATTCTGTTTTTACAGGATACACCGGCTGATGGCGTTGGCCACGGCGAACAGCTCCTGCTGGCCAATGAAGCCGAACTTCGCCTCGTGCTCGTCCGCAAAGCAGACCGTCAGCTGCGAAGCCTGCATCGGGTCGCCGAAACCGGCCGTCTGGATGCCGAAGTGCAGCACCTTGCGGTAAGGCAGCACGAAGATCTGCTGCCGGGTGCCGGTGACGCCCTGCATGTCCACCATGATGATGCGGTGGGAGGTGAAGATCACCTGATCGCGCACCGTCTTGTACGCGCCCACCACCTGCTCACCGTCCAGCAGCAGCGCGCGGGCGTTTTTGCAGATGTCCTTTTCCTGAATGCGAATGAGGTTCTCCATCGGTTTATCGCGGAATTCCATGGTCATTGTCCCCTTTCCTGCGGATGTTCTGCCCTTATTGTAGCATTCCGGCGGACCGTTTACAAGGCCGCTCTCGCCTTTTGCGCCGGACTGTGCTATACTGTAGGGCATGAGACTTTGTACGAAATGAGGTTTGCAACACCCATGGAGATCATCATTCATCAGGCGATCCTGCACGTTCTGGACACCACCATGGACGCCCCCGTGCTGAGCGGCGGCGGCATGGAGATGACCGCTGAAAAGACCGCCTATTTTCAGTACCACATCGAAAAACTGCTTGCCAGCGACGATATCCGCCAGTGCCGCCCGCTGCCGGATTCCGCCTTCAAAAACGAGCTGGAGCACAACAAGGACTTCGTGGACCTTTCCTGCCGCATCGCGGGCGTGCTGTTCGACTACATGCACGCCCACACCACCATCCCGGGCGCGGACCTTGCCGTGGTGGATTTTACC
>ERZ773131.2939-NODE-2939-length-10338-cov-4.339298_pt1 | contig 10338 bp, 4 predicted proteins | sample MGYA00511082_ERZ773131 | MGnify/ENA primary metagenome ERZ773131 (study PRJEB29015, sample SAMEA2737813) | human gut metagenome | biome: human gut; feature: human-associated habitat; material: faeces | place: China | collected 2012 ...
GCGATCTCGACGTATCATCTGCCTACCTACTTGTTCTAAACGATCGGCAAAAATAGGATCCTCATTATAATATTGCCAACCGGGGATACATTCCACAACCAATAACCCATATTTATCACAAGCTGAAAGAAATGCAGGATCTTGAGGATAATGTGCTGCCCGAACAACATTATAACCACCTCGCTTCAAATCAATCACGTCTCTTTCCTGCATGGAATTAGAAGCCGCATCTCCTACATTCGGATATGCCTGATGACGATTTGCTCCGCGTAAATATAATTTCTCTCCATTAATAAAAAAGCCATCCTTAGCTGTATAGCGAATTGTTCGAATTCCTATGTGCTGTTCTACTTGATCCAATACTGAAGAACCCGACAATAGTTGGGTTTGCAACAAGTATAAATTAGGAGAATAAGGGTGCCACAATGCTGGACGCTCAACAGTCAAGTCTTGTACAACCGTTTGGTCCGACAATCCACCCAACTTGACAGAAGCTTCTTCCTGGGCAACAACACATCCCGTAGAATCTTTTAATACCGAACGTACAATTAATGATTCTTCAGTATCTGTTATATTCCGGATATGCGTAGAAAGATGAATCCGGGCTTTATCTTGTGTTACTTCCGGGAATGTTACAAACTGGCCTCCTCCTGCAACAAGATCCTCTTGCAAAGGATCCGTTATATATACCTTATCCGTAACTATCATCCTTACATCCCGGTAAATTCCACTATAATAGTAAAAATCCATCTTATCTTGTGGTTTTCCAGGAGGTGTTAATGGATCCGGCTCCGCCGAAACACGAATAGCCAGAACATTATTTTCATTCCACTTGATCTGCCCGGTCAAATCTGCGACAAATCCCATATATCCGCCATGATGCTCTGTTATTTTCTTACCGTTCAAATAGACTTCACAGTTTGTCATCACACCTTCAAAAGAAACCACGACACGTTTATCCGCATATTTTCGGGGTAATTTGAAGTAACGGCGGTACCAACCTATACCATCATAAATAGAATTACCTCCACAATGTTTCTTTTCCAACTGCATAATATGAGGTAAAACGACAGGAATCCAATTTGAGTCTGCTAATTCCGTTGCATATCCATCCTTTATATCACCCCGATAAAAAGCCCAATCGGTATTCATGTTTAATGTTTCCCGGCCTAATGAAGAATTGCTGCAACTGCTATTTATAAACAATACACAAATAGAGACCAGACAATAATACAATACACTGCTACATTTCATAAAATATTGTGTTTCTCATTACAAATGAAAAGGATATATTGGCTCTGCCAATACATCCCTTTCTTAAAAAACTTTATTTCAAACAGAATATTAATATCCTTCGTTTTGTTTCAAATTAGGATTCTTGTCGATAGCACTCTGCGGTATCGGTAAATAGCGATTGTAAGAAGCGAATGCTCGATTTTCAACTAAAGCAGTTCCAGATATAGTAGCACGCTTTGTCGGATCTGGTTCAGAAGTATTGACAGTTCCCACAACACGAGTTAAAGGTCCATTTAAGACTGTCTCTGCTAACATCTTTCCGCTGTCATCCTTCCAACGAATAATATCCTGACGGCGTAAACCTTCTCCTGCTAATTCTACAGAACGTTCACGTCTGATCAATTCCCGCAACTTAGCCTGATTATTATATTTATTCTGATCTACATCAGGCATACCAACTCGATTACGAACTTGATTCAATAAATTATAAACTTCTGCAGAAGGACCATTCAATTCATTTTCGGCTTCAGCATAACTCAATAAAACCTCTGCGTAACGGAAAACTATTGGCTGAGCATTTGTACTCCAAATATCTCCATATTGCGTATAAGGATTCAAATATTTAGCCCATGTTAAAGCCGTTTTAGAAGCATTATCTGCATCATCCGGATAGTTAGGATTCTTTGCCCCATCAATAGTTGCATCCAAAGTCTTTAATATTGTTTTACCAGTTAATCCAACCCAGTCCATACCAGGATAAAGAACTGTCATAGCCATACGAGGATCACGGTTGGCAAACGGATGAGTTGCATCATAACCACTACCTGCTTCTTCCTTTGTCAAACCATTACTCATTTCATAAGTGTCAACCAAGTTTTGAGTAGGAACCATAGATGACCATCCTCCGTCAGCATTATTATACATGGTTGCAATCATCCAATTTGAATATAAATTTTCATCATGCTGAACAGATGCAATAATCTCTTTCGAATTTTGACCCGCTAAAGTAAATAGATTTTCATAACTCGGATCTAATTCGTAGATTCCCAAATCCATAATTGCTTTTGCCGCATCTTTGGCACGCTGATAATCTCCATAAAATAATGAAGCACGCATATTCAAAGCCAAAGCAGTACCTTTAGCAATGTAACCACTTGCTTCTGGAGCATCATACAACATTGGAATAGCCTCATCCAATTCATTATAAATAAAGTTCTTTACTTCTTCTTCTGAATTTCGAGGTACTTGAGCTTCTTCTGCCGTCTCATAAGACTCAATGATAGGTACACCACCATAGATCCAATTCATCAAAAAATACTGATAAGCACGAATCGTCTTTACTTGTCCTATCATATTATTCTTTTTAGACTCCTCTGCGAACTCTATATTCGCAATATTTGTCAGGAAATCATTACAACGGCGAATCATACTAAATGAATAATAACCTGCTACTTGATTACTTGCAGTCATACTTCCATTTCCTATATTTCGCCATCCCTCATGGATATGATAGTTAAATCCGAAATCAGAACCACAGTCCCAATATAATATACCAGATTCATCAGCCCAACCATCATAACAGCCAATCAAAAACTTCTCTGCATCAGCTTCTGTTTGCCAAGTCGTACTAGGAGACAAGGCATCATGAGGGATTGTCTCCAAAAAGTCTGAACAAGAAGTCCCTATCAAAGACATTCCTGCTAGCATATATACTAATAAACGTTTCATATATTCTTATAATTATAATTTTTACCTTAAATAAATCGTTACTTAGAATGTTATGTTCACACCAAAAGCATGAGTTTGTGTCAACGGGAAGTTTGAACCACGTTCTACTGGGATTTCAGGATCCACGTTAACCAACATATTATGAATTGTAAATAGATTTTCTACTGAATAATAGAAACGTAAATTTTCAATTCCAACAGACTTTATAACACTCTTTGGCAGAGAATAACCAAATTGTAAATTCTTCATACGCAAATAACTTGCATTCTGAATCCAGAATGAAGATACTACATTTGAAGACAAACTTGGAGATGTCGTTGAATATGCAATACGCGGCATTGTTGCATCCTGATTTTCAGGAGTCCAAGCATCTAACCATACAGTTGCCGGGTGAGAATCGTCACCATTAAAATATCCAGTTACTTCTTGGTTGATCAAACGATAAACACCTGCTGCACCTGAAAATACCATTGACAAATCAAATCCTTTATATCCGGCATTCAAGTTCAAACCAAAAGTAACAGAAGGATCTGAAGATCCAATGATTGTACGGTCATCAGATGTAATCTTACCATCTCCATTGGTATCTTGATAAATCAAATCACCACCTTTAAACTGTCTTGTTCCAAAAGGATAACCTTCTTGTGTTGAATATTTATTCATCCATGCCTGAGCTTCCTCATCCGAACTAAAGAAACCATCCGCCTTATATGCATAGTAAGAATTTAAACGTTCACCAAGGATTCGACGTTTATTTTCATTGTTGGGATCAACCATTGATTCAACACCACCCAAATCCAAAATCTTATTCTTATTATAAGCCATATTAGCAGTAGCGCCAAAAGACCAGTCACCCCATTGATTATTGTAACTCAATATCAATTCAACACCACGATTGACCATTGATCCTACATTATCTTTATAGGCATCCAATCCGAATTCGTTAGGAACAGGAACGTCCATAATGATACCTGTTGTCTTGCGATCATAATAATCAAAAGTAAAATTAATCTTATTATTGATCGTTGCATCCAAACCAAGTCCCCAAGTTCTAGCCTTTTCCCAAGTAATAGTAGACAGCTTATAAGACTTCTGATAATATCCGGATTGCAATGTTCCTCCTAATGGGTAGCTTGCATCTACATTATATGTACTCATCCAAGGATAATAATCATCCAACGCATCTTGGTTACCTAATAATCCCCAAGAAGCTCTAAGCTTCAAATTGCTCAACCAATCCTTAGCATTTTCCATAAAGCCTTCTTCACTCAAACGCCATGCTCCAGAGAATGAAGGGAAATATCCCCAACGATGTCCATCAGCAAAACGCGAAGATGCATCTGAACGAATATTAGCTTCTAATAAATACTTTCCGGCATAATCGTAATTAACACGTCCAAACCAAGAAATCATTGCCAAAGAACGTGTATATCCCGTATTCTTCTGAGTTGCCGCATCACCTGCATTCATATCATCCAGATCATTTGTCGGGAAGTTTTTACGTTCCATTGTATTTTCTGTATAATCATACTTCTCAGTATGCCAACCTGCCATTGCTTTCAAATTATGTTGTCCGAATGACTTATCATAATTCAGCAATGCATCGAATGTTGCCCGATGCCATCCATAATAGTTTTCATTTAGCTTATTAGGCTCAGTCTCTTTATTGGCATTGTATTTAATATACTTTTGGAATGCACGATAATGTTGCTGATTATTTACATAAGATCCTGTAACCGTAGCTACCAATCCATCTATAATCTTATAGTCAGCCGCCAATGTTCCTGAGAAATTCTGATTTTTACGATCAACTGTCTGATCCGCATCCAACCACGCAATTGGGTTTCCATCAGAAATTGTTCCGTAAGTACCATCTTCATAACGATTTACAATCCACGGAGCCATACGGTTTAATTGACGAATAATCTGGTCTGAACTACCTCCTGCATATGAAGAGTTAGGATCTGAATAATCGTTTTTAATATAAGCCAGATTTAAACGAACAGTTAAACGGGAATTTAGTTTCATATCCAAATTAGTACGACCATTAAACTGCTGTCGTTCTGCATTCGGAAGAATACCTGTTTGATTCAAATAACCAACAGAACCCATATATTTCACATCTTCCGTACCACCGCTTACACTTACATTATGAGAATGCTGTACACCTGTTTGATAAGCTTCATCATACCAGTTTGTATTAGGATGTGTATAAGGAGAAGAACCATCTTTAAACTTTTGCAAATCATCATCTGAAAAACGGGCATTCAATCCGTTATCTACCAATGATTGATTATATAATCTGGCATAATCATATGAACTCATACGATCTACCAATTCTGTTGCTTTTTGTGCTCCTACATATCCATTATAAGAAATACGGGGCTTTCCTGTTTTTCCTCGTTTTGTGGTAATCAAAATAACACCATTGGAAGCTTTTGATCCATAGATAGCAGCTGAAGCAGCATCTTTCAATACTGAGATACTTTCGATATCATTTGGGTCAACCGAGTTCATGGTTCCTGTTTCTATACCATCAACCAAAATATATGGATCTGCTGTATTTAAAGTACCGACACCTCGAATACGTATAGTCGCACCATCCTGTCCCGGACGTCCTTGTCCTGATGTTACTTGAACACCTGGCATCATACCTTGCAAACCTGAAGAAACATTCTGGATAGGACGGCTTTCCAGCGCTTTACTATCTATTTGTGATACAGATCCAGTCATGTTCACTTTCTTTTGCGTACCATAACCCACAACTACAACTTCTTCCAAAGCCTGTGAATCTTCTTTCAGTGTAATCGAGAACTTATCTTGTGTTCCGACTTTCACCTCAAAATTGCTATAACCAATATAGGAAACGACCAGTACAGAATTTGCATCCACTCCATCCAAAACAAAGTTTCCATCAAAATCAGTAATTGTACCGTTGGTCGTGCCTTTTACCATGACATTCGCTCCAATAACAGGCGTACCTGTTTGATCGACTACCGTACCTGTTATCTTGCCGTTTTGCTGTACTACGTTCGTCTCCGGCAAGACTCCTGTCAAATTTACACTCTCCGCAAAAGCAGAAGAGACACACATCACTCCCACTAAAGAGGTTAACTTAAACACGCTGAAATAGTGTTTACATCCGGTTAACAACAAGGCGTTAGCTGCCTTGATCTGTTTTTTCTTCATAAATCTATCGTAATTAATTAATTTGGTATTTGATTTTATTTTTTGTTTAAGTCTATATTTTGACTTCTTAAAGAGGATATACTTACCGAGTACACCCTCTTCTTTCGTTCTCTATTCTTTCTTATCCGTCATAGGCTTTCTATTTTTTGATTTGTAAAGTTCATTATTTCTCCACCGGGACAAATTCCAAGTTGCCATCGTCACTCTCGCCTTCGTCCGGTTTCTTGTTCGCTTCTTTTTGTGCCGTGCTTTGGTTGAACACGGTCTTGAAGTTACGGGTCACCCCATTCATGCCGTCTATCAAATCGTTCACCATACCCAGCAACACGGCCGATTCCGGATCGGTCGCTGCGATAATGCCCGTCGCACGGATCAAGTCCTGGATTTCTTCCAACTGCGTGTCGGCAAGCTGGCGCAAATCTTGTGTCTTGACCTGCAGGTGCTTTGCCTGGCGGTCCTTGACGCGTACATCTTTCACCTCCTCAAACTTGTCATTCACTGTTTCCAGCTGTGTCAGGATTTCGTTCAAGCGCAGGGTTGTGACTGCCGCGGCAGCCCCGTCTTTCTTCAGATCAACCAGCAAGCCTTTGATCATCTGCGTCTCCACATCCATCGCCTTCCCTTGGATGCCTTTATAAACCCGAAGGATCACGTCTAATGTCTTGGCAGCTGCCTGTTCTTCTGCTACTGCCGACAACAATCCCGAAGCCACCAGAAAGAACAACATCGACAACAGGCGGTCGCGCTCCACATCAAGAGCTGTCGTATCGCCGGTTGCGGTACTGGCCTGGGCTTCCATCGACCGCTCGGTCAGATCATCGACTGTTATAACATACCCCTCTAACTGTTCACCCGAAACGTGCATGGTCTCCAACGTCTCTTCAGCCACCGCCTGCAACTGCTTTAACTGCGCCGTGTGATAGGCGGCGTGCAGGGAATTGTTGTAACGAGAAGCATTGCTTCCCTCAAACTTTTTAAATACAGCCATAAAAATCTCCTTCCTTTTCTATTTTTACTCCTTCCGAGTCACTCGAAAGCTTCACTTTGCTATTTTTATCCTTTCTGAGTCACTCGAAAGCTTCACTTTTCTATTTTTACTCCTTCTGAGTCACTCAAAAGATCCACTTTTCTATTTTTACTCCTTCTGAGTCACTCGAAAGATCTATTTTTTTATTTTTACCCTTTCCGAGTCACTCGAAAGATCCACTTTGCTATTTTTACCCTTTCCGAGTCACTCGAAAGATCTATTTTTTTATTTTTACCCTTTCCGAGTCACTCAGAAGCATAGCATGCTAAGTCTTTACCACATAAAAAGAACGAGCAAAGCCCGGTTACTGAAGGATAAAATCCTCCCGTAACCGGGCTTTCGCTCGTTCTTTCTTTTATATAATAGATTAGGCTGGCTGGCTGGCTGGCTGGCTGGCTGGCTAATCTTTTATCGGATTCTGCAAAAAATATATCCATAAATTGTGTTAACATGATATTATAAATGGTATTCGACTATTAACAGGCGCAAATATAATTAAGACTATTTAATCATACAAGCATTCATGGATATTTTTCATACTACAAATTCAATAATATCCATTTGTCTGTTCATTGGCAGCCTGTCCCGTTTCATAGATTGGTTGGCGTGGACACATTTTAACTTCTGCATCAAACAGTAGTTCAATCACACGGACCGGTTCATTGTCCTTTGCTTCTGGTAACACAAAATGAACATATTCATCATCCTTTACATAAAATTCTATGGGTTTGTGTGTCTCATAATCTATTACAGACTCGAACGTTTGCAAGAGACGAGGCAAGCAGACTTCCGTCAGAGATTTATCAGTGACCATAATCCAGGCTTTGTTTCCTTTACGGGTACTAACTCCTCCGGGGAAAGGATAAAACGGACCTCCTCTCGTTCCATAGATCATTTCAGCATGAGAGTTTAACCACATACCCAACGTATCCATCAATGCGATTTGCGGTTTATCAAAACTTCCATCCGGACGCGGACCCAGATTAATCATATAGTTTCCGTTGTTTCCGACAACGTGTACCATATCTTTGATCAACTCTTCTGCTGTCATCAATTGAGGATTGGGATTATACGACCACTGACGTTTATCAATTGTAACCCATGCTTGCCAAGGATGATCAGCCCATTTAGTTACATTATTCCCGTGGTTCACCAGACGTTCTCGATCTTGAAAATCACCGGCAAAACGTTTCCCATCGATCTCTACATGATTCGTGGCACTTACAGAACGACGCCCTATATCTATACGGGTATTTAATAAGATGTCCGGTTTTACTTCATGAAATCTACGATAAAAATGCGAACCAACTTCATGCGTATAAGTATCATCCCACTCTCCATCAAATTGGATAAACGCCAGATCATATTTACGGATAATTTCTGTAACCTGATCTTCCATATACTTAAAATAACGTTCCAAGTTCGGACTATCCGCCTGTTTCTTGAAGAGAGGTCCCGGACCTCCATGATCATTGGGTGTCCAATCCGGATGATACCAATCTATATTGGAATAATAAGCCCCCAAAACCAGTCCGTTCCGATCGCAAGCTTTCTTCAGTTCACCCAGGATATCAATTTTACGGGCTGCATTTTCCATATCATAGTCCGAATAATCCGAAAACCAAATGGAAAAGCCGTCGTGATGCTTTGATGTAGGAGATACATAACGTATTCCCCAACGCTTCATCAACTGGCACCATTCTTCAGCATCAAACTTATTCGGGTTAAACCGTTTATAAAACTGATCATATTTCTTAGCCGGTATGGAAGTACCACGACTCCAGCCAATTTCCTTGCCACCTAATGCCGAAGGTCCCCAATGAACACTCAAGCCGATACGCAAATCCTGCCACCTTTCCAAAGCCTTTTCCGGAGCTTTCAAATCCGGATTCAAATCGCCTCCACCACTTAATACAGATGGAATATGGATATATTCCTTTAAATGCTTGCACCAATTCAGATAACCGGCAGGTGTCAGATGCAAAAAATCACCTCCATAATAAGCCTTTACCAAAGAGCCGTCTGCCTGAACAAACCAAGAAGTCGGATTAACATAAACAACATCTCCCCAAGTCTTACGCTGCAGAATAGAATGGATCGAATCACATTTCATACGCATAGGCGAAGTTTTTTCCAGTCCAGCTGGAAGCAAACCCATCAACAGAATTTGCGTTTCAGGCATTTGCTTGCGTGTTTCTTCTACTACCGCACAAATTCCTTCTGCTATATCCGCAGCACGATGTCCGGCATTCACATTATTAATTCCTATGGTTATCACTGCATACGCAGGCTTAGATACGCCATATTTACCATGGCGTAAACGCCATAACAAGTTTTCTGTCCGATCACCCGAAATACCTGCTGATTCCCAAGTCAAATCTTTGAAGCAACTATCCACAGCCGCTTTACCCGGTTTATATGTAACCAGCTCGCGACTGCCACCAAATCCCTGTGTAATGGAATTACCCAAAAACAGAATATCCAGTTTCTTTCGGGAAAGAATCTGCGTGATTTCTTCTGAAACGGCATGCCAATCGGCTCCTTCTTTCCAACCAGCCGCTGAGCGGTATTCATTTCCCGGAATTGCGAATGTACAAGGATTGGCCTTTTCTGTCGTTGGCTCCAGATAATGACATAAGCGCATAGCCATTCGTCCTGCACCTATGGAAGACGGATGTAAACGGTCTGGCATTAAGGAAGCATCGTAGGTCTCTCCCATCAGATCATGCATTTCTACATATTCCAGCTTCTCTTCTTTCGCAATTTCCTTGATTACCGGAGCCAGCATTCCCTGAATAACACTTTCCTTGATATTATCGTCCGGTGACAAAAAGCAACGAACCGGACCCAACAAAATAATCCGAGGATGAGAAGACAACTCCTGATAACTGCGAATCAACTTCAGATAATCCGACTTAAACTTACGCTTATACTTAATATTCTGAGGCTTTGAATCGTTCGTTCCTAACTTAATAAACACAATATCCGGCAAGAACGCCAACGATTGCTTGTATTCTTCCGTCTCCATATACGGATAATCCCCTTTCAACAAGGCAGTCGCCCCATTACGTCCAAAGTTACGCACTTCATATTTCTCGCCCAAATAAGCCTGCAACTGTACCGGATAACTATTCTTATCCCGATTGACAATACCGGCA
>ERZ773131.2941-NODE-2941-length-10337-cov-6.262109_pt1 | contig 10337 bp, 6 predicted proteins | sample MGYA00511082_ERZ773131 | MGnify/ENA primary metagenome ERZ773131 (study PRJEB29015, sample SAMEA2737813) | human gut metagenome | biome: human gut; feature: human-associated habitat; material: faeces | place: China | collected 2012 ...
CCTTGGCACCGGCGTAGCCGCCGCACGGGTGAGCCTGCCCCGGGAGATGTTCTACCGGACGCTCTCGGAGCAGTCCGGCTTTGATGTGGGGGATGACGGTGACCTCATGAGCCTGCTGACAAAGCTGGCCGGCGTCAAGACGGAATATGACAAGGTGGCCGGGGCGCTGCGGGATGTCCGGGAAACGGGCTATGGCATCGTGGTGCCGGGAATCGACGAATTGAAGCTGGAGGAACCGGAGATCATGAAGCAGGGAGGGCGGTACGGTGTCCGCCTGAAGGCCAGCGCCCCCAGTATCCACATGATCCGGGCGGATATTGAGACGGCGGTCAGTCCCATCGTGGGTAATGAGAAGCAGTCTGAGGACATGGTGAATTATCTGCTTCAGGAGTTTGAAGGGGACACCAGTAAGATCTGGCAGTCCAACATTTTCGGACGCAGCTTTCACGAGGTGGTCAGCGACGATCTGCAAACCAAACTGAAGCGGATGCCTGAGGATGCCCGGAAAAAGCTGCAGGAACACGAGCACCCCACGTTAGGTGTGCTCAGCACCAACACCCGCGCCATCAGCCTGTACAAGCGCATGGGCTGGCGGCTGAATGGCGTGCTGACCGTCCATGACCCCGCCCAGGGCGCCCCTTTTGCCGTGTATTGCGAGGAACTGCGCATGCGTTTTCACGGTTAAGATTGCGGTTTTAGTATCAATCGACAACAATGTTGAAAACAAACTAGTAAACTTGCACAAACGACAGTGCCGAGATTTGGCGGAATTACAGAATCCTGCCGATTTTGTAAAAATACACTGTACAAAATCGACCAAATAGGATAAAATAGAGACAATCAAGGCGGCGTATTATGCGCAATAGACCGCCTGGAAGTAGCCCACGGTATAAATACAAGGGCATATTATTTTCAAAAGTAGGAGAGAATAACTATGTACGTCAAAGAAGTTACCGTTGAGAATCAGGTTGGTCTGCACGCCCGTCCGGCTACCTTCTTCATCCAGAAGGCCAACGAATACAAGTCCTCCATCTGGGTCGAGAAGGAGGAGCGCCGTGTCAACGCCAAGTCTCTGCTCGGTGTCCTGAGTCTGGGCATCGTCGGCGGCACCACCATCCGCATTATTGCTGACGGTGCCGATGAGCAGGCTGCAGTTGACGGCCTGGTCAAGCTGGTCAGCTCCGGCTTTGCCGAGTAATCTATTCCAGAACAATCAGCGGTGGGGCGACCCGCCGCTTTTTTTGTATAGGAAAGGCAACACCCCATGACAAAAGCTGAACTTTATAAAAAGGCCTGTATGCTGCCGCTGCTGCCCGGCGTCTACATCATCCGGGACAAGTCGGACACGATCATCTATATCGGCAAGGCCAAGCGCCTGAAAACCCGCGTGTCGCAGTATTTCCGGGAGGGCGTGCCCCACGACGCCAAGGTCAGCCAGATGATCGCCCACGCCTTCACGTTTGACGTCATTGTCTGTCAGTCGGAATTTGAGGCGCTCGTCCTCGAGGCCAGCCAGATCAAGGCCCATACGCCGAAGTACAATATTTTGCTGAAAGACGACAAGGGCTACAGCTATGTCAAGGTCACGCGCGGGGCCTGGCCGCGCATCTCCGCCGCGCTGCAGAAGGATGACGACGACGCCGACTACATCGGCCCGTTCACCTCGTCGTTTGCCGTGCGGGAGATGGTGGAAACGGCGCAGGACTGCTTCCTGCTGCCGCGGTGCAATAAGAGCTTTCCGCAGGATTTCGGCAAGGGCCGCCCCTGCCTCAACGCCCACATCGGCAAGTGCATGGCCGTGTGCAGCGGCAAAATCACCTGTGCTGCTTACAACGACGCTGTGCAGGGCGCACTGCGGATGATCCGCTACGGCAAAAAGGACATCGTCAGGCAGCTGCGGGAGAAGATGGAGGCTGCGTCGGAGCGGCTTGACTTTGAGACGGCGGCGCTGCTGCGCGACCAGATCATGGCCATTGACCGCGTGGCGGCAGGGCAGAAGGTGGTCATGGAAAATGACACCGAAATGGACGTCATCGCGCTGGCGGGCACGACCCACGCGGTCTGCGCCGCCGTGCTGCGCTACCGCGACGGACGCCTGACCGACAAGCGGGAGTTCCTGTTCCGCGACACGACGGACATCGACGCCGTGCGGGAGGAATTTCTGCCGCAGTATTACCTCGACGGCGAGACGATCCCTAAAACGATTGCCGTGGACGCCCTGCCGCCCGACGCGGAGGCACTGAATGAAGCTCTGAACCAGGCGCGCGGCACGAAGGTGGAGTTGTACGTGCCCCAGCGCGGCGACGTCGCGAAGCTCGTCACGATGGCCTATACAAACGCTGTCGAGCGTCTGGGCCGCGAGAGCGGGCGCTATACCCGCGAGGAAAAGCTGCTTGAGGAGGCTGCGCAGGTGCTGGGCCTGAAAAAGCCGCCCCGCGTGATTGAAAGCTACGATATTTCCAACTGGGGCGACGGGTCGAGCGTCTGCGGCATGGTCGTCTTTCAGGACGGCAAGCCCCACCGCGCGGGCTACCGCCGCTTTAAGATGAAAACCGTCGCGGGCACCGATGACTACGCCTCGCTGGCAGAGACGCTCTCCCGCCGCGCGGCGGAGTACGAGATGGCCCGCCGCGGCGAGAAGCCGGACGGCCCGCAGAACCAGTTTGCGACGCTGCCCGACCTGCTGCTCATCGACGGCGGCAGGGGACAGGTCGGCGCGGTCAGGCAGGCCCTGCGCGGCACAGCGCTGGAGCATGTGCCGACCTTCGGCATGGTCAAGGATGACCACCACCGCACCCGCGCCATTGTGGACGACGAGGGCGGCGAGATCGCCATCAACCGCCACCGCAATATCTTTACGTTTGTCACGAACATTCAGGACGAGACCCACCGCTACGCCAACGACTACCGCAAGCGCGCAATGAAGAAAAAGTCCTACGCCGCCACCCTGACCGCCATTCCCGGCGTCGGTGAAAAGACGAGCGCCGCGCTGCTGGCGCACTTCAAGACCGTCGCCGCCGTCAAGGCTGCCTCCATCTCCGATCTCGAGGAGGTCAAGGGCATCAGCCATGCCAAAGCGGAAATGCTGTACAACGCGCTGCGGAATGGTATATAATGGTGGCGTAACATCCCCTTGGCCCCCTCTGCGAGGGGGCTCCCGCCGCAGCGGGTGGGGGAGAGAACCTTACGGCAACCCGAAATATTTCGGGCCATGGCAAGGCTCTCTCCCTCCGGCCCTGCGGGGCCACCTCCCTCGCAGAGGGAGGCAAGCAAGCCCGCAATCTAATTGTGAAACGGAATAATCACCTATGCTGATTCTAACCATCCTCCTCTCTTTCGCCCTCGCAGCCCTCTTTACACTCCTGCCCGCCCGTATCCATCACCGCCGCTCCGTCCGCGCGGACCTGTACGCCGGGGCGGGGGTGTCGGCGCTGGTCTGGCTGTGGGCGGTCTGCGTCTGGTCCAAGCCCGGGCTGTCCGTCGGCTTTGACGCCTTCCGGCTGGCCGCGATTTTAATCATGCAGGCAATCGCCTGCGGTGTGGTCTGCGGCTTCCGGCTGCGCGGCACACTGCCGCGAAAGCTCCGCACCCCGGCGGCTGTCGGACTGCTGCTGGCCGCCAGCCTTGGAATAGAATTATTCGTCGGCAACCTGAACTGGCTGGCGACCCACAGCTACACGCCGGTTGACCTGCGCCCGTATCTGGTCAATGACGCAGACCCCGCCGCGCCGCTGACGCTGAACGATGAGCAGACAACGCTGGAATTTGCGGGCCTCGACTTTGCAATATACAACTTGCAGCTCGACGGCCTGACCTCGCTGGCCGACGGCAACACGCCGGAGCAGAAGAACGTTCTGCTGACCCTCAACGTTGCCGCCACCGATGAGGCCAGCTCGGTCTCCCGCCAGAGCTGGAACTGGGAGGCCGCCCCCGCGTCCGCCCGCAGCCAGACCCACAGCCTTGACCTCTCCGGCAAGGCGTCCACCCTGACGCTGACGGCGTCGGGCTATACTGGCGAGTACCGCAGCTACCCGCTCAATGCCCAGTTGACCACGGTTTACGCCAACGCCCGCCGTCCGCTGGATTTTTCCGTCCTGCGCTTTGCGGTCATCTTCGCACTGGCGCTGGCGGCGTTCGCCCTGCGCCCGGCCAGTGCCGCGTGGCAGGACGCCTACCTGACCCACGAAAAGCAATACCGCCCGGCAGTGCTGGCCGTGGGGCTGGCGCTCTGCGCGGCGGCGTTCCTGGCGCCCTTCGGGGACCGCTTCAACGCGGGCGTCGCCACGAGCTTTTATAACACCCCCGACTGGTCGGGTACGAGCCGCATCGACTTCACCATGCACATCAACGACTGGGCGTCCAACACGGCCGCCCAGTACGGCGCACTGGCTCACAGCTTTTTGCAGGGGAGGCTCGATTTGGAAAAAGACCCGCCCGCGGCTATGGCTGACCTTGCCAACCCCTACGACACCGCCGCCCGGCAGGATGCCGCGCCGGATGCCCTGTGGGATGTGGCCTACTATAATGGCCGCTACTACGTCTATTTTGGCGTTATACCGTGTCTTTTGTTCCAGCTGCCCTTTGAGGCACTGGCCGGCATCCGGGATCTGCCGCCAAGCTTGCCGATGATTTTCCTCGCCTGGCTGTACATTTTTGCGGTGTTCGGTTTCATCAGGCAGGCCGTGCGCCGCTGGTTCCCGAACGCCAGTGCCGCCGCCTGCCTGCTGACAGCGGCGGGCGCAGCCTCGGGCAGCCAAATCTACTATCTGCTGCACCGCCCCTCGGTCTATGAATACGCCATTTTAAGCGGTGCTGCGTTTGTTCTGCTGGCACTGTGGCAGTGGCTTTGCGCCGCCAACGCGCCCGAAACAAAGCGCAAGACCATCCTGTTCCACTTGGCCTTCGGCAGCCTGTGCATGGCGCTGGTGGCCGGCTGCCGCCCGCAGATGGTGCTTTTTGCCGTGCTGGCCCTGCCGATTTTCCGGCCGCGCTATATCACCCAAAAGCGGCTGCGCAGCCGCGCCGGGGCGGGGGAGTGCGCTGCATTCCTGCTGCCGGTCGTGCTGGTGGCCGTGGGCCTTATGTGGTACAACGCCGCACGGTTCGGCTCGCCCTTTGACTTTGGTGCCAACTACAACCTGACCAGCAATGATATGACCCGCCGCGGCTTTGCGGTGGGGCGCATCGCCCCGGCGGTCGTGACCTTCTTAGCGGGCATCCCCGGCGTGCAGACCGTGTTCCCCTATATCACGGCCACCAAAATGCAGACGAACTACATGGGCCTGACCATCACAGAGCTGTACTACGGCGGCGCATTCGCCTGTCTGCCGCTGCTGTGGGGGCTGGCCGCGCTGCCGCTGGCCCGCTGCCGTCTGGACGCTCGCCGCGACCTGCGCGCCGCCGTGCGGCTCACACTGATTTGCACCGTGGCGCTGGCCGTCGTGGACTGCCAGATGGCCGGGATGCTCTACCGCTACCAGAGCGATTGGCTCGGCCCGCTGCTGCTGGCGGCGGCACTGGCTTGGCTGCTGGCCGAAAACACCCTGCAAGCCTGCCCCATTGCGCCGCTGGTCAAGACCCTGCGCCTTTCGCTGCCGCTGGCCGTGCTGGCGGGGGCGTGCTATAACTTCTGTGTCTATTTTGCGGCGGAGCCCCAGCTGATGGGCCAAAACCCCGCCCTGTATGAAAACGTGAGCCGCCTGGTTCAATTCTGGCTGTAAAAATCTGGATGTAAAAAGGAAAAGAGTATGGCTGACAAAAACATCTACACCGTCATCGTGGCCGACGATGAGGACGAACTGCGCGAGGCCGTCTGTACCATGATCCCCTGGGAAGCCCTCGGCTTCCACCTCGTCGGCAGCGCCAGCAACGGCCTGGACGCGCTGGAACTCGTCGAGCGGCTGGAACCTGACCTGCTGCTGACCGATATCCGTATGCCGTTTATCTCGGGCATTGAGCTGGCCCGCCAGGTGCGCGAGATTCGCCCCGCCATGCACATTGCATTTTTGAGCGGATTTGACGATTTCGAATACGCGAAGCAGGCCATCCAGTACAACATCATCAGCTATATGCTCAAGCCGCTGACGATGGACGGCCTGGCGGCAGAGCTGAAATCCATCCACGAGAAAATCGACGCCCGCTATGCAGGACTGCGCCGCGCCGACACTGCCCACGCTGACCGCGCCGCATTCCTGATCCCGCTCGTGTTGGAGCACTATGATAGCGCCCCAGACGATTTGGAGGATCGCCTGCGCAATACGGCTGCGGAGCTCGGCCTTTTGCGCGGCACCGACGACTGCAGCGCTCTGGTCGTGCTAGCCGCTGTGCTGGATGGCCCCACCGACTATGAGGCGGGCTTTACCCAGCTGGTGGAGCAGAGCGCCAACAAATACTTACGGCATTTCGTGTTTTATTGTTGCGGCCGCGTTGTGGCGGTGCTGCTGGGCAACCCTTCGGACTTTGAGGAATATCTGCATATTCTCGCCGACGAGATTTGCCAGCTGGCGGACCGCGCCCTGGGCCGCACGGCCAATGTAGGCGTCAGCCGCGAAGCTACCCAATTTGCCAGCTTGAATGACGCCTACAAGCAGGCCATCGAAGCCCTGCGCGCCGCCGCCGAGGGCGAGGGAGGCGTCAGCTTTACGGCAGATGCCCGCAAGACCGGCAGCCTGTGTGAGCGTGCGCTGGAAATCATCGGGCAGCATTACATGGACGAGGATCTGTCTCTGGCGTCCCTCTCGGCCATGTTGGATGTCAGCCCCAACCATTTGAGCGCCTGCATCAAGAAGTCAGAAGGGGAAACCTTCATCAACATTCTGGTGCGCCGCCGCATGGAGACCGCGCAGCAGCTTTTGCTTACCACTGATTTGCAGATACAGGAAATCGCCCGCCGCTGCGGCTATACAGACCAGCACTACTTTAGCTATTGCTTTAAAAAGTACAGCGGTACGTCGCCGGTGGCCCTGCGCCGCGCCCGCGCAGCGGGGGAGGCCCACGCATGAAGCGCCCGCCCCGCACTGCGCCCCTGGCCGCCGCGCTGATTTCTGCCGTGGCCGTGGCGGTGCTGACGCTCTGCACGACGCTGTTTCTGCGCAGCTACCGCAGCGCCGTGGTCGAGACCGCCCGCACGAACAGTGCCCAGGCCGTCAGCCAGGTCGTGGGGGCCGTGGGCAACTATGTCAGCACAATGGACAGTGCCGTCGCCATCGTCATGGAGCGGCTGGACGACGACACCGCCAGCCGCGACGCCTTTTTGAGCGCGTTCCTCACCGCCCGGCCCGAGGTCGCAGCCATCACCGCCTACGATGCAGACGGCCAGCTGCTGGACTGCTGGGCGCAGGAGGGCCGCAAACCCAAGGATGCGATTTTGAGGAACCTTTCTTTTGATTTGACCACCGCCCGCCGCCTGGGCCACGGCTACATCAGCACGCCCCACGTCGAGTCGATTTTTGAAGGTTACTACCCCTGGGTCGTGTCGGTCATCCGTATTGTGCCGGAAGGTGACACTGCGCGGTGCTGGCTCTCGGTGGATTTGAGCTTCAAGGAGCTGGCTGCCACCATCAGCAACGTCGGCATTGGCCAGCACGGCTACTGCTACCTGATGGACGAACGCGGCAACATGGTCTACCACCCGCAGCAACAGCTTTTGTACGCGGGCCTGAAAAAGGAGGAGGCGGGCCGTCTGGCCTGCCTTGGCGACGGCACCTATGTCGAGGATACCGTCATTTACAGCGTCCAGCGCGTGCCGGGCAGCCCGTGGCGCGTCGTCGGTGTCAGCTACATCGACGAGACCGTCAACGAGAGCTTCTGGCAGATGGCCCGCATCGCTGTGGCTACCGCCGTATTGATCCTGTTTGCGGCGCTCATCGTGGGTTGGGTGTTGTCCCGTTCGCTGTCCCGCCCCTTGCAGCAGCTGGAAACCGCCATGGAGCAGTTTGAGCAGGACGCCGACCACTTTGCGTTCCAGTCGGTGCGCGGCACGCGGGAGGTGCAGAACCTCTCGGATTCCTTCGGGCATATGGTGGGCCGTATCCAGCGGCTGATGACCACCGTGCGCGAGGAGGAAGTTGTGCTGCGCAAGACCGAACTCAAGGCGCTGCAGGCACAGATCAACCCGCATTTCCTCTACAATACGCTGGATTCCATCGCATGGATGTGCGAGCGCGGCAAAAATGCAGACGCTGTGCAGATGGTCCATGCGCTGGCAAGGCTTTTCCGCATCAGCATCAGCCGCGGCCATGAGCTGATCCCAATCGAAAAGGAGCTGCAGCACGCCGAAGCCTACCTGCAGATCCAGAAATACCGCTACAAAAACCAGTTCACCTACCATTTCACGGTGGACGAGAGCTGCCTGCACTGTCTGTGCAACAAAATCACCCTGCAGCCCATCATCGAAAACGCCATTGTCCACGGCCTGGATTTGATGGTCGATTCCGGCCATATTGAGATCACGGTCAAGCCTGACGGTGACGATATTCTGCTCATTGTGGCGGACGACGGCATCGGCATGGAGCCGGAGCAGGTGGCGGCACTTTTGCAGAACGAACCCAGCGACCGCACCGGCATTGGTGTCAAGAACGTCAACGACCGGCTGCGCATCTACTTCGGCGCGGCTTACGGCATCTCCATCGTCAGTGCCCCCTACGAGGGCACGACCGTAACCATCCGCACTCCGCGCGTGCCGGAGGACAGGGAGGGAGACTATGACAAACTGCGTTAAACGTCTGCTGCCGCTGGCCTTGGCGGCGGCGCTGGCGGGCTGTACCATGCAGGCCACGGACAGCAACACGGCCCGCTACCAGGTGGCGTTAGTGGCAAAATCCAAGGATTCGGAGTTCTGGAACGCTGTCTTTACCGGCGCGGAGGCTGCCGCCACCGAGTACAATATGCAGCTGACCATCGCGGCCCCCAACAGCGAGGAAGACTACGAGGAACAGGATCGCATGATCGAAAAGGCCGTCGAGGACGGTGCACAGGCCATTGTCTTTTCCGCCATCGACTATGAAAAGAACGCTGCCGCCATCGATGCCGCGGCCGCGGCGGGTGTGACCATCATCGGCATTGACTCGGCGGTGGACTCCGCCCATGTGGAGGCCTACATCGGCGCGGACAACTACGGCGCGGGCCAGATGGCCGCCCAGAGCGCCCTGAACGGCATGGATGGCCAGCTCTACGTCGGCCTTATCAACTACGAGGTCAACGGTGCCAATGGCCGCGACCGCGAGCAGGGCGCACGCGACGCTTTTGCGGACAGTGGCCGGGCAGAGGTCGTCGCCGCCATGCCGACCCACTCCAACGCCGTCAGCGCCCGCAGCGAGGCTTTGTCCATGCTGCGTGAGCACCCCGAAATCAACGTGCTGGTTGCCTTCAACGAGGCCACCGCCGTGGGCGCAGCCCGCGCCGTGCAGCAGATGCAGCGGGCAGATGATCTTTGGCTGGTGGCGTTCGACTCGAACATCGAGACCATCGACGCCTTACAGACCGGCGTGGTGGACGCGCTGATCGTGCAGAATACCTACGGCATGGGCTATTTCGGCGTCGAAAGCGCCTACAAGCTGCTGGCCGGGCAGGGGAGCAGCGTGGAAAAATCCACCGTCACCACCACCCGCATCATCACCCGGGACAATATGTTCGCCATGGATAAGCAAAAGGCATTGTTCCCGTTTGGGTGAAATATGTATCCCTCCCGGGCCGTTTTCCATATGGTTGCCGCATTAAAACGCAGCCGTGCTGTAGGGGCCGCACATGTGCGGCCCGCAGCTTTCCCATAAACGACCGTCTGCCTTATGCAACTCCCTCCGGCCCTTCGGGCTTACCTCCCTCGTAAACGAGGGAGGATTTTCTTTTTTACCCCTAAAAATTCTTACAAAAATCAAACGCCTATAACCATTTTGTCACTTTTGCTGCGCAAACTGCACAAAATGGAACCGATTCAACTGGGCAGACTGTCCTAAACGGTGGAAAATTCCCCTTTTCGTCGGTGAAATTTCACCTTGTTTTTTCCCCACACCCCGAGTATTATAATAACTGTCAACAGGGTTCGCCCCTCTACAAGCGACCCGGAAAAAATCCACTGCTTAAAAAGAAGGAGAAACTTATCATGAAGAAATTCACTGCTCTGGCCCTCGCGGGCTGCATGGCCGTATCCCTCGCCGCTTGCGGCGGCTCTGCCTCCACCTCTACCGCAGAGTCCACTGCTCCCGCAGAGTCCACCTCCGCTGCCGAGTCCGCTGCCGAGAGCGCAGCTGAGAGCGTTACCGAGGCCACTCAGGGCGGTAAGGTCGGCGTCTGCATCTACAAGTTCGACGATGCCTTCATGACCACCTACCGTAATGCTC
>ERZ773131.2948-NODE-2948-length-10321-cov-8.655562_pt1 | contig 10321 bp, 6 predicted proteins | sample MGYA00511082_ERZ773131 | MGnify/ENA primary metagenome ERZ773131 (study PRJEB29015, sample SAMEA2737813) | human gut metagenome | biome: human gut; feature: human-associated habitat; material: faeces | place: China | collected 2012 ...
TTTGCAGCAGCTTGCCGTAATCCAGGAAGGGACTTTCGTGCAGATTGCCGGTGTTCGGGTCGATGAGATACCACCCGTCATTGTCGGTACGGCAGATGATGTTTTCAATCGTCAGATCGCCGTGGATCGTCCCTACGGGGTCCGCCGCAAACAGCTCGCGCAGCCGCGCATGGTCAAACAGCCCGTCCAGCCGGTTCAGATTTTTGTACTCTGTACCGTTGATCCAGAGCGTATCGCAGCTGACCAGCTCGCGCAGGGCGCGGTCCTCACGGATCTTTTTGAGGTTGCCGTCCACCTTTGTCTCAATGTACTTTTCGATCGCTGCGGGATCCGCCGCGCGGGCGGTCGGGCGGTACAGCTGCTCCTCCAGCGTCTGCAGCACCTCCCGCAGGATGCGCCGACTCTTCTCGACCGGGTTGGAGTGCAGATAGCGGAACATCCCCACCGCCTGCGGGTTGTAGGTCATGTCATACCAACAGCAGCCATCCTCCCGCGCAGTGCGCAGGATCTCGCACAGCGGCAGCCGGTCCTGCTGGGCGCGCAGCCAGTCGATCTGCTCGGCCAGCTTGTCTCCGTCCGCGCCGAAGGCATATTTGCGGTAAAAGGTAGACTGCTTGTCCATGCAGAGCATCGTTGTGGCGTTGGAGCCCGCCGAATAATCCTGCAGGATCGTAATATCCCGATTCATCTGCAGAAAGCGCTGCAGATACTCCTTGTTTTCCAGTCCGAAATACTTGCCCAGAAAGACGGCACGGTCATGCTCATCGGCCTGAGGCAGCAGATTCAGATAGCTTTCCTCCGCCGGGGCGGCCTGCGTTGCCTGATTGACCGCACCGCGCACACGCTCGGGCAGCAGCGTGGCTGCCCACATGGCCGCCAGCGGCAGCACAAACCACGCCAGCAGCAGTCCGCGCGCCGCAGGGGCGGCAGTGCCCAACGCACCGCCGGGCAGCAGCGCCGTAAAATCGGCTGCGCTGCGCCCGAACAGAAGGTCAAACACGCCGACCAGTCCCATCGGCTGCCCGGCAGCGGTCAGGGCCGCCCCCAGCGCCGTGTAGGACCCCAGATACGCCGCCCACATCAGCACCGTATTGGCGGCAAGGCGGCCGATCTTCACCCTGCCAAGATCCTTGAAGGTGTTGATCAGGCTCCAGAAGAACATCATGCCGTCCAGCTTCAGCGTGTCATTGAAGATGCCGCAGAACGCCAGACAGATCTTTTTCAGCCAGTCACGCAGCACTGACACCAGCACCAGCGCCGCTGCCAGCACCAGCGAGAACACCAGATAGTACCGCGCTGCACCGCGCACAGCGGCCCCGCCCTGCCCCAGCAGCGAAAAGGCAATAAAGCCCAGCGCCACGAACCAGACATCAAGGAACCGATCCATAATGACGGTGGCCAGTGCAAAGCCGACCCCGCTCTTCATCCGCCGCCCGGGGAATACCGCGCGGAACACATCCCCCAGATGGAACGGCAGCACAAAGTTCAGCGCATAGCCGCCGGCCATACCGCGCAGCATCTGCCCGCGCAGCGGCCGCTCATAAATGCGGATAAACTGCTCCCACCGCAGCAGACGGAACGCATGGCCCACCAGCACCAGCACCAGTGCCAACACAAAATATAGTCCGATCATCAGTCCGTGACCCTCTCCCGCTTCCTTTTATCTTTCATCACCGCATAGATGATCCCCGCCGCCGTGATTGCATACCCGGCAATGAACGGCGTCAGATAATACAGGAAATATGTATCCGGTGCGGTCAGGAACACCAGCGGAATCCGCACAAAAAATGTTCCCGCCGCGAACAGCAGCATCCAGCGCCGCCGTACCAGCAGTACCAGACAGGCCGCAAACAGCAGCACAAAGGGCGGCAGCATCCACCAAGTCCAGTCGATCAATCCGCCTGCAAAGTCCCCGCTCAGCGCCACATTTATGATAAAGTTCTTGCGCAGCTCCTGATTAAGGGGCTTTACCGCTGCGCTGTCCTGCAAAAATTCTATCAGCACATCGCGCTCCGGCTCGCCCTCATACATCAGGAAGGACGATGCAAAGACTATCTTCTGGTTGGACCGCCCGTTCTGACGCTGGCGCAGCGTATTGTTAAACACATCAAGCCGCTCCCGCAACAGGCTTTTGGGGTAACGCAGCGCCAGCCGTGCGATTGCACCGCGGCATTCCTTCCACTCCGCATCGCTGCCACCATTGCGCAGGATTGCCTCGCGCAGCGCATTGCCATGGATTTCGGGATGACTGCGGCAGTAATCCACATCATAGATTTTATCGATCGCAGCAAGCTCCGCTGCATCCTCTGCCGGATCGGCATCCTGCACAAGCGCCGCCATCTGGTAGCACAGTGCGATCCGCTGGTACTGCCACGCCTCCCCCATCAGGGAGCCGGTGTATCGGGAGGATGCCATATATCCGCACAAAATCAGCGCTGTCACAACACCCAGCGCCAGCGGCCGCAGCAGCTTTTTGCAGCAAAGTACGGCCAGCATGACCGGAATCGCCGCCAGATAATAGACGCACTCACTGCGCCAGGAGGCTGCCAGCGCACCCAGCACAACAACAGCCGTCAACTCAGCCCGGGTCAGCTTGGTGCCGCGCAGGTAGAAGGCTACCAGCATGAAAACCAGAAAAAGCTCGCACCAGCATGACCATGTCGTCCGGAATGGATTCTGGTTGTGCATCAGCACCGGCGGCAGCAGGAACGGCAGGTAGACGATGGCAAACCCCACCGGCTTCACCGGTCGATCCAGCCGTTTCTCGGTAAGGTCTTGGGCCGTAGCCGCAAAGCAACCTACCGCCGCACTGATGAGCAGATTCTGGATAAGCACTACCCCTCCGGGCATGGGCACAAACATCAGTGACAGGATAAAGGCACTGCTCGTCAGAAAATGCTGCCATGCATCCATCTGCAGCGTTCTCGCCAGAGACAGCACATTCAGGTCGTCATTGCCCCAGCAGCCCGGCCAGACGATGAGCAGCACGATCAGATTTACCGCCAGATACGGCAGCGTCCACTGCAGCCAGCGCCAGACAAAGCGATCCTTCGCGCGGAGCTTTTTGACCAGCGTGACGATTCCGTGGACAAGCAGAAAGGCAAGAAGCACAAACAGTGCCTTATAGACAAAAAACGCCGTGGTTCCCCAATCATACCGGAAAAACAGTCTGTCCGTCCAAAGCGTCAGTATCCCCCACAGCACGGCCACAAGCAGTTCTGGGATGATTTGTTTTTTTGCCGATGTGTTCATGTGTTCTCCTTCCATCGGTCACCCCAGCGCATTAAATCCGGCGCGGTTCTCCGGCTTTTCTGCGGTGCGGTATTCGTCCGGTGTGCCGAAGGGCAGGTGCAGATCACACGCAAAGCCTGCGATCCGTGCGCCCTGCGCCGCCAGCACATTGTAGATGCCGGATACAAAAAATTCCTTATACTCACAGTTTTTCAGATATGCGGCGCAGGCGTCGGCGTAGGTGCGCTTATCCTTAAAATAATACGCGCCGCAGATGGCATCATGGCTGACGACCTGCTTTTCCACCGTATGGCAGACATTGCCGTCCGCGCCGTACTGCAGATAGCTGTACGCGGGGGAATCGCTCTCAAACGTCAGCAGTGCGCCCGCCGGGCCGTTTGCAAAGCCGCCCTTAGCGCAGAACTCGTTGAACGCCCTGCAAACAAACAGATGGTCGCAGTCGTTGAACAAAATCGGCTCACCGTCGGGCAGGCCCTCGCAGCCCTTCAGCGCCGTGACGGCCGCGCCCTCGGTCACCTCGGGCAGCGCCACAATGCGGGCCGCAGGCCAGTACGCCTTGATTTTTTCGTCGATGGCAAAGTCGCGGATATGCTCCTCGAGCACCACAAACGTGAGGTCCGCGCAGTCCACGAACTTTTCCACGCTGCGCGCCGCCCAGTAAAAGAACGGTTTTCCGTTAATTTCGATCAGCGGTTTCGGGCAGACAAAGCCGTTTTCAAAAAAACGGCTGCCCCTGCCGGCCATGGGGAGAATCAGGTGAAGTTTAGACATGATGTACCTCTTTTCAAAAAGCCTTCCCCTGCGGGGGAAGGTGGCGCGCAGCGCGGGGATGAGGGGCGACCTGCCGCCATTGCCTGTGCAATTTTCCGCAGAAGCGTTGCTCCATTCACTCTGCCCTCATCAGTCGCCTGCGGCGACAGCTTCCCCCCGATGGGGAAGCCTTTTTACTTTTCCAGTCCCGCCAGCATCCGCGTCTCGGCCTCAATGACTCTGCCCAGCCCCGTCTCAATATCGACCTGCGGCTGCCAGCCGTAGACCTCGCGGGCGTGGGTGTTGTCGCACTGGCTGAACTTGTTGACCTCGTGGTCCAGGATCTCCGGTTTGATGCCGTAGGCCCCGCCGTACAGCTCGGGGTACTTGGCCCAGTAATGGCTGCTCGGGCAGTATTTAGCCTCAATATTTTTGCCCATCAGGCGGTTGGCAATGGCGTACAGCTCGCGCACGGAATAGCTCTGGTTGCTGGACACGTTCACCGCGTCAAAGCCCTTCTGCGGGTGTTCGACGACGCGCAGCGCCAGCGCGATCAAATCATCCACGTAGATGTAATCGCGGCGCTGGTTGCCGTCGGAGTGGAACTCCGGCGTGCGGTCATAGTACAGCTCGCGGATCATGTAGCCCACAAACGGCGGCTGCTTGCGCAGGCAGTCGATGTGCGGGCCGTAGACGTTGGCAAAGCGCAGGCAGGTCACAGTCATGCCGTAGGTGTCGGCAAAGCTCTGGGCAAAGCGCTCACCGCAGTATTTCGTGTTCGGGTAAATGAGCGTCGGCGGGTTGAACTTACCCTCCACCGTCGGGAACTCGGTCTCGTTCTCGTACATGGCGTTGGTGGATGCCTGCACGAGCTGTTTGATGCCGGTGCGGCGGCCCGCCTCCAGCAGGTTGACCAGACCCAGGGTGTTGACCTCAATGGCCTGCACGGGGTCGCTCTGGCAGTCCGGCAGCGGCGCAATGCCCGCAATGTTATACACAACATCGAACTTTTCCGCCTCGAACAGAGCCAGCATCCCGGCCTTGTCGCGGATGTCCATTCTGCGCACCTCTGCGCCAAAATCATGGTCGTCAAACTTCAGGTTGTCCGGATTGCCGTAGGAGAAGTTGTCAATGCCGACGACCTCGTCCCCGCGCTTCCACAGCGTATGCCACAGCTGGCCGCCGATAAACCCGGCAGCGCCCGTCACCAGAATCTTCATACCAAAGCCCTCCTTACAGGTTGGAAGCTACGACCTCGTAGCTGTAATCCTCAATGATTTTCTCGCGCCATTCGCGCTCCACAAAGGCCCGCGGCCCGGCCAGATACTTGCCGCAGAGCTTGAGCAGGCTGATGCCGAAGCTCGTCAGCTTGTTGTTGCTGACCTGGTCCTCCTCCCGCCAGCTGATGGGGAAGAACAGCACCCGCTGCTTCATCTGGCAGAGCGCCAGGATCATGCAGTCGTTAAAATACAGCGTATCCGGGAACTTTTTGTAGTACTCGTTTTTCAGCGGTTCCACGGCATACAGGTTCAGCCCGCTGCCCAGATCGGTGATTTTTTTGCGGGCCACTAAGCTAAAGAGCCAGTTGAAGCCGTAGTTGCCCCAGGTGCGCAGCGCGCTGTAGCCGCCGGTCTTGCTGCCCTTCATAAAGCGGGAGCCAAGGCAGCAGTCGTATTTTTTGTAGGTGCCGTCGTTCAGAATCGGCAGCAGGTCCGCAATAGCGCCCTGGTCGTCGCCGTGCAGCACGACCAGATGCTCGTACCCGTGGGCCGCCGCATAGCCGAACGCGACCTTGTGGCTGCCGCCCAGACCGTAGTTCTGGTCATTGCGCAGCAGGCGGACCGGCGCGTCGGGGTGGCGGGCCATCCAGTCCTGCACGGCGGCCTCGGTGCCGTCGGCAGAGCGGTTGTTTACGACGATGCACTCCCCCACCCACGGGGCAATGCGCTGATCCAACAGCTGCGAAAGCACCCGCGTGACCTGCTTTTCGCAGTTATAAGCAGGGATAAAAACCAGCAGTTTTTCCATGGAAAGCTCCTTTTCTGCACACAGTTCTACATAATAAAGATTATACAACACCGCGCCGCCAATCGCAAGAAAAAAAGCCCCCTCTTGGGAAAAGAGGAAGCAATTTTTGCGGGTCAGGACAGCGCAGACCTCCGCGGGCGGATACGGGGTCCGCCCCTACGTCTGTAGGGGTCGGCGTCCCCGACGACCCGTACCCGTCTGCGGCGCGGAAAAGCACGTGGGCCTGTATCGGCATACACCTTTTCGTGCGGGCGGATTCCACACAATGCCGTCTGCCGCAAAAGGATTATTGTATCGGCATACACCTTTTCGTAGGGGCGGATTCCATATCCGCCCGTGCCCGCTCACGATACCGCAAACCTGACCCTCTGTGCATCCAAATTCCGATACAGCACATACCCCGCCGGGCACGCCGCGTCCGCCTTTTCCAACGCGCTCGTATCCACCGGCACGCCGTCCGCTGCCAGCACCCAGTCTGCCGTGTCCAAATCGGTATATGCCCTGCCCGGGTACTCCGGCCCGACGGCCTCGGCGGTCAGGTCCAGCACGCCGTCTGCCAGCGCACCGCTCTGCAAAAGCGTCTCATACTCGACGATATAGACATCCCGCGCGACATACGTTTCTATGAGCTGGCTGTCCCGCTGGCGCACGCCGTAGGGGATAAACAAAATTCTGCCGTCCAGCTCCGCCAGCGCGTCGTTCAGCGCCGACGCCTGCTGTGCGGTCCCGGCGGGGACCTCATACGTCCAGCGGTTGATGCGCCACTCGCCCGCGTAGCACAGCACGCAGAGCACCAGCGCCGCACCGGCCAGCACGCGGCGGCCCCTGCGGCGCACCAGCAGCACGCCCAGCACGGCCACGCCAACCGCAATCACTGCACGCCACACCGCCAGCCACGCCCCCTGCCCCAGCACGGGCAGGCGGTCCGTGCGGTCCGCCACGAAGTCAAACCACTGCAAAAGGGTGTTGTCGCCCGCGCCCGCGCCGATGGCCCGGCAGACGGCCACGAACAGCACGCCCCAGGCTATCGTCAAAACCGCCAAGATCCGGCGGCGCGTTTTGGTCAGCTTTTCATCCAGCGTGTCCAGCGTCACCGCCAGCAGCGGGATCAGCAGCGGCTCCAGATACCGCGTATGCTGCCGCGGCGACGGCGAGCCTAAATCCTCGCGCACCGTGATGGACCACGCAATGACCGCCACGCCGATGCCAAGGGACAGCAGCAAAAAGAGCGGCAGCTGGGTGCGGCGGGCATCGCTGCCCCTGCGCGGGCGGTGCAGCCCGCAGAGCGGCAGCAGCACCGGGAACACCCAGAACGCCAGCACGGCAAACAGCGCGTCGCACACCAGCGCAAACGGCAGAAAGCGCCACTGCTCCGCCGTCAGCCAGCCGGTCTGGTTGTAGGAGTTGCCCAGCCCGCGGAACAGCGTCGCCTTGGCCAGCAGAAAGCAGACCAGAAAGCTGCCCAGCAGCGCGGCATTGCAGGTCAGCTCCGCCCGCCACGACGCCTTGTCATGCCACCAGACCCACGCGCGCACAAGCACCCAGGCGATCAGATAATAGAGCGCGACCTCCTTGTTCAGATACAGCAGGTAGCAGAACGCCCCCGCCGCCGCGCACCAGCCCACGCGGGCCTTCGGCTCTGCCAGCATCGCCCGCAGGAAAAAATACACCTGCCACAGCGACAGCGGCAGAAACACCGTCTCGCTCATAAACGTACTCGCAGCGGACATCGTGGGCAGCACCGCCGTAACGCCGACGAGAAACGCCGTGCGGCGGCGGTTCATGCCCATGGCCCGTGCCAGCGCATAGGCCGGGAACACCGCGCTTGCCATATATACGGCGTTCAGCCAGCCGATGGCCGTGATCTGCGCGGCGGTGGTTTTCAGCAGCAGCGCCGGCAGGATGCAGAGCGGGTATAGAATCTTCTGGTAGTCGCTGGGCATATTGCGCACCCGCAGCCCGCGCCCCTGCAGCAGGCTGCGCGCCACATCCAGATAGCGCAGCTCATCGCTGTAGACGGCCAGCTCCCGCGGGTAGCTGCTCAGCAGCCCATAGACGACCGCGCACACCAGAAACACCAGCGCCACCGCCGCCCAGCCGTTGATTTTTTTCTTAGAAACCATTCACAGCCCCTTTTCGTCTGCCCCGTTTTCCTTACTTCAGCTTCACATAATACACCGGGCACTTCGCCACATCGGTCAGCAATTCCACGCTTTCTGTATCCAGCGTGTCCTCGATCATCGTTTTCAGCACATCTGCGTCATATACATACCCGTACACCACAAATCCATCCTGCAGATCGCGGCTTTGGGCGGCCGCCTGCAGGCTTGCCGCATCGTCACCGGCGCCCGCCTGATAGACAGCCTCCCGCGCGGCGAACTCTGTGACAAAGAGGTCCGGCGCAACATCGTAGCCGGCGTTGTTCAGCACGACGGCCGGCAGGGCGGCCGTCTTGGCCAGCGCCTCGGTGCGCGGGGCATACTGCTCGTACAAATATTCGTTGGGATGCACAAAATGTGCTGCCAGAACCGGCACCACAGCCAGCGCCAGCACAGCATCCCGCCGCGGGTCCAACCGCGCCAGAATCACCGCCGCCGCCGTCACGACTGCACCATAGATCACTACATAGTAGCGGTCAGCCTCAAACGGCGCAGCCTTGTCGATCAGCACCACATACCCGCAGGCAGCCAGCAGCAGCCCGGCGGTCTTTTGCGGGATGGTCACGCCGTTTTCATCGTACATCTGGGTGACGATGGTGGCGGTGCAGCCCACCGGCTGGTTGCGGAAGTACACCGGGCCGCTGGTCTCCAGACTGCCGATGCGGTGGTGGTCGATGATCTCCAAGATCTCGGCCTGATCAAAGCCCTCCACCGCCTGTGTAGCTTCGTTGTGGTCCACCAGAATGATGCGGCGCTTGCGCAGGTTGATGATGTTGCGGCGGCTGATCATGCCGCAGTACTTACCGTCTGCGTCCAGAATGGGGAAATACCGGTGGCGCACCTTTGCCATCACGCGGGTGACGTCTGCCACCGGGGTGACGAGGGTGAATTTAATGATATCGTCCCGGGTCATGTAATAGGAGATGGGCGCACACTGGCTGATCAGCTTTGCCGCCGCGTAGGTATCGCAGGGGGCGCTCATGATAGCTACGCCGGTCTCGGCGGCGATATGCTGGATGGTGCGGCCCACCTTTGCGCCGTTGCAGATGATGATGAGAGAAGCTTCCTTTTCGATGGCGCAGAGCTGGCTTTCGTAGCGGTTGGTCAGGATGACGATATCGCCCTTTTCCATGTTGCTTTCCAGCATTTCCGGGGTGGCTGTGCCAATGCGGATGTGACCGGTGGTGCACACTGCGTCCTCGCTGCCCACCACCATGGTAGCGCCCAGCGTTTCCAGAATATTGCGGTAGCTGGTGCGGCTCTTGGCAAGGATGCCGGTGTCGAACAGATCCATGTTGGCGGTGGCGATATCCTTCACCGTGATGACGCCCTGCAGTTCGTCCTCCTCGCTGGTCACGGGGAGGGTGTCGATCTTCTGGTCGCGCATGATCTCCCACGCCTTGCGCAGGCTGGTAGAGCCGGGGATGCCGGGGATCTGCCGGTAATCCACGTCCCGAATTTTAGGGTTGACATCGGTGCACATCCGGGGCGGCGTGACCCCGAACTTTTTCAGCACGAATTCTGTTTCCTGATTCATCTTGCCCGCACGCCGGGCCTCGCAAACCAGATCGCTGGTCTTGTTTTTCAGCTCTGCATAGGCAATGGCAGAGCAGATGGAGTCGGTGTCCGGGTTGCGATGCCCGATGACAACGACCTTATGCGCAGTTTGCTGCATAGTTTACCCCCTTATGGGTCCTCAACTTCTTATCATATATCTTATCATTTACCAAAGGCAGCGCCCCTCTCCTGCACAGCGGGGCGGGCTGCAACCTTATTTTAACACAACTGTGCCCATGGGTAAAGGGCACGAAACGCGGCGGGCTGTTGCTTTTTGGCACTTTCTTGTATACAACCTCTTGCATTTCGACAGCATCCGCTGTATGATAGAAGCATTCGAGCTTTTTTGTCATTTGCAACGGAGGACAGCATGAAATCGTCCAAATTCACATCCACTCCCCTGTTTCCACGGCAGGCGCTGGTGGCGCTGCTGCTGCCGCTGATCGCGGAGCAGGCGTTAAGCGTGACCATTGGTCTGGCAGATACCTTAATGGTATCCTCGGTGGGCGAAGCCGCCGTGTCCGGCGTGAGCCTTGTGGACAGCTTCAACACCCTGATGATCCAGATCATGAGCG
>ERZ773131.2953-NODE-2953-length-10304-cov-4.206752_pt1 | contig 10304 bp, 8 predicted proteins | sample MGYA00511082_ERZ773131 | MGnify/ENA primary metagenome ERZ773131 (study PRJEB29015, sample SAMEA2737813) | human gut metagenome | biome: human gut; feature: human-associated habitat; material: faeces | place: China | collected 2012 ...
ACACGCTGATTTGGTCTGCTGCCAAAAAGCCGCTGCACTTTATCTGCATCGAGCCCTGGCACAGCCTGCCCGGCGAGGAGAACGGCCCCCTGGAGTGGGAGCAGCGCCCCTGCGCCGCCAGCCTGAAGAAAGGCGAAAGCTGGTCCACCACCCTTTCCACCACCTTTGTGCGCTAAGCGGGGGACCGTATGACAAAGACAAAGGCATTTTTGCAAAAACATCGCTGGAGTCTGACCGGCGCCCTGCTTGGGGCGCTGGTTTTTCTCGTACTATACGGCGTGCGGGTGCTGGATCCTGTCTGTGTGGACTGGATCTTGAACAATCCCAGCCCGGACCCGTCCCAGCATTATCTGGGCTGGGTGTTTTACCGCCGCAGCGGTTGGCACCTGCCGTATCTGGGCGCAAACTACAGTGCCATTTACCCCTACCGCACCAGCATTTTGTACACCGATTCCATCCCGCTGCTGGCCGTGGTCTGCAAGCTGCTGGGCGGGGTGCTGCCCGCGCGTTTCCAGTACTTAGGGCTGTGGGGGCTGTTCTGCTATGCCATGCAGGGCGGTCTGGCCCAGGCGCTCATTGCCCGCATCGGCGGCGTGCGCCCGCAGGATACCGCAAAAAACTGGGCCAGCGTACTGGGCGCCGGGGTGCTGGTGCTGTTCCCGGCGCTGAACATCCGCATGTTTGCCCACACGGCGCTGGCCGCCAACTGGCTGGTGCTGCTGGCCCTGTGGGTGTGGCTGTGTGCCGAGCAATCCGAAAATAGGCCGTCCACCGGAAAACTCTGCCTGTGGTGGGGTGTGTTGGGGCTGCTGTGTGCGGGCATCCATCTGTATTATCTGCCCATGGTGGGTATGGTGCTGGTGGCCACCTGTGTGCAGCGCGGGCTGGAAAAGCGCGGCCCCGCCGCCGTTGTGCTGCCCATCGTCAGCTTTTGCGCCGTGGCGCTGGCCGAACTGTTTGTGCTGGGAGCCTTTGCCGCCAACTTTGCGGGCTACTCCAACGGCTATTTGAGCGGTGCCGACCTAGCCAACCTGTTTGTGCCGGGTCTGGGTGCCAGCTGGGAACAGGAAGTGTACGCGGGCCTGGGCACCACCGCGGCCGTCGTGCTGGCACTGGCCGGTTTGTTGGTACAACGCAAAAAAGCGGCAGAGTTCTTCCGCCGCCATACCCATATTGTGGTTGCCGCTGTTGTGCTGCTGGTGCTGGACGCCGTCGCCTCGATGGGCAACACCGTCACCTTCGGGGGCTGCACGCTGTTTACCGTGCCCATCCCGCAGGTGCTGATGGATTTCTGGGCCATGTTCTCCAGCTGCGCCCGTCTGGCCTGGCTGGCCGGCATGCTGCTGGCTGTGGCGGCCTGCGGGCTGGTGCTGCGGTTCTGGAACGGTGCCGCGGCCGCTGTGCTGCTGGCTGTCTGCGCCGCCGCTCAGGGCTTTGGCCTGCGTACCGAGCTTACCAAGCGTTACACCACCTACCACGATGCCGCTTATTACGAGGACACCACCCAACTGACCGACCCGGCCTGGGAGCAGCTGGCTGCCAGCGGGCAGTTCAGCCGCCTGGCCTTTGCCAGCTTCGACTTTGAACACGACGACTTCTGGGACCTCGTTGCCTTTGCCGCCGACCACGGCTGGACCTCCAACAGCTTCTATATGGGCCACATGGACGGCAACCTGGCGGCGGTGACGCTGGCAGGGGAGATGAACACCCTCGCGCCGGACACGCTCTACGCCTTTATCGATGAGGACGAGCTGGCCCGCAGCGACTACGCGCTGCACTATTACCGGCTGGACGGCATCCTGCTGGGCAGCGTGGAGCCGATCCATGGCCTGACCGAGGAGCCTGCTGTTGACATCCCCGCCCACACGATGGCGCTGCAAAAATCCAGCGTCATCAACGGCACGGCGGACGCCGACACCGTGACCCTGAACGAGGGCGGCGAACTGCTGACCGAAGCCTGGATGCTCTTCCCCGGCAGCTACCGCGTCACCCTGACGGGCAGTGGGTTCGACCACAGTTATATCTATGCCCGTCACGGGCTTATCAACCAGGAGACCTACAAGATGGAGGTCAACTTTACCGGCATTGCCCCGGATGAGATGGTGTTTGAGTTTTCCACCGGCGAGCCGCTCTACTACTGGCGCACCGCCGTCCACGCGCTGGACGATACGCCCATCGCCGTTACGGTTATCAAGGTAGAAAAGATTGGCTAATCGTCTGTTTTATCGCCGCCCTGCCGATAAGCGGTGGGGGACACCCCATACTGCCGGGTGAACGCCCGCGTAAAGTAGGATGCATTGCTGAACCCGCACCGTGCGGCGATCTCCAGCACGGTGTACCGGCTGCCCCGCAGCAGGGTAGCGGCCTTTTCCAGCCGAAAGTGGATGAGGTACTGCGCAAAGCTGGTGCCGGTCAGGTCGTGGAACCGCTTCATAAAGTGGCTGCTGCTGTAGCCGCACTGGGCGCTGATGGCCGCCACCGTGATTTTCTCCGCATAGTGACGGTCCACGTACTGCACGGTCTGGCGCAGAAGGCGGGTGTCCCGGTGCTCGGCCCCGGCCGGGTGCCGGGCAGGCGTGGCAGCTTTGCACAGCGCATCCATCACGCCGTACAGGCAGGCTTTTATGCGCAGTGCCGTGTTTTCTTTGCGGTTTTCAATCAGCATTCTTACGTTTACAGGCAGCTCTCTGCCCAGAGGGCTGTCTTTTTGTATATGGGCAGGCACTTCCATGCGGCCGTCCGCCAGCGGGGCCAAAAAGCGGCGGTAGGTCTCGCTGTCCGGCGGCTCCAGCAGCGAGAAGCGGAACAGGATGTTGTAATAGCGGAACGTCCCGGCCCCCGCCGCCGCGATGGCGTGGATCTGCCCGGGTAAAATCACTGCCACATCGCCGGTGTGCAGGGGAACCGTCGCCCGGTCAATGGTGATGCTGCCGCTGCCGGCTTCGCAGTAAATCAGCTCCATTTCCTCGTGGTAGTGCAGGGGATAGGCCGGGATAAACGTGGGGATGATACCACAGTAGACGGCAAAAGGGAAGGCTTCGCTGCCGTGGACTTTTACCTCCTGCCCATCGGGCAGAATGGCAGGGTTTGGGGGCAGATAGGACATAGGCGGCACCTCGTTTGCAAAAACATAGGATTTTGTTATAAGTATAAGACTTTTATGGATGAAATGCAAGGAAAATCATAGTATAATGACAGCGTAGTAATTCGTAAGAGGTGTCTGTATGGGTTTTCGTTCTTCTTCTGTTTCCGGGGGCGGGATTACCGGCTTTTTTGGCGACCGCGCCTTTGCCCGCAGCCTGATGCACATTGCTTTGCCGGTCACGCTGCAAAGCATGCTGCGGGCCTCCTTCAGCATCATTGACCAGGTCATGATCGGCCAGCTGGGCAGCGCCAGCATTTCGGGCATCGGGCTGGGCGGCAAGTTTGCATCTATTCATAATGTGGTGCTCAGCGCCGTCACAGCAGCGGGGGCCATCCTCATTTCCCAATATCTGGGGCAGGGCAGCCGTAAAAACGCGGCCCGCAGCTACAGCGTCAACCTGCTGGTGTCGCTGGCCATTGCGGCGGTGTTTACGCTGGTCTCCACCCGGTTTGCCGAGCCGATTCTGGGCCTCTACACCCAGGACGATGCCACCCGCGCACTGGGGCAGACGTATTTGCAGACTTACGCCTGGTCGTTCTTCCCGGCGGCGCTGTCCGGCATGGCGGAGACACTGCTCTGCTGCATGGAGGCCGCCGTCTTCCCGCTCATTGCCAGCATGACCTCGCTGTGCATCAACACGGGGCTGAACTACCTGCTTATCTTCGGCCACGGCGGGCTGCCCGCACTGGGGGTGCAGGGCGCGGCAGTAGCCAGCGTGGCTGCGCAGGTGGTTTCCTGCTTACTTGTCTACCTGTTTTTGGCCGTGCGGCTGCGGAAAAAGCAGTGGCGGCTGCGGTTCACGCTGGGCTTCACCCGGCCGGAACTGCTTACCTACGCCAAAATCCTGCTGCCACTGCTGGCCAGTGAATTTTTGTGGAGCCTGGGCGAGAACGTCTACTCCGCCATCTACGGCAACATCGGCACCCAGGCCTGCGCCGCTATGACGATGACCACGCCCATCCAATGCCTGATGGTGGGCGCACTGTCGGGTCTGTCCAAGGCGGCGGCCATCCTTATTGGCAAGTCGCTGGGCACGCAGGAGTACGACCGCGCCTACCGCGACGCCCAGCGGTTGATGCGCTGCGGGCTGGCGGCCTCGCTGGTGTTGTCGGCGCTGCTGTTGGTGTTCGGGCGGCTGTACACCACGATTTACCGTGTCGAGCCGGAGGTGCGAGCCACGGCCTACTTATTGCTGGTAGTGTTCGCCGTCATCTCGCCGGTCAAGGTGCAGAACATGATCCTGGGCGGCGGCATTTTAAAAAGCGGCGGCAAGACCAACTACACCCTGGCCATCGACCTCATTGGTACCTGGGGCTTCGGTGTGCCGCTGGGGTTCCTGGCGGCCTTTGTGCTGAAACTGCCCGTCGCGCCGGTGTACTTTTTGCTCTCGCTGGAAGAATGTGTCCGCCTGGCGCTCTCGCTGCGGCTGTTCAAAAAGCGCAGCTGGATGCAGCAGTTGTAACGGAGGTGCAGCATGGATACATTACAGGTAAACGGGCAACCCTATACGGTAACGCGGCTGCAGGAGCATGGGCAAAACTAAAGGCAAACTTTTTGCATAAATTTTAAAAATAGCCCCTTGCAAAATGGCGGTGTTTGCGCTATGATGTACGTATTCCGTTGAAACACAGATGTTTTCCCGGAAAATGCCGTGCCGTAAGGCGATTGAGAGGATCATACGATGTCTTTACTGAAAAAGCTGGTTGGACTGACGATTGGCGCTGCCGCTGTGGGCGCCGCGGCTTACTTTTTGAACCGTAACGAGCATACCGAGGAGTACGAGCATATCTGGGGCCCGGAGGATGAAGCAGACGCCGAGGATGGCACTGCCGAGACCGCCGAGCCCGCTGACGATGCGTCTGCCGAGGCCGAAGAAGCCCCCGTTGCACCTGAAGAAACCGCTGCCGCTCCCGTAGAAGAAGCTCCCGAAGCGGAGGCCGCCCCTGTGCAGGCCCCCGCTGGAGATGACACCCCCAACGCCAACCCCGTTGAGCTGGGTGCCGTGGAAGTCCCCAAGACCGAGGACGGCAAGCTGGACGTTACCAAGATTGCCGACCCGGCTGATTTTGGTGATTGGGACGAACAGGGCTGCAAGGGCTGATAAGAAACCGCAAGGCGCATCTTTGGTTGCAAAGGTGCGCCTTTTTGCTATTTTATTGCCGTTTTCGCCAAACAGCCGCACCCAAATTTGTACAGATTTCTTGTTTAACGCTTTACATCTTTACTGCGCTAAAGTATAATATTGTTATGGAAAAGAGAGGTAGGAGACGTATTATGGAGCTGACTTTACAAAATTTCACCCCCGCCGAGCAGGCTACCTTCCGCCTGCGTGCCCTGTACGAGCAGGGCGGCTATCGCAAATACCGCGCCTCCCGGTTTGAGGAGTACGCCCTGTATCAGGAGTACCAGCGCTTTCTGCCGGACCCGCAGGTCATCACCTTTACCGACCTGGACGGCAAACTGCGGGCCATCAAGCCGGACGTGACGCTGTCCATCGCCAAGACGGCCCAGCCCGCAGCAGGGGAGTGCAAGCGCTTTTATTATAATGAGGAGGTCTGCCGCCCCAGCCGCGAGAGCCACACCTTCCAGACCATCCACCAGATGGGATTGGAGAGCATGGGCGCGGTGGACGCCGACGAGCAGGCCGCCGTGGTGCGGCTGGCCCTGCAAAGCCTGGCCGCGCTGGATGTGCCCACCGTGCTGGAAATCAGCCACATGGGCTACCTGACCGGCCTGCTGGACGCGCTGCATGTCCCCGCCGAGGCACGCGCGAAGCTGCTTGATTTCCTGCGCGCCAAGAACGCCCACGAGCTGCGCACCGCCGCGCTGGCCGCGGGGCTGGACGAATCCGCCGCTGCCGCGTTGACCGGCCTGCTCGACCTGCACGGCCCGCTGGGTGCAACGCTGACCGCCGCCCGCGCCGCCTGCCGGTGCGAGACCCAGCGCGCGGCGCTGGAGGAATTGCAGGCTTTGCAGAATGCGCTGGGCGAGGCGGGCCGCGGCACCCGGCTGGACCTGAGCATGGCCGACGAAATGGAGTATTACAACGGCCTTGTGTTCACCGGCTACGTCGCGGGCATCCCGTGCGCGGTGCTCAAGGGCGGGCGGTATGACTACCTGATGCAGCGGTTCACGCCGGGGGCCAACGCCATCGGCTTTGCCATCTACTTAGACGAGCTGGAACGCCTGGCCGCGCCGCTGCCCCCCGTGCAGCAGCAGGGCCGCGAGAAAAGCTGGCTGAACATTGCCCTGCCGAAGGGCCGCCTCGGCGACAAGGCGTACAAGCTGCTGGCGGGCGCGGGCTACAGCGCCACCGAGGACTACAACGACACCCGCAAGCTCGTGGTCGAGAACCCCGACGCCTGTGTGCGGTACTTCCTCGTCAAGCCCAGCGACGTTGCGATTTACGTCGAGCACGGCGCGGCAGACATCGGCATCGTCGGCAAGGACATTCTGACCGAGTCCGGCGCAGACGTGTATGAGCTGCTGGATACCGGCATGGGCAAGTGCCGGATGTGCGTGGCCGGGCCTGCGGGCTTCACCGACGACGAGAGCCGCGCCTTGCGCGTAGCCACAAAATTTGTCAACATTGCCCGCGACCACTACGAGCGCCGCGGACGCGACATCGACATTGTCAAGCTGAACGGCTCCATTGAGCTGGCCCCGATTTTGGGCCTGTCCGACGTCATCGTCGATATTGTCGAGACCGGCACGACCTTAAAAGAAAACGACCTGACCGTGATCGAGGAGTTTATGCCGATCTCGGCGCGGTTCATTGCCAACAAGGCAAGCTACAAGTTCAAATACGCCCAGCTGACCGAGCTGCTGAATAAAATGAAGGAGGCTCTTGCAAAATGATCCGTCTGTATGACTTTGATGAGGTACGCCCCGAGGAAATTCTGAACCGTGACATCCGCGCCGAGGCCGACGTGGAGGCCACCGTCGATGCGATTATTGCGGACGTCCGCGCCCGCGGCGACGCCGCCCTGATCGAGTACGCCGCCAAATTCGACCACGCCGAGCTGACCGACGTGCGGGTCAGCCAGGCCGAAATTGAGGAAGCCTTTGCCGAGCTGGAAAAGACCGATCCCGAGTTCATCACGACGCTGAAGATGGCCGCCGAGAACATCCGCCACTTCCATGAGCAGCAGCTGCACAAAAACTTTGTGGTCAACGACAAGCCCGGCATCGTGCTGGGGCAGAAGTACACCCCCATCCAGCGCGCGGGCGTCTACGTGCCGGGCGGCACGGCGGCGTACCCGTCCACCGTGCTGATGGATGTCATTCCCGCCAAGGTCGCGGGCGTCGGGCAGATCGTCATGACGACCCCCGCGGGACGGGACGGCAAGGTGAACCCCGCGATTCTGGCCGCCGCCGTCATTGCGGGCATTGATTTGATTTTTAAAACGGGCGGCGCACAGGCCGTGGCAGCCCTTGCCTACGGCACCGAGAGCGTCCCCGCCGTGGATAAGATCGTCGGCCCCGGCAATATCTACGTGGCCACGGCAAAGCGGAAGGTGTTCGGCAAGGTCGGCATTGATATGATCGCAGGCCCGTCGGAAATTCTCGTGCTGGCAGACGGCACCTGCAACCCCGCGTGGGTCGCTGCCGACCTGCTCAGCCAGGCCGAGCACGACAAGCTGGCCAGCCCGGTGCTCGTCACCGACAGCTGGGATTTAGCCAAGGCCGTGCAGGCGGAGCTGGAGGTGCAGATCCCGCAGCTGCCCCGCGCCGCCATCGCCCGCGCCAGCGTGGACACGAACGGCAAAATTATTGTCACCGACGACATGAACAAGGCCATTGAGGCCGTGAACATCATTGCGCCGGAGCACCTGGAAATCTGCGTCGATGACCCGTTCGCGGTGCTGAACTCGGTGCAGAACGCGGGCAGCATCTTCCTGGGCAAAAACGTGCCCGAGGCACTGGGCGACTACTTTGCCGGCCCGAACCACACGCTGCCCACCAGCGGCACGGCGCGGTTCTCGAGCCCGCTGGGCGTCGATGATTTCGTGAAGAAGTCGAGCTTTATCTATTACACCCGCGAAGCCCTCGGCGAGGTGCAGGGACGCATCGCCAATTTTGCCGAGCACGAGGGGTTACATGCCCATGCCAAGAGTGTGACGATCCGGTTTGAGGAATGAGCTTGCCAAAAAGGAAGCATCCGAGGTTGAAGCAGCATGATTATAGTGAACCGGGTGCGTATTTTATAACGGTGTGTACCAAAAATAAGGCGCACATTCTTTCCCGGATCGTTGTTGACCTTCCGTCATCCGTACGGCGGGATGCCCTCATCCCGCCGCGGGTTCAACTGCTGCCTGCCGGGAAAATTGTGGACGATTTAATTCGCCGCACGGAAACGGTTTACGACAATGTCACCGTGGATGCGTATGTTATCATGCCGAACCATCTGCACATTCTTTTTCATATCCATGCACCCGGGAACGGCGGCGGGATGGGGGCATCCCGCCCTACGATTCACCAAATGGTTCGTGCCATCAAAACGGGGACTACACGCCACCTCGGCCATTCCATCTTTCAAACATCCTACTACGATCATGTCATACGCGGGCCGCGGGATTATGATGAAATCTTCCAATACATCCAAAACAATCCCGCCAAATGGCCCCACGATCAATTCTACACTTCGGACGGGGAGGAACACCCATGAGCCGTTATTTTACCAAAACCCTCGCTTCGCTGGAGCCGTACACCCCCGGCGAACAGCTTAAAATCGCTGACATTGTCAAACTCAACGCCAACGAAAACCCGTACCCGCCCGCGCCCGGCGTGGCGGCGGCGGTGGCCGCGGCGGTGCCGGGGCTGCGGCTGTACTCTGATTTGACCAACGGCGATCTCAACGCCGCCATTGCGCGCCACTGGGGCGTGCGCCCGGAGAATATCCTCTGCGGCAACGGCAGCGACGAGAACCTGCTGCTGGCCCTGCGCGCGTTCTGCGACGAAAGCACGCCGCTGGCCTTCGCCGATGTGACCTACAGCTTTTACACGGTGCTGTGTGATTTACTGCACATCCCGCAGCACATCATCCCGCTGGAGGCTGACCTGACCATCGACCTGAAAAAATACTGCGGCCTGCACGAAACGATTGTCATTGCCAACCCGAACGCGCCCACCAGCCTGCTGGCCCCGGTGAACGCCATCGAGGAGGTGCTGCAAACGAACCCCGACAACATCGTGATCGTGGACGAGACCTACGTCGAGTTCGCGCCTGCCGGGTCGTCCTGTCTGCCGCTTTTGGAAAAATATGACAACCTCGTCATCACCCATACCTTCTCCAAAACGCACAATCTGGCGGGTGCACGGCTGGGCTTCTGCATTGCGCGGCCCGCGCTGATTGCCGACATGAACCGCGTCAAGTTCAGCTACAGCCCCTACAACGTCAACGCCATGACCCAGGCCGCGGGCGCGGCGGCGATCTCCGACGAGGCCTATTTTGCCGATGTAACGGCAAAGGTCATTGCCGAGCGCACCCACACCACCGCCGAGCTGCGCAGGCGCGGTTTCACCGTGTTCGACTCGTCCACAAACTTCCTGTTTGCCGCAACCGACCGGATGCCCTGCCGGGAAATTTTTGAAAAACTCCGCGACCGCGGCATCCTGATCCGCCATTTCAACGCCCCGCGCATCTCCGGCTACCTGCGCATCACGATCGGCACCCCCGACCAGATGCAGCGGTTCCTCATCGCGCTGGATGAGATTTTAGAAGGGTAATGTATACAGAAGGGGAAGTATTATGATCGCAATCGTTGACTACGGCGTGGGGAATCTGTTCAGCCTTTCGTCCAGCGTCAAAAGTCTGGGCGCGGAGGTCCGCGTGACCCGCGATGCGGCGGATCTGCGGGCGGCAGATCATATCCTGCTGCCCGGTGTCGGGGCCTTTGCCGATGCAATGGCCAAGCTGGAGGCCACCGGACTTGTACCTGTTTTGCGCGAAGAAACGCAAAAAAAGCCGCTGCTCGGCATCTGCCTGGGCATGCAGCTTCTGTTTGAAGAAAGCTATGAGTACGGCGCACACCGCGGCCTTGGGCTTATCCCCGGCGCGGTCTGCCCGCTGGCGGATGATCTGCGCGACCCTGCGCTCAAGGTGCCCCACATCGGCTGGAACGCTCTGGACATTGTGCCCGGGCGCGAGGCCGACCCG
>ERZ773131.2955-NODE-2955-length-10296-cov-4.174104_pt1 | contig 10296 bp, 4 predicted proteins | sample MGYA00511082_ERZ773131 | MGnify/ENA primary metagenome ERZ773131 (study PRJEB29015, sample SAMEA2737813) | human gut metagenome | biome: human gut; feature: human-associated habitat; material: faeces | place: China | collected 2012 ...
GGGAGAGGTCGTCTCAGGCAATACGATAGCTTTGGATATGTTGAATCCGTCCCCCTTGATGGTGGGTTGCTCTCCGGAAGGATTGTCCGGGTTGTCCGGCTCATCCGGGGTGCCGGGCTGGGTGGGCTTCTCCGGCTCGGACGGTTTGCCCGGTTCCGAAGGCGTGCTGGGAGTTTCCGGTTCGGGCGGGGTCACCTCCTGCGTGGGCGCGCCCACCTTGGGGGTGGCGTCCACGGTGTAGAGCCAGCCGCTTTCGTCCGCCATGGGCAGCGACACCAGGAAGGAATTGATGGCCTCGTAGCCCTTGGAGTTCTCGGTCTGCACCACGAGGTACAGGCCCAGCGGCAGCGCGTCAAAGGAGACGATGCCCTGCTCGCTGATCTTATGGGTGGTGCCGGCGGCGCGGGCGGGCAGCTTGGCTTCCAGCCTGGAAGCCAGCGTGCTGTCCGTCAGGTCGCCCAGCGCGATGCCGCAGCCCGTAAAGTCGGCGGTGTACACAAAGTGCAGGTCGCCGTTGGTGCGGGCCACGTCCGCCACCTTGTACACGGTGAGTGCGCCGCCCCGCAGGGGGACGTCGTTCTGGTGGTCGTACAGGGTCACGTCCATGCTGCCGGTGCGGCTCAGGTCGATGTTGGCGCTGGCCGCGGGGGCTGCCAGCGCGGGCAGTGCACAGCACACGGCCATGCACAGCGCCAGCAGAAGAGCGGCAAACCGGTTGTTTTTGTTTTGTTTCATGGCTGCTCACTCCTCCTCGTTCTGTTTCCGTTTGCGGACCAGCAGCAGGGCTGCTGCAGCGGCCAGTGCGCCGCCCAGCACCCCGAAGGGTGCCGTGCCCATGCCGCCGGTGGACGGCAGCTCGTAGCCGGTGTAAACGTAGTTCTGCACCGTGATATTGCCGGTCTGCACGCCGTTGTTGGAGATGTACACGTTCCAGTTGCCGGTGGTCTCTTCCTCCACCAGGTAGTGGTACGCATTGCCCTGCGCATCCGTCAGCGGGAGCTTGTCCCCCGACTCGGACCAGGTCCAGTTGTTATCTGCGGTCAGGTCGGCTTCGGCAAACAACGTTTTTTTCTCGGCATTGTCGGTGTACTGCCAGACCTTGATGTGGATGCTGTCCACCGCCGGTTCCACCGGCTGGCGGGTGTCGGCATCCAGCCAGAGCTTGCTGACGGTCAGGTTGCTGTAGCGGTTGGTATACTGGGCCGTGGTGGTCTGGGCAGCACTGCCCACCTGGACATCTTCAAACTGGATGATTTTTTCTCCATCCATCGCCGTCCCCTTGCCCGTAGCGGTATCAAAGGCCGTCTGGGGGGTCTCGCTGCTCTTGTGGAACAGCACATAGTGGGGGGTATCGTCCTTCTGGTAGTTCTGGGGTGCTTTGGTCTCCACGATCTTATACAGCAGGTCCGGCTTCAGAGTCTGGGGCCCGCCGTTTTCCAGCACCGTCAGGCTCACCTGGCCTTTTTCGTTGGTGGTGACGGTGCCGTTTACGCCGCCGCTCCAGGGCTGCCATGTCTGGGTTTTCGGATCATACTGCCAGATGGTAAACTCTGCTCCCTGCAATGCCACGCCGGAGTAATCGTCCACCTTGTGGAGCAGGAACTGTCCGGTGGAGGCAGTGGCGGCAGATGCATAGGTAAACTTGATGGAATCCGATTCGGTGGAGTCCCCATTGCCCAGCTTGACGGTGTTGTCCACGTTGTAATCCTCAGCAGCACTGCCCTGCTTTACATCACATTGGTACACCAGGATCATGGCGGTCTGGTTGGGGATCACCATGTGGAGCCAGCCCTCGTCATCTGCCGGCAGCACCTGGTACAGGTTGCGAGGCACTTCATCCCCTCGGGTCACGGCGTTGTTGGCTTCGTCATACTGGAAGTAATACAGCTTTACAGACGCCGGGTCTCCCCGGACAATGGCACCGTTCTGGGCTTTTACGTCGTCCCACAGCTCAATGGTCGGGGCCTTGTTGGCTTCCACCGACAGGTCCTTCCGGGCCGGGTTCACCACCACCTGGTACTCGATGCGGTCGGTTTTGCCATCCACCAGCTGTCCGGTCTTTTTCAGGGGGTCCACAGTCTTTTCCACCGTGGTGTGGAGGGTCTCGGTCAGCTCGCCCCACTGGGCCGTGTTGGTGTAGATCACCTCGCCCACCGAGGGGTTCTTCCAGCTGGGATCGTCGTCCACGCTCACCTTGTACAGAATGCGGAACTTGTGTTGTTTGTTCTCGCTCAGGTTGTAGTCGCGGATGGTAATGGTCAGCTGCCGGGTGGTTTTCTCGTAGGCCACAGTGGCAGCGGCACCCTTCAACTCGCTGATCTTATCCGGGGCCCCTTCGTCCATGCCGATCGTTACCCAGTTCTCATTGAACTCAGTGTTCTCCGGCAGGGTATCGGTGATGACGATGTCGGCATCATCCTCGGCAGCGGTCTGCACCACCAGCTGATAGTGGAGGTTGTTGCCGCTGAGGTCACTGTATTGGTAGGTCTGGTCTCCGCTTTGGTAACCAGATTCGTCCTGATCGCTGTTCGCCGACACCCGTTTTTCAAAGCTCTTGTAGCTGTGGTAGGTGTCCTCTGCCGTAGCCCTCTGAGAGCTGCCTTGGATGCTGACGCTGTTTTTGTAAGTCCATTTCTCTCCGGTGGGCACATTGCTCTGATCCTCGTGGGTAGGGAGGTCCTTTACCTCCACACGCCGCACCGGGTTGCCATCTTCCTTGTTTATCTGGATGGTAAAGCTCCGCACCCGGGTGGAGGGGTCGTTGGCAGTCACCGTGCCGCCGGTGCCGTCGGCACCGCTGTAGTAGGTGACGGCAATGACCCCGGCGGCCTTAGCATCAGCATAGTTCATGGTGCCGCCGTCGTGGAGGGTCAGGGTCAGGCCGTTTTCCAAAGCCTTCTCCAGCTCTGCGGCGTAGGCGTAGTGGGTGTCCAGCTGGGTCTGGCCGCTTTCGTTCACAGCGTCCTGGAGGGTCTCCACCAGGGTAAAGCTGCTTTCGCCAGCCGCATTGGCGGCAGAGATATTCCATTTGGCCAGGCCCTTGCTGCTGCTGGACAGCTCCTTGCTCAGGGTCCAAGCCCCCTGCCCGATGTTCACGGTAGCCGAGGCCTCAAAGATATGGTCGCTCTTGGTCAGGATCTGTGCCACGTTTTTCACCGAGCCGCCGCCCAGGGGGGTGGTGGTCTCAAAGGTGATCTTCAGCTCTGTTCCACTATACTTCTCCGGGATGGTATAGCCGTTTTGCAGAAATTCCTCTGCCGATATCGTATCGTCGCCTACCTTTACATCCCCTACGATTTTCACACTGTCTGGCAATGCATCTGTGATCTTGCAGCCCTGCAGCATATAGGACCCCAGGAAAGAATGGGGTACCTTTACAGTGATCGTCCACTGGATGTGGCCTGTCTTGGGGTCGTACTGGCCGTTCTTCTCAATACGCGGGGTTTTACATGTGTAGTATGCTTCAGCCTTCTTTTCCTCCCTGTCCCCTGCCTTCGCTGTTGCCGTATTGAAGATCATACCGACACCGTTGGGCATCTTGTCAAAGTCCGCATAGTTCCGCTGAACGTCATAGTACCAGATGTACTTTTCTTCGATCTCCAACGCCGGCAGCGGATCAAGGACCACCTGGGGGTTGCCGTTGCTGTCGGTTCCCAGTTTATACTCAGGGAAGGGGATCTCCGTTTCTTTGCCCGAGGCATCCACTTTGCAGAGTTTAAAGGTGTTTACCAGGTATTGGCCGCCCTTCAGGTAATCACCAGCACTGATTCCACTCTGATTCGTGTTCAGGGTATCCGTAAGGGTCACCGGGTCTTTGGTGCCGTTGGTGGTCTCCACCGTCACCATATAATGGTTTATGAAGGTGCCACTTTCCGGATGATTTTCAAAGGCACTCCAATAGCCGGTGTACCCTTTACTGATCTTTATATCCGCTGTTTTCCGCTTGATGGTCAGAGTAAAGCCATCTTTAAAGGTAATGTTTTTGTCATTTGCAAAATCATCTGCCCATACTTTCTGGGAGAACTGGAAGGTTCCGGTAAACTCCCGGTTGCCGTTGGCATCCAAACCGGTGAACTTATCACTTTTATAAAAGGTCAGCTTTGCCAGGCCGTCGGTGTCGATGGTATAGGTGCCAATGACCTTGTTGTTGTCGGTCTCGTCCTTGATATTGCCGGAGGTGGGCTGCTTGGGCTTCATGGCATCCGGCAGCTGGTAGCACAGGGTCCGCCGGTCCGGCGTCAAGGTGCCCGCAGGCAGCTTGTAGGTCATGGTGACCTGCACGTTGGTACCGCTTTCCACTTCATTCCCCACCAAAGGCTCCCAGGAGCCATTGACCTTCTGCTCGAACGCTATCTTAGTGATCCAGGTGGGGTCCAGCATCACCTCCGTATCGGCAGTTTCTGCCAGCAGGGCCGGGGCATCGGGGTCCTGCTGCCGGGCCTCGCCGACCCATTCCACCGTGGCCCCAAAGCCATCCTCATCTTCCAGCAGCGCATAGCTGCCGTCCAGCTCCTCCTGGGAGCCTGCCGGGTCCTCCGGGGCCACAGCGGTGGTCTCGGCGGCATAGGCACCGGTCACCGAGATGACACTGGTCACGTCGGACATGGCAGCGGGCACCTCGGCTACCTTGCCGTCCACGTTGCCGGAGATCACGGTCAGGGTCCCGGCGTCGGGGTCCACGGCGGACACGACGCCCACCGTCTCGGTGGTCACGGTGCGGGTGTCCACCTGCGGCTCGGAAGCCGTGAGCTGGGCGGCGGTGTCGGGGTCCTCGTCCAGGTCCAGCAGGGCGATGCCATAGGAGCTCTCGTCCACGGCCACCTGCTCGGTGGTGAGGGTGTTGTAGATGACGATATCGCCGGGCCTTGCGGTGGAGCCGTCGGCGTCGGTGAGCCACTGGGAGCCGCGCAGGTCACTGTGCAGGGCCATCACGCCCGCACGCTGGGGCACCACCGTCTGGGGCACACCTGCAAAGTGCAGGCAGTAGGACAGGAACATCACGTCCCAGGCGCCGTAGGGGTTGCCGTACCAGGCACCATAGCGGGAGTAGCCGCGCAGCACCTGCTGGTCCTCCACATCCAGCTTGAAGTTCTTGTCGCTCTGCTGGTAGTCCAGCTGGGACTTTGCCACGGTGAGCAGGTCCTCGGCCCAGTTGCCGTTCAGGGCCACGTTGGCCGCGGCCTGCCATTCCTCGGCAGTCTCCACGTCGGCCTGGGTATCGGCCAGGCACTCCACGGTGTGGTGGTGCTCCGGGATGGTGCACACCAGCTCCTCGGTGTAGCAGGCGTCGGTGTGGTGATGCAGCACCGGCTCGTCCGGGGTGGTCTCGGCCGGCTCAGGGGGCAAGTCCACCACGGGGCGGATGGCAGGCATTTCCTGATAGGCGGGGTTGGGTTCTTCCACCAGTTCGCCTTCGTCCAGGCCGCACACCAGCTCATACTCGGTGGTGTAGCAGCTGTCGTCGTGGATATGCTCGAACTCGCCGCAGATGAGCGCACCGTACTCGTCAAAGCAGTCGTCGGTGTGCTCGTGCTCTTCCTGATAGCAGGTCAGCACCCGGTGCTCCTCGTAGCAGGCATCGGTGTGCTCATGGGGCACCCAGATGGTCTCCGGCTCGGTCTGCACCGGCTCTTCCGGCTCTTCCGCGCTGTAGGCGGACACCAGATCGGCGCTGCTGTCCGAAGAGGTGACGGGCGTTTCCGGCTCGCCCTCCTCGTAACCGCAGGTGAGCACTTTTTCGTAGCAGGCCGCCGTGTGCTGGTGCTCCTCGTAGCCGCAGTGGTAGTCGGCAGTCATGGAGATGCCCACCCCATGGAGCTGCCAGTTGACGAACAGGGTGGTGAGCAGGGCCAGCACCAGCATCATGGCCACATAGCGCCGGGCCTGTACATGCTGCCTGCGGAACCGCTCGATCAACCCGTTGATGATATCCTTCATAGTAAACACGTCCTCTTGGTTCGCTCTGTGCCCTGGCAGCCGCACACCGCTGCAGGCCCACAGAAGGGTCCGTTCATCATTTGTGCAACAAAAGCGTCACAAAATTGTTCGATACACTGTCATTATACCATTTTAGGGCGTTCGTTTCAACTCAGGGGCGTGCTTTTCCGGCAATAGAATGCACACGATGCGCACCATGCAAGGGGTCAGGGGCAGCCACAGCACCGTGCAGCCCAGATTGAACAGGGTGTGGGCGTTGGCGATCTGCCGGGCCAGCACGGCGCTCTCCGGCCCGTGGGGCGAGACCAGCCGCACCAGCGCGGTGAACTGGGGCAGCAGCAGCCAGCACACCGCTGCCCCGGACAGGTTGAACAGGGCGTGGGCCGCCGCCAGACGTTTGGCGTCCCGGCTCTGCCCCACCGATGCCAGCACCGCCGTGACGGTGGTGCCGATGTTGTCCCCCAACAGCACCGGGATGGCTCCCGCAAGGCCCAGCAGGCACCCGCCGTCCGGCCCGGGGCGGGCGGCCGCCTGCTGCAGCACCGCAATGGTGGCGGAGCTGCTCTGCACGGCAAGGGTCATGCCCAGCCCTGCCAGCAGGCCCAGGCCGGGGCGGTGCCGCACCCGGGCCATCCACTGCCGGAACACCGGCCCTGCTGCCAACGGCTCCATGGCCTCGGCCATGACCGCGATGCCCTCAAACAGCAGGCCGAACGCAAACAGCGCCTGCCCGGCTGCGTGCAGACGCCCGCGCCCCGCGAACCAGAGCAGCAGCCCCGCCACCAGCAGCAGATACCGGGCATCCTCCAGCCGGAAGGCCAGCAATTGCGCGGTGACCGTGGTGCCGATGTTGGCCCCGAACACCACCGGCACGGCCCGCTGCAGGGTCAGCAGCCCGGCCCCCACAAGGCCCAGCACCAGCACCGTGACCGCCGAGCTGCTCTGCACCACCGCCGTGACCGCCGCCCCCGTGAGCACCCCGGCCAGCGGGTGGGCCGTGAGCCGGGCAAGGGCCTGCCGCAGGGTGTCCCCCGCCGCCTGCTGCAAAGCGTCCGTGAGGGTGTCCATACTGTATAAGAAAAGTGCCGCCCCGCCGAACAATTGCAGGATCATCCACAAACGCTGTTCCATGCCCGATGCCCCCTTTGCTTTATGTGTATGCGGGACACAAACGTTTGTGAACTTTTGTGAAACAATCCCTGCAGGGGGTTGCAATCCGGCCTGCAAAAGGCTATTATTGTCAAGCGTTAACAGTTAACAGCTGTTAAGCAATTTTTGAGAGGAGGGATCGCGTGTCTGAGGAATCCACGTTGAGTTTCCGCGGGCTTTGCCGCTACATCCACCGGCTGAGCAAAGCATCCAAGGCCGGCATGAAGGCCGCTCTGGCCGACTGCCCCAAGCGCCACTTCCCCATGCTGGAAGGGCTGCTGGGCTGCATTCGGCTCCATGGACAGGACGGTGCCGTTTATATCTCCGATCTTGTTCAGGAGCTTCATCAACCGCTTCCTGCCATTTCCCGCACGGTGCGGCAGATGGAGCAGGACGGCCTTGTGGAACGCTTTGCCGACCCTGCCGACCGCCGCAAGACGCTGGTGCGTTTCACGCCCAAGGGATACGAGGCCTGCCGACAGTGCGAGGCTGCTCTTGGGGACTACTTTTCCAGTGTCATGGCCCGGCTGGAGCCGGAACAGCTGGCCCAGATGGAAGCGCTGCGCGGCGCGCTGATGGAAGCCATTCTTGCGGAAAATGCTGCGCGTACCACCAAACCGAAGGGAGAACCAAACCATGACAAAGATCTTTAAGCAGCTGGCCCGTCACTGGGCCGTCTGCCTCGTGGTGTTCGCACTGCTGTTCGTGCAGGCGTACTGCGATCTGTCGCTGCCGGACTACACCAGCAAGATCGTGGACACCGGCATCCAGCAGGGCGGCATCGAGAGCCCCCTGCCGGAGACCATCCGCCAGAGCACGCTGGACGCCCTCTCGCTTTTGATGAGCGAGGAGGACGCCGACAAGCTGCAGAACGCCTACGGGTACTACCTGCAGGACGACGGCGTGCTGAAACTGCGCAGCGATCTGACCGCCGACGAGCGTACTGCGCTGGAAGATGCCATCACCACCCCGGACATCGTGCTGTATATGGCGGCTGCCCAGGCGGCCAACGCCCCCGCCGGGCAGTCCGCGATGGGCATGACGAGCCTGGCCGACATGCAGGCGGCTTCTGCGGACAGCACCGATACCGATGCTGAAGCTGAAACGGTCGCCCCCACCGCCGACGATCTGGACACCGTGTGCGCCCAGTTCGCCGCCATGACCCAGATGCCCGGTTTCAGCCGCGACGCCATCCAGCAGCAGCTGGCCGGTGCCTTCGCCAGCCTGGACGACACCGTGGTGGAGAACCTCAAGAGCCAGTCCATGCTGCTGGTGCAGCTGGAATACGAAGCCCAGGGCGTGGCCCACGACGTGCAGATGCGCTACCTTTATAAGGTGGGCGGCCAGATGCTGGGCCTGACCCTGCTGATGGTGGCCGTGTCCATCGCGGTGGGCTTCCTCGCTTCCCGGGTGTCCGCCGCCATCGGCCGCGACCTGCGCCGCGAGACCTTCTCCTCGGTCATCGGCTTCTCCAACGCCGAGATCGAGAACTTTTCCACCGCATCCCTCATCACCCGCACCACCAACGATATCCAGCAGGTGCAGTTCGTCTGCGTCATGCTGCTGCGCATGGTGGCCTATGCCCCCATTCTGGGCATTGGCGGCGTGCTGCATGTCATCAACAGCAGCACCGGCCTTTCGTGGATCATCGTGCTGGATGTGGCCGTTCTGCTGCTGCTCATCATCTTTTTGATGAACGTCGCCATGCCGAAGTTCAAGATCATGCAGAATCTGGTGGACCGCCTGAACCTCGTCAGCCGCGAGATTTTGACCGGCATCATGCCGGTGCGTGCCTTCAGCCGCGAAGCCTTTGAGGAGCAGCGCTTTGATAAGGCCAACCGCGACCTGATGGGCACCCAGCTGTTCACCAACCGCGCCATGGTGGCCATGATGCCCTTTATGACCCTGATCATGAACGGCACCAGCCTGCTCATCGTCTGGTTCGGCGGCAAGGCCATGGATGCCGGAAATATGCAGGTGGGCGAGATGATCGCATTCATCACCTACACCATGCAGATCGTCATGTCTTTCCTGATGCTGGCCATGGTGGCCGTGATGCTTCCCCGTGCCGGTGTGGCTGCTGACCGTATCGACGAGGTCTGCCGCACCAAGGCTTCCATCCATGATCCGGACGCTGCCGCCGCAAAGCCCGCCCTTGAAAAGAAGGACTGGGATGGCGTGGTCCGGTTCGAGGATGTCAGCTTCCGCTTCCCCGGTGCCGACAGCGATGCGCTGGAGCACATCAGCTTTACCGCAAACCCCGGCGAGACCACAGCCATCATCGGCTCCACCGGCTGCGGCAAATCCAGCCTGCTCAACCTCATCCCCCGCTTTTATGATGTCACCGGCGGCCGCGTGACCATTGATGGCATCGATGTGCGGGAGATGCCGCAGGAGCAGCTCCACAGCCTTTTGGGCTATGTTCCCCAGAAGGGCATTCTGTTCAGCGGCACCATCGAGAGCAATCTGAAATTCGGCGGTGCGCAGATCACCGATGCGGGCATGAAGAAGGCGGCTTCCATCGCACAGGCCACCGAGTTCATCGACGCAAAGCCCGAGGGCTATGCAAGCCCCATTGCACAGGGCGGCTCCAACGTGTCCGGCGGCCAGAAGCAGCGGCTCTCCATCGCCCGTGCCATTGCCAAGGAGCCGAAGATCTATCTGTTCGACGACAGCTTCTCTGCCCTTGACTACAAGACGGATGTCACCCTGCGCCGTGCGCTGAAGGAAGAAACTGACAATGCCACTGTGATCATCGTGGCACAGCGCATTTCCACCGTCCTTCACGCCAACCAGATCCTGGTGCTGGACGACGGCAGGCTGGTGGGCAAGGGTACTCACGCGCAGCTCATGGCCACCTGCCCTGAATATCAGGAGATCGCCAGGAGCCAGCTGAGCCAGAAGGAGCTCAACCTGCAAGATCTGAACACCGGAAAGGAGGATGAGTGATATGCCGAGACCCGGAAAACAGACCACCGAGCGCGCCAAGGATTTCAAGGGCACTCTGCGGCAGCTCCTCAGCGCATTGCGCCAGTATAAGCTCTCCCTCATCGTTGTGATGGTCTTTGCCATCCTTTCCACCATCTTCAATATCGCAGGCCCCAAAATTCTGGCCAAGGCCACCACGGCCCTTGCCACCGGCTGGATCGCCAAGCTGCGGGGCACCGGCAGCATCGACTTTGTTTATATTGGCCGGGTGCTGCTGTTTTT
>ERZ773131.2959-NODE-2959-length-10288-cov-4.041337_pt1 | contig 10288 bp, 8 predicted proteins | sample MGYA00511082_ERZ773131 | MGnify/ENA primary metagenome ERZ773131 (study PRJEB29015, sample SAMEA2737813) | human gut metagenome | biome: human gut; feature: human-associated habitat; material: faeces | place: China | collected 2012 ...
CATCATGGCCAGCAGCAGGGCGGGGATCACGGCCAGCAGCACGGACACCACCGCCAGCAGCAGCGTATACTCGAAGCCGCGGACAAAGGCGGAGCCGTACTTGGGCAGGAACGAGAAGTTGAAGAAGTTGGTGTTGTCCATGTTGACAAACAGATCATTCCACGACATAGACGAGACATCCTTTCAAAAGTTCTGATACAGAGCGCAAGCGTGCAAAGCCGGGGCTTTGCACGTTTGCGGTAGTTGGCGGGGTTATCAGCCCACGTAGCTCAGACCCACGTTGCCGTCCAGCACCAGCAGGTCGATGGTGCCGTTTTTCAGCTCGGTGACCAGGGTGGGGACCAGAGACTCCAGAACCATGCCGTTGGCAGCATCGGGGAACATGTCGGCGGCAGCCATGGCCTTGGTGGTGTTCTTCTGGGCGCCGATGATGACGGAGGCCTGGTTGATGTCGTCAACGGTCTTGTACTTGTCGGCGTTGGCAGCCTTCACCAGAATGACGGGAGGCAGATCGGTGTAGTAGGGATCGGAGAAGTCACAGGCCTTGGCACGCTCCTCGGTGTACTCGCAGGCGGCCAGCACCACGTCAAAGTCGCCGTTGCTCAGGGAGGTCACCAGGTTATCGAAGTTCATGGACTCGATCTGCAGCTCCATACCCATGGACTCGGCGATGTACTTGCCCACTTCCACGTCGATGCCGGCGTACTCGGTCATAGCGGCATCCGCGAAGAACTCGTAGGGGGGATAGTCGGGGCTGGTGCCCATGACCAGAACGGGCTTGTCGCTGGCGGCGGCATCCTTATCGGCGGCAGCCAGATCGGAGGACACGGAATCGGGGGTGTACGTCTCCTGAGAGGCGACCTTGTTCTCGATCTCCTTGATGAGCGCGCCGTCGTTGGCGGTCAGCTCAGCAATGGCCTTATTGATGCCGGGCAGCAGACCCTTGGGGTCGCCCTTCTGCACCAGAACGCGATAGGGCTCTGTCTCGCCCCAATCCACCACGTTCTCCAGAACCACCAGAGAATCATCGGTGTTATCGGTGTTGGCATCATCCTTGGCGGTGTCGTCAGCCTTCTGGCCGCAGGCCACCAGGCTCAGCGCCATGACCAGCGCCAGCAGCATTGCCATAAACTTTTTCATGTTACTTACTTCCTTTCAAATTATGTATGGTTCTATACCGTGAATCGGAATATAGATGTGTATTTCGGAGGAGTTCCTCCTGACAGTGGCTACTATACACCACGCATGCATAAATGTCAACATGTTTTTGCATAAAAAATCGATGTAAAGGCGAATTTGTACAAACGGTACATGAGAAAACGGGGGAAAATGCGGCTCTGATTGTGCAGAATGGCAATACTATGCCGCGCATAAATGAATAAATATGCAAATATACTGGATGAAACAGAAACGCCAGCCTTTCGGCTGGCGTTTCTTCTACAAAAGAAAGGGGGATCATGAAGAAGTTTCTGCTTACATGTCGATAAGACGGGCGGCGTAGAGGTAGGTGCGGGCGTAGTAGCTCTCGTACAGGGAGCTGATGATCACGCCGCTGCTGGTGCTGGAGTGGATAAACTGCCCTCCGCCCAGATAGATGCCCACATGACCGATGCCGCTGCCGCCGGTGGCGAAGAACACCAGATCGCCGGGAGCGCGCTCCGCGGTGGTCACGCTGCGGCACATGCGGTACTGGCTGGTGGCGCCGTGGGGCAGGCTGATGCCAAAGGCACCGAACACCTTCATGGTGAAGCCGGAGCAGTCGATACCGCTGTGACTGGTACCGCCATAGCGGTACGGAGTGCCCAGATAGCTGTACGCCTCGGCGATGACATCCTCCAGCAGGGTGTTGGTGGCGGCGGTGCCCTCGTAATCCTCGTAGCGCACGGGCTGGCAGTACTCGGACAGGACGTAGCCGGTATCGCTGCCGTAGGCCACCTGATACCACTCATCGTCCACTATGTCCAGCAGACGGGCGGCCTTGCCATCAAAGATGATGCGCAGGCGCTGAGCGTCGGTGCTGGGTTCGGCGCGGAGAGAGATGTAGGAATTGCAGTCCACCAGAACGCCGGTGTTTTCCTTCAGGAAGTTCTCCTTGCGGAGCGCCTCCGTCTCCTGCACCAGCGCCTGAGCGGAAAGCTGGGTCAGGGACAGCGTATCGCCGTCCAGCAGGCCGGCCTCCTCCGCCAGACGCAGACCGTCGCCGGTCTGAAGGGCGGTAGCGGAGCCGGACACAACACCGCTTTCGGCCAGCGCTTCCACGGCAGCCGTATAGCCGGCGGTGTTGATGGGTGTTGCCTCCTCCGCGTTGGCGGCGGTGACAGCCCCGGAGAAAAGCAGCAGACTGGACAGACCCAGCGCTGCGATCTGTTTTCCAAACATGGGCATTACCTTCCATCGCATTGATTTCGCCGGGGGTAAGGTACCCGACAGATGATACTATATCACAACTCTATCAAAAAAGCTACATAAAAATTACAAATTGGAAACAAAATTTTCAGAACGGTAATAAGTTGGTTGGAATATTGCAATATTTGCACGAGCTGTGCTATACTGGATGCAAAAAATGCGGAGGTGATACGGTGGAACCGTTGCAATACGAGGAGAGAGGGTATCTGAAGGAGCCGTTTCGCCTGTTCCATCTGGCAGATGGACGGGGCGAATACATTGAATATCACTACCACGCCTTTCATAAGATCATTATCCTGCTGGCGGGAAAGGCGGGCTACGCCGTGGAGGGCGAACGCTACGAGCTGAGCCCCGGCGACTTTGTACTGGTGGGGCGCGGCAGCATCCACCGGCCGGTGGTGGCGGCAGGGGACTACTACGAGCGGATGATCCTGTACATCGCGCCGGAATACCTGCGGTCGCTGACGGCGGGGGAGTGCGATCCCTCGGAGTGCTTCCGGCGGGCGCAGGAGACATTCCAATATGTATACCGCGACGAGAACGGCAGCCGGGTCAGGCCGCTGTTTCAGGCGCTGGCGGAGACGATACGGCAGGGCGGCTACGGCGCGGCGCTGCTGGCACAGGCGCAGTTCACCGAGCTGATGGTGGAGGTGAACCGTGTTGTCCGGGGCGGGCACCGGGTGGGCGCCGCCGGGGGAGACAGCAAGGTGATCTCCCTGCTGCAATACCTGAACCTGCACCTGACGGAGCCGCTGACCATCGACCAGCTGGCGGAGCGGTTCTACATCAGCAAGTACCACATGATGCGGCGGTTCCGGCAGGAGACGGGGTATTCTGTCCACGGCTACCTGACGGAGAAGCGGCTGCTGCTGGCGCAGCAGCTGCTGGCGCGGGGCTGCACCCCGGCGGAGGCCGCTATGCAGGCGGGGTATCAGGACTATTCCACCTTCTCCCGCGCCTATAAGAAGCAGTTCGGGCGCAGCCCCTCGGCGGATGCGGAGAAAGAGCACGATTTGCAAGTAACTACGCAAGATTTATGATTTACATTGCGTAAAATGCCCATATAATAGAAAACGGAAATTCTCACTGCGAGTTGTAGAGGAGGTCATTATGAAGAAATTCCTGAAAAACTACTGGTTCATTCTGTGTATGCTCGCCGGCATCGTAGGCGGTTGCCTGGTGGGCGCGTTCGCGCCGGGCTTCGGCGGCAAGATCGAATTCCTGGGCACGCTGTTCATCAACATGATGTTCTGCGTGGTGGTGCCTCTGGTGTTCGTGTCCATCGCGGGCTCCATCGCCAACATGAAGAGCATGAAGCGTGCCGGTAAAATCATGGGCACCACCGTGGCCACCTTCGTCATCACCGGTGCCATCGCTGCTGTCATCATGTTCGCGCTGATGAAGATCTTCCCCCCGGTACTGGTTCCCTGGAACGACATCCCCTCTGAGGAGATCGGCGAGTACGCCTCCATCTCCGACATGATCGTCAACTTCTTCACCGCCAGCGACTTCGTGGGTCTGCTGAGCCGCAAGGCCATGCTGCCCCTGATCGTGTTCTCCGTGCTGTTCGGCTTCGCCACCAACATGGCGGGCGGCTCTGAGACCCTGGTCGCCAAGTGGCTCAGCAGCATGACCGATGTCATGATGAAGTTCATCAAGATCATCACCTACTACGCTCCCGTGGCCTTCTTCGCCATCTTCGCCGGCTTGGTCGCTGACTATGGTCCCCAGATCGCCGGCTCCTATGGCCGCGCCATGGCTGTGTACTATCCCCTGTGCTTTATCTACATCTTTACTGCGTTCCCGCTGTTCGCCTGGTTCGGCGGCGGCAAGCACGGCGTGAAGACCATGTTCAAACACATCACCAAGCCCGCTGTGGTCTCCTTGGGTACCTGCTCCTCTGTCGCTACCATCCCCACCAACCTGGAAGAGGCTGAGGATACCGGCGTCAGCAAGGACGTGGCTGAGATGGTCGTGCCTCTGGGCGCTACCATGCACATGGATGGCTCCTGCTTCTCCTGCGTGTTGAAGATCGCCTTTGTTTGGGGCGTATTCGGTCAGGATATGAGCTGGGGCAAGCTGATTCCCATCGTTCTGGTGGCTGTGCTGTCCTCCGTCGGTATGTCCGGCGTGCCCGGCGGTGGCTACATCGGCGAGTACATCATCTGCTCCATCTTCTTCCCCAATCAGATGGAACTGGCATTCCCCATTCTGGTGGCCATCGGCAACCTGGTCGATCCTCCCGCCACCATGATCAACTCTGCCGGCGACTATGTGGTGACCTACATCGTCTCCCGCTTTGCGGACGGCAAGGATTGGCTGGAAAAGGCTCTGGCCAAGAAGAAGGAAGCTGCTGTCGCCGAGAAGGCTGAGTAATCTATTTCAGTACCTCCTCTGCTCTCGGAAGAATGGGCAGGGGGCTGTGGTGTGGTTGAGCCGCAGCCCCTGCGCCCAATTTCACTGACACATTCATACAAGATATTATCCGCCTTAAATACAAACAAAAGCCTTAAATTTGTATATCCGGCTCGCTGTGAGCCTTACACATACATTAGAATCGAATCAGTGGGAGAAAGAAAGGATATCGCTATGATCTGTGAGAATATTACTATCGGAGCCAATGGCCACCTCCGCTTTGCCGGCCAGGACACAGTGGCGCTGGCCAAGCAGTACGGCACACCGCTGTATCTGCTGGATGAAGACTATATCCGCCATCAGTGCCGCGTGTATCAGAATGCCTTCAAGAAGCACTTCGGCCCCACCAGCCGGCCCCTGTATGCCAGCAAGGCCAACTCCTTCAAGCGCATCTACGAGATCATGAAGGAGGAGGGCATGGGCATCGATGTGGTATCCTCAGGCGAGATCTACACCGCCCTGCAGGCGGGCTACGATCTGTCCCATGCCTACTTCCACAGCAACAATAAGACCGATAGGGATATTGTGTACGGTATGGATAACCATATTGGCTACTTTGTAGCGGACAATGTGGAGGAAATCAAGGCCATTGAGGCCGAGGCTGGCCGCCGGGGCATCAAGCAGAAGGTGCTGCTGCGCCTGACCCCGGGCATTGATCCCCATACCTATGAGGCCATTTCCACCGGCAAGGTGGATAGTAAGTTTGGCTCTGCCGTGGAGACCGGACAAGCGGAGGAGATTACCGTGTTTACCTTGGCCCAGCCCCATGTGGAGCTGATGGGCTTTCACTGTCATGTGGGTTCCCAGGTATTCGGTGAGGATATTTTTGAGCGTGCGGCCGTCATTATGCTGGAGTTCATTGCCGCTATGAAGGAAAAGCACGGCTATATGGCGCAGCAGCTGGATCTGGGCGGCGGCTATGGCGTCCGCTATGTCGAGAGTGATCCCTTCCTGGATGTGGACACCAAGGTGAGTCAGGTGGCGGCAGCCATCCAGACGGCTTGCAAGCGGCTGAACATTGAAATGCCTGAGATCCATATGGAGCCCGGCCGCAGCATTGTGGGCGCGGCAGGCATGACTCTGTATACCTGTGGCACGGTGAAGAAGATCCCCGGCTATAAAAACTATGTCTCCATTGACGGCGGCATGCCGGATAATCCACGCTATGCGCTGTATAAAGCCAACTATACCTGCCTGCTGGCTAATAAAATGAATGAGAAGTGCGACTTCGAGGCCTCTGTAGTGGGCCGCTGCTGCGAGAGCGGCGATATTATCCAGGAGCATGTGATGCTGCCTGCCTCCGTGGGCCGCGGCGACACTGTGGCAGTGTGTACCACCGGTGCGTACAACTACTCCATGGCCTCCAACTATAACCGCCTGCCGCGGCCCGCCACCGTAATGCTCAGCGGCGGCAAGAGTTATATAGCCATTCGGCGGGAAACCTTCGAGGATCTGTGCGCCTGTGACCTGTAAGCAAAAGCAATAAAATCAAGGCCCGCCCAGGCGGGCTTTGATTTTATACCCATTGAAAACGTTGCGGTAATCGTGTAAAATTATTGTGTAAACTGCGAATACAGCAGGGCAGAGAGGAACGAACACCGCAGAAATGGGTGAAAAGAGGTATGCAGGATGGATATACTGCAAAATGTCATGGACTCATCCTCCCACGCCATGTTCACCATGGATCGACAGGGGATTGTAACTCATATCAATCAGCAGGCCAAGGAACGCTTTGGCCTATTTAACCACAGCCTGTACGCCCATTCAGCCGGTCGGCTGGAGCCGGGTGATCTGGTGATTCTGGCCACCACCGCCATGGGCGCCGATGACGGCAATCTGACGTCGGAGGACCTGGCGGTGATTGGCATCCGGGATCCGCGCCTGCGGCCGAATGACATTCTGGCGGCGGTGGGCGTATACAAGGGGCCGGGCGTCAAGCCTGTGTACAAATATCTGCGGGGCGGTGAATCCGTGGGGCTGCACCTGGATGTGACCTTTCAGGGCGTTCCTATTTCCGTACACATTGGTGACAAGCAGGTTGCCGTGGAGGTGCGGGAGAAGGTATACTCCATTACTTATTTTGTTTCCATCTGTCAGGCGGTCATTTTGGACCACCGGACCCGGCAGGTGAAGTTTTGGGAAGAAAAAGGCTACTCCGCCCGAAAAGAAGGCCTTGGTAGTCTGCTGCGGGGCAGCACCTATATTGCAAAGGACCCGGATCAGGAGATCTGCGTGGTGGGTTACCACTTCAAGGATTTTTTTGAGGGCGAGCTTTTCGAGGAGCACCTGCGGCAGGTACTGGACGGGCAGGCTCCCGGCTTCTCGGATGTTGCCTATGAAATCAACGGATTTGCCCTGCTGGCCTCCATCCTGCCCATTCGGGATGGGGAGGAGATCGCGGGGATCATCGTCAAGTTCCGCAACATTGAGGACATACGCACCACGATTATGGAGCGCAACACAGCCATTGCCGCGGCGGAGCGGAAATACCGGGAGTCCTCCGAGCGCAGCCTGCCGGAGGAAGAAGGCTCTCTGCAGACCTACGGCAGCTCCGCCGCCATGCGCGCCGTCCGGCGGCGGGCCTATAAGCTCAGTCAGATGGATTGTAATATTTTCATCATCGGCGAGACGGGCACAGGGCGGACGAAGTTGGCCAAGAGCATTCAGCAAGTGCAGCCCAGGGGCGGCCCTTTTCTTCAAACGGATTGCTCTGCCGTGGCGCCGGGCCTGCTGGAGGAGCAGCTGTTCGGCAGAGAAGGCGGCGTACCCGGTTCCTTCCTGGAGGCCGACGGCGGTACGCTGCTGTTGGACGAAGTGGGCGGCTTGCCTATGAATGTACAGGCCAAGCTGCTGTATGCCATTCGTCGGCGGGAGATTATGCCGGTGGGCGCCTCTACTCCGGTGCCTGTGGATGTGCGGCTGCTCTTTATTGCCGGGCCGGAACTGCGGGACGAGGTGGATTCCGGTCGGTTCCGCCAGGACCTGTATTACCGGCTCTCAGCCTTTTCGGTGGAGATGCCGTCCCTGCGTGACCATAAAGAGGACATCTATCTGCTGGCCAACCAGCTGACAGAGCAAATCTGCCAGCGCTATCATATATCTGAAAAAACACTGTCCGGAGAGGCTTTCAGCAAGCTGATCAACTACGATTGGCCCGGCAATCTGCGAGAGCTGGAAAACGTGCTGGAGGGAGCGGCGGCGCTGTCAGATTCGGACATCATCTATCCGGAGCATATCCACCTGCCAACGGAGTCTGCGCCACTGACGCTTCGGCAGCACCTACGGCAGGAGGAAAAGCGCTTTATCCAGCAGGTACTGGCTCAGTGCGGAGGAGATCGGCAGAAAGCTATGAAGCAGCTGGATCTGTCTCGATCCGTGTTTTACGAAAGACTGAAGGAGTACGGTCTGCGCTGACAGACCGAATCCATACATATTTTTGATACCATGAAAGGAGAATAAATATGAAGAGTTTACAGGAGTTTCCCCGGATTCCCCTTGCGGTGCTGCCCACCCCCATTCAGAAGCTGGAGAATATCAGCCGTCTGCTGGGAACCAATGTGTGGATCAAACGCGATGATCTGACCGGTATCGGCTTGGGCGGCAATAAGGTGCGCAAGCTGGAGTTCCTGCTGGCAGACGCCAAGCGACAGGGCGCAGAGCTCGTGTTCACCACCGGCGGCGCACAATCCAACCACGCAATGCTGACGGCAGCCTGCGCCAAAAAGCTGGGCATGACGCCCATCCTGATTCTGAAAAAGCGCGGCGTTACCGAGCGCAAGGGCAACCAGCTGCTGGAGTACCTCATGGATACCGACGTCAGGTTCATGGACACGGACAGCTATGACGACATTTACGCCGAGATGGATCGCGTGGGCCAAGCCAGTGGCAAGAAGTATTATAAAATCCCCTGCGGCGGCTCCAACGCCATCGGCGCCCTGGGCTATGTGAACTGCATGAAGGAAATTGCCGACACAAGTATGCATTTCGATTACGTCTGCTGTGCTGAGGGCAGCGGCGGTACCCACGCCGGCGTGGCACTGGGAGCTAAGCTTTTTATGCCGAAGACCCAGGTAGTGGGCCTGATGGTGGACAGCGATCCCTTTGAGATAATCACTACACGTATTATGCAGGAAACAGCCAAGCTGCTGGAGCTGGACTTTGTGCCCACCGAGTCGGATGTGCACCTGGTGAATATGTGTGGCCCCGGCTATGCCATTCCCTCCCCGGAGGGCAACGCCGCCATCCGCATGATGGCGGCCAATGAGGGCCTTTTCCTGGATCCCGTATATACCGGTAAGGCCTTTGCCGGCTTGATCAAACTCGCCCGGGAAGGGAAGTTCAAGCCTGATGATAACGTGTTGTACCTATATTCCGGCGGTGCTGGAGGGCTGTTCGCCATCGACGTGGACCTGGGCTGAAGCATGATTCGGCCCGCGCGACAGAAATAATAAATCCGCCCCTATGCAGCATATCCACACAGGGGCGGGCATAAAAAAAGGATCAGAGCCTTCTTGGCCCTGATCCTTTTTCTGTTTTACTGCAGCAGCAGCAGGCTGAACACCAGGGTGAACAGAGCCACCGTTTCGATAATACCGATGACGATGAAGTAGTTGGCCGTGCCCTTTCCGGTTTCACCCAGAGCATCTGCGGAGGCTGCGGCCCCCTTGCCCTGGAAAAGGGCGGACAAGCCGATGGCCAGACCCGCAAAGATACCGGTGAACATAGCCAGCAGAGAGTCACAGCCGCCCTCCACGGCGCTGCGGATGAAGTTCATCAGCAGGAAGCCATAAATGGTCTGGGTCAGCGGCGCGCCGGAGAAGGCCACCATGATGAAGGGGGCGGGCTTGCCGTTGGCATAGCACTTTTTCCACGCACCCACAGAGGCCTGAGCCGCAAAGCCGGAACCGAACGCAGAGCCCATGGCGGACAGGCCCAGAGCGCACGCCATACCAATAAATTCGATATTCATAGTTGATCTCCTATCCGTTTATTTTTTGATTTTATCGTGCTTTTTAAAGGGATCGTAAGCAATACCGGCCCACTCCATACCCAGCTGACCGGAAAACTCCAGCAGGTTCAGGCGGACGCCGTGGACCACCACAGACAGCAGGCCCATGACAATGTTCAGCCCGTGACCGATCAGCAGGATCAGGACGGCGGCGATGACCAGGGGCCCCTTGAAGCCCAGGGCCATGTTGTTGAAGCTCTGGGCGATGGCCAGAGACGCCATGCCCACGGCAAACAGGCGGATGTAGCTCATGATGTTGCCGAAGGCGCTGATGGTGTTGAGAAACACTGTGAAGGCGTTGCCAAGGCCCGCCTTGAGACCCTGCGCGAAGGTCTTGTCCGGCGACATACCGCCGAAGCACACGACCAGCACGAAGCCGAGAAGGACCACCGCGGCAATGGGCGTGAGGTTCACCTGCTCGCCGATGACGAGGTAGAGCACCACAAAGTACAGCGCGCA
>ERZ773131.2961-NODE-2961-length-10282-cov-3.858121_pt1 | contig 10282 bp, 12 predicted proteins | sample MGYA00511082_ERZ773131 | MGnify/ENA primary metagenome ERZ773131 (study PRJEB29015, sample SAMEA2737813) | human gut metagenome | biome: human gut; feature: human-associated habitat; material: faeces | place: China | collected 2012 ...
CTTTCGCAACGCGTTTACTGTTCCGATAACCAATTTTATTTGGTCGTGGGCTTAACTCCGAAATACCTAGATGCACATGAATATGATTCGTATTAAATTGAATATCACCCCACCAAAACCCTTTTTCGGCTAACCCATTAGCTTTCAAGAGTGGACCCATACTGTGACGCACCGCTGCTTTGATCTTCTGCTGATCACAGGCTTCGGTCTTAGGGTCATACAAGTGATTATTAATCAAATATTGCGTTGAAAACGAGATGACCCCGGCCCATAAGACGCCTTTATTCGCCTGGGCGGTGTCTAATTTTTGCCGTAATTGATCCGTCTCGGCCACCGTTAAGTGATCGGTTCGTTGGTCAAAGGTGGGCGTTAATTGTTGCTGCTTGGTCTTGGCAACCCCGTCACCTTGATCTAACTCAGTCGCCGTATTACGCGCCGTATAGTCGATAAATTTTTGATAAGGCAAGCGTGTTGCCACCCCGTCTACCGGCTCAACTGGTTCCTCATCAGGGCGCTGACTAGTTGGTTCTAATTCAGCTAAATTGTCTCGTTCCAGTTGATCTAACCGCTGTTGTACTAAATTAACATCGTTACTTAAATCCGTTGCGTTATCACGTTCTGTGTATTTCGTATACCCACTGTAACTCATTTTATTGGCCACCGTCGCGGCGGTAAAATATTGCAACCTAAAGACGACTGCAGGTTGCTGGTGCTCAATTGGTTTCGACATAATGCTGTGCGTACCAGTCCTTCCATTGTCTAAATTCAGTTCGATTAATCTTTAAATAATTGGCATTCACTTTTAATAACGCACAAATTTCTTTCTCAGTAAACTCAAAGTAAGCCAGTCGCGCGGCCTGTTTTAAAATGGGCACGCGCTCGGTTGCGAGGACTTGATCATTAGCGGCAAATTCGGTAAACGGCACTGGTCGAATCTTAACTAAGATCTGATACAGCTCACGTTCCCGAGCAATTCGCGGCCAGTCTTCTGCACCAACTTGTTGTCGATACGTGGCATCGTCAACGACAAACTTTTCTTCATCATTATCATAGGCGCCAATTTCTACGGCCCACTTATGGTCAGCCGTATCAAAGCTCGATAATTGCGCTAACACATTTAGAAACTCGTCGGACAAATGCCAATTTTTTTTGCTAGCGGTCTTGAATTGATTAACTAACATGTCCGTCCTCCCACTTTTAGTGTTGTCGTAATTGATTGGCTTGAATATCAGTTTCAATCATCTTTTGCACTTGTTGCATCGCCATATTGTTATCCGAACCAGGCGTATAAATTGACCCACCCTCCGTCACAACTCCGGCCGTACGATTATAAATCGACAATAACAGATACTTGATTTCGGCTTCATTTTGCCGATTTAACCGCAACTGCTTACCAATTTTCTGGTTCATTGGTGACTCCTGCCCGCGTTTCAATAGCTCAGCTTCGCGCCCATAAAATGATTTTTGCCCTAAGTTCGTGTAAAGAAACAGTTGAATAAATTCGCTGATGATGAAGTTATACATTTTATTTTCTGTACGAACGAGCCGAGCCAAATCAGGATCACTTTCAAAGTAAGCTTTAAGTTCGGCAACCCGTTTTTGATTATAAGTATCCAACCGTAAATTAATTTTGCGGCCCCGTTGCTTGTTACTATCGGCAATCTGGTCATTGTAATCTAGTGGATTTTCGTTAGCCATTTCAATAATCTCCCTTCACCATGGCGGTCAATAAATTCTTAATCTCGGTTAATTCATTGGTATTAAGATTGGTTACTTCAACAACCCGATTCATCAGGGCCGTTTGTTCAATTAAATGGTTCGTAATATTCCCATTAATCAGAAAATCTAAGTTGTCCTGCGTCACCACTTCATTAATAATGGTGCGCATAAAATCAGAAAGATTATCATAACCCGCTAACTTACCCAATCGTTTTAATTTATCTTTATCAACTTGATCAACATTGCGAATATAGAGATTCGTTTTACCAGTGTTCATTGGCACACCCTCCTCAAAATTAATATCGGATAAAACTTAATTGTCACGGCTAGTAAAAAGAAACTAGCGGAAAATTAGCGCTTAACAAGCCAACTGCATTAAAGAAGTAAAGAGCATAAGGGAATCTGTTGACTCGCCATTAAAAATGGCCAGCCAACCCGCCAGTGGCGGGGATTCCAGGTGCGGACTGCGTTTGCTCGTTTTTTGACGTTTTGGCCACCAAATAGCCACCATTTGACCGCCTCTTGACCACCAGATAACCACCGTTTGACCACTTTTAAGAACTTAGTTTTTGTGCGTTATTTGGGTACTTTTAGTGACCTTAGCGAGCTTAAAAGTGCCGTTTCTTATCGCGGTTTGTTTCTTTTTAAGTAAGGCTTGTTCCGCTTTTAACGTGCTAATACGGTGCTTCGCACTCGTTATATTTTGTTGGTTTTGTTCGATGTCGCCAGTTAAAGTTTCAATATCATTGTCCGTTTGGGTCTGTTGACTAGCGACTTCATACTTACGATTCGTTCGCTTCGTTTGGATCTTATCGTGGTCCGCACTAATAGCCGTCTTGGCCAGTTTGATTTTGTTTTGTTGCCGTTTAATGCTGGTATTTCGCGCCGAAATTTCATCATTAATGGCCTGACTAGCAAAAGCTTTTGGCGATAAATCTGAAACGTGGGCCTGTCTAATTTTAGCCTGATTCGTCACAATAAAATCCGCTTGTGGCGCTGACGAACTCGTTTGATCCGTTTGTGGGGTAGCATTAACCAACCGGAACCGAATTGCTTCAAAGTTCTGATTTAAATGATCAACCATCACGACATACTTATTTTCGGTGACTGGAATTACGACCATTTTTAAGTTTTGCGGCACCACCGTTGCCAACTTAAAATGCAAATATTGCGACAAAATTTCTGTGGTGGGATCCGTCGAAGCCTGCACTTCAAACGTCGCAATTAGGCGTTGTTGGGTCGGGCTATATTGGCGCTGGACTAGCTTGACACCTTGCGCGCTATTATCACCACTAAAGCTCTGATAACTGTTCAATGGGGTATCATCATTTTTGGTCGTTTGGCGATTTAATAGTCCATAATTAATAATTAACCCGCCGGTTAAAACCAGGTAAAGGCCAATAATAAAAAACCGGCGTAGCCGGCTATGTTCTTTTAAATACCGCCACCCGGTAGTTAATTTTTTCATCATTCAATCTCCTTTGTAGGGTTAATTTGCAGTCAACAAGTGTTTAATTTTGGTTAAGTTCGTCCCTTGATACCGGGTTACTTGACCGTGATCGTAGCGGATTATAGTGGGCGTTTGGGTAACTTTAAATTGCGTTAAGTACCGTCGGTTTTCAGCCTTTTGGGTATTAATATTGACAATCTGTGGCGTCTGACTGAAATAGTTTTTGAACTCACTGCGTAACACTTGCGGCGCTATTTGGCGACAATCTCGACACCCCGGTTGGTAAAATAACAACACCGCCTGGGTCTTTTTCGATAACCGTTGCCGCACCACTTGCGCGACCGTCGGCGTTTGACTGGTCCGAATTAAACGCTCGGGTTGCCAATAAAACCAGCTCACTATCCCGACCATCACGAGGACTAAACTAACCGATAATCCTTTCAACCACCAATGCTTGTTAGTCATACTTGATCCTCCATTAATTGTTCCAGTTTGAATTGGGCGACTAATTTTTTTAACGGCTTAACGGGCCATTCAATGCGGCCAACGACGGTTGGCCGCCGACTAGTTAACCCATCAGTGGTTACTGGTACTTGCTTAACAATTCCAATTTGAATCGCCTCATTACTGGGACACCCAATTAATACAACATCATTGGGCTTCAATTTAATTGACTGGTTTAACGCACTATTATATTGCACCACTAGCGGTTCTGATAGCCGATCTAGTTTAATAAGTTGAACCGTTAAAGCAACTTTCATTCTTCAACTACCCCCAATCTAACAATCCGTAACGGGTGGGTTAAGACGCGTAAGCTTTGGCGTTGACCACCCAAATAATGGCCACGGTTATTTTCCGTATCAATCAAACTAGGAAAGTTGGCCAACAACCATTGTTGGGCTAACCCTCGCGTGGCAAACACTTTTCCTTGAACTAAATTCCCCGCGGTTGTATCTAAAATGCCGTATTGACTCATCTTATAACGTCCCCCGTTTCACTAGCTGGCAATCTCTAGCTAAGGCCCAATCAATTATGGCCCTTGGCACTGTGCACGACATTAATCGTCGTGCCATTTTCCAAATGTTGTTCGATTAACTGACCCACTTGCGGCGCGACTGGCACTTTAGTTTCCCCGTTATTGGCCCGCGGCTTGTAAGTCACCCAATCCCCTAAATGGATCGTTTTGGTCATCATTGTTCTTCACTCCAAGGATTTTGTTCCAGTCCGGCTTCCAACCGTTGAACGTTACGCGACATCTTATCTTTTAACCGTAATAAGGCTAAAATGGCATTATCATACGCATCAATCTTGGTAAAATCACTACGTTCAACCACTTCATTTAACCGATCAGCTGCGTCAATCGCGGCCTGAACTAGTTGATTGAACTGACGATTCAGCTCATTATTTTCCATTAGTAACGTTTGTTGGTGTTTCAGTTGCTCGATTTTCTCGGTCATCTGTTCATATTTTTCACTGGTTTCTGCGTATTGATCACGTTCTTCTCTGAGCGCTTCAACCTCGCGATCACCTTCGGCATTAACTTCTTCCAAAAGTTGGTTCTTAGTGGCTAACAGCTTAGTTTGCTTTTTTAAATCTTCATAATCCTCAGGCACTGTCGGTACTGGAATTTCCACTTCACGAATTCCTTCAGCCTTAATCCGTTGTAATCGAGCTTCATACTTATTCTTTAAGGCCGCTTGTTCTTCGGCATGTTGGTCATCTTTAGTTTTCAGCTGTTTTTTTAGTTCACGCAGTTCACGAACCGTCATTTCATCGGGGGTCTTTTCCTCACCTGACTCCAAGCGATGCAACTTTTGGCGTTCTTCTTCAGGCAATGTGGCAATTTGATATAGGGCTTCGACTCCCAAATGATTCGACGTCGAATCATTTGGGAAAGAAACTGAAACTTTGATAAACTTTTGAGCCTGACTTCTATCCATTCCAATTGAACCTAACCAATCGATATATTCTCCATGTGCTAAATCATTTTCTTTAACCCACTTCAAACGGCGCCCAATCTCAAAGATTGATTGGCCTGCCACTGACTGATAACTCTTAATTTCAGTGGTAATTTGCGTTAAATTAGTGGATAACCCCTTTTCTTCCGGTGTTTCCACGACCTGTTTGGTAATATCTTTTCGCTCCATTTACTGGTCCTCCTTATTTTTTAAAGCTCATGTGAAGGCAACAAAAAAGGGAACAACTGGTTTCCCAGTTGTTCCCTTATGTATCTACTATTCCCACAGATGACGTTAATTAGCACATTGATAGCAAAAAATCTTTTTTCATTAAACCTTGATACCGTAGTGTTATACCACGACGACGTCAAATAGTCTAAAGAAAATCGGCCAAAAAAGCCTATTTTCTGCTCATTTTATGCTAAAATTAGCACCGTTGCTGCTGAAACTTAGTAGTAACATAAGAGAGCAAGTAGGAAACATAGACAAGTTATGCTTCTTACGTCGAATCATGCTAAAGCTTGGATTACCAGTCCAATTTCAGTGATTCCGAAGCTCTCTTTTTTGATGCCCACACATCAACAAAAATTTAAAATAGGTTCTTAAATTCCAGCTGTAGGTTGTACACATCGCAAACAAGAACATATGTTCTTGTTTGCGACTTTAATTTATCACTTCTTTAATAAGACGTCAATACTAATACTCATTTATCAATACCAGCAATCTTGATACCAGATTCATTTTCAGAATTAAAGGTTGCTATCCCTTGATTTTTGGTAATCCGCTGTACTAACAGTGTCTTAACTTTATTAGTCGTACCAGCAATCTGTTCTGAAACAATATACCCTATGAATGTATGATCACTAATTAAATCAGACTGAATCGGCTTAATTAGGTTATAACGTACAGTTCCACCATTAAATTGTTTACTAGTAAATGTTATGCTCTCCTTTAAAAATTTTTTTTGTTTTTAGCCTTTTGGTAGATTGTTTTATTCCTTTCTAATCCTTAATTCGTCTTGCTGATTAAACTATCAATGGCCGTAACCTGCTGCTTGGCACTGTCATAGGTAACCTCATAAACACTCGTCCCGGTGTTCCAAGTTTTAGTGCTGGCATATTTGCTCTTATACTTCGCAACTACTAAGACCTTTAACTGAGCGCCACTAACTGCTTGGCGGTAAACCCGTAATTGCGTTAGTTTTGAGGTGACTTGGCTACCATCACCATATAATTGGCTCTTGCCGCCAAAATACTGTTGATTTAACTTGGGCGCTAACCAGTGCTTAACTTTCGCTTGCCGCTGTGGGTAAGTATCTTGCTTATAGTTATATAAACCATTGAACACTGTCGTAATATTTGCCACCATGGTTGCGTTACTAGTTTGAACCGTCTGACTATCCGCGCTATTGTTTTTAACGCGCTCTTGGGCCTTAACCGCCGCCTGTTCGGCTTGGCTGGCCGCCACGACGGTACCTTTTAAGTGGGCCTGCTTCTTTAATAAGGCAGCCTTTTGGCGCTTAACTTGACTAATTTCAGTGGTCTTAGCCTGCACCTGTCGGTACTCATAACCACCCCAAATTAATGCGCCAGCCGTAACTAATCCTAAGAATACGATGATAACTGTTTTACGTTCCATATCCTGACTCCTTTACTTTGCTTTGATGGCCCGGGAAAATGTCGTCTCCCCTGATAATAAGCTACTAAATGCCGTGCCAAACTGCGCAATGTTAATGCTTTTACCAGTGCCCCCAGATTCAATAATCCGTGTCTGATTGCCATGCCAGTCTTCTGTTAGAATGGCCGTATGGCCGTTATTACCACTACCTTCGCCCTGGTTCACAATCACAATATCGCCCGCTTTCGCTTCACTTTTATCAATGGCTTTCAAGTAATGGTGCGACCCAGTGGCATCGCTCGCCATCGTGCCAGTAAACCACCCCATGTTAGCGGGAACCTTATAACCGGCTTTATTTAACACGAGCCACACAAAGCCTGAACAGTCGGTCCCGCCGGATTTATTAGGATTCTTTAAGTCCTTTCCCAAGTCTGAACTCGGGTGCGTCTGGACATAATAGAAATAGCCTAACCAGCCCTTGGCTGTTTTGAGAATATCACCATCATTCTCACTAGTCGCATCACAACTACTCCCAGTCGTGTCATCACTAGCGGTCGCTAACCCATCACTCGTGCCCGGATCAGTATCACCTAATTTGGCTAGCCAGTGATCCGCTAAGGGGTACCGACCAGGTTGCCCTGACGGTCCCTTCTCCAAGAACCACTGTTCGGGATTATTGCGCATACCTTCATATTCCATCAACCAATCATATGCGGCTTGGTGCGCGCTGGTTTCCTTAAAAATATGTTTCGCACCTTGATAGCCATGCGCCATCTCGTAGACCATAAAATTCAATTGGGCATCTAAGGAGTTCCATTTTTTATTATTTTTAGCCGCAAAGCTCATGAGGTTATCGTAGCGGTTACTCATCCACTGGGCGAGGCCCGTAGCCCCCGAACCGCCCGTATTCTTAACGCTCGGATTTAATTGGGATTCAAACTGCCAAACACCCAGGATTCCTGCGGCGGCTTGGGGGGTCGCTTTAACATCTTTGTTCGTCCGTAAGAACTGATAAATCGTCTTAGCATTCTTATTCATATCAGCGCTGGTCACCACATTACTGCTAGTCTCAGTGGTCACCGCACAATCATTGTCATCATCACTACTGGCAATAAATGTAATGAGTAGTAACAGACAGCTGATCAAGAGGAGCGGTACCCCTAAACCTAGACTGGCCATAATAACTTTCTTTTGCATTTATCCGAGCCACCACCTCATTACCAAAATCACCACCACCAATGCAAAAATTAACCCTATTGGTAAAATCAACTTATCCTGAATTTGCAGCGGGTTTTGGGTTTGACTTAACCGTTTCAGTTCCGCAATCCGGGCTTGCCGGGCCTGTTGCCGTAACGCCTTGCGTTGCGCCCTAGTTGGCTTGTCTGACTTGGGTTGCCTTTTCATATTTAGCCCACCCCGCCATCATAACGATCTAGCATGGCTGGTGAAGCCTGCACGGTAAAGACATAGTTGCCATGGCCTTCAATGTGCATAAAACATTCATGTTCGCCCAATTGAGCCACCGTGGCCAGTTCTTCCGGTGTGATTGCTTTACCAAAAGCTTGTTGTAACCGGGGTAAATCATCAGCGGTCAACCGAAAGAAAATCGGATAAGTAAATAACCCAAACATCTTTTTCATCGCGGTATCATACTTTTGATACCGCTCACTGGGCACGATACTCTTGCTATCACTCAACATTTCCTTGATCGTTGGCATCACTAGATTCAACCCACAGAAGTTCTTGCGCATTTCTTCCATCAGGTTCGTTAACCAGGCCACGCCTTCCGCAAACTCGGGCTTGGCGTAATTCTGAAATTCATCAATGTTCAACCAGTAGTAAGGCACATCTTCTAACGCCACTGCATGGTTGTTATACAGGGTGCGATACTTTTTCCCGTTATTAATGATGTCAGCGGATAATAAACTCAAAGCTGAATAGACTTGCGCGTTAAAGGTGGCTTCACCATTGTTTTTCAGCCCGGAACAGTCGAAAACTACCGCTTTAATTTTAGAAAAATCTGGAATTGTGGTAATGCCATTGAAAATGTCGCCGTCTTTCGTCATCATATTCTCAAAGGTGTTCACAATCCGGTTAATTGATGTAATTTCAACGTCCGGCCGCCGCGTAATTTGATAGTTATCTTGTACTTGCCGTAAATAGACCACAAACTCCCCTAAAGTCGGGTATTGATCATGGGGTAACCCAATCGCGTACAACTTATCCCTGTTTTCCGATGGGTTGGCCACCCACATCTTTTGCATGATATAAAATTCTGTGGTGAGATTTTGCAGCCGAATCCGATCATCGTTGGTCAAGTCCAGGTTTTGTAAGCAAGCCATACTACTGATCTTTTCGATATGGTGATTAAACGAGCCAATTTCATCAATCGCTTGGCCATCTTTCGTCGTGGCCGTTGGAAAGATTTCAAACGGGTTAATCCGATTCTCACTCCCGTCTAGTGAGATCACGAGTCCTCCTTGGGAGCGACACTGCTTGGCATACTCGTTGGCAACATCAAAAGTCCGGGTAAAGCCCCCGCGGGCAAAGGCGATGTCATTCAACATTTTAGCTAACACGGATTTACCAGAACCAGGGCGTCCCGCTTCCATGAAAAACGACGTTAAGCGGTTCTGGCCCACATAAAAGGGATCCAGCATGATTTTGCCCTGGGTCTTCGAACAACCCAAGTACACCCCGTGGGGATCATCAAGTTCAATATGATTGAACGGAAACCCATGACCAATGACACTTGCGGCTACTGGCGTCCCCTGCCGGTGATTATCCAATAAACTTTGCTTTTCGGGCGGCACATATAAGCTTCTAAACTCTGCTTCTTGTTCACCATAGAAAACCCGCACCCCAAAATCATCGGGCATATCATCGGTAATCTTGGTTAGCCGCTGCCGCAATTGGGTTTCATTATCGGCATAGACAAAGACACGAATACTTAACCGCTTCATCTTTTCAGCGTGTAATAGATCCCGTAACAACGCGGCTTGTTTTTGATTGGCCTCATCGGCTTCCATACGTGCAATCGGCTTTGCATTTAAATCGCGAGCCTGTGAGTTAGTTTCCGCCACTGAGTTTTGTAAAGCTTTGCGAATTTTTCGTTGATCCTCAGTACCTAAACTAATCGATGTCACCGTAAAATCATATTTCATAAACTTGCGTAACCAAAAATAGGCTAAGCGTTCTTTGGGAAACTTAAAAACGTGCAAGCACGCCACACAACTGCCGCCAAAGACGAGGTGACTATCTAAAGTCGTATCCACATTGCCCTGTGGTTGGGTATGCGCTAACAGTGCCAAATCATAGCCCGCGGCTTGTAATTGTTTAATCTTACGTCTTGTTAACATGTCCGCATTCCTCCCTTAAATTTTCTTATCGTTCATATTATTAAGACTGTATAAAAACTTGATTTTACGATCCAAACCTAACGGTTCAAAACGCAAATAATGGCCTTGCCGGTGAAATAAGGCTGCTACCCGTTCGGTCAGCTCCGCCGGAGTATTCCCAAAAATCAGGGCTAAGTATT
>ERZ773131.2962-NODE-2962-length-10275-cov-10.687476_pt1 | contig 10275 bp, 10 predicted proteins | sample MGYA00511082_ERZ773131 | MGnify/ENA primary metagenome ERZ773131 (study PRJEB29015, sample SAMEA2737813) | human gut metagenome | biome: human gut; feature: human-associated habitat; material: faeces | place: China | collected 2012 ...
GGACATAGATCTCAACACCCTTGGTGATGCCCATGTCCATGATGCGGCGCTTGACCGGGCCTTCGCCATGCAGGCGTGCCACGGTGCAGGTCTCGCCAACCTTCACGTCCTTCAGAGTTTTCATGCAAATTTCCTCCTCTACTTGTCTTTATTCAGAGACCATTCCAGTGTCGGAGCAGGTCCCAAACAGCGCGCTGCGCTGTTCAGCCGATCATAATGCGATTTGCCATCGTCCTGTCGAGTGCCAGGCGGCTTTCCTTGACCTGTACGATCAGGTTACCTGCGATCTCGTTGACCACGGTCACTTCGCTGTCCACCACAAAACCAAGCTCTGCCAGATGCAGGCGGACTTCATCTTTGCCGGTGATCTTCTTGATGGTGACGGTCTCGCCCGCCTTCGCCATTGTCAGAGGCATCATAACATTCCACTCCCTTTTTCGTACTGTTTGTGGGCTGCTGATGCACCGGAAGGGTTAGTCAGTCGGAACTATCAGCATGGATAGTTTACGCTTACTAACCTTCGTTGTCAACAGTTTTTTCATCATTAAAAGTTAGTTTATATGAACAAACAGTTTTTCTGCCCAAATATCCCAGTTTTTTTATCACAATCAACAACAACTAACTCAAATTCCCGAGCAAAAGTTAGCCATTGTTTACATTTTACCGTCATTTTTTCTATCCATGAAATGACACAGCCGCCCGGTGCAGTGGTCAAGGCTGCAACGGACGGCCGCGTGTCAAAAGGAGGATTTCTTCCCGCCGGAGCGTGGTTTGTTCCGGTGGGTGCCAGGATAAAAAGAGAGTATTGGTAGAGAATGACTTGTCAAGCCGCCACAGCAAGGCGGAAAATGGGGGTACCCTCATGGAACAGGCGCAGATACACTCTGGTGCACTTGTTCAACTGGGCAAAATGACGTGCGGCGGCATCAGGGTCGCCGTAAGCCTTCCAGCAGCCGCAGCAGGTGAAGTTGCGGCCCTGATTTTCGATAAAGCCCACCACATCGGTGAGCGGATAACCAAGAAACACGCCGATCTCATGGGGAAAATCGGCTTCGCAGCACAGCCGCCGGGACAGCTGCCGCAGCATACCGTCACAATCGGAAGCATCTTCCGGCAGGGCATAGCCCTCGCGTTGCAGGAACTCCCGCACCGCCTCATCGGCCAGCACCTGACGCAGGCGGCTCTCGCGGTAAACATAAATGAGATACCGGTGGGTTTGAGCACAGCCCTTGAGGACCCGGACCTTCAGCCCCTTCTCCCCCAGCTGGTCATTCCAGCGGCGCACCCGGGCAGCCAGGTCGGTACAGTCCCGGGTCTCATAGCGGAACAGCCCGGCTGGCTTCAGCCCCGCCAGCACCGGTGCGCACTGTTCGATCATCACGGTCTCAAAATTACGCTCCATGGCCGCTTTTCCTCCGCTTTTATCCATTTGAGGAACAGCGTTCCCCGCCGCGCCGCATTCTATGCAGGTGCAGCAGTTAGATATTTCTAACTTCAAACTCTAAAAGAATGCGGCACAGACCATTTGTCTGCTGACCGCTTTGTGGTTAGCCGTTTCTAACGTGGCATTATCTTACCACAGCATCGGGGTGGTGTCAAGGGGTTCTGACAAGTTTTCCGCAACAAACCTTTTGCGCGTGTTGCGGCGTGTCGAAATTCATGGTATAGTATAGTCAGCCGCCCGCAAAGGCGGCGAAGGCGCTGTGTCCAAAACGCAGGCGGCAGCCCACTTGTCGGCACCTAGGTGCCGGGAATGGCTGGTTTCTTGAAGAGTTGCCCGCTCCCCGGATGCCCAAGGGCGGAAAGGGGGTGAGGACCATGAGTTTTTCGGATGTTGCAGTTTTGCTGACATTGATCAGTGGAACGATTTTTGTAACGTTTCAGATTACATGGAAAATCGCCACAAGCGATAAAAAACGCAAGAAAAAATGACCGCCTCGAAGTTCCCCAACCCAGAGCAGTCATTTTTCTTTTTGACACAATGGTAAGGAGCTAGTCGTTTGTATGGGCCAGCGCCTTTTGTATTTTTAGTATAGACGATTCCACGCGGTTTGTCAAGGACAAGGCCGCGTTTTTTATTGCCCTTCCAGTTGGAGCTTCAGGGTCTGGATGATGCGCTTTTCAAGGCGGGAGATGTAGCTCTGGCTGATGCCCAGGGCGTCGGCGGCTTCCTTCTGGGTGCGCTCCACGCCGTCGGCCAGGCCGAAGCGCAGCTCCATGATCTGCCGCTCCCGCGGGGAGAGGGCCGCCACGGCGCGGCGCAGCACGGCCCGCTCGGCGTCCTGCTCCAGCCGCTGGCTGATCTGGTTCTCGTCGCTGCCAAGGATGTCCGAGAGCAGCAGCTCGTTGCCGTCGCCGTCCACGTTGAGGGGCTCGTCGATGCTGGCTTCCTGGCGGCGGTTGGAACTTTTGCGTAAGTACATCAGAATTTCGTTGCCGATGCAGCGGCTGGCGTAGGTGGCCAGCTTGATGCAGCGGTCCGGGCTGTAGGTGTTCACGGCCTTGATGAGCCCGATGGTGCCAATGGAGATCAGGTCTTCGGTGGGCACGCCGCTGCTCTCGTACTTTTTGGCAAGGTAGACCACCAGCCGCAGGTTGTGGGTGATGAGCGCATCCCGCGCGGCGGCGCTGCCTGCGGCCATCTCGGCCAGAAGGGCTTTTTCCTGCTCGGGGGTGAGGGGCGGCGGCAGGCCCGGCCCGCCCGTCACATAGTGGGCACCGCCGCTGTGGCGCAGCGCGCCGCACAAGGCCTGCCAGAGCGTGCGCAGCCAGTGGAACATAGATCAGACCTCCTTTTTTATAAGGGGTGAACCCTCTCAGTCAGCTCTGGCCCCAGCAGCAGGGTCCAGTGGTCCGGCGGGGCGGCGGGGCAGTAAAACGCGGTGAGGAAGCCCTGCGCCTGCCGCTGGCCGGCCTGCAGGCGCAGCCCCGGCACGGCGGGCAGCAGGCAGGGCCCCGCAAGGGTGGTGCAGGGCACCAGCCGCACCCCCAGCTCCGGCGGCGGCAGGGGAGAGCGCCCCGCAAAGTGGGCGTCCAGAAAGGCTTGCAGTGCCCCGGGCAGGGCACCGCGCACGGCGGGGTAGTAGGCCAGCGCCACGGCCCGGCCGGAAAGCGGGTCCTGCACGGCAAAGCCGGTGTCGCAAAAGGCCTGCACCGGCACCCGGGCGCTGCCGCACACCAGCACGGCGGCAAAGCTGCGCCCCTGCGCCCGGCCAAAGCAGTACACCACCCCGCGCAGCAGGGCATACACCGCCGCGCAGGCCGCCAGCAGCCGCCCGGGGGAAAGCGGCAGGTAAAGGCACAGGTTCGCGCTCTGGGCCCCGGGCAGCAGCACCGCCCCGCCCAGCAGCAGGTTGAGCAGCGCATACCACCCGCACAGCCGGGCAAAGCCCCGCCGCCCCGGCACGCCGTAGGCCGCAGCCACTGCCCCGCAGCAGGTGGCGGCTTTGTAAAGCACCGCCAGCGGCCCGGGCAGCTCCGGCAGCAGCAGGCCCAGCGAGGCCAGCGCCGCCGCCCCGCTGCCCGCCAGCAGCCGCGCCCCGGTGCAGCTGCGCCCCGCCAGCAGCCCGGCCCCCAGCAGCAGCGCCGCCCCAAGGGCAAAGTTCACCAGCAGCAGCTCGTCGAGATAAAGCACCGTTTTCACGCGCAAGCCTCCTTTGGGGCACAGGGTGGGGGCTTTCAGTATCCGTTTTTGGGCTGGAAATTTCTGTCAAACGGGGGTAAATGGGACCTTTTGTAAGCAATTTGATAGAAAAATTTCACATCTATTCACACAGTTTCACAGTTTTCACACTTTTTTTCAAAAAGGGCTTGAACATTGCTGGAAAGTGTGGTATATTATTGCCATCCGAACAAGGATAGTAAGCCACACCACAGTGGCTTACAAAAATATCTTTCATATTTTGAAGGGAGTAATTCATTATGATGATGCCTGCAAACTTCTCTGCTGTTGCAGAAAACGAACTGACCTATGTCAACGGTGGCGCTGACCTGTCCGCTTACCTGGCTCCTGCCATGAAGGCTGCTAACTGGCAGAACTTCAACACCAACCTGGTCAACCTGGTTGGCAACGCTTACCTGAACAAGTACACCACCGGTCTGCTGAATACCGTCTTCGGCGGCCACTACATGCCCGGCGATGTGACCGGATCTATTGTTGATGGTCTGTCTTCTATCTGGACCTCCAACAAGAAGCTGGGCGATACCACTGAAGCTGGCTGGGGCCTGCTGCGTGCAATGTCCAATGTTGGTGCTCAGGTCGTCGGCGGCCTGGCAGCTATCTACACCCTGGGCGACAGCAAGATCGGCCTGAAGCTGACTGATGCTACCGCTCGTGGCGACAACTACGCGGTCACTCTGCCCCAGGTTTGATTAATTAATTTGAATCTACGGATTTGAATTGATTTGAGGTGTACACCAAAGCAGCTGGTAACGGCTGATTTGGCGGAATGCTGAGTCAGAACCCCGCACACAATGGGTAACCACTGTGTGCGGGGTTTTTGTTGTGCGGGGAACCCTCTCAGTCAAACCCTGCCGGGTTTGCCAGCTGTCCCCGAAGGGGGAGCCTCTGCTCTACAGCCCGGGAGGGGGAGCTTATCTCTACAAACCGGAAGCGCTTCTGAGAAAGGTTTTGCGCTCTTGCTGTTTTCAGCGGCCACGCCCTCTCAGCTTCGCTTCGCTCAGCAGCTCTCCCAAGGGGAGAGCCAAGGGCATGACGGGAGCGCTTCTTGCCTCTCCCTTTGGGAGAGGTGGCACGGCGTAAGCCGTGACGGAGAGGGCGAGTCCGCCAAAAAGTCGCCTATTATAATAAGAAGCACAAACCCATACCAGAAAGGAAACCATGCCATGTCGTTCCACGCAAAAGATTTCGCCGGCAGCCACTGCGGCTGCCGCTACCAGCAGGACTACCGCCCCACCCTTGGCCGGGACGGCAAGAAGGAATCCGGTACGCTGGAGGTCATCAAGTTCTATTACGATGGCGCCATCCGCTTTGAGCAGCACTGCTACGGCGAGGCAGCGACCTTCGTGTTCGGCGTGTGGGCGTCCGGCATGGATGCGGACGGCACCCTGCACTGGGTGCTGCCCGACCGCCGCAAGAGCTACTATGACGAAGCCTACCTGCCCAAAAAGCTGGACCGCGTGGACGAAGCGGGCAATCTGTATTTTGACGGCGGCGTGTTTCCCTGGAAGCTGGCCGACGACTTTGCCGAGGATAAGCGCTGGGGCTACCCTAAATGGAAAGTAATGCTGGGAAAACTGACCGGTAAGGGTAAAAAATAAGACTGAATCACGAAATTCTGGTATTCCCATTGACATACTGGGAAATGATATGATATAACTATCCCTGTCAAATTGTGAGTATACGGGCCAAGGCCCGGACGACGCGGAGCGCAAGAGAGACGCCCTGCGCCCGCCAGAAAGGATAATTCCGATGGAAAATATGGAGAAAGTGGTCTATCTGGACAACGCCGCCACCACGGCCTGCGCGCCGGAAGTGCTGGCCGTCATGGTCGAAGCACTGAGCGGTGCCTGCGGCAACCCCAGCAGCCATTACAGCGTCGGCTACGAAGCCAAAGAGTTCGTGGACGCCGGCCGTGCACAGGTGGCAAAGGCCATCAACGCTTCCCCCGCCGAGATCTTCTTCACCGGCTGCGGCTCCGAGGCCGACAACTGGGCGGTCAAGGGCACTGCCTTTACCAAGGCACGCCAGAACAAGAAGCACCTCATCACCAGCGCATTCGAGCACCATGCCATCATGCACAGCATGGCTGCACTGGAGCGTCTGGGCTTTGAGGTCACCTATATCAAGCCCACCGCCGAGGGCTATATCCGCCCCGAGGACGTGGAGGCTGCCATCCGCCCCGATACTGCCCTCGTCAGCATCATGATGGCCAACAATGAGATCGGCACCATCCAGCCCATCAAGGAGATCGCTGAGATCGCCCACAAGCACGGCGTCTGGATGCACACCGATGCGGTTCAGGCTGTGGGTGCCATCCCCGTGGACGTCAAGGAGCTGGGCGTGGATATGCTGTCCATGAGCGCTCACAAGTTCAACGGCCCCAAGGGCATGGGCGCTCTGTACTGCCGCAAGGGCATCTGGCCCCAGAACCTCATCGACGGCGGCAGCCAGGAAGCACGCCACCGCGCCGGTACTGAGAACGTCGCCGGCATCGCTGGCATGGGCAAGGCCCTCGAGATGGCGACCGAGCATCTGGAAGAGCGCATGGCCCACGAGAAGGAGCTGCGTGACTACGTCATCGACCGCATCCTGAAGAACATCCCCGAGGCCCGTCTGAACGGCGGCCTTGAGCATCGTCTGCCCGGCAACGCCAACATCAGCTTCCCGGGTCTGGAGGGCGAGACCATCCTGCTCGACCTCGATATGCACGGCATCTGCGCCTCTACCGGCTCTGCCTGCAACTCCGACAGCCTTGACCCCAGCCACGTGCTGCTGAGCATCGGTGTGCCGGAAGAGATCGGCCACGGTTCCATGCGGTTCACCTTTGGCCCGCAGAACACGATGGAAGAAGCGAAATATCTGTGCGATGTGCTGGAGGAAGTCATTCCCCGCCGTCGTGCTATGAGTTGTATGTGGCTGCAGGGCCAGAACACGGCCCGTCACTTCAGCCTGAAGGGAGAAAACTAAAATGGCAGGTATGTATAGCGCAAAGGTCATGGAGCATTTTGCACATCCGCACAACGTGGGTGAGATCCCCGACGCAAACGGCGTGGGTGAAGTCGGCAACCCCAAGTGCGGCGACATCATGCGGATGTACCTCAAGATCGAGAACAACGTCATCGTTGACGTCAAGTTCCTCACCTTCGGCTGCGGCGCTGCGATCGCAACCAGCAGCATGGCCACCGACCTCATCAAGGGCAAGACCATTGACGAGGCTCTGAAGCTGACCAACAAGGCCGTTGTCGAGGCTCTGGAAGGTCTGCCTCCCATCAAGGTCCACTGCTCTGTTCTGGCTGAGCAGGCCGTCAAGGCCGCTCTGTCCGACTACTACCGTCGTCAGGGCATCGACCCGGAACCCATCGTGGGCAAGCTGGAAGAGGACTGCGACCATTGCAGCGGCGAGAGCTGCGGCCGCTAAGGCGCACTCCTGAACCTTAAATAAAAAAGTAAGGCCCGGCGGATGCTGTAAAGCGTCTGCCGGGCCTTTTTGCACCCTCGGCACAGCCTCTGCATAGGATGGCACACCGAGCATGTGGGAGGGGGCCTTGCAGTGGAAGGACAGAAATGCTTCGCGGTGGTGGGCGGCGACGCCCGGCAGGCCGCAGCGGCCCGGGCGCTGGCCCGGGCCGGGTACAGTGTGGGCGGGCCGGAGATGATAGCGGTGGCAGATTATATCCTGCTGCCCCTGCCGCTGGACGCGGCACGGACGCCGCTGGCCGAATTGCTGCGGGCCGCAAGGCCCGGTACGCTGGCGCTGGGCGGGATGCTGTCGGTGGAGGCGAAAGCCATCGCCGCCGAGGCCGGGGTAGAGCTGGTAGACTACTTCGCCCGGGAAGAGCTGACCATCCGCAACGCCATCCCCACGGCGGAAGGGTGCATCGGCATCCTGATGAAAGAGCGCAGCCGCACCCTCTGGGGCAGCAGCATCCTGCTGACCGGCTTCGGGCCGGTGGGGCAGGCGCTGGGCGTCCGGCTGGCAGCGCTGGGAGCGCAGGTGACGGCGGCGGCCCGCCGCCCGGCCCAGAGGGCGCTGGCCGAGAGCTTCGGGCTGCGGAGCGTCCCCATCGACCGGCTCGGGCAGATAGCGCCGGCTTTTGATACAGTGGTGAACACGGTGCCTGCGCCGGTGCTCAGCGAGGCAGTGCTGGCCCGGCTGCGGCCGCAGAGCTTTATCGTAGATCTGGCGTCCCGCCCCGGCGGCACCGACTTCGACGCGGCCCGGCGGCTGGGCCACAGAGCCATCCATGCGCTGAGCCTGCCCGCCGCCTGCGCGCCCGAGACGGCAGGCGAGGCGGTGGCCCAGACAGTGTGCGATATGATCGGGCAGAGGGAGGAAGCATCATGATAGAGAAGAAACGACGCTGCGCGGCCTTTGCGGTCTGCGGCAGCTTCTGCACACTGGAAGCGGCGCTGGATGCGGCCCGTGCGCTGCGGGGGCAGGGGTGGGAGCTTCTGCCGGTGATGAGCTTTGCGGCAGGGCAGGACACCCGCTTTGGCCGGGCCTCCGGCTGGCGGCATCAGCTGGAAGGGCTGACGGGCCGTCCGGTTCTGGACACCCTGCAGGCGGTGGAACCCCTCGGCCCGCGGCATCTGGCCGACGCCCTCGTGATCGCGCCCTGCACAGGGGCCACGCTGGCCCGGCTGGCCGAGGGCCTTTCCGACACGCCGGTGACGCTGGCGGCGAAGAGTCTGCTCCGGGTGGGCTGTCCCGTCGTCATCGCTGTCTCGACGAACGACGGGCTGGGCGCTTCCGGGGAGAACATCGCCCGGCTCTACCAGCGCAAGCACTATTATTTTGTGCCTTACGGGCAGGATGACCCTAACACCAAGCCCCAGAGCCTCAAGGCACGGTTCGAGCTGCTGCCCCAGACGCTGGAAGCGGCGCTGGAAGGGCGGCAATTACAGCCGGTGCTGCAATGTCCGTGTGGATGAAAGGCGTCTTTTCAGGCAGGGGAAAGTGTGGTATACTAAGTTTATCTATGAAGATTTGTGGAGAATTGATCGAATGAAAAAATACATCGCTGCACTTCTTACAGCGTTGCTCCTGCTCTGCACGGCGCTGTCTGCCGGGGCGGTGGGTCCGGCTCTGACCACGACGGAGGCTTACTGCATCATTGATGCAGACACCGGCCTCGTGCTGGCACAGCAGAATATGAACGAAGAACTGCACCCGGCGTCCATCACCAAGGTGATGACGCTGGGCCTTGCCTGCCAGAAGGCGCAGGGAAACTGGGACGGCGTGAAGCTCACAGTCTCCCATGAGGACGTCTACTCCCTCGCAGGCACCGATTCCAGCCATATCGCCCTGCGGGAGGGCGAAGAAGTCCCCCTGCAGGACGCTCTTTACGGAACCATGATCGCCAGTGCCAACGACGGCGCGAATCTGCTGGCCGAATACTTCGGCGGCGGCACCATCGAGGGCGGCGTGGCCGCGATGAATGCCCAAGTGCAGGCGCTGGGCCTCGAGCACACCCACTTCGCCAACCCCCACGGCATCAGCGGCGATGACCACTACACCAGCTGCTACGACATGGCTCAAATTCTGCGATGGGCGCTGACTCAGCCGGGCTTTGAGACCATTTTCACCCGGCTCGAGATGTACACCATGGCGCCCACGAATGTCCAGCCGGTGACCCGCTATTTCTCCCAGCAGGACAAAATGCGGCTGAGCTACAGCCGGTATTACATCCCGGCCATCCGCGGCTCCAAGATCGGCTACACCAACATCGCCCGCTACAGCTACGTCTGCCTCGCGGAACAGAACGGCGTCCGCCTCATCTGCGTGACCATGCAGAGCGAGATGAAGACCGATAAGTACAACGACGTCCGCACCCTGCTGGACTACGCTTTCGCACGCTATACCGGCTACACCGACCTGCCCTCCCAGGGCCTGACCGGAGAGGTGGAAGTCGTGGGCGGCGGCGGAACGCTGGGCAAGGTGACCGTCACCGACCCCGGCGTCCGGCTGCTGCTGGCCGACGGCGTGACGGCGGGGGACGTCTCGGCGTCGCTGGAACTGCCCGAACGATACGTTCTGGGTACTTCGCCGGAAGTGTACGCAGTGTATACCGTCAATGGCGGCGATAAGCAGGAATCGACGAGTGTCCGGGTCCCGGCGGTACTCACCGGGCTGGATGCGCTGCTGGAAGCGAACGCGGGCAGAGAGCTGGACACGGCCTCTGACGTTAAGCCTGCCAGGACGGCGGGAATGCTCATCGCCATCTCGCTGGCCTGCACGGCAGCTGCTGCCTGTGCCACGCTGTGCGTGATGCGGGTGATGCGCCTCCGGAAGACCAAAAAGCAAAAGCCCTCGCAACATTAAAAATCGCGAAAAAGCTGCAAAAGGCTTTTCCATATACAACAAAATAACAAAAAACGATAAAACAAAACAGAGAGGAAAATAATTATGGGCAAATTCACCTTTACGCAGACTGAGATCCCCGGTGTCGTCGTCATTGAGCCGCAGGTGTTCGGCGATGACCGCGGCTATTTCATGGAGACTTACCAGAAAGACCAGTTCGCCGAGGCCGGCATCGACAAGGAATTCGTGCAGGACAACCAGAGCCGCTCCACCCGCGGCGTGCTGCGCGGCC
>ERZ773131.2963-NODE-2963-length-10271-cov-12.163175_pt1 | contig 10271 bp, 7 predicted proteins | sample MGYA00511082_ERZ773131 | MGnify/ENA primary metagenome ERZ773131 (study PRJEB29015, sample SAMEA2737813) | human gut metagenome | biome: human gut; feature: human-associated habitat; material: faeces | place: China | collected 2012 ...
TGCGCGAAGTGCTGACCGAGCTGGGCATCCACTTCACCGAGGAGATCGGCGAGGCTGCCTTCTACGGCCCGAAGCTGGACGTGAACGTGAAGCCCGCCGTGGGTGCCGAGTACACCCTGTCCACCTGCCAGCTGGACTTCTGCCTGCCCGCAAAGTTCCACCTGACCTATGTGGACAAGGACGGCACTGAAAAGACCCCTGTGGTGCTGCACCGCGCCATCCTGGGCTCTCTGGACCGCTTCATGGCTTACCTGATCGAAGAGACCAAGGGCAAGTTCCCCACCTGGCTGGCTCCCACGCAGGTCAAGGTGCTGCCCGTGTCCGAAAAGACGCTGGAGTACGCACAGGACGTGACCGAAAAGCTGGTGGAAGCCGGTGTCCGTGTTGTGCTGGACGACGACAACCAGAAGATCGGCTACAAGATCCGCGAGGCACAGCAGGTGGACCGTGTGCCTTATATGCTGGTTCTGGGTGCCAAGGAAGCCGAGGCAGGCAACATCTCGGTGCGTGACCGCAAGGGCGAGACCACCACGATGGAGCTGGATGCCTTCATTGCCAAGGTGACCGACGAGATCAAGAACCGCACCTACAACGCCTGATAAAGGCTCATAACAATGCAGAGGCCTCTGTTCCAACCGGAACAGGGGCCTCTGCTGCATTTATCGGAGAAAAATAGGAGAACGTCAGGCGGTCTCGCTCTGGGTGCGCTGCACGCTCTTTACGGCCAGTGCCTTGGCGGGCTTCATCAGCAGCACGCACACGCCGTTGAAGGCCAGCGAGCCGAGGATGTAGGTGGCAAAGAACAGCGGCAGGTTGGCCGCGAAGGTCTCGGCGTCGATGCAGGCCACCGTGAGGTAGGCAAAGCCCACATTGTTGAGCACCTTGGGGGCGTAGGGGTGCAGGATGATCAGCACGAACAGCACGACGGCCAGCGGGATGAGGAAGCCGAAAAAGCTGCCCAGCACCGGGGTGAGGAAGGTGATGGCCAGCAGGGCGATCACGGTGAACACCATGCCCACCAGACCGCCCAGCTCCACCGAGACGAAGCGGTCCTTGATGTCGCCCTCCATGGTGAACAGCATGATGTTGCTCAAAAACACCAGCCAGCTGTAATCAAATTCAATGACGTGGAAGAACGCGTTGGCGATCAGGATCCACACCAGCAGCATCAGGCGGAAATACAGCAGAAAGCGCTTGGTAACGGCTTCATTCATGATAAAATACCTCTTTCTTGGTCGTATTGGAAAGCTTTACTTTCACTAAAAGGCGCTTTTTGGCAGGTAAAACCTGCATTGATGTTGCCATTATACAATATTTATATGGCAAAAACAATACTTTTGCAAGAATAAATTGCATATTTTGGAAATTTTGACTTGCAGAAGGTCGGCAACCTCGCCCTCTCCGTCATTGCTTGCGCAATGCCACCTCTCCCAAAGTGAGAGGCCTTGGCAATCCACGCAAAGTATGCGGTTCCGCCAGAGGCTCCCCCTTTGAGGAAAGACTTCCCCCGCGCCGGGGGAAGATGTCGTGCAGCGACAAAAGGGGGAATCTGGCGCGTTAGCGCCTGAGAGGGCGAGCACGGTAAAAATAAGCTGGAATAATGGCACAGCGGAGCCATTTCAAATTGTTTTTCTGTCCAAAATGGAGTATAATGAGACAATAAATATTCTGCCGCGGCTGCGGCTCAGATACGGGAGGAACCTTATATGAACAAACCGGTACTGGTGGTCATGGCGGCTGGCATGGGCAGCCGCTACGGCGGCATGAAGCAGATCGACCCGGTGGGGCCGAACGGTCAGGTGATCGTGGATTATTCCCTTTACGATGCCCGCCGCGCAGGCTTTGAGACGGTGATCTTTGTTATCAAGCATGAGATCGAGGATGCTTTCAAGGCAGCGATCGGCGAGCGTGTATCCAAGGCCATGAACGTGAAATATGCCTTCCAGCAGCTGGATGAGCTGCCCGCAGGCTTTGCCGTGCCGGAGGGCCGTGTCAAGCCCTGGGGCACCTGCCACGCCGTTCTGGCTGCAAAGGACCTCATCGACGGCCCGTTTGCAGTCATCAATGCCGATGATTATTACGGCCCGGAGGCCTTCCGGGTGATGTATGATTACCTATCCACCCACGAGGACGGAAGCTATTACGATTACTGCATGGTAAGCTACCTGCTCCGGAACACTGTCTCCGAGAATGGCAGCGTGGCCCGCGGCGTATGCGTGACCGAACCCGACGGCACCCTGCACAGTGTGACCGAACGCACCCGCATTGAAACGTACGAAAACGGCGTACACTTCACCGAGGACGGCGGCGCAAGCTGGACCGACCTGCCCGGCGATACCCCGGTGAGCATGAACCTGTGGGGCTTTGGCAAAAGCTTTCTGGACGAAGCCGAGCAGCGCTTTGCGGGCTGGCTGACCGAAAATCTGCCTAAAAACCCGCTCAAGTGTGAGTATTTCCTGCCGCTGGTGGTCACGGAACTGATCGAAGAGGGCAAGGCAAAAATTCAGGTGCTGCGCAGCACGGATAAATGGTACGGCGTTACCTACCGTGAGGACAAGCCGCTGGTGGTGGAAGCCATCGCCCGCAAAACGGCAGAGGGCCAGTACCCGGAAAATCTGTGGGCCTGACCATCTTGACCATTTAGAATGGCCTCCGCGTGCGCTCTGGCCATAATCAGTGGAATTATTATTTTTATTTTGAACTCCAGAAAAATCTGCGGAACGTGTCGGGGCGAGGCCCCGCCATCTTGCTAAAAGCAAGACCGTTCTGCCGCTTGAAAGCCCCACTGGGGCTTTCATTGCTGCGCAAACGCGGATTTTTCTGGAGTTCTTTTTCACGGGGAGGGGGTCGAAATTGGCAAATGCTGCTGCCCGGCACAACTTTTCTGTAAAAACAAAATCGGAAACGACCGCAGTCGTTTCCGATTTTTTTAACGTTTAATCACTTATTTTGTCTGGGGAGGGGTAAGGGATGCCCCTTCATCCGAGAAGATCCAGAGCGTTTCATCGATATGAGAGCCACTCCTGGAGTAGGGTGTCACCTTGACGCGGAAGGTGGTGTCGTCGGTCTTTTTATAGGTGTGCTCTACAATGTCACCGGTCAGGACCTTGCTGCGGATATAGTTGTAGTCCAGCAGGTCCGCCAGACTCTCGCGGTAGGCGGGCTGCACCTGCGTATCACGGTACTGCTGCAGAACGGCGAGGAAAGAGCCGCCGGAGGTATCCAGAATTTTCTGGAAATAGTCCGGGACGATCACGCCGCGCATACGGTCGGTCTTCAGATCCACAACGAACACGCTCTTGTACTTGGGGGCAAGGACCCGCAGGAAATGCTCGGCATCCCGCTTTTCGGTCAGGGTCTGCTCCAGCTTCTCGTTCAGGCCCCGCAGCTGGCGCTCCTGGCCGTTGCGGGCATAATAGGCCTGCTTGTCCTGCCGCATGGCAGCTTCGGCCTGATTCATGGCATCGTCCAGCCGGTGCAGGTCGTTGGTGCTCTGGATGCCCACCGAGATCTCATATTCCTTCGCGCGCAGGAAAGCACGCATCTTGTCCACAGCCACCCACACGCTGTAGGGCGGCTGGTTCGGGGTGAGGATCACGAATTCGTCACCGCCGATGCGGTAGATGCGGCTGGAAACAAAGAACTTGCGGGCCGCATTGGCAATGAAGCAGAGCATGGCATCGCCGCTGCGGTGGCCCAGATGGTTGTTGATCTCGTGCAGGCCCACCACATCGATGTAGGTGCACACCATGGAGTCGTATTCGCTGGACTGCAGCGTCCGCAGATCGGTCTCGAAGAGGCTGCGGTTCAGCAGGCCAGTCAGGGTGTCGTGGCTGTAGGAGAAGTCCAGCTCCTCGCTGAGATGGTCGGCCTGTGCATCCTCACGCACCACCACGGTGGCCCATGGGTTCTGGGCGCAGCAGTTGCGGCAGGGCAGAAATTCCATGGTGATCCACACGAACTGGCCGGACACGTTTTTGCGGAAGCGGTAGGCCTCCGGCTGCTGGGTGCTGAAAACAGCGGAGCGCAGGGCCTCCAGATCGGTCTGGTCGGTGAACATCTCCGCGTCGTCCGGGTGAATCACCTTGTTCGTCACCATGCGCTCACAGTAAGCGGCAAAGTCCTCCTCGGTGTCCGAACCGGCACCGGGCAGGCGTGGATCCCGCTTGATGACCCGGTATTCGCCGGTGGAAAGATTCAGCAGGGAAAGCTCCAGCACATTATCCGCAAAGATCTGGTAGGCCTGCAGTGCCAGTGCGGTCTGCTCACTGTCGGAGACGGGGACCCGGCGGTCATGGCGCATCAGGTCGCGGCGCATCAGGTCGCGGCGCATATCCCAGTAATCCTCGCTGTTGGGCTGGGCCAGCAGGGCCTCGGCGTTCTCCACCGGCATGGGCTTGTAGAAATAATAGCCCTGCGTATACAGGCAGTCGGCGGCCTGCAGCATGGAGACCTGCTCCGGCGTTTCCACGCCCTCGGCGATGATGGGCAGATTCAGGCGGTGGGCCATATCCACCACCGATTCCACGATCTGCACGCCCTTGCTGCGGTTTTGCTGGTTCATGTCGATGAGCTTCATGTCCAGCTTGATGGCATCCACGTTGGTGTCCTTGAGCATATTCAGCGAAGAATAGCCGCTGCCAAAGTCGTCCATCATCACAGAGAAACCTTTGCGGTGCAGGCCCTGGATGGTGTTTTCCACCAGAGAAGCGTTTTCGGCCAGCATGGTCTCGGTGATCTCGGCCAGCAGGAGCTTGGGCTCCAGCTGATACTTTTCCACAAGGTTGGAGAAGATCTGCGGCACGTCCAGATTGACGATATCCACCACAGAAACGTTCACAGATACAGGCACAAGATTGCTGCCGCTCTCCTGCCACTTGTGCAGGGTCTTGCAGACAGACTCCCAGATATACTGATCCAGCTGGGTCACAAGGCCGGTGCTTTCCAGCAGGGGCATGAACTCAGACGGGGGCACGCAGCCGCGGGTGGGGTGGTTCCAGCGCACCAGTGCTTCCATGCCCACGATGGCGCGGGTCATGCTGTTGCACTTGGGCTGCAGGAAAAAGGTGAATTCGTGGTTGTCCAGCGCATGCTCCAGCTCGCTCAGCAGCTGCTGCTGGGCCTTGAGGCTGTCCAGCATGGCCGGGGCAAAGCGGTGGATGCCGCTGCCGGAATGGTCCGGGTTCATCACGGCGATCTGGGCGTAGTTGCACAGGGCGGCGGCGTCCGCTTCCGGATGCTCGCTCACCGGGCACAGGCCCAGCGCCAGAAAGAAGGTGACATCCTGATGATTGGGGTTCACGCAGGTCTGCAGCGTGATCACGATGTCCTGCTGCTGCACGCGGTCGTCCGGCAGGCAGAGGAAAAAGTCATCGTTGCCCCAGTAGCCCACAGGGCGGCCGGAGGTCTTTTGATAGTCCAGCAGATGGCTGGCCAGGGTGTTCAGCAGGGTATTGCCCTGCTCGGTGCCGTAAAGCTCGTTGTACAGCCTGAAGTGCTCAACGTCGATGGCCGCGACGCACCACTTTTCGGTTTTGTGTGTGTTCAGAAAGTCTTGCAGATGCTGCAGGAAGTCCTCCTTGCGTGCAATGGCTGTAAGGGCACCCGGCTGTACTGTGCCGACGGTTGCATTTTGAATTGTTTTATCAGACATGGTCATCCCTCGCAGTCCGGCAAAAATTGCCAGCTTCAGACATAGTTTATCCAGTTACGCTCTTATGTAACAGTATAGCATCAAATGTGCAATTTGAAAATAGCTTCCGGCAATCTTTATCGCACAAAAATGCACAGAATACGCCGCAAAAAACCGATAAAAAAGCGGGTCATCGCAGATAATTGCAACAAATCCGCAACAACCCACTGGGCTTATTCCTTGCTGTCCCGGTCCTGATCGGACTCCCGCCGATCCAGTTTTTTGCGCAGCGTTTCCAGCGAAGTTCTCTTCACACCGTGCTTCAGCTTGGGGTAGGCCCGCAGCATGCGGCGCTGGCCGATGACGCGGGGCTTCTTCAGCATCTGGGCACGCATCTCGTCGGAGCGTACCTGCAGCTCGGCCGACAGCTCTTCCAGCTGCAGCAGCGCGGCGGCGCGTTTTGCAGCCCGCTCCGAAGCGCCCTGTGCAGCCAGTTTGGCGGCGTTGGCGGCCTCGGCCGCGTTCAGGCGTGCGGTCTCCGAAGCGCGCCGTGCGGTCTCCATGGCTTCGTCGGTCCGGGCACGGATGGCGGCCATGGCCTCACGCGGCTTCAGCTTGGGGACATTGTCCCGGGCCTCGGCGGCAGCCAGCTTGAGCTGCAGGCGGCTCTCGTCCATCTTCTGGTCGGCGGTCATGGCGGTGGTGCCCAGCAGCTCGGTCATGGCGTCGCTCACGGCATGGATGCTGTCGCCCAGCTTCTCCATGGTGTCCAGTGTGTCGGCCAGGGTGGAGGCCGCAATGGCGGTGGCCACCACGTCCGTGGCATACACGGCGTAGAGGATGCACATCAGAATCACGCCCACCAGCGTGGGGACCATGGCCACCAGTCCGGCTATGATGGGGTGAACGATGCGCATGACCACCAGGGTGCCCACGCCCCACAGCAGGCAGAATTCCAGGCAGATGTAGCCCCCGATGTTGAAGGGGTAGTCACTGTAGTCCCACCAGCGGGTGCGGTACAGCTTGTACAGGGCCCAGCCGCCCACCAGCTCCAGGGCACTGGGCAGGATGACACCGCCCAGATAGAGCAGCAGGGTGTTGTCCACCAGCGGGGTCAGAGCATAGAGCACGATGACCATGCCGAAGCCGTAGATGGGGCACACCGGCCCGTTCAGGAAGCCGCGGTTCACCAGCTTGCCGGTGGTCACAGCGGCGTAGACCACTTCCAGGCACCAGCCCAGACAGGAATAGATCAGAAAATAGGCCAGCGTCTGGTACAGCGAAAAGCCGCAGACGGTGGTCTGGGTGAGGAAGGCTACCACAAAAACACCTCCGGTCAGTTTTGCTTTGCTACGATCTTGTATTCGTCGCCCGGCTCAAAAAAGGGGCAGGCGGCGGTGCGGCAGGAGAGATAGCGGGCCATTTCGTCCTCGTCCAGTGCGCTGCCCTGGGCACAGTAATAGCTGCCGTATTCGTCCTGCAGGTTGTTCAGGCACAGTTCACAGGGGTCAGACATCGGCTTCGCCTTCCTGTGCGGCCTTGGCAGCCGCCTCGGCTTCGGCGGCTTCCCGTGCCATGCGCTTGAGCACCTTGGGCTCGATCCAGGTCACGCTGTCGTCGCCGGGCTTTTTGCGGGCGATGAGGGCCTTGATCTTGATGCCCATCTCGGTGAACATGCCCTCGTGCTCGGTGCGGATGTTCCACTCCGGCTCGTTCTCGTGCAGGTCAAAGGTCATCCACTCGATGTCGTAGCCGGAAGCGGGGAAGTACTCCAGACTGTCGCGGAATAGATCGTCGTCGTCGGTCTTGAAATAAATTTCGCCGCCGTCCTTCAAAAACTCGCGGTAGTTGATGAGCTGGCGCGGGTAGGTGAGGCGGTGCTTGTGGGAGGAGCCGTTCTTGCTCCACGGGTTGCAGAAGTTGATGTAGATGCGGCTGACTTCGTCCTCGGCGGTGATGACGCCCTTGATGCGCTCGATGTCGGTGCTCATGATCTTGACGTTGTCGATGGGGCGGTTCGCGGCCTGATAGGCGGCTTCGATCTTGCGCTTGGCGAGGATGAGCACCTTGTCGGTGATGTCGATGCCGAGGTAGTTGTTCTCCGGGTGGGCGCAGGCCAGCTGGGAGATGAAGCCGCCTTTGCCGCAGCCCAGCTCCAGCACGAAGGGCTGCTCCGGGCGGGCATACTGGGCGTGCCACTTGCCGCCCCAGATCAGCGGCTCGTGGACGTGGAAATCAGCGGCCATCAGCTCGTCGTGGGCATAGGGTTTGAAACGCATTCTCATAAATGTTGTTCTCCTTATAGCTTTAAGGTTGATAGGGAAAGCTGTGCATATAGATGCACCCTCATCCGGCGCTTACGCGCCACCTTCCCCCGTCTGGGGGAAGGCTTTGACGTTGCAGAAAAGTTTCAGGCTTCCCCCGGTCGGGGGAAGCTGTCACCGCAGGTGACTGATGAGGGCGCTTCCTCGCTCATTTTTTCAAAAACGCCTCCACCTGTTCCGGTGTGGCGGCGCAGCTGCCCTGACAGATGCCGGGCTTGCCGCCGCCGCGTCCGTTCAGGGCGGCGTTCAGTGCTTTGGTCAGGGCGCGCACATCGCCGTCTGCCTGCGCGATGCAGTAGCCGGTGCCCTTTTCGGTGGGGGTCAGGGCGGCGCAGAGACCGGTGGTGGCTTCGGTCAGGCGCACCGCCAGCCGGTGCAGGCCGTCCGGGTCAAGGCCCGGCACGGTGCGGATGGCATCCTCACCGGGGTTTACCAGCTGGGCAAGGGCGTCAAACAGCTGGGCACACATGCCAAAATGTGTAAACTTGAGAGCAGTATACTCGTCGTAGACACGATGCACGGCCACAGCGGTCTGGCCGGCCTTGGCCGAGAGCAGCGCGCCGATATCGGCCTGCCGGGCGCGCATGGCCTGCGCGGCCAGCAGTGCCCGCTGCCCGCACACCACGCTCAGCCGCACGCCGCCCTTGTAGTTCTCGGATGCCAGAATTTTGATCTGGCCCACCTGCCCGGATGTGGCGGTGTGGGTGCCGCAGCAGGCGCACACGTCCGCGCCCGGGATGGTCACGATGCGCACCTGGCCCTCGATCTCCTTTTTGGAGCGGTAGGTCATCTGGGCCAGCTCCTCCCGGGTGGGGTAGGTGATGACCACCGGCACATTCTGCCAGATGATGCGGTTGGCGGCAAGTTCCGCTGCCTGCAGGCCCTCGGGCGGGATGGGCACACTGGTGTCCATGCGCACGGCTTCGGCCCCGATGTGGAAGCCCACATTCTCGGCCCCGAACAGGCGGTGGAGGGTGCCGCTGAGGATATGCTCGCCGGTGTGCTGCTGCATGGCATCCAGGCGGCGGGGCCAATCGATGCGGCCGGTCACAGCGGTGCCCGGCTCCAGCGGAGCGTCCGTGGTATGGGTGATGGTGGCGCCGTCGGTATGCACGTCGGTCACCTTCGCGGTGCCCAGCGTGCCCAGGTCACAGGGCTGGCCGCCGCCCTCAGGGAAGAAGGCAGTCCTGTCCAGCACGACCGCATAGCCGCCCTTGGCCGGGGTGCAGGAGAGCACGGCTGCAGCAAATTCCTGCACATAAGCGTCTGTTTCGTATAACTTTTGCGTCACAGAAAGGAGACTCCTTTCAAAAAAATCAGATTTTTCTTATTATAACACAAAACAGGTGTGGAAAAAACCTTTCATTTCCTATATAATAAGAAATATATGGGCTGAAATTTAGGAGGGCTCGCCCTCTACAAGTAGGTCACTTCCCTGTTGTGCCCATCATTTCCTACCAGGAGAACTTCAAACCTATGCAAAAACAAATCATCCCGGCGGCGCTGGCGTTATCGGCGCTGCTGCTTACCGCCTGCGCGGCGGCCCCGGTGGAAAGCGTTGCCACGGTGGAGACGGCCCCCGAGCCTGCTCCTCAGGTGCTTACCGCCTATGCCGCTGACGGGCTGGCCCCCGCCCTGCAGGCTTATGCCGATGCCCAGGGCGTGGCCCTGAACTGGACGGACGATGCCAGCACCGCCAGCCTGCTGGCGCTGGACCACCAGCCGGACGGCACCACCCTGGATGTGACCAGCGATCCCCTGCTGGCCGCAGCCGCCGCCCGCGCCAATATTACCGGGAGTGCCGCCTCCCTGCCCGCAGGCCGCAGCCTGTACGGTTACTGGGTCAGCGGCAGTCTGCTGAACAGCCTGCTGGGTGATGGCGCTGCCGAAGCCCTGCAGAATGCCAGCTGGGACGAGTGGAGCGACTTTGTGGAGACCCTGCAGGACTGGCTGGCCGAGCCGAAAGCCGCCACCGTCACCTTAAACGGCGCCGACCGCACCCTGCCGGAGGCCCGGCCCGAAGCCCTGACCGCCACCGGCGTATTTGCCCCGCCGCTGGACCGCACCAGCGGCTACACTGTGGCCGTGCTGGCGGCGGACGGCCAGTATACGGCCGACGCCCTGACCGGCCCGCTGAACGGCATCTACAGCGCCGTCTCGCTGGAATGGGACGCCATGGCCGACAGTGCCGAGGGCGGGTTGTTCCGCCGGGCCAGGCTAACCGACCTGCTGGCCGCCTACGGGGCCGACGCCTGCCAGGATTTGGTTTTGATCCCCTTCAAAACCAACCTGGAGGACAGCGATCTGACCACCGA
>ERZ773131.2966-NODE-2966-length-10259-cov-7.120051_pt1 | contig 10259 bp, 7 predicted proteins | sample MGYA00511082_ERZ773131 | MGnify/ENA primary metagenome ERZ773131 (study PRJEB29015, sample SAMEA2737813) | human gut metagenome | biome: human gut; feature: human-associated habitat; material: faeces | place: China | collected 2012 ...
ACCTGGCCAGCCCGAACATGAACATGCGCGACCCGACCATCTACCGCATCAAGCACGTCGAGCATCACCGCCAGGGCGACAAGTGGTGCATCTATCCGATGTACGACTTCGCACACCCGATCCAGGACGCCATCGAGGGTATCACCTTCAGCCTGTGCAGCCTGGAATTTGAGAACCACCGTCCCCTGTACGAGTGGGTCATCACCAACCTGTTCGGCAAAGAGTTCCCGAAGCAGCGCGAATTTGCCCGCCTGAACGTGACGAACACCGTCATGAGCAAACGCTACCTGCGTGAGCTGGTGGAGAAAAACATCGTGGACGGCTGGGACGACCCCCGTATGCCCACCCTGTCCGGCCTTCGCCGCCGCGGCTACACGCCGACGAGCATCTTCACGTTTGTCAAAGAGGCTGGTATCTCCAAGGCGGACAACCTCGTCGATATGCGCCAGCTGGAGGCCGTGCTGCGTGCCGAGCTGGAGCTGAACGCCCAGCGCCGCGTGGCCGTGCTGGACCCCGTCAAGCTCATCATCGACAACTACCCCGCCGACCAGTGCGAGTATTTTGACCTGCCCAACAACCCGAACCGCGACGCCAACGACACGACGACCCGCAAGGTCGCCTTCACGAAGGAGCTGTGGATCGAGAACAGCGACTTCTTTGAGGTGCCGCCGCCGAAGTTCAAGCGCCTGACCCTGGGCAGCGAAGTCCGCCTGATGGGTGCGTACCTTGTCCGCTGCACCGGCGTGGACAAGGACGAGAACGGCAAGGTCGTAGCGATCCACGCCGAAGCTGACCTGGAGACCCGCAACGGCAACCCCGCCGACGGCCGCAAAGTGCGCGGCACCATCCACTGGGTCAGCTGCGCCCACTGCCTGGACGCCGAGGTTGAGCTGTACGACAAACTGTTCACCGAGTCCAACATGAACAGCATCCCCGACGATGCCGATTTCAAGGATTACCTGAACCCGGACAGCGTCAAGGTGCTGCAGGGTGCGAAGCTCGAGGAGAGCCTGAAGGACGCCAAGCCCGGCGACCGCTTCCAGTTTGTGCGCAACGGCTACTTTACGCCGGACAGCAAGCACGAGGGCGTCTACAACCGCATCGTCACGCTGAAGGACAGCTTCAAGCTGTAAGCCCTATACGCAAAGCCCGGATCTGCCCCCGCTTTCCGGGGGACAGACCGGGCTTTTTGCAACAAACAGAACTTGTAGGGGCGGCCATTGGTCGCCCGCCGCCCCGGAGCAGCAGCGCATTTTCCGGGAGAGCTTTTTGATAGCCTAAATATAGAGAAGGAGGTCACACCATGAACCGCACCGCAATGCTGCCGCTCTGCCTGCTGGCGCTGTGGCTGACGGCCTGCGGCACTGCCGAGTCCGCAGCCCCTGCCGCCGCGCCCACCGCCGCGCCGGAGCCGACACCCGCCGAAACCCCCGCCCCGCCCGCCGAACCGGCTGCGCCGTACAGCGACCTGCGCTATCTGCCCTGGCTGGACGAGTACGCCCAACAGACCTACCAGCCGGGCGAATACACGGCCGAGGACCTGTATACCTACACCTACAACACCGGCACCATCTTTGCGGGGGCCGAGGACGAAGCCGCCGCATTGCTGGAGGCGTGCAAAGACCCCGGCCTGGGTGTGCGCAGCTTGCAGGCGCGCGGCATCACCGGCAGGGGCGTGAATGTCGCCATCCTGGACCAGCCGCTGCTGACCGACCACCCCGAATTTGCCGACCGCATCGCCGCTTACTACGATACCGGCTGCGAGGGGGAGACCGCCTCGATGCACGGCCCGGCGGTAGCCAGCCTGCTGGCGGGCAAAACCATCGGCGTGGCGCCGGATGCCAACATTTACTATGCGGCCTGGCCTTCCTGGCTGATGGACAGCCGCTATGCCGCGGATGCACTGGATTGGGTGCTGGAGCAAAACGAGGCGCTGCCCGAAGGTGAGAAGATTCGGGTCGTTTCCGTTTCGGCTGCGCCCGGTTCCGCCGATATGTTCCAGAACACCGACCTCTGGAACGCCGCAGCCGCCCGTGCCGAAGAAGCCGGGGTTCTGGTTTTGACCGTAGAGGGCGCAGGCACAAAACCGGACCGCCTTATGCCCTATCCTGCTGTCCTTGACCCAAACGCCCGGGATGACCCAGCCGCCTGTCGGGTCGGCTTTCCTAGCGAGGACGGTTCCTCGGTGTTTGCAAAAAATGCACTTGCTCTCCCCTGCTCTTACCGCACAACAGCCGAGGAATACACCGCCGGGCAGTTCGGCTACACCCACTACGGACAAGGCGGCCTGAGCTGGGGCATCCCCTACTGCGCCGGGGTCATGGCGCTGGGCTGGCAGGTGGACCCCACCCTGACCGGCGATGAGATCATGCGGTATTTGCTTTCCACCGCCGCCACCGGCACGGATGGCAACTCCATTATCGACCCGGTACATTTTGTCGAGACGCTGGAAACCAACCGCAGCACCTGAACACAACAGCCAGCCCCGGTTTTGGGGGCTGGCTGTTTGGTTTATAGGCAAAATCTCACAAAATTTCAAATCCCTGGGTGGTGGGATATTGAAATTTTGAGATTTTGAGACAACGTCATACCATCGTTGATTTTTTATGTTATGGAACGATGGTGTAAAGAGAAGTGAAATAACGGGTAGTTTGTACTAACCGTATTCTCAAAATTTCATTATTTCACTATCCAGCTCATGAAATTTTCTATGAGAAAATAGCACAGGAAGTAGTATTGCAGTTTCCAGGTATTACCCTATACCTGGAAACTGCAATACTACTTCCCTGCAATGATAGAGCATGTAGGGGCGAACACTGTTCGCCCGTCAACTTGGCGTGGCAGCGCCTTGCCGGGAAAGTTGCTCATGCGGCAAACGGCCGCGGGCGACCAGTGGTCGCCCCTACGATCAGGTTTGTGCGTCCCGCTTCGCAATGCAGCGTTTCAGCCAGCCGCCGCGCAGGTAGTAGAGGATGAACAGCAGCGACGCCAGCGTCCAGGTCAGGGGGTAGCTGAACTCGACCGTGGCGATCGTGTGATAGAGCGGGACCATCGTGGTCAGCCACAGCATCCGCAGGCCGCAGACAAAAAACACCGTGATCAGCGTCGGGATGCGCACATCGCCGCAGCCGCGCAGCGCCCCGGCCAACACCTCGATGCAGATATAGGTGATGTACACCGGCGTCAGGACGTGCATCATGCCGACGCCCACGGCCACGACCGCGTCATCCTGGCTGAACAGCCGGAACAGCGGCTCCGCCAGGTTGTAGAACGTAACGCTGATAAACAGCGTGATGCCCGCCGCCATGGCAAGGCAGACCCGCACGCCGCGCCGCACGCGGTCGTACTGCCGTGCGCCAAAGTTCTGCCCCGCAAAGGTCGTGATGGCGATGCCCAGCGAGTTGATCGTCATCCAGAACACAAAATCGATCTTGCCGTAGACACCCCACGCCGCAATCGTGCTGGTGCCGAAGCTGTTCATGCTGCTCTGGATGAAAATGTTGCTGATGTTGTACATGGCGCTCTGGGCTGCAGCGGGCACGCCGATGGTGCAGATGGCCGCGAACACATCGCCGTGCAGCCGCAGTTTTTCGGGCCGGACGTGCCAGGGCATCCCCTGGGAGCCGACGATGCACCGCAGCGTCAGCGCCGCGCTGGCTACCTGGCTGAGTACCGTGGCCCACGCCGCGCCCGCAACGCCCCAGCCGAACACCGCGATAAACACAACGTCCAGCGCGATATTGACGAGCGACGCCGCCATCAAAAAGTACAGCGGCCGCTTGGAATCGCCGATGGCACGCAGAATATTTGTGCCCATGTTGTAGAGCATCTGGGGGATCATGCCCAAAAAGTAGACGCGCAGATACAGCGCTGCATCATCCAGTATTTCCGCAGGCGTACCCATCAGGCGCATCATCGGCTCAGCGGTCAGCAGGCCCAGCACCGTCAGCAGCGCACCGATAGCCACGCTGAGTACCAGCGCCGTGTGTACCTGGCGGTCAACGGCATCGGCATCGTGGGCGCCCCAGCTTTGGGCAATGACAACGCCCGCGCCGCTGCACAGGCCGACGAACAGGCCCACCAACAGATTGACAAAAGAGCTGGTTGCGCCCACCGCTGCCAGCGCGTTGGTGCCCACAAAGTTGCCGACGATCAGAGTATCCGCCGTGTTGTACAGCTGCTGGAACAGCGTACCGAACCAGATGGGCAGAAAGAACAACAGCAGCTGTTTGGGGATGCTGCCGGTCAAAATATCCGTTTGCTTGACACTTCTCATAGATTTCTCTCACTTTTCTGTTTCTCGCGTCCCTATTTTATGCTATAATGGCGGTAATGTAAAGGGGGCTTTTTTGTGACGGTTTTCTGGGAGCCATGCGCGGGCGGCGTACGGGTGCTGCGCCTGCTGGGGGATACCCCCTGCCCCGCCGTGCCCGGCGTTATTGGCGGTCTGCCCGTTGTGGAGATCGGCCCCTACTGCTTTGCGGAAAAGCCTGTCAGGCCCGGGGCGCAATGCACCGGCACCGACACCCACGAGATCACCGGCAATTTTGTGGAGGAAGTCACTCTGCCGGACACGGTGCGGGTCTTGCACAGCGCGGCATTTTACAACTGCCGCAAGCTGCGCCGGGTCACGCTGGGGGCCTGGGTGGAATCCTTGGGCAGCGATTTGTTCACAAACTGCCGCCAGTTACGGGTGTTTACGCTGCGGGCCGCAGCGGACGCCCCCACCGGGCTGAAAAAGCTGCTGGGGGCCGTCAGCGCCGATATCACGGCAGAATTGGATGGTGCGCGGCTGTTTTACCCCGAGTATTCGGAGTTTTTGGACGAGAACACCCCCGCGCATATTTTCAATCACAGCATTGAGGGCGAGGGCTACCGGATGCGGCAGTGCTTTACGCCCGGCGGCGCAGTAGATTACGCGGCGTTTGACGCATCGTTCACGCAGGCCTGCGTCGGCGAGAGCGCAGATACGCTCTGCCGCCTGGCGCTGGGGCGGCTGGTGCAGCCGTTCGGCCTTAGCGACAACGCCCGCGCAGACTATGAATTGTATCTGACCGCCCACCCGGCGGATGCGTTCAAGTTGGCCATCGACACCCGGGACGAAGCCGCGCTGCGGCTGCTGGTGGGCCTAGGCCTGCCCACCGCCGACGCCGCCGTCTATTGTTCCCGCGCCGGTTGGAGCGCCGGGGCAGCCATTTTGTTGGGCCGCCCCAGGCGGGTGAAAAAGACCTATGATTTTGAGGATTTGTAAAAATGCCCAAACACATCCAAACCCAAACCGAATGGGAACAGACGATGGCCCGCCGGGTCATGGAACAGCTGCGCGGGGAGTTGTATCTGGACCAGCGCTACCTGACGGCGGCGCTGGGGGCACTGCCCGCCGCACAGACGGAGAGCGGCGGCAGTTTTGCCACCGACGGCGGGGCGCTCTACTACCCTGTGCCCTGGGTGCTGGACACCTACCGCAAAAACCGCCGCTACCTGCCCCGGGCCTACCTGCACAGTTTGTTCCACTGCATCTTCCGCCACCTGTGGCTGCGGGACAAGCGCGATCCCGACCTGTGGGGCCTGGCCTGTGACATTGCCGTGGAAAGCACGCTGGACGCCCTGAACACCGCCGCCACGAAGCGCCCGGTGGGCTGGGTGCGGCAGCAATGTTATACACAACTGCGGCAGTCATGCAAATTTCTGGCCGCCGGGCCAATCTACCGTGTGCTGACTAAGTCCGACGCCGAAACGTTGAACAAGTGGCAGCGGGAGTTTTACACCGACAGCCACCGCCTGTGGCCTGCCGACCCTACCAGCCCCGAGGCCCAGATGCGCGGCAAGCAGTGGGAAAACCTGGGCCGCCAGACCGAATTGAGCATGGAGGAAAACGGCCAGCGCGCCGGGCAGGACACCGCCGCCCAGGCTTTGCAGGCCCAGGTGCAGGCCGGGCGCAGCCGCCGCACCTACCGCGACTTCCTGCGCCGCTTCGCCGTCTGGTATGAGGAGCCGCACCTTGACCCCGAGGAATTTGACCTGGGCTTTTACAGCTACGGCCTGCGCACCTACGGCAATATGCCCTTAATTGAGCCGCTGGAAAGCCGCGAGGTGAAAAAGATCCGCGACTTCGTCATTGTGGTGGACACCAGCGAGTCCACCGCGGGCGAGCTGGTCAAGGCGTTTTTGAAAGAGACCTTCACCTTGTTAAAAAGCCAGGACAGCTTTTTCCGCCAGTGCCGCATTTTGGTCATGCAGGCAGACAACGCCGTGCGGGACGAAACCTGGCTGAACGATTTGGACGCCCTCGACCGCTACACGGCCCAGTTTACGCTGGTGGGCGGCGGCGGAACGGACTTCCGCCCCGCATTCGCCCGCATTGAAGAACTTCGCCAGGACGGCGCACTGCGAGACTTGCAGGGCGTTTTATACTTCACCGACGGCAAGGGTGTCTATCCCACACGCCGCCCGGCGTTCGATGTTGCGTTTTTGTTTCTGGAGGACGGCACCGCCCCGCCCGATGTGCCGCCCTGGGCCATGCGCCTTGTTTTGCAGCCGGAAGAATTTGACCCGAAAGGACGATGAACCATGGATATTCAACGTGCCAAAGAGGAAATCAAGCGTTCTGTACAAGCCTACCTTGCCACGGACGATATTGGCCGCCCGCTGATACCGCCCATCCGCCAGCGCCCCATTTTGCTGATGGGCCCGCCGGGCGTAGGCAAAACCCAAATTATGGAGCAGATTGCACAGGAGTGCGACATTGCGCTGGTGGCCTATACCATCACCCACCACACGCGGCAGAGTGCCGTGGGCCTGCCCTTCATCCGGGAGCGGGATTTTGGCGGCAAGACCCGCAGCGTGACCGAGTACACGATGAGCGAGATCATCGCCAGCGTTTACGCCGCCATGGAGCGCACCGGCAAGAAAAACGGCATCCTGTTCATCGACGAGATCAACTGCGTCAGCGAGACGCTGGCCCCCACGATGCTGCAATTTTTGCAGTGCAAGACCTTCGGCAACCAGGCCGTGCCGGAAGGCTGGGTCATTGTGGCGGCGGGCAACCCGCCGGAGTACAACAAGAGTGTGCGGGAATTTGACCTCGTCACGCTGGACCGCGTGCGGCGCATCGACGTTGAGCCGAAGCTGAGCGTCTGGCAGGATTACGCCCGCGCCCACCGGCTGCACCCCGCCGTGACGGCCTATCTGGAACTGCGCCCCCAGCACTTTTACAAAATCGAGAACGATGTGGACGGCGTACAGTTTGTGACCGCCCGCGGGTGGGAGGATCTGTCCGCCTTCTTGCAGGCGGCAGACAAGCTGAATCTGCCCATCGACGAGGGCGTCATCGGGCAATACCTGCGTCACCCGGAGGTCGCGCGGGATTTTGCGGCCTACTGGGTGCTCTACCGCAAGTACCACCAGGACTACGGCGTCGAGGATATCCTGCAGGGCAAGCCCTTTGACACGGTGGTGGCCCGCGCCATGGACGCGAGCTTTGACGAGCGCATCAGCCTGGTCAGCCTGCTGCTGGCGGGGCTGAACACCCGCTTTGCCGCCGCCACGGCCACCGGCGCGGTGACGGATGCCTGCTACCAGCAGCTACGCAGCTTTAAGCGCACACTGACCCAGCAGGATGACGCCGACCCCGCTGCGCTGTTTGCCGCCCAGTGCGAGAATTACCGCGCCCGGCTGGACACCGACAAGGCTGCCGGGGCACTGCTGCCCGATGAAGCCGCCGCCCGCACCCGCACGCTGGCCCTGCTGGAAGAGTGGAGCAGGCACCTGGACAGCGCCCTGGATGCTGACGACGCCTTTGACACGGTGCGTGGGGCGTTCAATGCGCAGGTGCGTCACCGGGAGGAAGCGGTTTCCACTGCGGGCGACGCGCTGGAATTCGCCTTTGACTTTATGGAGCAGGCGTTTGAAGACGGCCAGGAGATGGTCGTGTTTGTCAACGAGTTGGCCCTCGGCCCCGACTCCGCGCCGTTCTTGGCCGAAAACGAGTGTGAGCGGTTTGAGCAGTACAGCGAGAAGCTGCTGCTCCACGGCGGCGAGGATGAACTGCTGGCCGAATTGCAGCGGGATGATGTACGCGGCGCGGAACATTCGGCGGAGTTTTGACATTTCCGACGCCCTGTGGGGGGCCGCCGGGCATAGTCGGCCCGCGCGTGAAAGGCAAGCGGATGTCCGCCGTACAGTTGCGGGCCACACCTGTGCGGCCCCTGCAAAGCGGCAGCTTGTTGGCTGTTCGCCCATTTGAAAAAGTATCACTTTTCGTTAAATTCTTTACTCTTTTGCAGAATTTTGTTATAATGGCAGTATTCCGTTTATCACCGGACATTTTGAGGGGGTCATACTATGAAAGCAGTTATCACGGTCATTGGGCGGGACACCGTGGGTGTCGTTGCCAAGGTCAGCGCGGTGTGTGCCGAGCTGAATATCAACATTGAGGACGTCTCCCAGTCCATCATGCAGGAGATGTTCTGCATGATCATGCTGGTGGATCTGAGCAAATCGACCGCTGAGGCCGCCGCTGTGCGCGACCGCTTCGCCGAGCTGGGCAAAGAGATGAAGATGCAGGTCACTGTGACCCGCCAGGAAGTCTTTGACGCCATGCACACCATTTAAGGGGGCGGCAGTATGAGAATCATCAACAGCCGCGACATTATGGAAACCATCGAGATGCTCACCGCAGAAAATCTCGATGTGCGCACCGTCACCATGGGCATCAGTCTGTTGGACTGCATCGACCCGGACGGCGACAAAGCCTGCGAAAAAATCTACAACAAGATCGTCCGTCTGGCGGGCAATCTCGTCCCGGTCGTGGACGGCATCAGCGCCGAGTACGGCATCCCTATCGTCAACAAGCGTATCAGCGTCACGCCGATTGCCATGCTGCTGGGCGCTGCGCCTGATGCCGACCCGGTGCAGTACGCCAAGGCGCTGGACCGCGCGGCCAAGGCCGTGGGGGTCAACTTCATCGGCGGCTTCGGCGCGCTGGTACACAAGGGCTTTTCAGCGGGCGACAAGCGCCTGATCGAGGCTATCCCCCGTGCGCTGGCCGAGACCGATATTGTATGTTCCAGCGTCAATATCGGTTCCACCAAGTCCGGCATCAATATGGACGCCGTCAAACTGATGGGCCAGGTCGTGCGCGAGACCGCCGAGCTGACCAAGGAAAATATGTGCATGGGCGACGCAAAACTCGTCGTGTTCTGCAATGCGCCTGAGGACAACCCCTTCATGGCGGGCGCGTTCCACGGCGCGGGCGAGCCGGACTGCGAGATCCACGTCGGCGTTTCCGGCCCCGGTGCGGTGCGTGCTGCGCTGGCCAAGCTGCCGAAGGACGCCCCGATGGATGAGGTGGCCGAGCTGGTCAAGCGCACGGCGTTCAAAATTACCCGCCTGGGCCAGCTGGTGGCAAACCTCGCCAGTGAGCGTCTCGGCGTGCCTGCGGGCATTATCGACCTGTCGCTGGCCCCGACGCCCGCCATCGGCGACAGCGTTGCGAACATTCTGGAAGAGATGGGCCTGGAAAGCTGCGGCTGCTGCGGCACCACGGCCTGCCTGGCCCTGCTGAACGACGCGGTCAAGAAGGGCGGCGTCATGGCGTCCAACCATGTCGGCGGCCTGTCCGGCGCGTTCATCCCGGTGTCGGAGGACGAGGGGATGATCGCCGCGGCGAGAAGCGGCGTGCTGACGCTCGACAAGCTCGTGGAGCTCATGGCGGTCAACCCCAGAAAGCGCTTCGGCTTCCCGCTGCGTGCGGACGATTATGCCGTCTGGGACCTGAACACGGAGTACCGCATCGACCCGGCGCAGTTTTGCTCCATGGGAAAGAGCACGCCCTTCGCCGGACAGACGGTCTACGGGCGGTGCGTGCGCAACGTCTGCGGCGGCGCCGTCGTCTGGCAGGACGCGCAGGACTGAGCGCCCTTCATTTACATATTAAATATATGACATACAGGACTTTTTACGTACTGAGGAGGAAATCACATGCCCAAGAGAACGGATCTGAAGAAAATTATGATCATCGGCTCCGGCCCGATCGTCATCGGTCAGGCGGCCGAGTTTGACTACGCCGGCACGCAGGCCTGCCGCGTCCTCAAGGAGGAGGGCGTGGAGGTCGTGCTGGTCAACAGCAACCCGGCGACCATCATGACTGATACCGATATTGCCGACAAGGTTTATCTGGAGCCGCTGACGGCGGGCTCGCTGGAAAAGATCATCGCGCGCGAACGGCCGGACAGCCTTCTGGCCTCGCTGGGCGGCCA
>ERZ773131.2974-NODE-2974-length-10236-cov-2.803556_pt1 | contig 10236 bp, 10 predicted proteins | sample MGYA00511082_ERZ773131 | MGnify/ENA primary metagenome ERZ773131 (study PRJEB29015, sample SAMEA2737813) | human gut metagenome | biome: human gut; feature: human-associated habitat; material: faeces | place: China | collected 2012 ...
CTGCCGGCAAGAGGAAAAGTTTGTCGGCGGCTTTTTTATTCTTCTGATATTGCCTACCTTTGTGACGGATAAACAGATAGATTAAAAAAAGGAATGGGAAAAGGAAAATTCGGATGCCTATTGCTATATCAATGAATTTACGATAGTGAATTGAAAATGCTTATAGGATACAATCCTATTGAAACCCCATGGCTGGTACTGAACCATGTTCAATGCCGGCTACGGGGTTTTTCAGTTAAAAACAGGCTGACTATGACTACATGTATGAATATGAGTACAACCCGAGAAATGCTGTTTTATGCCAGTAAGCCCCTTTATACCTATTTTTCCAGACAGCTTTTAGTGACTTTCTTTTTTACTTTCTGTTTTCTTTCCCTTTTATCAGCTACGCTACGTTTTCCACGTTTCTCGCTTCGGTGCTCCTTGTCGGTGTGATTTTCCCATGCAAAGGTACAGCGTCTGTCCGGTCGTCAAGTACCGCTGTGTGCTAAGCTGTTCAAGAATTGAACGGCAGCCTTCCGCAAATCACAGATTTGGGTATTCCGCTAAATTCCTGACCGTTTACTTGCCTTTTACCGTTCTGGCCTTGCTGTTGGACCGCATGTAAAATCTATCCCGAAAAGGAAGCCGAAAGGCTCTATCAGAGGGAAGAAAATAGTTTAACATTAAAATTTATCGTTATGCACAGCAGTATTTTTCAGATTTCAACCAAGCCTATCAGCAAGGAAAATTACATCACCGAAGAAACGTTCATTGGCGGAGATTTCAGTTTTTATGACTATTGCGCAAATATGGGCGAGGAAGAGCGCAAGAAGGCAATATCTAATCTGGTGACATACTTACTGCCCAAAGAAATGTTTGAGCAGACATCCGAAGATACCATCCTCTATAAAGGCGGTGTGGAGCAGTGGAAAGCCGAATTTGTTGCCAATGTACGCAAGAAAGCGGAAGCCATTACCATCGAGAACATGCTGGAATGGGGACCGGTCTATGCCATTGAAAAGGCTTTGACAAATCCGTTGGACACCGATTATCATTTCTATCTGAATGATGATTGCACCAACACCTATGCCGAGACATCCCTTTCCTTTGTGAAGTTGTTTGCGGACTCGAACCCGGAACGACGTTCTATGTCGGAGGTGTGGTAGATTACCATTATTGACGTATTCGCAGGTTTTGATTGTCCACCCGTCTCACCGGCGGGTGGATTTCCTGTCGGACAGCCTGTTCCTTTTATACTTACACGCTCTACCGCTTGCCTTCCTTTTCTATTCGTATTTCTTCCGGTTCTAAGGAAATTATCCATTTCTGCAGACCGACCACGCCGTGAGGATTGTTTCGGGTGCAAAGGTACGGCGGATGAACATCGGTCAAGCACCGCTGCCGCTTCCTGAAAGGAAATTTGACAAAACTTTCCGCAATCAAAGATTACGGCATTTCATAAAATTTCATTCCCGGCTGCTTGCCCATAGTTCTTGTTTCCACCGTTTGGACCGCACATGAAACAATCCCTTGGGCGAAGTCGGAAGGCTTCAAGAAGAGGGAAATAAAAATTTACCGATATGACAGCAATTCAACAAATTACCGCAGTAGCCGCCAGTTTGGGCTGGGAAGTGAAGACTGACATCCAAAAGAAAAAACGGGTGGAGTTTGAGTTTCAGCGTTATACGAAGATGGGGCAGGATTTCTTTTTCACGGTCGGCATGAAAGACAACGATACCGGCAGCCTTATCAGCGAAATAGAGGATTATTACGAGGGCTTTGACCCTGACTATGAAGCCTATCTGTGGATAGGTACGGACGGCCACGGCAGAAACGGTGCGCCTTACCATATCAAGGACATTGTCAGCGATATGGAGGATGCCGAAGCTATGATAAAGACCTTGTATGAAACATTAAAAACCACCCTCCAATGAAAACCAAGACACTCTATAAGCGAGATGCGCAAAGAATAGACATCAGCCGTTTTCCGAACTTCCACCGCACGGGAAGCATATTCGGAATGAAAAAGCTTTATTACGGCAAGAATGCCCTGCTGGTACGTTGCGGCAGTTGGATTTACAACGTGTCAAGTGAACCCGAAATTTATTATAACATAGCACATTGACAGATGAGAAAAGTTAAGACAAAAGATTATCAAAACTGGAAAGACATCATGACACTAAAGATGCTTTGCTGCAATATCGTTGCAGGTCGTTTCAACTGGCGGAAATACTGTACGCCAAAGTCGTATTTCGGTCAGGAAATATGCGTCACGCCGCTGCATTGCTCCTACGGACAGATAGGTTACACCGTCTATTTTCCCTATTCCAATATGCCGGAAGTGGAATACGACTGGGAAATGAATCAGCTGACCATTGACCATGAGAATTGGGAAAGCTATTTACACAATTAAAACAGCAGAGAATATGACACAGAAATTTTACACCAGGTGGCAGGCTGCGACCCTTGCGGATGCTGGCTGCTCCGTTTCCCAGGAATACCGCCGGTTTCAGACGGCTCTTATCCATGAACTCACCAGGTACGCAACCGCTTCCGGGGCTAAAGTGGTTTCCAGTTTGAAAGGTCATTATGATACCTCCTGTTTCATGGAACGTAACGGCAGGTTTGTATATATCAGTCATTCATCCACATTCTCCCGAACGGGCAGCGGCGTGAAAATCGAGCTGGACAGCTTTCTGATACGCACAGCTTCACATGCCAAAGACTACACCGGCGGCAGTAACCGATATTGCAGACTGGAGGAGCTGCCGGTCATGATAGACCGGCTTCTGGACCGGTAAGATACAAACAAGCGGAGCCGGCTGACTCCGCTTGTCCATTTTTGTTTCTACCGGCGCATTCCGCCCTGATACTCCACTTCCTGCTCTTTCTCCTGGTATTCCTCCATTTCGTTCAGCTTCTCGTTCACGTTCTGGAGGTTGGCATCCAGTGTCTCGTTGTGGTCATAAGGGAACGTGTGCCGGGCAGCCAGTCCCGCATTGGTGACATGTCCGACATCGAGGCTGTCGGATTCCCTGTTGTATTCGAGATACAGCATCTCTCCGTTTGGCATCTCGAATGCTGGAATCTTCTGCTGTGCCATGGCTACAAACCGTTCGGCTGTCATATCCTTGGCCACCTCCCTGACGTCGTTGCTGGCACGGTCAATGCCGTAGCGCGTGATGTGGTTCCGTACTTCCTGTTCCGAACATTTCAGCATCACCTCATAGGTTCCACCCACACTTCCGTTATACACTACAGCAAAGTTCTTGTCCTCAATGAGCAGGTCGTCACCCCGGTTCTGGAGAGGCGACGCATAGGTATCTTTCTCATCCATGCCGTTGCCGTCGTAATACTCCTTGGCAAGCGTCAGCAGCCCTTCATAATCCCCTTTGTTCCTGAAGGCATCCAGCTGTGCCGTATCATAGCCGGACTGGAGATAGGCCACGGAAGAGTAGAACATCTTCTCTTTCGGTGCGGTTTTCTGTTCTTCACCAACCTGTTGTTCTAGCTCCTGCGCAATCTTGTCCACTTTTTGCGTAATCAGTGAGGTAGCCTTTTTCACATCCAACAGTGTCGTCTTGATGAACTGCGGTGATTCCTTCAGCGCGTCAAGCCAGCTTTTCAGGTAGGCACAGCTGTCTTCCTTGATATGTTTGGCCATTCCGTAACGTTGGGCTGTCAAGGCACTTCCCAGTTCGGCCACCAGTTCCTCGCGGGCGTATTCCTCCGAACCGAAATCTTCGGGGAGGGTGACATAATTTTTCTCTTTTTTCCCGCAGGAGCAGAGGGTCAAAAGTCATTTCATGGAACAGCGTTCCGTAGAATGCCTCTCCGGTTTCGAACTGACGCTTTTCCGGCACGATGATTTCATTCTTCGAAATGGAATAGTAGGCACTGTCCTGGTACTGCGGCCTGATAGGACATATCCAAAGGTTATCCTTAATCATCGCATCGACCGGGGCAAAGCTGAACTGTTCTCCCGTTTCCTGCTTCGGCTGCATATATTCCGTTTCGAGTTTTTGCCACAGCTCCGGTCTTGCTTCCTGCAGGTTGGTCTGTGCCACGTTGAAGACGCGGAACACCTGCATCTTCGGATAGACATTGTATTCCTTCTTCTCATTTTCGGACAGTTTTTTGTAGTCGTCATACTTGATTTTTTCCTTCGTCTCCTTGTGAATGCAGGTAAAGGTGGTCAGCATGACCGGGAACGATTTTTCTCCGCGCAAGACGGAAACCCGTGGCAGTTCCTGACCGTCCTTGCCGGGCTTGTTGAGCCGTTGCACGCAGTCGAACGTGCAGAAGCGCGGAATCTTGTAACCCTCTTTCTCACAGTGCATCAGCAGCATGAAGGCATTCATGCCGTTGTATTCGCGTCCCGAAAGGTTACGGGGCCATGGCAGCGTGCCTTCGGTAAACCAGGGCTTCTTCCAGTCCTGACGGATGCTCTCGATTTTTTCAATCATCATTTCAGCGAACAGGTCCAGAGCCTTGTCCTCGCTGTTCGGCCCGTCGCTATGCTGTTTTCTGTATCCGGCCATATCGCTTACTGATTGAGGTTAGACGATTCCACTACATACTGGGCCAGTTCTTCCGCCTTGCACGACACGTTCACTTTCCCATTGTATGCAGAAAGGCTCATTTCTCCTTTGGCTTCCACTTTCACGCCCGGCTGCAACCAGGCTTCGCGTTCCTTTCCGAAACAGAAGAAGCGCACCCATTGGTACTCGAACCCGTCTTCCACCTTCTCCGTGCTGAAGGCCGAAAACATCGTATAGGGCTGTTCTTTCTTGTCCCTCTTTTCCTCGATCTGCTGACCGACCTTGCCGCGGAACTCCATGACTCCCCTGACTGCATCCGCCGCATGGACATCAGCCGTTCCAATCTCACTGGCGAAGAGATTGAAGTAGATCCGGTCGCCCCGGTGTTTGAGGAACATTGTCCCTTGCACTTCGACCCGGGTGCTGTTCCGGTAGCTTCCGGTCTCCTCGCCGGCAGTTTCCTTGCTGACATCCACTTCGATGGGAGCAGTCTTCCCTTCGGTAGCAGAAATCATCACCCGAAGCGGGAACACCAGGAACGATTTTCCTTCCTTGTTCGTGCGTATCGACGCATCACGTCCGATTACACCGCATACTGTAACATTGCATTTGATCATCTTGATTGTCTTTTAATGTGAAACATGATTTTCCGACAAGCAGGATGTGGTTGACTGATTGTTGAGTTGAGAATGTACCGCCTCTAATCGGGTGCGCGTATCATGGCCCAGACCAGCCATCCGGCGAGAAGCAGCTGCACGCCCACGATGATGAGCGTGGCCGTCAAGCCGAAAATCAGGTAGCAGGCCCGAACATGCAGAACAAGGTAGGACAGTCCGAACAGACCTCTGCATAGCTGTATCATCACGCATTTTATCATATCGCCTTGCATCTATCTTTTCAGATTCTCCGTCTGTCCCTGCTGTTGGGACATCCCTTGCTCAAAATTACGGGAGGCCGCTTCCGAAAGGATGACCGTATTCAGCATACCGGCTACACGCATCCGTTTGGACTCTTCCGATAGCGAGCCGTTGTTCAGCGTTACGGACAACCGGTTCAATTCGGCAGCAGTCAGTTCTCGTGACACCTTCAGCGAACCGTTGTCCGCCTTCAGGACGGCTTTCCCGTTCTCACATACGGTTAGCTCACAGCTCTTCATCTCCGGTACAAGCGGTTTCAAGTCGATTCGCCGTTTGTCCGCCGCTTCCGAAATAGCTTCCATCTGTTCCTGTTCATTCTTCCTGTCAATCTGTACGGCCAGGAGCATGAGTGAGCTGAAGGCGGTCATTGCCATCTCCACAACGGGATCGTTGCATCCCGACATTCCCACGCCGCTGTCCTCGGAGGAAAGTAGTTTCTTCATCCATCCGTCGGGTGAAATGCTTTTGTCTGCGGCAGGCTCTTCCAATCCCTTATATCGGGCCAACAGGTCGTTCCCGTTATGCAGCACTTGCTGCCTGATATGCCCTTTCCGGGCAATTTCAGTCAGATACGCTGCCGGGTCAATCTCTCTCCGGGTACCGTCTGCATAGAAGTTCGTTACCCCGAAATGCAGGTGTTCGCCCGTTGTCCGTGTACCCGTATTTCCTGATAGACCGAGCCTTTGACCGGCCTGGACCGTATCACCGGTCTTGACGGATATTTCCCCGAGGTGCATGTAGGTACATTGTACCTTGCTGCCGTCCTCACGGGCATATTCCACCGTCAGCGACTTGCCACCGGGTGTATTTCTGTTCAGGTTCACTGCCACCACCTTGCCACCGTTCTCAGTTGCCAGCACCGCATCACCGTTACAGCGTATGTCGATGCCCTTGTGCATCTGTTGCCGGGTTCCATCCGTCGGGTCCTGGCGCATACCGAAAGGCGAGGTCACGAAAAGGAACTCCTTGCGTTCCACTGGAAACGAATAGTTTGTGCCTTGCGGTGCGTTTCCGGAAGTTCGGAGCGGATTGTTCTCCACCCCGAACTCCCGGCCTTGCCGGGTCATCTCCTGCATCACCTGCCGGTCATATTTCTGCAGGCCGTTCTGTTCGATAATCTTCTGCAGGTTCTCGGCATATTGTCCGCCTGAGGCATAACCCGCCTGTGCGATGCCTTCCGTCCATCCCTTGTAGTAATCCGGGGCAAGCGTGAAGCAGCGGGCATAGCGGCTGTTCTCTTTCAGGAAACGTGAATGGTGCTCGTAGGAATCACCGACGTTGTCATAGCTGCAGAACTTTTCGTTCGGACGATCATCGGTATAAATCCCGTACCGGCCCCCTCCGGCAATCCATGCGGAAGTAGCCTTGATACCGAAATGGTTGTTTTCGTTCTTTGCCAGCCGGCTCTGCCCGTTGGAACTTTCCAGTATACCCTGTGCCAGTGTCACCGAGGCTGGTATTCCGTATCGGCGCATCTGCTCCATGGCAAATTCTGCGTAGTTTGCTGCATATTCTTGATTCTTGCTCATATCCATATAGTTATCTGTGAATGCCTCTGTAGGATTCCTGTTCGGCACTCCGGTTTTCTTTCGCAATCATGTCCGTAATGACTACACGCTCATCGGCACGGATGAACTCCGGCAGGTAGCTGTCAAGCAGGTTTGCCCGAAATTCCGCTGACTCCGTAAATCCGTACGGGACTCTGTCCCCTTTATTTAATGTCAGCCCCAGCAGCTCTGCACTGCGCACGGCATCTTCGTTGAAAAGCAGGTATTTGTTACCGTTCCGTACCAACTGCATGGCATCGGGATGCTTCTCCTTCAGCTCGTTCCATGCTTCTTGTTGTGGGGAAAGGTTTTTTCTCTTGCTTTCCGGTCTTTCCAGTACTGTCGCTTCATTCTGTCGCTGTTCGGCCTCCTGTTCCTGTTTCTCCCCGGTATGTTTATCCTCTGACCGGCCCTTTTGCAGCACATCGGCAAACAGGGCGGCTGCCAGATGGCGTTTGTAGCCGTCCCGGTCTTCCGCTATCCACATCCGCTGCCACTGTTGCGGTGTAACGCTTCTGGCCGGTGACTTTCTTCCGTCGATGGTGGCAACGCACTGGATGCCGTCCTGCTTGGTCTTGAATATCGAAACACGCTGGATACGGTTCAAGTCTATTTCCGGTGCTTCGCTGCCGAACAGGTCCACCTTCAGGTCAGGTTTGACTTCCGCCAGCGCATAATACTTGTGCGCCAGCTCCATCCGTACCTTGCCGATATTATCCATCGACTGCTTGAGCGTGGAGAAAAAACGGTTTATATCCTCCTTGTCAGGATAGATGCTGTACCCCGGTTTGTTTTCGGGTTTCAGATAGAGTGCCCAGCGTCTTTTGTCGTCCTGAATCATTTCCACCTGGTCAAACCCGATTTCGTTCGCCCGTTTGACAGCCGAGGACACATCAAGTGTGGACAGTTTCTCCATGGCCCAGTTTTTCAGCCTCGCCAGCGTGATCATCTTTTCGGCAAAATAGCTATCATCGGGGTGGTAGCCCAGGGCACCGTCCGTATTGAAGAAGCGTACCTGTTCAATACCTTCCTTCTGTAGGGCCCGTGCGATGCGTCCCTTGTTCATGCCCGGTATCTCGTTGTCCACTTCCGTGGAAGCTCCGGCCGGAAGGATTACATCGGCCGTTTTTGCCTGCGGGTCGATGACCAGGACTATCTTTTTCGATTCCCTGTCCGGGTGCTGCCGGATTTCATTCGCCACAAAATAGTGTTTGGGCATCTGTTCCTGCATGGTCGAGGTGTCACGCCGGTTGCGTAGCGTGGCATATTCGATTTTCTCGCCGCGTTCCGCCTTGTTGATAACTTCGATGGCATTGTTTACGTCGCTTTCGATGGCAGCTACCAGATTGGGATTCTCCTTCAGTTCCCGGCACCAGTATTCCACTGTTTTCAGGCTTTCTTCCGACAATCGCGCCGGCAGACCCAGCTCCAGCATCTTGATACCCGAGGCCAGCTCCACGATCAGCCGTTCCTGTCGGATGGCATCCTCTGATGGGGCCACGCCTTTCTTCATCACCATGCCTTCACGTGCCAGCCGCTGTTGGTGGCCGGTAGCACTCACTATCTGCCGCAGGGCTTCCTGCACATAGTCATGGTAGTGTCCGAACTCCCTCTGTCGCGGCATATAGACCGCATCCTTGTCCGTTTCGTAGTGCGGCACACCGCTTCCGTCCGAACGTACCGGTACAAGGTTGTCACGCATCTTCAGCAGGAAGTCGTTGAAACGGATGCGCAACTGACGGTTGTCGCTCTCCGTATATCCTCTCTCCACGGCACTGCCGTAGCGTTTCAGGGCCGCTTCATAGCGTTCCTTGTCCACATAGGGCAATGTAGTCTGGTCAATGTTGAACAGCGTGCGGATTTCACGGTTATGCACACCTTTGTACAGTTTCTGTTCTTCCTCGCTCAGTTTCAGGTAGTCGCCCCGACTGATGATGAGTTCAGGATTGTTGCGATGGACATACCTGTCCCAGTTGTAGAACAGGAATGGAACGCCTTGCTCATGCTCACGTACCGATATGCCTTGCGCCTTGGCATCGCTGAAGAGTGTGAACAGGTTGGTCTTGCAACCGTTCCTGTCCGAGTGCAATGCCATGAACAGGGCGTTGAACGCACTGACCGAAACACCCTTGGGATAAAAGAGCGGATATCCCTTTCCCGTTGCGTTGAGCCAGTGGCCTCCGGCATTCGAAGCTCCGCCCAAAGCCGCAGAAAGCAGGTCTATCTGTTTTTCTTCGGCTTTCTTTTCGATTTGCGATTTCTCTTTCATATCGTCTTTCTTTTGATGATTAGGATTATTGGATTCCCCTTGTCCGCACGATTGTCTCCTGCTGTCCGTCTTCATAGTGTCGTGAGGCTGTCTGCCGGAGCTGGTCGCTCTTGGCAAGGACGGCATTTGCCAGAGTAGTCAGCGGCAATGCTCCGGCATGGTAGGCTTCCGCCACCGTCGATGACAACTGGATGGTACAGGGTATCCGGTCTATCGTAGCTATCAGCGTCGATCCTTGCAGGACCGGATTTTCGATACGGGGATTCAACGGTTCGTCCGCATAGCGGCGGTACAGCGCAGCGTTTCGGCCTGTTACATTCAGTTTCCCTTCGCTCCGTTCCTGCAGGGCTTCGTTTCCAGCCTTGTTCAGCATGTTTACACCTCCCAGACCGATCAGAAGCATCTTCAGCAGCGGATTACGCACGAACATGCCCGCTACGATACTCGCTATTGGCAGCAGGTTGTCACCGATGCGAAGCGAGGGTGACTTGCCGGTGAAGATGCCCAGCAGTACATCGGGAAGCATGGCCATCACATAACCGAGGTTGCCGATGAGATGTTCCATGCCGTCCAGCCCCAATGTGCCGAGAAGTCCGTCCCAACCGTTCCCGTTCTGCGGTGTTGTCCGGGTGTCTTGTCCCGGCTGTTCCTGTGTTGCCGCTCTGTCGTCCGGATTGCCATTTTTCCGATTCTTGTCTTTCTCTTCTTCCATGGTTTCCTGCTGTTCTGCCACATAGGTTTCTGTTTCTTTTTGTGATTTCAAATCCCGCAGATAGGCTTCCTCCTGTCCGGGGGCAACGGCCATCGGCACGTCCTTGTACCGTTGCGGACGTTGTTTCCCCTGGTGCAGTACATCTGCCCAGGGTATGCCTGCGCCGGGGTTCTGCACCCATTCCGTGAAACAGAACTCCATGACAGGGACGGGTTGATTCAACTGTCCGTTGGCTTCGCGGATAGCCTTGTTGTCTTTCGCCGGCAAC
>ERZ773131.2976-NODE-2976-length-10227-cov-17.530378_pt1 | contig 10227 bp, 12 predicted proteins | sample MGYA00511082_ERZ773131 | MGnify/ENA primary metagenome ERZ773131 (study PRJEB29015, sample SAMEA2737813) | human gut metagenome | biome: human gut; feature: human-associated habitat; material: faeces | place: China | collected 2012 ...
CGGGGACGCAATTTATTGCGTGGCCGTGAAGCGTTGCCGGCGCAGCCGGAAAACCGGTTTTCAGCACACTCAGGAATCGGGTTCGTCGACGGCCGGTAATGACGTTATGGCAAGTCGCCGGACGACTCACCACACGATTCACCGACAATTCGACTCGTGACTTGACTCTAGAGTCGCCAAGGTCAAAAAAAACACCAAAATGACGATTCGACTCTAGAGTCAAGTCGTCATAAGTTACTGATAGTCTTAAGCGAGTCGTCGATGACTCTATGACGAGTCGTCGGCAAGTCGTACACGAATCGCCGACGACTTGGATTCACCTTACAGAAAGTAATACTGCGTAATTTAATAACCCACAAATAACTGATATTAATGAGTTATCTTCAAAATTTTAATTTTGCGTGGGGTGTGGATATTTTTAGTGGTGAGGAGCATTCAGAGATCTGACGATTTTAGGGAAGGTTCACGAACGCCCCGGCATGGCCGGATAGGAAAACTCAAGCATGGCGGGATCAGGATTTTTTCCAGAATTTCCACCACGGGGAATGGGGTGGTGAAGAAGGTTCGTGCTTGTGCTCCAGAAGCTGCATAGCCTGGCGAAGGGAGTCAATATGCTCATCTCGAGCCTTAACAGCCCCTTTAAGACCATCGTTTTCAGCTTCAAGTAAAGCGATTCTATGTTGTAAATCATGTAAACCAACGCTGTTAATACCTGTAGATTCTGCGTCACTTTTTACATCATATTTTACAGTATCGATTACACCATCAAGAGAGCCAAACACCCTAATAAGCTCTGAAGTATCAATAACTTTAATAGCCTTCCCGTGCTTTACAACAGAGGTGTAACTTAACTTACCACTGTTAATCATCTTGTAAATCGTGGGGCGACTAACCTTAACAAGCTGTGCCGCTTCACTAATAGACACTCTGGCCATCAGTTACCATCCCGTAATACATCCAGTCTCGAGGACAGTGTACGGAAAAGATGCTCCGCATCATCGTGGAGTTTCTCGCAAAGGTCGGCCTCGACATCGAGATCAAGCTCGTTAAGCTTCTCCAGCAGGAGCAGAGACTGATTCTGGATGAATTTAGCCATGTTCAGCGCTGTTTTCTGTTGTTTCGTCATAAGGGCCCTCAGAGCATCAGTGCTCAGTGTAAACCGGTAAGGGGGTCGGATGTACAAATGGTTCAGAGAACGGATCTGAGGTAATCCTGTGGTTATTTTGTAGTTTATCTGTAGTCATCGCACTAAAAATCAGGATTAAGTCATCAACTTTTGTAGTCTTCCTGTAGTTTACCTGTAGTCCGGAAAAATAATCCGTTCATGCAAGCATGAACGAAGCAGTTAAAGACGCTTTTTCGTCGCCGATGCTCCTTAACCTGCGCAGATAACGCGGCCAGAATGATAATTTTTTGCCCCTTAAATGGCCATACACCATACGCAACCGCGATTTTCATCGCAATTGCATGAATTAAAAGGTAAAAACTGAATTTCCCGTTTATTTATGTAATACGCAACGTATTACAACCACCTGTAATCACATGAAAATAAAGAAATAAGATGTAATACCGGCGTATTACACGTACGCTGACCAGCGAAAAAAGTTATAACGCTTCCCGGCCGACAGGCGGGCCAAAATCCACCGGGGCGTGCAGGTTCTCTTCAGTAACCTGCGCCATTAAATCAAAAAGGTCATATTCGCCGGGAAGCTGCGTATCAGTCGCATCCCGTTGTTCATCATATTCAGATGGCATGGGGTGATATCCAGTAGCTAAGGGGTTGTTAGCGGGTTTCGGGGCGCAGCCCTGAACCAGTCACGTAGCGCTAGCGAAGTGTATACTGGCTTAATATGTTATTACGATGGGGAGGGGGTTCAGGAAAGTGCTTCATGTGACAGGGGAAAATGCAGCGACAGGGCGTACGGGAGAAAATGGGGGTTACGGTGATATGACGCCTCCTCGCTCACTCAGTCGCAGACGCTCCTGCCGTTCGGCTGCGGCGGGCGTTACCTGCGCTCACACAACAAGCTCATGATGAATCCACAGATTCAGGGGATAAAGCGCCACGCGGCATGTGCGCAAGAAGAGGAAAAGGCCGCGCACCGGCGCTTTTTCCATAGGCTCCGCCCCCCTGACAAGCATCACAGAAACTGACGCTCAAATCAGTGGTGGCGAAACCCGACAGGACTATAAAGATATCAGGCGTTTCCCCCTGATGGCTCCCTCGTGCGCTCTCCTGTTCCTGCCATTCGGTTTACCGGTGTCATTCCGCTGTTATGGCCGCGTTTGTCTCATTCCACGCCTGACACTCAGTTCCGGGAAGGCAGTTCGCTCCAAGCTGGACTGTATGCACGAACCCCCCGTTCAGTCCGACCGCTGCGCCTTAACCGGTAACTATCATCTTGAGTCCAACCCGGAAAGACACGAAAAACGCCACTGGCAGCAGCCACTGGTAACTGATTTAGAGGAGTTAGTCTTGAAGTTGTGCGCCAGTTAAGGCTAAACTGAAAGAACAAGTTTTGGTGACTGCGCTCCTCCAAGCCAGTTACCTCGGTTCAACGAGCGCCAACTCCATGAACCTTCGAAAAAACCGCCCGCCAAGGCGGTTTTTTCGTTTAGCCAGACGATACATCCTACGAGAGCATCAAGCAATACTTAGCTGATGCTTTCTTTTAATTATTTCAGATGTGTACTTGTCCCACCCCGTTTTTGCCAAACTACTAACAATATTTTTATTCGACTTTATATAAGCGAATGAAGATATACCATCATAATAAAAAGAGCAAAAGAAAACGAGCCTCAAAAAATGATAATCAGACAAGTTAACCAACCACTCGTAATACTTTGATGCAATATTTTCACTCACTTCATCATCGGATGATTCATCAATCATTTTGATCAAAATGTAAAATGTTCTTACAACCGGAAAGATGGCTTCCTTAAACCCTTGAGAATTAATATAAGAGTGGTCATTAGTATTAAAAAAAACATCTTCGGCATAAGTAATGGCATCTTTCACACCTGCATCAGAGCTCCCAGGTAAAGTGAGTTTAAAATTTGCCACCAAATCTCTCTGGTAAGAGATCATCCCATAAAATCTATCATCAAACCTTTTATTTAATTCTCTTTTTTCTGAGTTCTCATACTGTTTTTGCTGGTAAATGGTGGTGATTATCAATATAACAACAGTGATAAAACTGAGTATCGGATTTAATACACCACCAACAAAATCACCGAATTGCCCCCATACTTCAGGATTTTTAGATAAGTGAAAATTAAGCCAAGCTTTAAACCATAAAAAATATACAATAAAAACACCGCAAAAGGCCAGCAAAGCCAGTATAAAAACAACTAACCACAAGCGCTTACTCATGGCTTATCCGCACTCAATATCATATACTTAACTATATCCCCTGATGTATTACGCTTAGCATTTGCTGTTATTTTTAATCTCGTTATTAACTCATCAGCAACAGCGTTGTTGTCATGAAGATTCTCGGACATAAGCCTCTTTGTTGACGCCTTCACTTTACTATAAGGACCAGAAAAACTAAATGGTATAGTAACTGAATCACCATCAGCAAGAAGTCGCCCATTCCCCGTGAAGGAATTAAATCTTGTAACGATCGCATCTATTTCAACGGAGTTATTATCCGTAGTTAGATTAAAAAGATTACTTGCAGTATTTTCATTTATCTCAAAAAGCTTAAAATTCCTTAATTGCGTTTTTCTTTTCAAAACAACAGGATATTTATTAGAACGGGAAATTTTATGCATATCTTTCACTCGCTCATAAATCCTATCTATTACTTTGCTTTCTATTTTCTCCATTTTAGATAATATTTTTTCAGCCTTCTTGGTTAAAGCTGAGGGTTCAACATACATGGTTTCACAAATAAAGTACGTTATTAACTCAGATAAAACAGAGTTACCTATTCTTTCTAGGTTGGCACTTTTAACAGGGTCTGAAATAACCAGCTTAAAATCTTGCTTATATGACCCAAGACAAGCCCCCATTAGCTTTGCCCTAACATTATCAGAGTAGCTCATTTTTGATGGTACTTCATTAGACAAAATACAATCAGCGGTAATAGCAATGGCACCTGAGAACCCCGTCATGGTTTCCAAGCCATACTCCATATCAACCAAGTTAGCTCCAGACTCTATCTTTAGCTCGAAATCCACATCAGTGACCGCCATTGAAGTTCCTTATAAATCCATTCAATTCATTAAGTTAAGAGCAAATGTTAATTACTTTGATAATACTATCTGAATAACTCACCTTCCAGAACTTAACAAACGTAACCGTAAAAATCGGTAGTAAAGTTAGCATCACATAGCCACTGATAGATGTGATTTACCACAATAAATTCACTGTATGTCAGTCACTTAATACACTCTTTGTCCCGTCATGACATTTTACGCCTGCCATTTAACATAACCCCCTGATTACACGCAGTTAAATATAGCCTTCCCATCAACATTGGCAGCCACCATAGCGGCTGCCTTGGAAACCACTACTGCACAACAAATACCTGCTTGAACATCGGAACAAGCAGTTTATTTCCATACTCGCTCAAATGGTCATCATCGTAATAGATTGGTCGACCATTTTTGCTTCCCCAGCAGCGACCGTCGTGGCACAAATATGGCAGTGGATCAAGAATTTTAACGCCACACCGAGCTGCAGCCACATCTTGTGCATCCCACACCAACTTGTGACGAGCATGATACTCTTCGAGCGAAATAGATATTTCCGTGGATTGTTTTCCAAACGCTAGTGCACGAGCCATAGTTTTAGGAACATCAACCATCATTTCAGGAATAGGTCGCATAATGTACACTGGTCTTTGCTTAGCTAATTCACAAGCACTCTCAATCAACCCATCCGAATACGCATTCAAAAACTCATCTGTTATTTTAATATTATAAATATCAAAATATGATAGTGGCATGTTCATCTGTTCTTTGATGTTGTGCTGACCAAAAGCATACACAGATGCTCTATTTACAATCACTAATGGAATGTCAGAGCTATATGCTGATATTTTTTCTTTTGCCCAAGAGTTGAACTCTTTGCACTTGGTGCTGTTATCATTACTCACAACATTCAACCCAAAAATAGTTGGGCAACTAGCATATGTTAAATCAAGAATTCCATCTGTATTTTTCAACACAGATGCTGCCAAACCACTTGATACCGCATCAGCATGACTATCACCAAGTAAAATTGCTTTAACTTTATTTCCACCATAAACACAGGCTGGAGACGTAACACCCGAGCTAACAAAACAATCATCTCTTCTTGGTTTTACATTAAGAGACTCATCAGCAATAACATTAACTTTTGCATCCAGTCGCTGACTAAACACCGGATATGAATATTTAACACCCAGAAAAACCGACACTACAGCCAGCCCAACAACACCGGACATCACAGCCAATAGCCCGCCTTGCGCCACAATACCTAATTTGGCAAAACCTTTACGAGCAGGATTTTCTACCCCACGCAGCGACAATTCACCCAATAGCAGCGAACCAAACACCCCAGCCACAATCCATTGAGAATTACTTTGCTCACCGATATAAGTTAGCAATACCACTAACGGCCAATGCCACAGATAGATCGAGTAAGAGCTAGCTCCTAGACGACTCGCAAAAAAGTTAGCTGTTAGCCACGAGCGCTGTCGATTAGCGGACAAGACCAACATAGCACCCACCACCGGCACTAACGCAAGATAGCCAGGCCATAGCATCCCCCGGTCAAAGGTGGTAATAGCCAATATAATCAGCACAAAACCGCCCAATTCAGCTAATGCCGCCCACTGACGTGGCATCGGTTGAGTTCGAGTGCCCCACCACACCAAACCACCGGCTAACATTTCCCACGCACGAGTCGGTAATAGATAAAATGCAGCCCCAGGCCAACGCTCACTGACATAGATAGACAAAGCCAGTGACAGCAATCCAGCAACAACTAGCGCCAGCTTTACACCGCGTTTACCAAAACAGTGCCACACTAATAAACAGCACAACGGCAATAAAATATAAAATTGCCACTCCACCGACAGCGACCAAGTGTGCAATAACCATTTTTCGTGACTTGCAGCATCAAAATAGCCAGCTTCACGCCAGAACTTGACATTAGAAATAAACACTACCGCAGTTCCAACATGGGATGCCAACATCCTGTAGTCAGCATTAGGCAACCAGAACCAACCCAATATCAATAAGCTGACGCAGAGCACCAACAGCGCTGGAATAATCCGCCTCGCACGCGCTAAATAAAACCCCCACAGCGAAAAGTTTCCACGTTCAAGACCGGTGATAATAATCCCAGTCATTAAAAAGCCAGAGATAACAAAAAATACATCAACCCCAACAAAACCACCGGCAAACCCGGGCACGCCAAAGTGATAAAGTACCACGGCAACAACAGCCCAAGCCCGCAGGCCATTTATGTCGTAGCGAAACGCCTTCGGTGGATTAAAAGGCTGGGAATCAGCTGATTGAGTTACTTTCATAGGATGAAGTGACATTCCATAACCACTATTTACTACAGAGATTTGTCAAAATGGTCGACAAACAGCGCAAAAAAAGGGCCACATTATGATTCAATTGCTTTCTACGTGCATCAAAGTTGATGTTGCTCGCCATTTTTTATCCTTAGCAGCTAAACAAGCAAACTATTTACCATAACGTCGCATTGTACGCACCGCTAAAACGGCCTCAGGGCGTTTCTGACGGGAAACCGGCAAAACAGGCAACAAACCACCCGAAAACCCGCCAGAAACGCGCAGGCTCTGTTTTTACGGCATGCATGAGTATGCACGCAAGTGCATAGCGCGAAAATTCACCCCATTCAGCCAGGGTAAGTCCTGTTTCCGGCATTCTTCCCATCCGAAAACGGTGAACGGGGACGCAATTTATTGCGTGGCCGTGAAGCGTTGCCGGCGCAGCCGGAAAACCCGCTGTCAGCACGTTCAGGAAGGGGTGATGTACAAATGGCACAGAGGATGGAAGTGACGTATGAGCTGAAGGAATGATGTAAAAGTGATGTATGAACTGAAGGAGCGATGTAATTCTGTAGTCAGGAAGAACAACCCGTTCATACAGGCATGAACGATACAGTGAGGAACGCCTTTTTGTCACGATCTCCCCTTAACCTGCGTAAATCACGCGCCATAGTTGATTATTTTTCAACCTCAAAATAGTCATACACCTAACGCAGCCGCGATTTTCATCGCAACTGCATGAATTAAAAGGAAAAAAATGAATATTTCGTTTTCACGAGTAATACCCAGGTATTAAAAACCCACTGTAATTACATGAAAATAAAGAAATAAAAGGTAATACCGGCGTATTACCACGTACGCGGGCAAACGAAAAAGCTATAACGCTTCCCGGCCGACAGGCGGCCCAGAATCCACAGGGGCATGCAGGATCTCTTCAGTAACCTTCGCCATTAAATCAAAAAGGTCATATTCGCCGGGAAGCTGCGTATCAGTCGAACCCCGTTGTTCATCATATTCAGATGGCATGGGGTGATATCCAGTAGCAGAGAGGTTGTTAGCGGGTTTCGGGGCGCAGCCCCGAACCAGTCACGTAGCGCTAGCGGAGTGTATACTGGCTATAAACATTAACAACAGATAAGATTGAAAATAATGGGATTTGAAGAATGACTAAGCAGGAAAAAGCCGTCGTAAACATGGCTAAATTCTTACAGGCTCAAAGTCTGCTCTTACTGGAAAAGCTCAATGAACTGGATTCAGATAAACTCGACACAGAAACCAATCTTTGTAAAGAACTCCATGAACAAGCAGAGTCACTACACAAACAACTGAGCGCAAAGCTGGGCGAGCAATAGCCCTTTTACAATAGGCTCCGCCCTCCTGACGAGCTTCACAAAAATCGGTTGATTTTAGGTGCTCTAGTCAAGATAGGCGAAACCCGACAGGACTCTAAAGATGCCAGAAGTTTCCCTCTGACGGCTCCCTCGTGCGCTCTCCTGTTCCCACCTTACAAGTTTACAGCCGGTTTAATCCGCTCTTTCCATCTTTGGGGGCGCTATCTCTCAGCTTCCCTATACCGGTACTGCTCTTGCTTAGGTGGTTCGCTCCAAGCTGGGCTATCTGCACGAACTCCCCGTTTAGCCCGACTATCACGCCTGTTCAGGTAACTGTTCTCTTGAATCCAACCCTGACAGACACGCAAAAACGCCACTGGCGATAGCCTTTGGTAACAGGGTGTGCAGAATTATTTCGCTGAAATCCTTGAAGTCTGACCGGCATTACGGCTAAACTAATCAAACAGAGTTTGGTTTCAGTGGTGTTCAGACCCTGTTACCTCGGTTTAATGAGCCAGCAAGCTCAATAAACCAAATTTTAGAAAAACCGCCGCAAGGCGGTTTTTCTTTTACTTCAACCACTAGATTACTCTATCTCACATCCTTGTGGAAACAACTTTTTTATTTTCCTCTTAAATCAATAGCAGGGTCTAACTCCAGTTCAATTGATTCAATATATTTTTTCACGCCAAAATCATTAGGGTCATCATTACAATCAAAAAGACTATAATTACTATCTATTTTTTTATTTTTTATTCCAACCCACGAAGCGATTCCATTTACAAAATTAAATCCTGATTTAAATGATTTACACTCATGACGACTATCATCATCAGATGAAATCATAAATAAAGGAACATCGAAATGAAGTTTACTCGCTCTATTGTTATTAAAATAAATCTCACCTCCTATTTCTCTATGAGCCAGACCATGATCAGAAAAATAAATCATAGAATATGAATTATCATTTTCACGCATGAAATTATTTAATTTTTCAAGAAAAAGATCTGTTTTTTGTATAGATGAAACATAACAACTCAAATAATCATATTTTTTATCCTTAATATTTATTATTTTTTTATAATCATTAATTCGATCACATGCATTTGGGTGACTACCATACAAGTGAACAACTATAAATTTTTTATTATGATTATTTATTACAACATCCTTTATTTTATCAAGCAGAATAAAATCTGATGTATTTTTTGATGCGTAATCACCAGATTTAAGAAAAAATTTATGATCACTTTTTGAAGCGATGGCTGAAATTGGAGTATCATATTTTCCAAAATAACCTTGATTTGATATCCAATAAGTTTCTATACCAGCAGATTTAATGAGATCTATTATATTTAAAGAATAGTTTGGTTCCCACCTATCAACATTTGGCTTAGTCAACATTAACCGTAAAGAGGCAACAGTATTTGTACCTCCCGACATTAATCCATCAATTAAATAACCATTAGCCCGACTCATAAAAGGCGTATTGTTAATTGGATAGCCATATGCCCCATGATAATCCTTTCTTGCGCTCTCTCCAATCACTAAAATGTATGTGTTATATATCGATTTATCTATAAAAGACTCACCCCAATCACTCTTTGGCTTTATTTCATTTAATTTCACCAGCTCATTCTTAACCTCTATCGAGGATTTTATTATAGTTTTAAAAAATTCAGATGGTGATTGATTAAGCATGGAAAAAATAACAGCTATAATTACAACTGTCTTATTCCTATATAATTTAATATCGAATCTTACAATTATACACCTGTATAAAACAACGCCAAAAATTATAACAAATGGATATAAATAATTAACTTTTGGTATTTGATAAAAAAATTCCTTACTCTCTAAAAAATCCGTTGCGAAAACAGAAGCTACATATTGATACGTTGGTTTACCAAACATAACCCCAATTGGTGAATATATGGCATAAATAACACACATAGGGAAAACTAAAAACCAAAATGATTTTTTTGATGAGCTTAAAAAAATAATCAATATTACCAGCAAAAAAATCTGTCTCTCAGAGTCGTTAACCCCTCCACCCTGCAACATTAACTTAGATGTAAAAAATAAAATAACCAACGCTAATAAAGAAAAAAAAATTTTCTTAATATAGCTTTTATTAGATGAGCACAATTTATAATCACCTCACTCAGTATATTTTTTTATTGTACACTTAAGACCCAGAATAGTTAAATAGGTAAGTTAACTGGTAATGCTACCAACTTACTGATTTAGTGTATGATGGTGATTTTAAGGTGCTTGCGTGGCTTCCATTTCCATCAGATGTCCTTCCTGCTCCGCTACTGAAGGCGTGGTGCGTAACGGCAAAAGCACTGCCGGACATCAGCGCTATCTCTGCTCTCATT
>ERZ773131.2981-NODE-2981-length-10217-cov-2.784885_pt1 | contig 10217 bp, 13 predicted proteins | sample MGYA00511082_ERZ773131 | MGnify/ENA primary metagenome ERZ773131 (study PRJEB29015, sample SAMEA2737813) | human gut metagenome | biome: human gut; feature: human-associated habitat; material: faeces | place: China | collected 2012 ...
TTGGCACCTCGATGTCGGCTCATCACATCCTGGGGCTGAAGTAGGTCCCAAGGGTTCGGCTGTTCGCCGATTAAAGTGGTACGTGAGCTGGGTTCAGAACGTCGTGAGACAGTTCGGTCCCTATCCATCGCGGGCGCAAGAGATTTGAAGGGGGCTGCTCCTAGTACGAGAGGACCGGAGTGGACGAACCAATGGTGTACCAATTATCTCGCCAGAGGTATAGTTGGGTAGCTACGTTCGGAAAGGATAAACGCTGAAAGCATCTAAGCGTGAAACCAGCCTTAAGATGAGATCTCTCATAGAGTAATCTAGTAAGACACCTTGGAGAAGACGAGGTTGATAGGTCGGGAGTGTAAGTACAGTAATGTATTCAGCGGACCGATACTAATATGTCGAGGGCTTGACTTAAGAAGTAAGCCTGAAGTTAAAGAAATTCTTCTGTTGAAGTTTTGAGGGTACAACCTCAGAATTAAATAATCCGGTGGTGATGGCTAAGGGGATCCACCTGTTCCCATCCCGAACACAGTAGTTAAGCCCTTATACGTCGAAAGTACTTGGCTGGAAGCGGCCTGGGAGGATAGATAGCTGCCGGTTAGAAAAACAGCTCATGCGATGCATGAGCTGTTTTTTTTATGTGTAGATACTTAAATTTGCACTTTTTCTCTGGATAGTATATAATATCTAAAAAATTTCTCAAAACCGGGCGAAATTTTAAGCGTGCAACGTAACTATAGGTGAATATAATTTATGGAAGCGTATTTCAATAGTGAAGTATGCATTTCTGGTGTGTTAGTTACGAGGTGACAAGTATGACTTACGAAGAAATGAAATCTAGCGGCAGTAATATGGAAATTGTTCCTTGCAAAAGAATGCAGTGCAAAGGAGCTGTTCCACGTGTGCTTAACATCAATTCCTATATGAATGTATATGAGTTTGAAGAGCAGGTTATGAAGTATATGTGTAATATGCGTCCAGTTATGGATGAATTCATCTGCGTAGACTTTGCTGGCATTGAGGACAGACCTGTGGACTTTATTCAAAGTCTGGTGGAAAGCTATATCCGCTACGATAGCGTGCGTATCAAGAAAAACTATCGTGTTGAGTATGGCAAATTGGATAAAACTGGTAAAAATCATATCTACGTGCTCGAAGCACCTCATGGGGTGTGTGACTACGATATGGCTGTATCTGTCTTCGCTATGGTGTGCATTGAAGGTAAAGCTCCGTCAGATTGGCACTGGAAAGAGATAACTGAGGAAGTGTTTGCGAAAAAAGAGGAAAGTACAGAAGTCATGCATGTTGAAGGGATTGACTGGAAGGAAGTAGCTTTTGCTAAAAGAAGGATGAGTCGTGTGTTAGGTGCTGTTGTTGGCGATATCGTTGGGTCTGTATATGAATTCAATGAAATAAAAACCAAGGACTTTCCGCTATTTTCTGAACATTGCTGCCCTACTGATGACAGTATTATGACGTTTGCTGTTATGAGTGCTCTGGTAGAGTGTAATAAGGATTACCGCAAACTTGCTGCTGCAACGATAAAACAAATGCAGCTTTGGGGAAATAAATATCCTAAAGCAGGTTATGGTAGCATGTTTTCTGACTGGCTGGGAACAAATAATCCGCAGCCTTATAATAGTTTTGGGAATGGTTCGGCTATGCGCGTTAGTCCTGTAGTATATTTTGCTAAATCTATTGATGAGGTAAAAGAATTATCTAGGATTGTCACTAGCGTGACGCATAATCATCCGGAAGGTATAAAAGGTGCTGAAGCTACTGCAGTTGCAGCCTATATGGCGTTGCACGAAAGCAAAAAAGAAGAAATTTTTGCTGTGATAAATGCTGAGTATTATCCGATGAATTTTACGTTAGACGAGATACGAGCTGACTACGAATTCAATGAAACGTGTCAGGAGACTGTACCACAGGCGTTAAAAGCCTTCTTCGAAGCGACAAGTTTTGAAGATGCGATTAGAAATGCGATATCTATCGGCGGAGATAGTGACACGATTGCAGCTATAACAGGTGCGGTTGCAGGTGCTTATTATGGTGTACCTTATCGAATTGAACAGAAGGCGTTGAAATACATGGATGGATTACAGAAAAAAGCTTATCGCTTATTTTGTTCATCATTTATGTTTAAATAAAAACCAGTTTTGTGCGCTTTGGAGGTGCTTTATAATGACTATTTGGAGATCGCATATTAAAATAGTTGGTAGTCTTGGTGGGAGTCGCATTGATCTTTGCCTTAATAAAAGTGTATTGGCTATGGGGTGGTCGCTTAGTGATAGGCATTTAGAGGGAAATAATATCAATGAAACTGACAAGCAAAAGATTCAGAAACAGCGTTCAGGTATTAAATCTTATGAAGATTATGCGTCCTTAATTAAAGAGTGGAAAGTTTATAATGCTAAGGGAATTGTTAATGCAAATATAAGAAGATTGTATTATGATGTTAAACCTGATGATTTAATATGGATACGCGACAATGGAATTTATTATCTTGGCAGAGTAGGCGAAGCTAGCCAATGGGTTTACGATAGTAGTAAAGAAATACTAGAAAGTGATTCTACTACGCAACGAACTTGTATAGAGTGGCATAAAGTAGGAGATGAATTTCATGTACCTGGTAGAGTAGTAGATGCTTTTATACTTGGAGCTACATTACAAAGAATAAATTCTGACGCAGTAGAGCTCTTTTCAAAACATTACTATAATACTAAAATTGACAATAATTGTTATAAAGATTTGAGCATTAGAGCTGACCAAGAAATGTTTTATTCATTAATCTCTTCAACGGATTGTGAAGATTTAGTATATGCATATTTATTCTCTGAGTATGGATATATAGTAATTCCTTCGACTAATAAGCAATCAACAGCTCTTTTTGAGTGTGTTTTGCTCGACACTAAGGATAGAACGCATATATATATTCAAGTTAAAAAAGGTAAAGTAGACATTGATGCAAACGCATTTAGACATTTGCAGGGCAAGGTTTTCTTATTTACTAGTGAGGGCAACGTAACTAATCTGGACGATAATGATGAAAATATAAAACGTATATCACCAGAAAAACTGTTTGACTTTGCTATCTCTGATGCAGCAAAAAATATTGTTTCTGATAGCATTAGCTATTGGACGGAATATATGCGGAAGGCATTGAAATGAAATCTCTTCTCCTCACCGCCTTCGACCCCTTCGCTCATTACACGATGAATCCATCGTGGGAGGTCGTACAGGCTTTACCTGAAACTATAAATAACTATCACATCCATAAGCTGCGCCTGCCTAACATCTTTGGCCTTGCGCCGCGCCTGCTGCTCGAGGAGGCACAGCGCGTGCAGCCTGACGTCATCCTTATGACGGGCATGAACAGCGGCACGACGAAAATAGATATCAATCTTGCGGCATTAAATATCAAGGATGCGCTTATCGAGGATAATATGGGACGTAAGCCGTGGAATGAGCCAATTCTTGCTGACGCCCCCGCCGCCTACTTTGCTACGATTCCTGTACATGAAATAGTCCGCTCTTTACGTGCGCAGAAGTTGCCCGTGCAGCTGGAGTTTGCTTCCGGCGGCTATGTCTGCAACGAAATTTTTTACCGTGCTGCCAATGCCTACGCCGGTACGACAACGAAGGTTGGCTTTGTGCATGTACCGTTGCTGCCGGAAATGGTGATGGATGAGAGTATGGCTTTGCCATTAGAAAAAACTACGGAAGTTTTGCAAGCAATCATCAAAGAATTATAATTTACCGGATAGCTGTCATGGCTATCCGGATTTTGCATGTCTAAGCATAAATTTGCATGCTTAAATGCTATTATTTTTCTATGCAAGGCGCTATAATATTAAAAGCAAAGCATATGGGCAGGTGATACGATGTACTTTCAATACGGCGAAACAGAAATAAATTATCTTAAGCGCAAGGATAAGAAACTGGCTTGGGCTATAGAGCAAATCGGTCATATCGAGCGCAAGCTGGACGCTAATCTTTTTGCTGCTGTTGTACGTCACATTGTCGGGCAGCAGATATCATCCAAGGCACAGGCAACTGTCTGGGCGCGTTTGGAGGCAAGGCTGAAAGATGTTACACCTTTTACGGTTTATGCTGCGTCGGCACAGGAGCTGCAGGCCTTGGGCATGAGCCTGCGTAAGGCAGAATACATCAAGGATTTTGCGGGTAAAATTGTCGGCGGTGAGTTTGATTTGCAGGCCGTGGAGCATATGAATGATGCAGAGGCAATTACAGCTCTGAGCAGCCTGAAGGGTATCGGTAAATGGACGGCAGAAATGATTTTGCTGTTCTGCCTGCAGCGCCCTGATATTTTCAGCTATGACGACCTTGCCATCCGGCGCGGGCTGCGCATGGTGTACCACCACCGGGAGATCGACCGCGACTTGTTTGAAAAATACCGCCGGCGGTTCTGCCCGTACTGCAGCGTGGCCAGTCTGTATCTCTGGGCCGTGTCAGGCGGGGCTATCCCGGAAATGAAGGATTACAAGCAAAAATGCAAATAGAAGTGTACAATATGGTTTATACGATAGAATACGCGTCCCCGCTCGGCCCCATCACGCTGGCCTGCGACGGGGAGGCGATCATCGGTCTGTGGTTCAATGGACAGCGGTATTTCGGCAATATTCTGCCGGAGCAGACCGAAAAAAAAGAACACTCGCTGTTCGCGGACGCGAAGCGCTGGCTGGATGTGTACTTCTCCGGACGTGAGCCGGACTTCCTTCCTCCGCTGCGCTATGACTCCACGCCGTTCCGCAGGCTGATCTGCGAGATCATGCTGACGATCCCGTATGGAAAAACCATGACCTACGGCCAGATCGCCGCCGAGGCCGCAAAGCGGCTGGGCGCAGAGAAGATGTCCGCGCAGGCGGTCGGCGGCGCGGTCGGGCACAACCCGATCTCGCTCATGATCCCGTGCCACCGCGTCGTGGGCACAAGCGGCAGTCTCACCGGCTATGGCGGCGGCATCGCGCGGAAGGTCAAGCTGCTGGAATTGGAGCACGCCGATATGCGCGGCCTGTTTGTACCGAAAACGGGAACCGCACTTTAAGAACGGAGGGAATCACATGATCGTTTCAGCCGCAATTCAAAAAATGATCGAATTCTACAAGGGCAACCGCCATGACATCAACCATTTTCTCAAGGTCTGGGCCATGGCAAAGACCATCGGAGAGCTGGAGGGGCTGGACAGACACACGCAGGAGGTGCTGGAGCTTGCCGCAGTGATCCACGACATCGCCTGCCCGCTGTGCCGGGAGAAATACGGCGACACCGACGGCAAGCATCAGGAGCTGGAAAGCCCGGCGCTGGTAGAGGCGTTTTTCACAGAGCTGCCCGCTGCGCGTCCTGACGTGGACCGCATTTCGTGGCTGGCCGCGCACCACCATACCTATACGGACATCGGCGGCATCGACCACCAGATCCTGCTGGAGGCAGACTATCTCGTCAACGCGGACGAGCAGGGCCATTCACGCTCCGCCATCGAGAATTTCCGCCGGCGCGTGTTCCGCACCGCCTCGGGCACTCACCTGCTAGACAGCATTTATCTGCAGGGCTGAGGCCGCCGAACCGGCTGTGAAAATTGGAGATATGTTGAAAAAATCCGCCTCACGGCGGATTTTTTCTTGTGGAGCCGGACGGCTCCGGTCATCTTTTTGTCAGCCTCCGGCAGACGGCCTTGACTGCGCCGATGCAGGCGCAGACCCCTCCGGCGACCAGTACGGATGTGAGAAGCTCCATTCGGACGCCTCCTTTTCAGTAACCGCGGCTCAGCCACTCCATCATCTGCGGCACAGCGTCCGGCAGCTGCGCAAGCACCGCGCAGGCCGCGCTGCGCGCGTCCTCTTCGTTCAGTCCCAGCGTCTGCTGCATCCTTCCGCGCAGGAGCGAACAGCAGACCGCATAGTGCTCCGCCTGCATCCGGCCCTCCGGCGTCAAGAATACCGTGCCGTATTTCTTCTTTTCCGCAAGTCCCGCCGCGCACAGATTTTCGATCATCGAGTGCACGCTCGGCTTCGTCACGCGCAGCTGCTCCGCGATGTCCATGCACCGCGCGCCTGCGTCCTTCTGGCAGAGCTCCAGCAGCGTCAGCAGATATTTGATCGCAGACGGCGTCAGGGGTTTCTGTGCATCCGCCATACCGCAGCCCTCCCGATTGCCCGATTTGGTTAGTCTTCTCTAACCAAACGTCAGTTTAACATATTTAACTTGCTTCGTCAAGTATTTTCTGCATATCCTTTCATGCAGACAGGCGATGCTGCCGCTTTTCTTCAGCAGGCTTTTCTGATATACTGACGCTATCTCGATCTGCAAAAGAGGATTGTCTATGAATACCACTGCAAAGGAGCTTGCGCTGGGCGGAATGTTCACGGCGCTGGGCGTCGTGCTGCTGTGTCTGGGCGGCGTTGTCCCGCTGGCACTGTACGCCTGTCCGATCCTGGCCTCGGCTGTGCTGCTGCCGGTGCGGGAGCGCTGCCGGAAGCGGATCGCGTGGAGCTGCTACGCGGCCATCGCCCTTCTGGGTACGCTTCTCGGCCCGGACAAGGAGGCGTCCATGCTGTTCGTCTTTCTTGGCTACTATCCGCTCGTCAAGCCGAAGCTTGACGCCATCCACAGCTGCGCGCTGTGCCTGACCGCAAAGCTGCTGCTGGCCGTTTTCGCCGTGGGCGTGGATTATCTGTTTCTGCTGTTTGTCCTGCGCCTCGATGCCGTCACGCAGGAGCTTGCCGGGACGGCTCCCGCCCTCCTCTGGGCGACCTGCGCGCTGGGCCTGGCGCTGTTTTTCCTGTACGACCTGACCCTCTCCCGCCTGACCCTTCTGTACCGCCGCAGAAGGCGGTAACGCCAACGCTTACCACGCGGTGCATGGCAGGGGGGAGGCTTGGGTACGGTCAATTTTTGTTCGTTTTCAGCGTAAATTTTGGATGGTTCTGTATGCCGCAGCAAGCGCGTTATTCAATCTCAATATTCTTCACGCCATGCGCCAGAATGAGGTTGATCAGCTCGTTTCTGGAGCGGTTGCTTTCCGCGGCAAGCCGGTCAAGTTCCGCCAGCGTATCCTCGCGGATGCGAACTGTAATGATACGGTTTCCATCGTCTCCGCGCTTCTTGATAATTAAAGGATCGTTCTTCATTGCACAGTACCTCTCAATCTGTATTAAATTATAGATTGACAAGTAGATTCGATATATATTACAATAAGATATCAAATTGTATTATATGCATGAGAGGTGTGCCATATGCACAGCAACGACTACGAAGAAGCCTTCGGGCGGTTTTTGGAGCAAACGGAATATGACGGGACGGAGGACTTCCGGAAAAAATCATAGAAAAAACTCCCCTGCTTTGCAGCAGAGGAGTTTTTGATCGGAGAAATTACGCCTTGCCGGCGCAGCCGAGGACGTCGACGAGCTTGTGGCGGACGAGCTCCTTGATGTTGGCGCGTGCGGGCTTGAGATACTCGCGCGGGTCGAACTTGTCGGGATGCTCGTTGAAGAACTGACGGATGGTGCCGGTCATGGCCAGACGCAGGTCGGAGTCGATGTTGATCTTGCAGACGGAGAGCTTTGCGGCCTCGCGCAGCTGATCCTCGGGCACGCCGATAGCGTTGGGCATCTTGCCGCCGTGCTCGTTGATCATCTTGACATACTCCTGCGGGACGGAGGAGGAGCCGTGCAGCACGATGGGGAAGCCGGGCAGACGCTTTGCCACTTCGTCCAGTATATCGAAGCGGAGTGGAGGAGGTACCAGTATGCCCTTTTCGTTGCGGGTACACTGGGCGGCGGTGAACTTGTATGCGCCGTGGCTGGTGCCTATGGCTATGGCAAGGGAGTCCACGCCGGTGCGGTTGACGAATTCCTCGACCTCATCCGGGCGGGTATAGGAGGAATCCTCGGCGGATACCTTTACCTCGTCCTCAACGCCCGCAAGGGTGCCAAGCTCGCCCTCTACCACTACGCCGTGATCATGGGCATACTCGACTACCTGACGGGTCAGGGCGATGTTGTCCTCGAAGGATTTGGAGGAACCGTCTATCATGACGGAGGTAAAGCCGCCGTCTATGCAGCTCTTGCAAAGCTCGAAGGTATCGCCGTGGTCGAGATGCACCACTATGGGAAGGTCAAAGCCCGCGGTCTGCTCCGCGTCCTCTATGGCGGCCTCGATGAGCTTCATCAGGTATACGTGCTTGGCGTAGGCGCGTGCGCCCTTGGAGACCTGAAGGATAAGAGGAGCGCGCTTTTCGATAGCGGCCTCGGTGATGCCCTGAATGATCTCCATGTTGTTGACGTTAAAGGCGCCGATGGCGTAACCGCCATTGTAGGCCTTTTTGAACATTTCGGTGCTCGTTACAAGTGCCATTATATTATCTCCTTTTCAAAAAATATCTCAAACTTCAACACTAAATATTATATCCCTAAAAAAGTATGTTTCAATAGTGTCAAAGCCGGTTTTTAGAAAATGCATATTAGAATTGTAGATAGCTGGTGCTTGGGGTATAATAACAAACAGGTAATATATGCCAAAACAGGCCGAAAGGAAAGAAAATGGAAAAGCTTTTATCGCTGGTTGTACCGGCATTCAATGAGGAGGAGGCGATGGAGCAGTCCTTTGAGAGGACGTACAGGGCCATGAGCTCCATAGGCTATCCCTTTGAGATAATCTACATAGACGACGGCAGCAGGGACAGGACATGGGAAATAATATCCCGCCTTGCCAGGGAGCACGAAGAGGTTAAGGCACTGCGATTCTCAAGGAATTTCGGCCATCAGCTGGCGGTTACCGCCGGCATGGACGAAGCGAAGGGCGACGCGGTGATAATCATGGACGCTGATTTGCAGGACCCTCCGGAGGTCATTGCCGATATGGTGAAGGCGTGGGAGCAGGGGGCCGATATAGCCTACGGCAAGCGGCTGCACCGCAAGGGTGAGACTGCCGCAAAGAAGCTCACCGCATGGTGCTATTACAGGCTGCTGAACTTCATGAGTGCGTATCCGATACCCTTGGATACAGGCGATTTCCGGCTTCTCGACAAGGCCGTTGCGGATGAATTCAAGGTGCTCAGGGAGCACAACAGGTTCCTTAGGGGAATGAGCGCATGGCTGGGCTATAATGCCGTTCCCGTGGAGTACGTCCGCGAGGAGAGGTGCGCGGGCAAGACCAAGTACACCCTTAAAAAGATGCTCAGGCTTGCCGCTGACGGCATATTCGGCTTTTCCTCAAGGCCGCTGACGCTTATTGGCTGGGCAGGGCTTGCGGTGCTGTGCATAGCCCTGCTTGGACTTATTGCTACCATAGCCTGTGCCGCCGTAACAGGCGTTCCCGGGTGGCTTTGGGCGGTGTGCGCCCTGGTGCTGCTGGATGGTGTGATACTGTGCGCAATGGGCGTGCAGGGGGCTTATACGCAGCGCATTTACGACGAGGTAAAGGGGAGGCCCCTTTACATAATAAAAGAAAGGCAAAGCTGAGCCTTTCAAAAGTATGCGAGAGGAAGGTAAAAAAAGATGACAGATCCGAGGATCAAGACACTTGCAAAAAACCTCATAGGCTTTTCCTGCGCCGTAAAGCCCGGTGAAAAGATACTTATCGAGGGCAACGGCGAATGCACCGAGCTGGTCAAGGCGCTGGTCAAGGAGACCTATGCCGCGGGCGGCGTCCCCTTCGTATGGATAAAGAAGCCTGAGGTATGCCGGGAGCTTGCGCTGGGCGCGACGAAGGAGCAGCAGGAGCTTATGGCAAAGATAGACTGCGAGCTCATGCGCCACATGGACGCGTATATCGGCATAGGCGCGAAGCTCAACACTAACGAGATGTCCGACGTGCCGGGGGATAAGCTGGCCCTCATAAGCGCCGTATACGGCAGGCCGCTGAACAACATTCGCATACCCAATACCAAGTGGTGCGTGCTGCGCTATCCCAACCCCAACTTTGCACAGATGGCAGGCATGAGCACCGAGGCCTTCGAGGACTTCTACTTTAACGTTTGCAACCTCGACTATGCTAAGATGGACAAGGCCATGCAGCCCCTCAAGGAGCTTATGGAAAAGACCGACAGGGTTCATATAGTGGGCCCCGGCACAGACCTCCGCTTCTCCATAAAGGGTATGCCCGCCATCAAGTGCTCCGGCGACAAGAACATACCCGATGGCGAGATATACACCGCCCCCGTGGACGGCAGCGTAGAGGGAACAATAACCTACAACACCCCT
>ERZ773131.2984-NODE-2984-length-10213-cov-3.286474_pt1 | contig 10213 bp, 8 predicted proteins | sample MGYA00511082_ERZ773131 | MGnify/ENA primary metagenome ERZ773131 (study PRJEB29015, sample SAMEA2737813) | human gut metagenome | biome: human gut; feature: human-associated habitat; material: faeces | place: China | collected 2012 ...
GAGCCACGATCTGGGGACCGCTGTCTCGAACACTGCGAACGCCGTGGGCACCTTTATCGCCCAAGGTGCCTCGGCCATGCGCGAGATGAACGCCGCGAAAAAGGCACTTGCCGATGCCCGCGCCCACCTGGCCGAACTTGAGCAGCGCATTACCGATCAGACCGAGGAACTCGAGACGCGCCAGGATATCGCAGGCCGCTACGACCAGATCGTCGCCGACCAGCGTCAGGCGATCGCCACAGCGCAAAAGACCGCTGCGGCAGCCGAGATTGACCGTGATGCCCACGCCGCCAAAGCGACAGAGCTCAAGAGTCAGTTCGAACAAATGAAGACAGAGGATGACGCGACTGAGCTCCGCCTGAAGGCCGCGCTCGACGCCGTGGAGGCCCGCGAGGCGAGCTCGCGCGAGACCGGCAACCGCCTCGTTCGACGTCTTGAGGATTCCAAGCGTATCCGCGACAAGGTGAAGGCCGAGCGAGACGCCGGCATTGCGGCCGCACAACAAACCGTCGACGCCACGCGCGCCCAGCTCGAGACGCTGCGTCATGAGTATGCCGAGCTGCAACGCAATCCCTCGGCAAATCCCGCCAGCTATACGGTGCGCACCAGCGAGCTCTCGATGCAGATCTCCGACACGGCAGATGCCCTGCGTAAAGCCGAAGAAGATGTCCCGCGCATCACCGCCGACCTTGAGCACTCGCTTGCCGCAGCCGAGCAGGCCGTCGAGCAGGCTCAAGCCCCCATTGCCGAAGCCAAACGCGCACACCAAGCCGTGACGACTGAGGCCGATGCCGCGCGCGACGAGCTGCAAACCGCAAAAGCCGCCGCCGCTACACGCCAGCGTGAACTGCGCGAGAAGATCGCCGCCGAGGACAAGGCACGGCGAGAGCAAGAGCAGGCTATCGCCAATGCCCGGGCAAACATCGCGCATGCCCAATCGATCATCGAGCAGGCGACCGAGGTACATGACCATCCAGAGATCACTGAGTCGCTTGCAGGATCCTTGGCCCGAGACAAAGCCGAACACGCCGAGACCGAGCGAGAAGTCGCCCAGCTCGAGGCCACCGAGGACGCGGTGCGCGAGCGTACCCGCGACTCACGCATCAAATTCACCGGCGCCATCGTCTGCATCATCGCCGCGATTCTGGTGATCGTCCTGATCTGGCTCTTCACAAGCAAGTAGTCATTGGGGACGTTCTTAAACGACTAGTCAAACAAGAACGTCCCCAACGACTAATCAATGATGAGAGTGGATAATCTCCCACTTTGAGCCCGCACACAGGCCAAAAACGGGAGATTATCCACGCTCATTTTGGGTCCCCTGGGAACGCATGAGGAGGGCGGAAGACAGCCGTTATTTGCGAGGCGTCAGCGACGTAAAGAGTCCGTGTTGGTTGCAGTAAAGATATATCCTGCCGCGCCCGGTAATATGGAAGCGCGGCTGCACCGATTGCTCTGGATAGAGCTTCTTAAAGCAGATGCCGTCCATAGTCGCATATGCCACAAAGCTAATGTAGTGATCCTTGGTCATGGGATGATCGAGCGTGACGTACCAATCGTCCTCGATGCGCTCGATGGAAAAGGCGTGGTCCGCGTCCGGCTCTTCGGCCTCCTGGGGAAACATCGTGGAGCCACAGCAGCTAAAGCTGCCTTCTCCGAGCGCGTGCACAACGTTTCCGCAGATAGGGCAAACGTAAAAGACGCCTTTGAGCATATTGCCTGCACGGTTGGCGTTGGCCCGAATGTCACCAGCCAAAAGCTCGGCCACGCTTATGCCGAGTCTCTGGGCCAAAGGCTCAACGAGGGAAATGTCGGGAAGGCCGCGGCCGGATTCCCACTTGCTGACGGCTTTATCGGTCACGCCGAGGCTTTCCGCCAGGGCGCGCTGGGTGAGGCCGCGCTCTTCGCGCAGCTGCTTGATGGCATGCGCTGCCAAAAAAGTATGGGAGGTATTGGTTTGCCGTGTCTGGTTCATGGGCTGTCCAATCAAATTGAAGAAATGGAGTGAACCGGTTCGACAGTCAGTATCCATTTGAAGGCCAGGCTCGACAACCTACGCTGCGTAGACATGCGCCAATCGAACGAGCGCGGATTTTTGGACGCTCATCCTGAGTAGTCATTTAAGAACGCCCCAATGACTACTCATTTATGTCTGTCCCCAATGACTACCAAGGCAACGCCGATGTTTTGGCAACGACAGCGAAAACCCGCCAGAGCGAGCAAGGTGCCTTGAAACAAGGCGGCATTGACCTTCTGGTCATGCCGCCGAAGTTGAAAGGCAGATTGCCGCTCTGGCGGGTTTGCAGCGTCAACTAGTTACGCGGTTTGGTAAAACCGCGTAACCCCTAGAAACGGTTGCCGCGGAAGCCGCCACCGTTGCGGCCGCCACGATCGCCACCGCGACCGCCGCGGTCGTTACCACGGTTGCCGCCGAAGCCGCCACGGCTGCCACCGCGATCGCCATAGCCACCACGGTTGCCACCAAAGCCGCAGCGACCGCCACGGTCGCCGCCACGGTCACCAAAGCCGCCACGGCCACCGCGATCGCCACCGCGACCGCCGCGGTCACCACCACGGCCACCGCGATCGCCAAAGCCGCCGCCACGGCCACCGCGATCGTCACGGCCGCCGCGAGGACCGCGGTCCTCGTCCAGGCCCATGGCGACGAGCGGAGCGATAACCTTATCGAGAGCGGCCATCAGCTCGGTGGCCTCCTCGTAAGAAAGCTCGGGCAGGAGCTTCTCCTTCTTGTTGGCAAGCTCGACCAGGCCCTCAGCGGCATCCTCGGCAGCAAAGACGACGATCTTGCGCATATCGCCCTCGGCGTCGTCGATGCGGCCGACCAGATCGGCGGCCTCGGCCTCGGCCATCAGACCATCGAGCTCACGAAGGCGCATGCCCAGCAGGTCGGACATTTCCTTCTGCTCCATCTTGGGCTTGAGGTCAAGGAGCTTGATGGCGCGCTCGATGTTCGCCATGCGCTCGGCCTTGGCCTCCTCCTCCTTGGAAATAGCAAAGCGACGGCTACGCAGCAGGCGAGCGGCCTTCTGCATCTTGTCCATCAGCTCTTCGTCATCGTAATCAGCGGCGGCCTCGACAACCTCGGCCTCCTCCTCGGCGGAAACCTCGTCAGCAGCCTCAACCTCAGCAGCTTCGGTCTCCACGGTCTCGACTGCCTCAACCTCGGCAGCCATGGTCTCGTTCTCGGTCTCGTTCATGATCTCTTCGTTCTCTGACATGAGACTCCTTCTTGGCCCTCTCGGGCATCATCGCCCCATTCGCGGGGCCCGTCGCGCACTCTTTGCGCTTTATACATTCATGCCTCTCGGCAAAACGTCCATTAGTTTATGGTGTCGCCATCCAATCTAGCTGCAGAATCTATGTGCACACATTAATGCGACATGTGCGACTCGCGACGAGCGTACACCAGCGACGTCACGAACCCGACCACGGCAATTACAGCCGCCACACGCACGGCAGCTGCAAATCCAATCGCCTGGTCAACGTCGATCGCAGCGCCAGCGACGCTGGCAGCCGCCGCAGAACTCGAGAGCAGACCGATAAACAGCGACGGGCCAAACGATGCGGCAATCATGTTCCACGTGTTAAGCAATGCCGTTCCGTGAGGATGTTCAGCGGCAGGCAGCGTCTCCAAGCCGGCCGTTTGCGAGGGACTCAGCACCAAACCGACTCCGGCATACACCACAACGGTCAGCGCCACGACGACGCCGATGTTCATGCTTGCCGCCGTCATCGAGATGGCAGTCTGTCCCACGGCAATCAGGGCAAAGCCGACCGGCAGCAGGGGCCATGCGCCACGGGCGTCCATCACACGTCCGCCCACAATCGAGGTCACGGCGTTGCAGGCAATCGCCGGCAAAATGAGCAAGCCCGCAACAAGGGCGGTCATGCCGTATGCGCCCTCAAAATAGAGCGGCAACAAAACACTCATCGAGAACGTTGTCATCATCGACACCACCACAAGCAGGCACGCAGGCCAAAAACGAACGCTCGCCACGGGACGCACGTTAAGCACCGGATGCTCGAGCTTGAGCTGACGGGCCGCAAACAAGCCGAGCAGCACAAGGGCGGCGAAGAGTGTCACGATGCCGGAAATCAGATTGGTCGAGAACTCGCCTACGGAATACACAAATGCCGTAATGCTGGCAGCGAGCAAAACAACCGACAGAATATCAAGCGTGGTGTTCGAGCGCTCTCCGACATTCTGAACAAGCTTTACGCCCGCCGCAGCGACCGCAATGCCGCCCACCAACGGCACTACGAACACCGCTCTCCAGCCAAACAATGTGCACATAAGACCGCTGATCACAGGTCCAAACGCCGGCCCTAGCGTAATGCAGGCACCGCCCAGACTCAGGTACAGACCGAGCTTCTCACGCGGGGCGCAAGACAGCACCACGTTCATCATGAGCGGAAACAAGATGCCCGATCCCGCAGCCTGCAAAATACGACTTGGCAGCAAAACAGTAAACGACGGGGCGACCAGGCACAGGACTTCTCCGGCGACCGTGCATCCGCATGCGAAAAACAGCAGCTTGCGCGTCGAGAAACGACCGGAAAGAAAGGCCATGACGGCCGTAAAGATCGACGTCACGATCATGTAGCCCGAAACAAGCCACTGCGCCGTGGTGGCACTCACCGAAAAGGCCGCCATAATGTCGTGCAACGCCACGTTAATGATGTTCTCGTTAAACGCGGCAACAAAGGCTGCAATATACATTACGACGAGAATTGCCGCAGTGGCCGATGGCGGTGCTTGAACTTGTTGCTGAGATTTGCTCCCCATGCATTTCCTTCCTCTTGGAACGACAGTCGCATCGCCCCAGAGGAACAGTCCAGGGCGAAAATGAGCCCTAGACTTACGCCAGACGCCGTACACGACGAGTCTGGCAACATGGTCCAACATCGAAAGATTGTAACGCGGACGCACAGCTTTCCTTCCGCGCTATTATTAAAAGTCCACGAAAGCATGAGACATGAGGAGCCCGCCATGATTAAGCCCATCATGAAATCCGAGTTCTTTTTGCGCCTGTCTTCCGAAGACGCGGGACCCGACGATGCCGCGACCGGGCAGGACCTCCTGGATACGCTCCACGAACATGAGCATGAGTGCGTGGGGCTCGCCGCCAACATGATCGGCGTACGCAAACGCATCATCTGCGTAAAGGACGGCAATAGGGCGCTGCTGATGTACAACCCTCAAATTCTTGAGCAGGTCAATGCCTATCAGACGAGCGAAGGATGCCTCTCGCTGATCGGCGAGCGTCCCTGCACCCGCTATCGCCGCATTAAGGTTGAGTATTTGGACGAGAACTTCGTCCACCGCATCAAAAACTTCTCGGGCTACACCGCCGAGATCATCCAGCACGAAATCGACCACTGCAACGGAATCGTTATTTAGTTCCGCCGATTCAAGAAAGCCCCCCGCAGCCAAGCAACTGCAGGGAGCTTTTCATAGTGCGGAGCTTCTATTCCACTAGTTCTGACGGTAGTGATCGAAGAAGTCGGCGAGGTCTTCGAGCGACTCTTTGAGCACTTCCATGCGCGGCAGGTACACGATGCGGAAGTGGTCGGGCTCGGCCCAGTTAAAGCCGCCGCCGCGCGTGATGAGGATCTTCTTCTCGTGCAGCAGATCGAGGGCAAACTGCTCGTCATCGGTGATGTTGAACTTCTTCACATCCATCTTGGGGAAGATGTAGAACGCCGCGCGCGGCTTAACCACCGAGATGCCGTCGATCTTGTTGAGCGCCTCATACACAAAGTTGCGCTGCTCGTAGACGCGACCGCCGGGGCGGATGTAGTCGTTGACCGACTGATGGCCGCCGAGCGCCGTCTGGACGATCGACTGGGCCGGCACGTTGGAGCACAGACGCATGTTAGAGAGCATGTTGACGCCCATGATGAAGTCGCTCATGCAGCGCTGGTTGCCCGAAAGCACCATCCAGCCAATGCGATAGCCCGCGATCATATGCGACTTGGACAGGCCGCTAAACGTAATGCAGGGCAGATCGGGAGCGAGCGAGGCAATCGAGACGTGCTCGTAGCCGTCCATGCACAGACGGTCGTAGATCTCATCGGCAAAGATCATCAGCTGATGCCTGCGCGCAACCTCGACGATGCCCTCGAGCACCTCGCGCGGATAGACAGAACCCGTGGGGTTGTTGGGGTTGATGATGACGAGGGCCTTGGTCGCGCTCGTGATCTTGGACTCCATATCCTCCAGGTCGGGATACCAATCCGCCTGCTCGTCGCATAGATAGTGCACGGGATGACCGCCGGCAAGGGTTGCGCACGCCGTCCAGAGCGGATAGTCGGGGCTGGGGATCAGAATCTCGTCACCATTGTCGAGCAGCGCGTTCATCGAAAGCTGAATGAGTTCGGACACGCCGTTGCCCGTGTAGATATGCTCCATCTGAACATTGGGCAGCCCCTTGATCTGCGAGTACTGCATGATCGCCTTGCGCGCAGAGAACAGGCCGCGCGAGTTGGAATAGCCTTCGCAGTCGGGCAGCTGCTGGCGCATGTCCTTGATAACCTCGTCGGGCGTGCGGAAACCGAAGGGCGCCGGGTTACCGATATTGAGCTTGAGGATGCGCTCGCCCTCGTCCTCCATACGGGCGGCCTCGTCGACGACGGGGCCGCGCACGTCATACAGGACGTTATCGAGCTTGGTGGATTTAGAAAAAGTGCGCATGGTGGTGCTCCTTGCAATTTGAGCTGAGGGATGGGGTTCGGGCTTGGAATCGTTGCGGGGTGATGATGCCTCGCCTTGATCGGCGTCGCCGGCAAGCAGCCAGGTAACATCGACCTCCAAAATACGGGCGAGCAGCTCAGCCACATCGCGCCGCGGGATCGTCTTGCCGCTCACATATTGGCTCATCTGACTCTTGCCGAGTTTTTTGCCGAGCATCTCCGATGCGCGGATCACGTCCGACTGGCGAACGTCGCGATCGGACATAGCCTGTCGCAGGCGATCGCTAAACGTCTCTTGGGCCACTAGAACCTCCTTGCTGGCAAAGTTCAATTTATAGAACACGAATTGAACCAGGGTTCAATTTAGCAAGCAGTATAGCGCCGTGCTCTTTCGAAAAGTTCAATTTCAATAATAAAGCGAACCACACCTCGAGATTTATCCCAAAGCGACAACGGTATGCGCTCGCCTAGAGATATTCGAGAAAACGAGCGGCGGCAAGCGAAACGTCGGCCGTTCGATATATGGCGTTAATCTGCCGATGGGGACGTCCCTCGAGCGGACGAATGGCGACATTGAACTGGCAGCGCCGCAAGATGAGCGCCGGAAGGATGCTCACGCCCAAGCCGTCCTCGACCATGGCCATAATCGCATAGTCATCCCAGGTCGACAGCTTGGAGCACACCGTCAGTCCCGCCCGACGGAACAGCGGCGTAATCTCGTCATCGGTGCCGCGTTCTAGCAGAATAAACTGCTCGTTGGCTAAATCGGCAAGAGAAACGACCTCCGCCGTGGCAAGCAAAGAGTCTGCCGGTACTACCGCCATCAACTCGTCGCGCACCAAAGACCGCGATGCCATGCCGTTTTCTCGGGGCTCACGCGGGATAAAGCCCAGGTCACAACGACCCTCAGCCACCCATTGTTCAATCTCTGAGTAATCGCCCATCAGCAGCTCGTAATCGACATCCGGATGATCGGCGCGAAAGCGCGCGATCACCGGCGGCAGTACATGAGTCGCCACACTCGAAAACGTACCGATACAGATCTTGCCGCGCATGAGCCCTCGCATCTCGTCCACGCGTCGCTGCAGGCGGCCAAACTCTTCGCATAACGCCTCGACTGCCGGCATGACCTGCCGCCCGTCGGCAGAAAGCACCACGCCCTCGCGGCTGCGATCAAGCACCTTAAAACCCCAGTCTGCCTCAAGGTCGCCCACCATGCGGCTCACGCCCGACTGCGAATAGCTCAGCCGCTCTGCAGCACGCGTAAAGCTGCCGGCACGCACCGTCTCGAGCAGCACTTGCATCTTTTGGATATTGGTCTCCATGGCACGTCCCCACCCTTGTATGAGTTTTTGTCATGTTTTCCATGCATTATATTCGCTTTTCTTCTAAAGCCAGTTCACCCATAGTGAACATGCTCGGATATAGAGGGGATGGAAGCGCATGAACAACGGACTGTTTACGTACTTAGCAGCATTGCTATTGTTTGGCTCCAACGGCATCATCGCCGCTGCCATCGCGCTGCCGAGCTCCGATATCGTGCTGCTACGCACGTTTTTGGGCGCTCTCTCGCTTGTCACTATCCTCGCCATCACCCAACACCATAAGTTGCAGGCGCCATCTCGTCCCCGCGAAGCCGCGGCCCTCCTCCTCTCGGGAGCTGCGCTGGGCGCCAGCTGGATTTTTCTGTTCCGCGCCTACCAGACGATCGGCGTCGGCGTATCCTCGCTGCTGTACTACTGCGGCCCCATCATTGTCATGGCGCTCTCCCCGCTCATCTTTGGCGAAAAGCTGACCGGCGGCAAAATCGCCGGGTTTATCGCCGTTGCCTGCGGCGCCTTTCTCATTGCGGCACAAGGTCTAGGCGGCAATATGCCCATTGCGGGTATCGCTTGCGGCATCGCCTCGGCCTTCTGCTACGCGTTGATGGTCATCGCTAGCAAGGGTGCGCCACACGTCGAAGGCCTCGAAAACTCCGCGCTCCAGGTGAGCGCCGCCTTTGTGACCGCACTGGTCCTCACGCTCATCACGCAGGGCGCTCCCTCGTTCCTGTCCGCCGGCGTCGCCGCCAGTATTGATTGGCACGCCGTCGCTATGCTCGGCGTCGTCAACACCGGCATCGGCTGCCTGCTCTACTTTAGTGCTGTCGCCAAGCTGCCCGTGCAGACCGTCGCGGTTGTCGGCTACCTCGAGCCGCTTTCGGCAGTCGTGTTCTCCGCCGTCCTTTTGGGCGAGACCATGACGCCAATCCGCCTCATGGGCGCCGCGCTCATCATCGGCGGCGCGGTCTTTTGCGAACTCGCCGGCAAACGCGCAAACGCCAAGGCTGGCATCGCCCAGACAGCACGTGCTTAAAAGCCCCTGCTTTGAAATGCTACCTGCGTAGATAAATAATCCCCAGCTGAGGATTATTGTCTAAAATAACCCGATGTGCCAAACTGCTCTTGTATGTATAAAGACGGCATAAAGTTTTTTGTCCTAGACAGATAACCGGATGTCTAAGGGAGTCCTCGTGGCACACAACAAACTGGAGGCAAACCTCCAAGGCCAGCATGGGCAGGGCGGGCACGGAGCCATTCCCCTCTCCGCTGGCATGCTGCTCGTAACGCTCGGCGTCGTCTATGGCGACATCGGCACGAGCCCCATGTACACCATGAAATCAATCGTCGCCAACAACGGCGGCATCGGTACCGTCAGCGAAGACATGATCTTGGGAGCGCTTTCGCTTGTCATCTGGACCATGACGCTCGTGACCACGGTCAAGTACGTGGTTATCGCCATGAAGGCCGATAACCACAACGAGGGCGGCATCTTCGCCCTATTCAGCCTCGTGCGCAAGGTGGCGCCATGGCTGATTCTCCCCGCCATGATCGGCGGCGCGGCGCTGCTCGCCGACGGCATCCTCACCCCCGCCGTCACGGTTACCACGGCCATCGAGGGCTTGCGCACTATCGAGTGGGGCCACGCGCTTTTGGGCGACGGCCAGACCAACGTCATCATCATCACCATCATCATTATCTGCGGCCTATTTGCCATGCAGCGCGCCGGTACCTCGTCGATCGGTAAGCTGTTCGGCCCGCTCATGACGCTGTGGTTCCTGTTCCTGGCAGGCGCCGGCCTGTTCAACATGCTCGGCAACCTATCCATCCTGCGCGCGCTCAACCCCATCCGCGGCATCATGTTCCTGTTCTCGCCCATCAACCACTCGGGCATCATGGTGCTCGGCTTTGTCTTCCTGTCGACGACCGGCGCCGAGGCCCTCTACTCGGACATGGGCCACGTTGGCAAGGCCAACATCTATGCATCCTGGCCGTTTGTTAAGGCGGCCCTTATCCTCAACTATCTGGGTCAGGGAGCTTGGCTGCTCGCCAATAACTCCAACCCCCAGATGCTCGCGATGGATATCGTCAACCCGTTTTATATGATGCTTCCCGAGCCCCTGCGCCCCTTTGCCATCGTACTTTCAAGATAGACAATTGTTACTCCTGTATCAATTCCA
>ERZ773131.2985-NODE-2985-length-10212-cov-5.198582_pt1 | contig 10212 bp, 15 predicted proteins | sample MGYA00511082_ERZ773131 | MGnify/ENA primary metagenome ERZ773131 (study PRJEB29015, sample SAMEA2737813) | human gut metagenome | biome: human gut; feature: human-associated habitat; material: faeces | place: China | collected 2012 ...
TGATTTCTATGAATGAAATGGGTAAATAGAGTGTGAGAAATCACACTTTATTTTTTTTATAAAAATTAGCACTTAAATGTTGACAGTGCTAAAAAAGTGACTATAATGATAATTGAAGTTAGAGATAAGTCAAAAGATATCCCGTAACTTGAAGATAGATTTCATAATCTAGTAATCAGGAGGCGATATTTATGAAGTACTATCCAATGTTTGATTTATTTGATGATTTCTTTACAGGAAACACTACAAGTGATGTCATGAAGACAGATATTGTGGAAAAAGATGGAAACTATGAAATGAGCATGGAACTTCCTGGAGTTAAAAAGGAAGATATCCAGATGGAATTGAAAGATGGATATTTGAAAGTAACTGCTACGCATGGTTCAAATACAGAAGACAAGGATGAAAAAGGTCGTGTTGTTCGTAAAGAACGTGTTAGTGGATCTTATTCAAGAAGCTTCTATGTTGGTGAAGGTATTCATCAGGAAGATGTTAAGGCATCCTTTGACAATGGTGAATTGAAGATTGTTGTTCCTAAGGAAGCACCTAAACAAGTCGAAGAAAATAAATTTATTCCAATTGAATAACTACAAGAATGCACCTATATGGTGTATTCTTTTTTTAAAGGGGGAAATTATGAAGCTAGAGGTAATAAATGAAAAGCGTTTAAATCATATTCATTATTGTAGAGTGCATAAAGAGAATCAACGGCTATCGGGTTCTTTTTGGGTTCCTTCCAAATCAAAATCTAAGAATAAGAAGATGTTTAGTTTTGAATTGAATGATAGTGATTTTTTGGTTTGCGATCCAGAACATATTTTTAAACAAAAGATTTCAGGGAATAAGCCTAGTGAATGTATTCTAAATTTGATGAATATATTGATTCAAGAGGATATGGAGTTTCTTCAAAAATTAGAAATGAAACTTGAAAGAATAGAAGATCAGTTAATGTCTCATACGGGATCTCATTATGAGTCGCAAATCTTTGAAATGAGGAAAACGATAAGTACTTTTGATTCATATTATGATCAGATGATTGAAGTTGTACAAAATTTGCAGGCGTATTATGAAGATGTGCATTTTGAAATGTTAGAAAAAAGGCTCATGCGTTTGTCGAATGTCACGGATCGTTTGGCAGAGTATTCTATGCAGCTTCGTGAAATGCATCAGACACAGGTGGAGATGCGTCAGAATCAAATTATGCAATTTTTGACAATAGTGACAACCATCTTTATGCCACTAACTTTAATTACTGGATGGTATGGCATGAATTTTAAGGCTATGCCAGAATTAGATACTTCCTATGGATATTTCATTGTGATTGGAGTTTGTATATTGATCATTATTTTAGAAGTGATTTACTTTAAAAAGAAAAAATGGTTTTAGCTATAAAAAACGCTTGTTTCAGTGTATGATTTTGGTAGAGAGCAGGTGTTTGTATGTCTGTGAATATTCGTATTATGCAGAAGGGTTTCTTTCGTAGAAAAAAGTTTATAATCGATGATTTAGTTAAAATGTCTCACTTATCTTTTGGGGTTATGGATGGAAATTGTCAATTAATTCCAAATCAAATAGGGGATCATACGATCTTGTTTGATCGCAAATATCTTCAAAGAGGGATTGAAATCTATATTCAAAATCATGATATTTGTTTGAATTTAAGTCTTCCTACAAGTATGGATGAAATTCAATTGTTTTATTATTTAGTAAAAGTATATTGTGAATATATGGATACCAATGAATTTGTGAAAGACGATTGGCTAATGGACATTAAGGATATCGATTTGCAGATGGTATATGATAAAAGAACGAGTGCAGATGCACTTATGGATTTAAAGAGTAAACTATCGGACCATAAGTATTTTGAAATCTTTGGCATCCTTCATCCAATTTCAATTGGGGAAAATGAATTGAATGATTTTGGCACAGATTTAGATTTATTTGGGCAATATCTACATAATCAACAAGCTTTGGATGCATATTATGCCACGCCAAGAATCTATAATGCACATGGTAGAAGAATTGGTATGTATGCATTAGGAGCGAATATACTAACGATTCTTCCAGTAGAGCCATATGTTGTATTGAATCAAATTGAAGGGATAGAAGAGTGGTATGTATTTATGAATGACAGCCTTGTGAAGTATCGTGATTTAATGAGCTTCATTAAAAAGTTTGATTATTATGATGCCAATCATAGAATGGTATGTTTATCGAAAGAAGAGATTTCAGAGGCTTTAAATACACTCGCTATACAAAAAATATGAGCAGCTAATCAAATAGCTGCTCATTCACTGTATCTAGCGTTCCTTGAAAGAAATCATTTTTTCCTCCACCACGAACTTGATGTCTTTCTTTGAGCTGTAAGAATATGTCTTTAGAGTTGGTCATAAAACGATAATTATCTTTTTGCTTAGAAACAAGTAAAACATAGTTGTCGCTAAAAGATACAAGCTTATTGTAGTAATACAATTGTGTATCTCGATCCAGTTCATCACATAGAACGATTTGGCTTTCTTTATGTTCGATAATTAAGTGATCAATCATCTCTTTATTTAATTGTTTGATTCTTTGTTTCAAAGTATAATTTTCATCTAATACGCGTTGTACATTGAATGATAAAGCTTCAATGCTAGAAGACAATTGATTGGAGATTTGAATAGATTGATCATGTTTTAAGACATAGTCTTCATAGGCAAGTTTTCCACATAGGAAGAATAGGCGTGTGCCTTTTTTGATCTTCATCGATTTAATGATTTTAAACAATCCCACTTCAATTGTACTTTTTACATGGGGTGCGCAACACGCGCATAAATCTACATCTTCAATTTCGACAAGGCGTGGTTTGGCTAAGTCAAGTTTGGCTCGATATTCAATGTTGGAATAATCATCTAAATAATAGGACTTAACAGGTTTATTTGAAAAGATGACAGAATTCACTAAAGCTTCAATTCTTTTAATTTGATCATTATTTAAGTCTATCGCATAATCAGCTGTAATTTCATTGTATCCTAAATGAAATCCAACATTATCCACATGAAATTCTTTGTGTATCAATCCAGAAAGAATGTGTTCTCCTGTATGATGTTGCATATTGGTGTAACGATGAGTCCAGTCAATAATACCTTGTACATCACCATTTAATGCAGAGTGCGTATAATGATGAATTTCATCATTTATGATTTGCACATCCACTACTTCAATACCATTCAACGTTCCTTTGTCACATGTTTGTCCACCTTCTTCAGGAAAGAAAAGGGTTTGATCCAAGATGATGTCATATAATTCATTCTTTTTAACACATGAAACAACATGGGCATGAAATGTTGTTTGGTAGCCTTCTTGTTCGTATAGTTTAATTGTCATAAGTATCACCGGAATTAATCATAGCATAAGTGATATAAATTTTGACAAATAATTAAAAACATATTAGACTTATATGGTTTGAACAAAGATGTTTTGCTTCCCAACCATCTTTAAAAAAACAGGAGGGTAAAAAATGAATAGAATTAAAACGGAAGTTAAAGAAGTGAGTGTATTACTAAGAAGTATACCTTCACTTACGATGACACTTTTTATTGTTTCGGTCATCACCATGAATCTTTTGGCGAACAAAAGTATTAACTTGCCATTTAACTTTATGGCACTAGATTGTGGAATTGTTGTAAGCTGGCTTTCATTCTTATGTATGGATGTCATCACAAAACATTTTGGTCCTAAAGCTGCAACACAAGCATCACTTGTAGCGGTGTTGGTGAATTTAGGTATGTGCCTAGTCTTTTTCTTGGCATCAAAGATTCCTGGTGTATGGGGTGAATCCTATGTAGAAGGATCAGAAGCCATTATTAATGGGGCATTAGACGGAACAATTGGTGGTACTTGGTATGTACTATTTGGAAGTACAATTGCGTTTATTGTTTCTGCCATTGTGAATAACTATACGAATTCCATGTTAGGAAAGATTTCTAACAACAACAGTAACTTTAAATCGTATGCATTCCGCTCTTATGTATCTACTGGTATTGGTCAGTTTTGCGACAATCTAACGTTCGCATTGATTGTGTCACACCAATTCTTTGGATGGACATTGGTACAATGTGTTGTGTGTGCCTTTACAGGTATGATTGTAGAAACACTATGTGAGGTCATCTTCTCATATCCTGGTTTCAAGATTCTACAAAACTGGAAGAAGAATAAAGTAGGTAGAGAATATTTTGAATATATGAAAGAAAGCAGTCGTTAAACTGCTTTTTCTTTTACCAATCAAAAAATTCTTCGTCATCATAGTTTGGATCATATTTGTTTTCATCTTCGATCATCTGATAAATCACGTAGTCTCTTAAATCTTCCAAACTCATTTCCATGACTTTCTTTTTGATTCGTTTATATTGTTCATGTTCTCTTTGTTCTCTTTCAGCTTGATATCTTAATTGTTCTTCCATTATATCATCTGCTTTTTTTAATGCTTCTGGGGATACCGCAAAAGCTAATGCGACTTTGTGTTTACACACAACCCTTCTTCCTTCTGCATGGGGACAATCGCAAGTGGATTTTCTAGGATGCGCAAAGTCTATTCTTACATGGTAATCTTCGCAACCAGATACAATGGCCGAATATGTAGTGCCATCAAATCTTTGAATATTCTTTACACGCCCTTCTTTAAAATATTCATAGCCACGCCAGTAAGAACGATAACTGGCATCATTAAGTAGTTTATCGACCATATAATAGCCTCCTTTTCTTAATATTAACATGTCTTAAGCTGTTCTAATAATGCTTTTGTACAATTATAGGTATTTAGTCTTTGCGTTGTTTCTAAGATGCCTGTTAATATTTCTTTCGTATCTTCATCGACCAATTCACCATTTGGTTTGTAGTCATATAGGATTATGGGCTCAACAATATAAACACCTTCGCATGCATCCTCTAAATAAATCGCATAATGCGTATCGTCAATTGTATATAGATACATATATTCTTCAGATTCATTGTATGTGCAAGATAGTACGGTGCCTATTGGATATTTTTGACTGAAGGAAACAGAGTGTTCCAAATCATGATTGACTATATTTTTCTCAATGTCTCTTAAAATATTTCGCACAACATCCAAAGCTGTTTTTTGAATGGTCTTTAATTCTTCTTTCATGCATTCAAATCGTAATTGATCTACAACATCTAATTCTTTGGCATGGATTGGAACAACTTTGTTTTTATGATTTTTAGAATTGATTTTTAAACCAAACTTTTTCTTGTTGTAGGTATATAGATAGACATATTTAATTTCATCAAAACGACTTTCAAGAATGGTTCCAACTGGATATTCTAATTTATAAGGTAAAAGTGTTGTATTTTCAATGGAATTTAAACGTTTCTTTAAATAATCTGAATGAATATCATTTTGTTCAATCAAAGCTTTATAGATCGAAGCACATTGTTGTTCGGTAAATACAATATGAGTAGATTTATCTATATCGAGTTTAAATTCAACAAGTTCGCATGTGTGATTTTTAAATTTGTTGTAGTCAATACCATAAGATGTGTTATCACAATCAAATAGATAGATGATCCATGGTTCTTCAAAAATAATGGTTCCAGGTGTTAATTTACGTTCATATTGTTTTTTCTTTTCTTTTGGTTTAGGTTTATTTAATTGTTTATTTACCCAGTCATTTCGATATGTGCAGGATACTTCAATTAAATTATTAATATCTAAATCTTCAAATGTATATGTATTAGATAAATCAATAGAGCGTGGAATGTTTTTGAACCGAAAATATTTAGAATCGGTTAAGTCACCACCATTTATACACTTATACATTTCGTATTTATTATCCTTTATGTCATTGAAGTAATAGTAAGACTTGTTGATTTTAAAGATATCACCTTTACGAATGGGTATTTCCATATTAAAATTTAATATCGCTTTATTTCGAATATTGGCATAGGCTTTTAATTCTCTGGCAATCTGACGTACACAATATTCATCCAATTCTTTATAAATATATTGGATATGTGCAATTGGAATGACATAAGCACAATCAAATTGCACAACAGAATCTTTGTATCGAGAGTTTTGAGAATCATATACTTCATTGGTAAATATATGTTTCTCGTAAGATCTTAAGCTTTTAGGATGTGTAGCACATGCATATCCATAGAGTTTATCTTTTCCTTTTTTCACAATTAAAAAAGGTCTTGTTGTGTGTCCTTCAGGAATGGCTTTTAAGGCTTTATCTGTAACTGGCATTGTACAATATACTAAATTACCAACAGATATATGATTAAAAATATCTTCTTGCCAATCTTCATAAGCGTGTTTGGATTTAAATCCAATATTACAAATATTAGCTCCAATTTTTAAATACTTTTCTTGTTGGAGTGTACACTTATTTTGTTTTGTTTGTTCTTGTTGTTTATAGAATAAACTTCTAATAAACGTTTGGATAGATTTAAAATACCCCATTATGTTCTTATTCATGTTTGAGCCCTCGTTCAAGCCAACCATATCATCTTAATTGACATTATCGATGTCTAAAACATAGATTGTTTAAAAAAGTGAATAAAACTTGTTTAAGTAATGTGATATAAACAAGTTTATATTGAACTTGTTTAAGTAATATGTTATAAACAAGTTGGATGGTGATTAGGATGAAATATAGGTTTTCAGAGGATTTGAAGTCAATTCGAGAAATTTTAGGACTTTCACAAAGCGAATTTGCAGATAAGATTGGAGTTGAGCAGGTTACTGTTTCAAGAAATGAATTAGATGATTTAGATGCATCAGCAAATTTTTTGGAGGGTGTATATGCTTTTGCGTTTGCACAAAATATTAAAATTAACAGATTAAAGGAAATGCTCTATCGAGATGACTTAACTCAAAATGAAAAATTACTTTTCCATGGAGCAAAAAGTGAAATAGTTGGGGATATAGACATTCATAAAGGTCGATATAATAATGATTTTGGACAAGGGTTCTATACAGGTGAAAGCTATGAGCAAGCTATTTCTTTTGTTTCAGGATTTGAACATTCTTCTGTATATTATTTTTGTTTTGATGACAGTAATTTGAAATGCAAGAGATATAAAGTGGATCAAGAATGGATGATGACTATTGCGTACTATAGAGGTGCACATGATGAATATAAAAATCATCCTAAAATAAAAAAACTTATAGAAGATACAAAGGATTGTGATTATATAATTGCTCCTATTGCTGATAATCGTATGTTTCAAATTATTAATTCTTTTATCGATGGTGAGATTACAGATGAGCAGTGTAAGCATTGTTTGGCTGCAACAAATCTTGGGATGCAATATATTTTTAAAACTCAAAGGGCATTGTCTCAGATTAAGCCATTAGAGCGATGCTATATTTCGGTTAATGAAAAAGAATACTATAAAAATATTCGACTAGAAGAGTCAAGATTAGGAGATAATAAGGTTAAATTAGCGAGAAAACAATATAGAGGAAAAGGAAAGTATATCGATGAAATCCTAGTATAAAAGGAGGTGCGATGCATGAGGGACATAAAGAAAATAAATAGTGATGGGTTGCTTTTGTGCGAGCTTCAGGCAAAAGCTTTTGAAAATTCTATTGATAAGATGGAGTCAAGTTCAGAAATATTTATTAGGCGATTTATGAAAAGTAAGATTGCAAAAAGATTGGATAATCAATCGATTTTAGATAGTAATATTCAGGCAAATGATATTTTAACGTTAGTAGATGAAGAATATGGGGCTACTGATTATGGTTCTGTAAAATATACGCATAATGAAATGTATTGGATTGGATATATTTATAGATATTTTTCATTTACCTACGATTTATCTTCTTCACAAGTTTACAAAATTATAAAACCAAAAGAATTGAGAGGATTGTTTTTACCATATCATACAATGGATCCATCTCAGGCAATTGAGAGAATACTAGAGGCAAAAGGAATGTTTATTGATGAAGAGACAGAGCTACAGCGTCAGTATGAAATATTTAAAAGAATAAGAATGAGTAAGAAAGATAAATAATTCAAGTGAACGGATACATTGTATATCCGTTTTTTTTACCATTTGATACGTTGGATGAAAATGTAATAATAAATTGTATGAAAACGATTACAGACATGTTAATATGAAATTAGAAAAGGAGGACATAGTAAGATGACATTAGATTGGCTAGTTTACGTATTAGGTGTAGTAGTTGTTGTTTTCTTAGTTGGTATGTTCTTCAAGTATAAAAAGCACAATCGATATGCCGATAAATTTGAAGACACATATCCAGATGCAAAGTAAGATTATGAAAAAGAGACAGAGAAAAAAGAATAATAAAAATGTCTTTATTCCACTGATTCCTGTTGAAATGACGGAAGAAGAGGTAAAACAAATTTTGAAAACTAGAGAGGGGGATAAATCCGAGGATAGGCGTAATATGCATCATAGTACTTGTGCTGGAGTTCATGTTTCAGATGAGCTTTCCTAAATGAGGATTCATTTCTATGGTTGTTCTACTTGCGGATGGAGCTATTTATGGGTTGTATATCCATGATTACTTACAAGAAATGATGTGTGTTGCAGATATTGGGTTTTTTGTGTATGCGTATGAGTATTTTAATAAATAAATTCAAAGTCATTCGATATTTTATTAAGAATGGAATATTCAATGAAGAAAGGGCAATTGATATTTCTAAGTTTGATTCGAATACAATAGCAGCTTTAGTACATTCTCAATTATTAGTACAAGTAGATGGTCGTGTATATTTGGATAAACCATTGTATGACTATAGATACAAAGAAAAATATATCCATTATGGAGAAATCATATTGTTGATCATCTTCTTAATATTTGCGTTTCATGCATCTTATTTAAAAACCACATTGTTTTGGAGATAATGATATGAAAAAAAATCGGATTCAAAGATTACAGGAAGATATGAATGAAGATCTTCAAAAATATTTAGATGAAGACTTGTTGGATACAACTCCAAAAAGAAAGAAGGAATCTACTTTCTGGATGAAGTGTGTAGCTTTATGTTTGTTATGCAGCTACGGAATTGCACAATTTCTAGGAAGAGCATTAGGTGATAAACAGGCAATAGTGCAATATGGACTTGCGGGTATAATCGTGATTTGTGCACTCGCTTTCTATATCTGGCTACGAAGAAAGTATAGGTAATGATTATGAATGATAAACAGAAAAAAATTATTGATAAATTGAATAAGGATAATGAATCATTAAATCAAGGACATAAATCCATGGTGGAATATTCTAAAGGAATGATTTATATTGGATTATTGATTATATGTTTCTTGATCTACTATTTTACGAAGTATACATTTCAATTTGGGTTTTGGCTCTTTGAAGTTTATGATTTAGTTTATGCCAAGAATGACAAGAAAAAGATTGGAATTGGTATTATAGTTGGAGTTGTAATCTATATTATTTTGGAATTGTGGATATAATCATATTGGAGTGAATCCAATATAAAAGATGGATTGTTTGTCCTTTTTAAAGGATATAAAAAAAGCACCTTGCAAATGCTAGGTGCAATCTTTGGTAAATGTGGTGAATATATGAAACTGGATAGGGATAAATCAACCTTTAAACACTTTTAGGGTGAACATTTCCTATCTTTTTGTTGCAGTATTTTCAGAAGGGATTGGACGTAAATAAAAAAAGATAGAAATAGAGATATAGTTCTTAAAATATTAAGAGAATTAAATGAATTTGGAAAAGAATTAATTATAGTGACTCTCGACATGACCTTTGTAAATTCATGCGATAGAATTATACGTCTATTGGTTTACATAACATTATAGTAGAAATTTACATATGTTTACTGCTTATATATATAATGGTGTTTGCTTCTATCTTAAAACAACGGAATCTTGGATACTTTTTCTTGCTGTTTATCTTTTTGAAAAGTGTTATACACAATTTTGTAAAAGGTTGATTTCAAATCTGATATAATGATGTAAAGTAGGTGTTATAAATGATAAAGCAGTATAAATTCGCAATTTGTGATGATGATATTCAATTTTGCAATAAGATTAAATCATATATTATTGAATATTATGGAGAAAACAAGGTGGAAATACAATGTCATTAAGTTAAGAGATGACGAACCATCCGGATACTATTGTCTGGATGGTATTTTTATTTGAAGGCACGACGAAAATTGTAGTATTGCTACTACATTTTAAAAAATATATAATATTAGT